>Ga0247727_10016569_pt1 | contig 11871 bp, 7 predicted proteins | sample WisWelCaveWW1625_FD_202498 | JGI IMG/M metagenome (GOLD analysis project Ga0247727, IMG submission 202498) | Biofilm microbial communities from Wishing Well Cave, Virginia, United States - WW16-25 | ecosystem: Environmental > Aquatic > Deep subsurface > Groundwater > Cave microbial mat | place...
ATGACCATCGTTGTGGAAATCGCGGTCTCCGCCTCGGCTTTGCGTTTGCGGGCTTCCGTGAGGTCAGTGGACAACTGAACGTACCGCGGATCGTGATGCTCAAGGTAATGGCGAACGATCAACACCTGCTGAGCTGGTGTGCGCTGCGCAGAGGGAGTAGTCAGGGCCTGGACTACCGGGTCCTCGCCTTTTGCAACCTGTTCAACTTCCTTGGCCGTGAGTTCACGTCCATACACCCGAACCTCGTCGATAAGCCCCTTGAAGACGGCGCCCTCACTGCGTCGTCCGATCAGCGCCGGAGTCGGCGTCTTGATGGTGAGCGATAGGGAATCGTGCGTGACCTCCAGCTCGGCCGCTTTGCCATTCATGAAGACCTTGACGCCTCGCGCCTTGCTGGAGCCGTCGTACGTGATGAAAACATGGCTCCACTGGTTGAGCGGCAAAGCGGTCCTGGTGTTGACGCGAATGGCGTTCGTGTCCCAGCGGCTAATGAGATGGACATACACCTGTCCGCCCCCGAGATAGAGGTCCCAGCCCCGGTGATTGTCAGCGACCTCCATGCGGGCAAGCACGGCCATGTGCTCGGCGCTCGCCGGGTGAATCCAGGCGCCGTAGCTGAGTTTGGAATTGCGTTCGAATTCCAGTCCGGTCCCTAAATCGACGGCGGTGGCGCCATCGAAGCTCAGCGCTCCGCCGACCTTGCCGGGCCTCCAGTTCGCGGCGCCCTTCACCGACGCAATCGGCTGCTTACCGGCCGAATCCGTGGTGTTGGCACCGGCTCTTTCATCCAGCGCGAAGTGCGCCAGCAGGTTCTCAGCGCTAACCGTAGTGGCGGGCTCAAGGCGTTCTGTGGGCGTCACGGCAATGGTCGTCCGCTCCCACTCCGCAACTTCGGGCGCTGCTTCGGCCTCACGTTGGCGGAGCGCCGCTTCCAATTGCACGAGGCGCTGGTCGTACTCCGCGAGGCGTTCCAGTTGATCCGAGCGGGGCGCCTTGAGCAAGGGCACGGCGTTACCCTTCTGGCCATCCAGCCCATTCTCGGGCACGTTGTGAAAGAAGGCGTACAGGCGATAGTAGTCCTTCATGGTGAATGGGTCGTATTTGTGGTCGTGGCACTGTGCGCAGCGGAACGTCAGGCCCAGCCACGTTGTCATCGTCGTATCGATGCGGTCGGCGATGTAGGCCGCCTGATACTCATCGGGAATCGCTCCGCCCTCATAGTTGATCGGATGGTTGCGATTGAAACCGGTGGCGACGCGTTGCTCCAGGGTCGCGTTGGGGAGAAGGTCGCCGGCGAGTTGCTCGACGGTGAACCGATCGAACGGCAGATTACGGTTGAAAGCGCCGATCACCCAGTCGCGCCAGCGCCACATGTCGCGATGGCTGTCGATGTGGTAGCCGTGCGTGTCGGCGTAACGCGCTAAGTCGAGCCAGGGCAGCGCCATACGCTCACCGTAATGGGGTGACCGCAGCAGTCGCTCAACGAGCCGATTGTAGGCGTCGGCCCGTCGGTCGCGCAAGAAATCATCCACTTCCGCCAGAGACGGCGGGAGGCCGGTCAGGTCGAGCGTCAGTCGTCGGATGAGCGTGGCCCGATCGGCCTCGGCGGCGGGTTTCAAGCCTTCGCGTTCCAGCCGTTGCAAGACGAACTGGTCAATTGGATTGCGACCCCATGAACGCTGCCTGGTCGGTGGCGCCGCCGGTCGCCGGGGCGTGACAAACGCCCAGTGTTGACCATACTCGGCTCCCTGCTCGATCCAGCGGCGAAGGACGTTGACTTGCGAAACGGACAGCGATTTGCCGGTGCTCCTCGGCGGCATTCGCAGCGCGCCCTCATAAGTCACCCGGCGCAATAATTCGCTTTGGTCCGGCTTGCCCTTGACGATCGCGAATTTCCCGGTTGCGCCCTGGCGGAAGGCTCCCTCGGCCATATCGAGGCGCAGGTCGCCCTGTCGCTTCGCAACATCGAAGCCGTGACACGCGAAACAGTTCTCGGCCAGGATCGGCCTCACATGGCGGTCGTAATCCACCTTGCTCTGGATGGTATCGGCTGCAACCGCAAGGGACGCCGGCAGACCAGCGACCAAGAACAACAGCCAGGCACAACGAAACATGCGCACCGTCCGAACTGGGATGATGCAGAGTGAGACAGACAAGTGTGGCTGGTGTTGCGATCGACTCAACGGATGAACCAACGCCGCCTCCACAGTGCGAGGCCCAGGCGCTTCGCTTCGCGCATGAACACCTGGCGAAGGTGTCGGTCCTGCAGCAGGTGCCGGAACGTTGCCACCGCCAGCCGTCCGGGTGGCTGCACCAACTTCGCCAATAGCCGGGGGTTGAGGCGGCGAATTGCCTCGCGCACAGCCGGGGACTGGAGCAGTTTCAGGATTTCAAATGGCAGCTTCATGCTGCATTGAGTCGCAAGCTGTCGCCCAAGTTAGAGTTCATTTCAATTCGCGCGCCACCGACTCGAAGCCCTTCAGATAGAGCGCCTGCTCTTCCTGGGCAAAGCCGCTCCGGTTGGTCGGAACCAGCTTGAGCATGGTGCCATCGGCTTTGGTCCACGCCAGATAGCGGGAGCCGCCACGGATCGTGAGGATGAGCTTGTCCAGTTCGGTTATCGCACCGCCGACGTCCAGCGTGTCGCCGTTCATCCGCTCGGCAGTGAACGTCAACAGTTGCGCAGGCTGCTGCGGATGGAACCATAGTGCCGGAAACGATTGCAGGCCTCGGCGGTCGCGGTCGTAACGCAGGCAAAGCAGCACGGTATCGGTCCAATCCGGAGCGCTGGTGACGATGAGCCGCGGTCCCGTCACGAAGGTCTGTTGCTGGTCTCCACGCTGGACGACCACCTGTCCGTCGCGGAATTCGGCGCTGGCCACGTTTGCGCTTTGTGTTACGCGCGCGCTACGTAGCTGTTCGCGCTCGTCTTCGGTGGTGACCAGGATCAGTGGCGTGTTTCCGCGATGCGTGATGCTCGTAGTGACCACCGCATCGCCTTCGCGCGCGCGAATTATCTCGGCTTCGGGTAGGCCGGTCGCGCGCACGAATGCGAATCGAAATGTGGCCGCCGCCGAAGGCTCCTTGACGATCCAGGCGTGGCGCACTGCGGATTCCAGCGGCTTGGTAGTCGTGATCAGCAGACGCACGTTGAGCGACCGCTCCGGAGCGGTGAGTGTCGCCTCGGAGCGCTCGCCATCGCTGGGCAGCGTGTCGATCCGCAGCGCCGCCTCGGTAGTGAAGTGGTCCCAGCGCACCCGCACTGTGGCTGCGGTCTCTGCCTGCAGCAACACGCCAATGCGATACCGTGCGCCGGCTTCGACGGCAACGACGGTGGTGCGCCAGGCCGCACTGTCGCCAGCGCCAACTCGCTGCCAATGATCGAGGACTTCCGGCACGACATAGCTCACCCGACGCGGTGGGTCGCGAAGCAGATTGCCGGGAATCTGGTCACCCTCCAGGCGCACTTCGAGCTGCCGAGTCTCCCCGGCGCGCAAATGCAAGTCTCGCACGGTTTGCGCTTTCGATCCGGCGCGATAGACCGCCGCGCGGTAGCGTCCGGGCGGCAAATCGCGCAGGGTGCAATCACCGAGGTAAGCGTCGTCGTCAATCAACGACGGCTCGGCAACCGTGGCAAAGTCGGTCGAGGCTGTCCCGGTCGTCAACAGCACAAGCCGCGCTGGAGACTTCAGCAAGCCGGGCAGGAGCGGAGCCGTGATGCGCACGCGCAAAGTCGCGCCGGGAGTGGGGCGACTCCGAATCGGGGCGATGGTCAGCAACGTGGAAATGACATCGGCGGTGACGCGCGCCGTCTCCAGCGCGGACTCAAGGATGATCGGTTCCGCGGCTGCGCGGTTGTTCGCCTCGCAGTGCGGCTTCGCGCGTTCGGCGCGCAACTTCGAGAAAGTGACCAACTGTTCCATTCGCAGCAGGAAGCCGCGTAACGCATCGGCCTCGTCGCCGCCGAGTAGCTGCGGGGAGTAGCCGTCGATGCGCACGGCTTTGGCGTCGAGCCAGTTCTCCATCCGAGAATGCAACTCGCCCGTTACACCGGTCGTGTGTGGGGGCGAGCCGCTGTCCTGCACGAAGTGAAGGAGGCTGCCCACCCACCGCGCGGCATTGGTCGGAGACTCCGTGCGCAACGCCTGGAGCGCGCGTTTCCAAAAGGGGGCATAGGTCGCGCGCACGTCGGGCAGCAGGTGGCTCAGGTGTCTGGGCGACGACGGAAACAGCAGGTAGTCATCGGCGAAATAGTGCGGAAACGCGTGCTCGCGATAGTCAGCCATCCAGCAGTATTCGGCGAGGGCGTCAGCGCCGATCAGCCGCTCGTCGAGTCGGTTGAGGGCCGGCAGCGTGGCGCAGGCGGCGCGCGTGATTTCTGAGTGCGGCCCCCACGCGTCGGCGCGGTCGGCCAGCGCGACGAAGGGAGCGAGCAGCAGGTGACGGCGTTTCATCGCACCGGTAGACGATCGGGCGCCAGCGCGGTTTCAATACCGACCAGCAGGCGGTTGCGGTAACGCTGGTAGAAATCGAACACACGCTCCTTCACGTCGCCCTGCTTCCGCTGATAGGCGTTGCTGCGTTCGCACGCCGCGACGATGAAGCGCACCAGACCCTGCCAGTCATCCGCATGGATGAACTCCGGCGCCAGACCATCCGTGCCTTGATTGTGATAATTCCCCAGCGGCAAACAAACTCCCGACGCCGCAAAGCCCAGCGCGTTGAATGCGGTGGCTTCGCAAGCGCCACCGTCCATCAGTCGCGATTGAAACGGCACGGAGCTATCCGATTCTAGCCAGCGCGCGGTGTCCATCAGGAACTGTGTCAGTGACGGGTCGAACAAAGTCAAGCGATCGCCCAGTCGAACAACGTATCCTTTGCCCTGTTCGGCGCCCGGCAACGCCTTGCTCATTTCGATGGAAACCACCGGTACGGACTTCGACAATACCTTGCCGGAGGCAAGGGCGGTCGCGCCGACGAAGCCGACTTCTTCCGCCCGCGTGAAACAGGCGTACAGATCGCATGGCGCTTCGCCTTCCACCAGCACCTCGATCGCAGCCAGCAGCGCGGCCACGCCGGCTACGTCGTCGATCGCTCGCGACCAGATGCGTTTGCCGCGACGTCGATAGCCGGGGAATGCCCAGTGCGCAAAGTCGCCGACCGCAACCGGACCGCGAAACTCGGCAAGAACGCGCTTATTCCGATCCGTTCCGGACTCCCGCTCTCTGATGGCGGTCAGCACGCCGGGCACTTCGCCATGTTCGGTTTGGGCGATGAGCTCCGCGCCGACGGCCTTGCGTCCGCGCGTGTCCCCTAAGGCCAGCAGGGTCGCGCGGTCGCGGCGCACCGACTCCACTTCAAAGCCGGGGTGATCCATGTGCGCGACGAAGGCAAGCGGCTTCGCGCCCGCGCCGCGCTTGCAGCGAACGACCACGTTGCCGGTCGAGTCGGTCATGGCTTTCAAGCCGCGCGCACTGGCAATATCGCGGACATGCTGGGCAACGCGCTGCTCGTGGAACGGCGCGGTGGGGATTTCGAGCGTCGATCGAAGGAGAGGTTCGTGCATGACTGGAATTGAACCGCACCGCGCGGGAAAAGTCAAGCGGGAGGCGGCTACCCCTCCGCCGGCGAAACCGACCAGTAATTATCATCGGAGGTTGACGCGTGAAGGACGGCAAACTCGGGTTCGGCATCATCGGCAGTGGCTTTATCGGGACGTGGCACGCGGCTGCGATTGCGCGTGCCCCGCGCGCCGCGCTACTGGCCGCGTGTAGCCGGACCGCCGAGCGCGCGCAGAAACTGGCGGACCGGTATCCGGGCGTCGCCGCCTACGCCGATCATCGTCAACTGCTCGAGCATCCCGGGCTCGACGTGGTGACAATCTGCACTCCGAGTGGGACGCACGCTGATCTCATGATCGACGCCGCGCGCGCGGGCAAGCACCTCATCTGCGAAAAGCCGCTCGACATTACGCTCGAGCGCATCGACGCTGCGATCCGCGTGGCGAACGAGTGTAACGTCAAGCTGGCCGGCATTTTCCAGCGGCGGTTTCAATCGAACTCACAGCGGCTCAAGCAAGTGATCGATTCCGGCCGGCTCGGCTGCCTGCACACTATAGATTGCTCAATGAAGTGGTACCGGTCACAGGAGTACTACGACTCCGGCAATTGGCGTGGAACCTGGGCGCTCGATGGCGGCGGTTGCTTGATGAATCAAGGTATCCACGGTATCGACCTGCTGCAATGGTTGGGGGGGCCGGTACGCGCGGTGACCGCGCTAACCGCGACGGTGGCGCACGAACGCATCGAGGTGGAAGATCAGGCGCTGGCGTTGGTGGAGTTTGCGAATGGCGCGCGCGGAGTGTTGGAAGGCTCGACGAGTTGCTACCCCGGCCTGCCGACGATTCATGAGTTCCACGGCACGGAGGGCAGCGTCGGCTTGCGCGAGGACAAGCTGTCGCTCTGGCGTTTCGTAGGCGATCAGCCGGAGGATGAAGCCGCTCTGCTCGCCGAGGCAAACGGCACCAGGGTCGACGCCGGGACCGGCGATCCGAAGGCGAATCTGGGCGCGGAAGGGGAGAGCCACCTGTCGCAGATTATTGACATGGTGGACGCCATCCTCGAAAACCGTGCCCCGGCCTGCACCGGCGCGGATGCGCGGCATTCGGTCGAGATCATCCTGGCGATTTACCGTTCAGCTCGCGAGGGGCGGCGCGTCGAGCTGCCGCTCTGACTCGGGCGGTTCGCTCAACAGCACGTAGAAGAATGGGCAGAGCACGTAGATGGACATCAGGCACGGTATCACCGGGCCGCTGTCGTTGATGAGCGTGGTGATCGTTCCGCCGATGGCCCAGGCGACGAGTGACGCATTCAGCGCGGGGCGTGCGGCCAGCAGGCGAGCTGTCTGCTCGCGGCACAGGCCGAATACGATGAGACTGGACACGACGATGGCTCCGAGCGCGACGTCCCAGTACCAGTGGCTGAACGAGTGGCCCCACACGCGCGCCTTGTTGATGACCATGAACGTAAGCGGCGCAAAGCCGTCGAGCTGAATCGTCGCCACCAAGCGGCCCAGATGGCTGCGATCCTCCGGTGAGCGCCGCGCGTCGAGCAGCGCGAGCACAACGATGACTCCGACGAGCGCAATGCCAAGTCCGATGACATGGCGCGCCGTCAGCTTCCAACCGGACAACGTCAGCAACAGAATGCCGAACGTGCACGTCGCGCCCACTGCCCCGCCGAAGTTGGAACCGAGTTGGGGATGGCCGAGCAGCAGCGTGACTGCGCCACCGATGCCAGCCGCCATTGGCAAGCTTGGATTCGGCAACCAGCCGATGCTACTGAGGGCGCAACCGATCAGCATCGCCATCGTCGCGTTGCCGAGGCCGTAGAATCGTCCGCCGAAATAAGTCGAGTAGCCGAAGGCGGTGTCGAGTTCGGTAACGCACCCGAACAGCAAGAGGGAAACTGAAATGATCGGCAAGCCTCGCCAAACCAGCCCCGTGAGATCATCCGAGAACGGAGGCTGCCTCCGTCCAAAGAGCAGAACCCCCAGCCCCAGCACAAAGCACAATTTGGGGAAGCTCAGGTAGTCGCTTTCGAGACCGATGTTTTGGAACGTCGGATTGAGAAGATAGACAATCAGCGGGAGCAGGAGCAAGCGCTTGAGAGCGGTCCTGAGGAGCAGTTGCAGATCATGGACGTTTTGCCAAATGCAAACTGCAACGACCATCAGGACAACCGCTTCCAGCATTCCAAGCAGGATGAAAAGCCCGAGACGTAGGTAGCTGTCGGTAAAAACTGCCGTTCGACTTTGCCCAATCAACCTGCGCAATTGCGAAGACGCCCCGATGTTCTCGGTCACCATCATTACCCGCCCCACCAACCCGGAGGGCTGCGTGCCGCCGACATGCGCGATCAGGGTGCTGGTCAGGTCGGGCAGGATGACAATGCCCGGACGGCGCGTGCTACCGGAGGTGAGCAGGCCGGGACCAAAGCCCTTGCCCCAGGCGATGAGTGGAGGCAGTTCGCCCTGGTTGAGCTTGGGCACCGAAAGCGAGAGGATAAACAAGGCGTCGCGTTGCCGGTCGAGGCGGTTCATCACATCGCTCAGCAGGGCATCGGCGGATTGCATTGCCTCGTGCGTCAGGCGCTCGGCGTGGTCGAGGGGCGCGGTCTCGGCATAGAGGTTCGCACGAAACGTGTCACCAACCTCGACCGCGATGAGACGTACCCGTGGATGCGCCAGCATCGCGTCGAGTGCCCGCATGAACTTATGCCGATCGGTGCGCAGGCCGAATGGCGCGCTCGAATCCCGACGCAGCAGGCCGCGGCCCACGTCGCCCAAGTCGACGCACCCGTGGCCATCCATCACAGCCAGCGGCGCAAAGCGGTTGCGTCCGCTCTCGTCATGAAGACCAATGTCGGAGTTGCCCAGTGCAGCGGTCAAGCCGCCGGCGGCGTGCACTGCATCACCAAGCGCGCCGACGCGCACGGCCTGCGGCACGTTGGGGGGAATGTTGAGCCGCAACAGTTCGCCGATATTCAGGTTGACCATGGTCCGCGGCGTGGGAGGGGCAAAGCCGCTGCGCCGCCGGTAGGCCTCGTGCGCCGGCGCCGGCTCGGTTTTCAGCCACTCGTCGGGCATCAACATTTCGGAGGCCGCCTCGCGCGCATCGGCGCGAGTGCCGGTGTTCAATGTGATGGTCGCGCGCAGGTTGCCCTGCCCCTTCGCTCCACGCGGGTTAATCCGCGCCACCGCGCCATCGCGGATGAGCCGTTGAACGGTTGGCAAGTCTTCCCGCGAGAGATCATCCAAGGTGACGCGATCCCAGAGGAAGAGAATCGTCTTGCCGTGGGTTGGCGCGGAGGAAGCAGCGGGTTCCCAGCACGACGTGCCTGCGATTAGCGCGAGCAGCAGCGCTCGAAGGCGAAAGGGCGAAACATCGCTCAGCATCGTAAATCGGCCAGAGTATGTCACCAGAGCAATTACGTCGAGGCGTCAGCGCGGTTCGCGATTCAACTCATCCGATATAATCTCGCCAACCCACCCACCGGAGTGCGCTTTGGCTCAAGACGACCGACTTCGCCCGGCTGTCATCGAAAACCATTCGCAGCGTTTTCCTGAATTGCCCGTTGATCCGGGCTGTTTGCCGGCGTGGGAAGTGGATGACCTCCCCGAGGCGCAGCCACCGAACTATGCGAAGTGGTGGCTGCTGATCGGGCCGGGGCTGGTGATGGCGGGCGGCTCCATCGGTACGGGGGAGTGGGTGATGGGCGCAAAGACCGCGGCACAGTATCAAGGCGCGCTGTTTTTCGTCGTCATTCTTTCCATCTTTGGCCAGGTGATGCTGAACACCGAGGCCATGCGCTACACGCTGGCCACTGGCGAACCGATGCTCACCGGTTTCCTGCGAACCAAACCCGGCCCGCGCTTCTGGCTGCTGTTCTACATGGTGCTCGACTTCGGCTCGTGGCTGCCGTCGCTTTCGGCGTTGGCGGCACAGATCATCCTGATCGCGATCAAGGGCATGGGGCCGAGCGACGTGATGACCGACGACCTCGTCAACCAGGTGCGGATGATCAGCTACTTCGTGTTCGTCGGTTGTGCGACGATGGTGCTGTTCGGCGGGAAAATCTATAACACGCTGGAGGTCGTCCTGGGCGGCAAGTTCATTTTTGTGCTGGTTTACCTGTCGTTCTGTTGCTTCATGTTCGTGCCCTGGAACATTTGGTTCCAAATGTGGAGCGGACTTTTCGACATTCGTCCCGAGCGAATCATGTCCGGTGGCGAAATCGACTGGACGCTGATCTCGGCGCTGGCCGGTTTCTCCGGCATCGGCGGGCTGGGCAACATTGTCGCCAGTAACTTCGTGCGGGAGAAGGGCTGGGGCATGGGCGGCAAGGTCGGCGCCATTCCTTCTGCGTTCGGCGGCCATCAGATCAAACTCTCGCATATAGGCACGATTTGTCGCGGTGGAGCGGAAACCAAGCGGCGCTTTGCGGTCTGGTGGAAGTACCTGGTCGTCGATCAATATTTCTTGTGGGCGATCGGCTCGCTCATCGGCATGATGTTGCCTTCGATGCTCGGTGCAGCATTTCTCGATCCACGCCCCGGCGAGGCGCTCAACGACTGGCAATGGGCAGCGGCGCTGGCGCAGGATTTTGGTGAAGCAAAAGGTCCTATCTTCCGATGGCTGACGCTGTTCTGCGGCCTGATCATCTTCATCCCCGGACAGTTTTACGTGGTGGACACGGTTTCCCGCCGCTGGTGTGACGCCATTTGGTCCGGTACCGAAATGGCGCGTCGAATGGAGCCGGGCCAGGTACGCTACCTCTACTATGGGATTGCAACCCTGTACGTGTTATGGGGCGTGACGGCGCTGACGGTCTTCTCGAAGCTTTCGGGCGCCGGCATGATGAAGATTGCCGGCAACATGGCAAACCTGTCGATCGCCACCGCGATTCTACATGCGTGGTATGTCAACTGTCGCTTCCTGCCGGTCGAGCTTCGTCCGTCGTTGCTCAAGCGGCTGGGCATGGCCTGCTCGGCAGGATTCTTTCTGAGTATGTTTGGGCTGGTGTTCAATCAGAAGATTCTACCGCTGGTGATTGATGCCCCCCTACGAGCCGGGGCGGCCATCGGTGTCGTGCTCACCTTGATGGTTCTCATGGCGCTGCGCGAACGTGCCCTCGTCACTCGTCAGCGTCGGGAGTGGGGCGTGGACACGGTTTAGCTGGCCGGCGATGAGGTCCGCTGATTTCCCGCTCCTGCTCGAATCCCCCCCTCTGGAGGTGCAGGCGACACTGGCCGCGTTGACCCGTCCCGGCGAGCAGCCGCGCATCATTGCGCGCACGGACTTGACGACGGACGGCCACTTTGGCGAAGGCTGGTTGCTGGCGACTGACAGGGCTTCCTGGCCAACGGCCTCCAACAAATGCTCAGCGACGCGACCATGGTCGTCATCATCGCTGTCTATTTGTTCGTTCAAAGCCCGACCCTGGCGGCCATCACCCTTACTCCGGTGCCGCTCATCGTCTACCTGTCGCGACGATTCGGCGCGCGCATTTATCGCGTCTACCACCGCATCTGGCGCAAAGCTTCGCGCATGCACGCCACAACGCGCGCGTTACTGGAAAACGAACTCGACCAACGCTACTTCATCCCCCTGGTGATCACGGTCAACTCATTCCGCCTCAAGCTGGGTGTCCAGAGCTGGGAGGTGGTGACCGATCGCGGCCCACGCGCGTTCGACGTACGCGAGCGCGACGATTACCGGGTGCTACCGACCCACCGTCTGCTGATCCGCGACGTGGACGGTAATCGCTATGAAATACCCGACTACACCGCCCTCGATCCGCGCACGGTCGACGCCATCGAACAAGTGCTGTAGCTTGACATCGGCTCGCCTGACGGCAAACTACAGTTCATTGATCGCGGGGTGGAGCAGTCCGGTAGCTCGTCGGGCTCATAACCCGAAGGTCAGAGGTTCGAATCCTCTCCCCGCTACCACTTTTGGCAACGCATCGATCAGGGTTGTTCCCTCCGCTCTCCGTTTCACCCACGATGGCGCGCGCGGGCCGGGGGACAACGTCGTTATTGCCGGAGGAGGAATAGCATAAGGCCGGCCGCGATGCGCTGCGACCGGCCTCAGGTCGAACCCGGCCCCTCTCACTTCTCTTCTACGAGCCGGGGACCGGCACGGTCGGTCCCGCGCTGGGGCGCGGGGTGGCATGTCGGGCAGACTCTGGTACGGCACGCCCAACTCCTCCAGCACGCCCAGCGTCGCGTCGAACCGCCCGAGCAGTTAGGGAAGGGGGTCGGGGGGTTAGGTTGCCTGCTGCAAATGGCGTGGCGCTGCTTTTTAACGGC
>Ga0247727_10016570_pt1 | contig 11870 bp, 9 predicted proteins | sample WisWelCaveWW1625_FD_202498 | JGI IMG/M metagenome (GOLD analysis project Ga0247727, IMG submission 202498) | Biofilm microbial communities from Wishing Well Cave, Virginia, United States - WW16-25 | ecosystem: Environmental > Aquatic > Deep subsurface > Groundwater > Cave microbial mat | place...
CACGGTGGTCACACCGTGGAAGCTGCTCGGCGAGAGCGTGCCATCCCAGAAGGCTTGCGCGTCGTAGTGGGTGTGGATGTCGATGAAGCCGGGCGCAACCGCGAGGCCCGTGGCGTCGATCGTCTGACGGGCGGGTTCGTCGACCGTGCCGAGGGCGACCACACGGCCGCCCCGGATGCCGACGTCGCCGGGACGCCCGGGGGCCCCGCTGCCGTCCAGGATCGTGCCGCCGCGGATGAGGAGATCGAGCATGCGGGCCACCTCCCACTCGAAACCGCCGCAGTGTACTTCAGAAGGGGCCGGACCTCGGTCTTCAGAAACTCCCCGGATCCGCCCCCCCGGCGGTCCCCGCCGGGAGCTTCTGAACTCAGAGGTCCGGCCCCTTCTGAAGCTGCGACCCCGATACAGTTCGCGGCGAAGTCTGAGGGGGGCCCCATGAGAATCGCGTGGATCGCATGCTTGCCGCTGGCGTTCGCCGTGCCCGCCGCTGCACAGGGAGACTGGCCGATCTATGCCGGCGACGCTGGCGGCCAGCGCTTCTCGGCGCTCGACCAGGTCGATCGAACGAACGTGTCGCAGCTCGAGGTCGCCTGGCAGATCCGCACCGGCGACCTCGACGCCGACCCTGGGCCGCCGGGTCACATGGCCTTCCAGGCCACACCCATCCTGGTGGACGGCCTGCTGGTGCTGCCGACCCCGCTCGGCCGCGTGCTCGCGCTCGACCCGGCGACGGGCGCCGAGCGCTGGCGCTTCGACGCCACCGTGAAGGGCCACGAGTACTCGGAGTACACCTCGCGCGGTGTCGCGTCATGGCTCGACGCTTTGGCGGCCGACGCTGCACCATGTCGCCGCCGCATCTTCGCGGCCACCGTGGAGTCGCGCCTGTTCGCGCTCGACGCGGCGACCGGCAAGCTCTGCAGCGATTTCGGTCGCGGCGGCGAGGTGTCGCTGAAAGAAGGCATCGGCGAGGACCGCCCCTGGGGCTACACCATCTCGTCGCCGCCCACGCTGGCTGGCGATCTCGTGATCGTGGGCTCCGCCGTCGGCGACAACAGCCGCGTGAACGAGGTGAAGGGGATCGTGCGCGGCTACGACGCGCGCACGGGCGCGCTCGTCTGGGTCTGGGATCCCGTTCCGCGGAGCGGCGCCGATCCCGCCTATCACGAGTGGCCCAGTGAGGGCGCCGCCCTCACCGGCGCCGCGAACGCCTGGTCGATCCTCTCCTACGACGCCGAGCGCGATCTCGTCTTCGTGCCGACCAGCTCGCCGAGCCCCGACTACTACGGAGGCGTGCGGCTCGGCAACAACCGCCATGCGGACTCGGTGGTGGCGCTGCGGGCAAAGACGGGCGAGCTGGTCTGGGAATTCCAGACCGTGCACCACGATCTTTGGGACTACGACGTACCGGCGCAGCCGGTGCTCACCACGCTCGTTCGCGACGGCGCGGCGATTCCGGTGGTCGTGCAGGCCACGAAGATGGGCCACGTCTTCGTGCTACAGCGTGAGACGGGCACGCCCGTCTTCCCCGTCGAGGAGCGGCCCGTGCCGCCCTCCGACGTGCCGGGCGAGGTCGCGTCGCCGACGCAGCCCTTCCCGACGCTGCCGCCGCCGCTCGTGCCGCAGACGCTGCGGCCCGAGGATGCCTTCGGCCTCACGCCCTGGGATCGCGGCCGCTGCCGCGAGAAGCTCGCCGCGCTGCGCAACGAAGGCACGTTCACGCCGCCGAGCCTGCGCGGCACGCTCGTCTACCCGGGCCATGCCGGCGGCGTGAACTGGGGCAGCCTCGCGATCGACCCCCAGCGCCGCGTCGCCTTCTTCGACGCCACAAACCTTGCCTTCCAGGTGCGCCTGATCCCGCGCGCCGACTACGAGCGCGAGAAGGCCGAGGGTCGCGACCTGGTCGGGCTGCGCGAGTTCGCGCCGATGCTCGGCACGCCCTACGGCATGGTGCGCGAGCCCGTGCTCGGCCCGTTCGGCGTGCCCTGCGCCGCCCCGCCCTGGGGCCTGATGGGCGCCTTCTCGCTCGACACCGGCGAGATCCTCTGGCGCGTGCCGCTCGGTGCTACGCCCGATCGCATCCCGTTCACGCTCTTCGAGCAGGGCTTGCCGAGCCTGTCGGGCGTGGTCGTGACGGCCGGTGGCCTGGTGATCAGCGGCAACACGACGGACGGCTTCCTGCGCGCGCACGACACCGAGACGGGCGCCGAGCTCTGGCGTGATCGCCTACCGGCTGCCGGCGCCGCAAACCCGATGACCTACACCGTCTCGGGTCGGCAGTACGTCGTGATCGCCGCGGGCGGCCACGGCAAGCTCGGCACGCGCCGCGGTGACTGGGTAGTGGCCTACGCGTTGCCGGCGCGCTGAAGCAATGGCAGGCAGAGGATCTTCTCGGCCTCCGCGCACGTCGCGAGTGGTCGCCCGAGCTCGAGGCACAGCTTCCTTGCGCGCCTCACCTCGTCGACATTCGACTTCGCCGTGAAGAAGTCCTCGAGGCCGACGCGCAGGTGGCCGCCGCGCTCGAGCGCCGGGCGCGCGATCTCCGAGTCGAGCACCGAGCCGCCGATCACCGCGACCCCCCAGGGCAGCTTCGAGCCCGCGAGCATCGCCACATACATGTCGAGTGCCTCCCGGATGGGTGGGGCACCGAAGATCGGCTCGCCGCTGCCGAGGTAGCCGCCCGCGCTGAAGTAGAGCTTCACCAGCGTGCCGGGCGGCAACGCGCCGCGCTTCTCGGCGGCGAGCACGACGCGCAGGAAGCCCGGCTCGAACACGGCGACGCTCGGGCCGAGCCCATGCTCGAGACAGACCTTCGCCATGAAGCGGATGTCGTTCGGACTGTTCGTGTAGACGTAGTCCATCGGCAGAGGCCAGCCGTCGGCGAGCACCGCGCCGAGGTTCACCGAGCCGGTGTCGAGTGCCGCGCAGCGGATGGCGCCGGCCTCCGCGAGCAGGGCGGTGTGGCCATAGCGCTCCTCGATCGTGCGACCCGGTGCGACGGTGGGGTAGAGCAGGGCGTCGGGTCGCTCCGCCAGGATCGGGCGATAGGCATCGAGGTAGAGCGCCGCACCCTCCGCCGGCGCCAGCGCCGGTTCGTGGGTGTGCGTGTGCACGATCGCCGCACCCGCGGCGAAGCAGGCGAGCGCGTCCTCGGCGATCTCCTTGGGTTCCCGCGGGACCGCGGGGTTCTGGGCCCTCGTCGTTATGCCGTTCGCGGCCACCTCGAGGATCACGGGCAGTGTCATCGTCGTACCTCCCGAACCGCGGCCCAGCCTATCACTCCGCGCTTGCAGGAGGCCATGCGCTCGCTAGCGTCCTGCACCGAATCGCAGGGAGCGCGAGGCGGACGTTCCGCACGAATCCGGCGCGAAGGGCCCGAGAAATCGAGCCATGACAAGGACGATCGTTTTGAACAAGAAGCTTTACGTTGGCAACATCCCCTTCACCTGCACCGAGGCCGATCTGCGAGATCTGTTCGGCCGTCACGGCACGGTGACTTCCGTGAAGGTGATCACGGATCGCGAGACGGGCCGCCCCCGCGGCTTCGCGTTCGTCGAGATGGAAACTGGTGCGCAGGAAGCCATGCGTGCACTCGACGGCAGCCAGTTCGGTGGCCGGCCGATGCGCGTGAACGAGGCCATGGAGCGCGAGCGGGGCGGCGACCGTGGTGGGGATCGCGGCGGCGACCGCGGGGGTCGCGGTGGCGATCGGGGTGGGGACCGCGGCGGCGACCGCGGCGGCCGCGGGCGCTATTAGCAGCCTGCTAGCGACGCCTTTCTGATCGGCGCCCGCGTCCCTTGGCGCGGGCGCCTTTCTTGTTCTTGGACGCCGGGCGCGATGCGGGGCGCGGGGCGCGCCGCGGCGCGAGGATCGCGAAGGCCCAGCCGGCGTGGGTGTAGGGCGTGAGCAGCACGACCAACATCCGCAGCAACGGCGGCAGCTTGGGCAGTGGCCGCGGGCGCCGGCTCGCGCTCAGCACGTAAGCCGTCGTCTGCCGCGGCTTGCCGTTCATCCAGAAGCGCGTCTCCGGATTAGCCGCCAGGTTCTTCGCCCACTGCGAGCGGCTCGCGCGGAAGGTCGCCACCAGAACATGGCCCTCGAGCCGCGTCGCCACCAGCGGGACGCGCGCCCGCCGGCCGGTCGATCGACCGTGCGTCTCGAGCACGATCAGGCCGCCCGGCACGAGCCGGGGCGAGCCGAGCCCGGCGCGGATCTGCGGCTCGAGCCAGCGGTTCAGAAAGCGGAAGAACTCGACCTCGACGCTGCGCCGTGCGGCCACGTTAGTGCCCGGCCCCGACTCGGGCCACTAGAGCGCGGCCTCGACGCGAGCGCGCACGTGCTTGTGCCACGGTGTGCCGGCGACCCAGTCGCGGTCCTCCGACGCGGTCAGCTCGTTCGGCGCGACGCCGTGTGTCGTCGTGCGCCCGCCGGCGTCCGGGTAGTCCACACCGAGCCCGTTCGGCAGCGTCACGTGGCCGGGCTGCAGCGTATCGTTGAGCTCCACGACGGCGAGCACGCTCGCGCGCTTGGTGGTGACGCGTGCACGGCCGCCCTCCGCGAGGCCGAGCCGCGCGGCATCGGCAGGGTTCATGCGCAGCGCGCCCTCCGCGTCCTTCCGGCGCCAGGCCGGGTCGCGGAAGATCGTGTTGGCCGTGCTGGTGCGCCGCTCGCCGGCCGCGAGCACGAAGGGGAAGGCGGGGTCGCGAGCGTCCGGCGGCTCGTGCTCGAGCGCACGCAGCTCCGCCAGCAGCTCGGGCACGGCGAGCTGGATGCGGCGGTCCTCGCTCTCGAGCCGCGCCCACGTTGCGTTCGGCTCGTCCACGCTGAAGACCACGCCCGAGCGCTCGCACAGGATCGCGTCGAACAGGGCCAGCCCCTGCTCGAGCGGGTTCGCGCCGTCGTAGCCGGCGCGGCGCAGCGAATCGGGGTAGGCCTGCGCGGCCTGGAGCGCGAGGCCGAGCAGCGGCGCCGCGGCCGCGGCGCCGTCGGGGAGCGTCGGCCCGAGCGTCTCGTAGAGCACCACGGGCGCGAGCGCGCCGAGCTTCGGGCTCTTCGCGGCCGCACCGAAGAACGCAGCCGCATACGCAGCGCGGCCCTGCGCCGCCGCCACGCGCAGCGGCGCCAGCTCCGCCTCGTCGAGCGCACCGAGCGCATGTGCGAGCCGGCGGTGGATCTCAGGCTCCGGCAGCGTGCCCGGCAGCTTTTCCATCAGCGGCTCGCGTAGATGGAACACGTTCTTCGGAAACTCGAGCGTGAAGAAGGTCGCCTCCCACTTCTCGTACTGCGACGCCGCCGGCAGCACGTAGTCTGCGAGCCGCGCCGTCTCGGTCAGCGCCACGTCGATCACGGCGACGAAGTCGAGCGCCTCGATGGCCTGGCGCATGCGCTGGCTGTCGGCCAGGGAGTGCGCCGGGTTCGCGCTCTCGACCAGCAGCGCGCGGAAGCGCTTCGGATGGTCGGTGAGGATCAGCTCCGGGATCGCGTTGCAGGGGAGCATGCCGCCGATGATGCGGTGGTCGCCGAAGGGCGTGCGCCGCTCGCGGCCCCGCCCGATCAGCGCGCCGAAATGAGTGTGCAGGTTCGTGCTGCCCTGCTCGCCGAAGTGGCCCGAGAGCAGGTAGAGCAGCTTCTCGAGATAGGAGTTGAGCGTGCTGTGCGGGGCCTGCTGGATGCCGAGGTCTTCGAGGATCGAGACGCTCGTGGCGCCCGCGATGCGCGCGGCCACGGCGCGCAGGTCTGCCTCGTGCACGCCGGCGCGCGCGCAGTAGTCCGCCACGGGCACCGCCGCGATCGCGTCGAGCACGGCCTCGGCGCCGCGGGTGTGCTCGGAGAGGAAGGCGCGATTCACGCCGCCGGCCTCGACCAGCGCCGCGAGCAGGGCGGCCAGACAGAAGGCGTCGGCGCCCGGCCGCACCTGGAGGAAGAAGTCGGCCAGCTCGGCGGTCTCGGTGCGGCGCGGGTCGATCACGACCAGCGTGCGCGCGGGATCCTTCGCGATCTCGCGCAGCACCGCGCGCGCACGCGGGAAGCCGTGCGACTGCCACGGGTTCTTGCCGATGAAGAGGGCGACCTCGGCGTGCTCGAAGTCGGGCGCTGTGTGGCAGCTCGGCGCGCCGAACAGCTTGCCGTCCACCCAGAACTCACCCGTCTTCTCCTGCGCCAGGGCGTTCGACGCATACACGCTGCCGAGCGCCGCGCGCGTGGCGCGCGCGTAGGCGCCGGGCAGGTGGTTGCCCTGGCCGCCGCCGCCGTAATACAGGATCGACTCACCGCCGTAGGTATCCCTGACGCGCGCGAAGCCGGCCGCCACCTCGCGGATCGCAGTGTCCCAGTCCACCGGCTCGAAGCTGCCGTCGGGCCGGCGCCGCAACGGTGACGCCAGCCGGTGTCGCCCGTTCTGGTAGTGGTCGAGGCGCGCTGGCTTCTCGCAGGTGTAGCCCTGCGACGCCGGGTGCGCCTTGTCGCCGCGCACGCGCGCGATGCGGCGGCCGTCGAGCTCGACCTCGATGCCGCAGTTGATGCTGCACAGGATGCAGGCGGTCGACTTCCAGGTCATGGGATGCTCCGGGACGCGCTGGCTTCGAACCGAACGCTGGCGAAGGGTGACCCATTCGGCAGCGTTTCGCCGGGAGCCGCGGATCCGGAGGCACGAGCCCTCAGCGTTCGCGCCTGACCATCAGCCCGACGCCGAGTGCGCCGGCGGCGAGCAGGAGCAGGGTGCCCGGCTCGGGCACGAAGTACATCTTCAGGCTGGTGAGGCCGGCCGTGCGGCGCTGCGCGAGACCGCAGTCGATGCTGATCTTGCTGGGCGACACCAGCGTGACGGTGCCGCCGCCACTGGCCGTCAGGTTCCACGTGCCCGCTGCGGTCACGGTCGGCAGAGCCACCCCATTCGTAGTCAGACCGGTGAAGACCAGCGTGCCGGGTGTCCAGCCGTAGAAGTCCACAGAGATGAAGTGGTTGATGCCGAGCACGATGAACGAGCCCGCGAACTGCCCGCCCACGCCGACGCTCACCGGCACCATCACGAGGGTGTTGATGCCGGTCATGAAGGTCGACTGGTTCACGCCCTTGCTGTTGTGGAGCGCGGTCCGGACGTTCACCGTGCCCGGCACGCCCATCGTTGCGAGCGCCATTCCCGGCGTAGCCGTCAGGTTCTGCGGGCCACCCTGCGTGATCGAGATGGCGAGATCGAGGATGCCATTCGCCGTTTTCGGGATGAAGAACTTGACGTCGAACTGCGGGTAGACCAGCTCCACTGCGATCGACGTGCTCGTCGCGCCACCGGTGATGCTGAGCTCGCTCCAGGTGCGGGTCATCGGGAAGCCCTGGGTTGTCTGAGTCCAGGTGGCGTTCGTAAGCGTGCCAGCCTGGGCGGCCGAAGCGGCCAGCAGGGCCGCGGCTCCCACGAGCGAGAGAGCGAAGCTGGAGCGAAGCACCTCGACACCTCCGGGCGGGCGGCGAACCAGCCCATCGGAAGTGCAGCAAGATCCGTTCCGCCGTCGTGGTCAACCCCAACTGCTCGACCTTGCAGAGGATTCCCGAGCGTGGTGTCCGGCCGTGCCGCCACGCCAAGAACGTCCTTCGCTTTATTGGGAAGTTTCGTTCCGCGTTACCGATCATGGCGACCGCCGCCGGCCGCCAACTATCCTGCGGCCCTCGGAGGTGCGCCGTGGGCCGACTCTCGGGCAAGGTTGCGTTCGTCACCGGTGCGGCATCGGGTCTCGGTGCGGCCTGCGCGCTGCGCTTCGCGCAGGAAGGCGCCGCGGTCGCGGGCATGGATCTGAACAAGGCCGTGGGCGGCGACTGGGACGCCGCCGTGAAGCTGGCGCCCGCCGCGCACTTCGAGACCGGCGACGTGCGCGACGAGGAGCGCATCCGAGAAATCGTCGCGGCCGCAAAGGAGCGCCTCGGCCGCATCGACGTGCTGGTGAACTCGGCCGGCGTCGCGGGCGGCGGCCTGGTCCACATGCTCGAGCAGAAGGACTGGGACTTCGTGCTCGACGTGAACCTCAAGGGCACCTATCTGGTCTCGAAGCACGTGCTGCCAGTGATGCTCGCGCAGGCGAGCGGCAGCATCATCAACATCGCGAGCGTCGAAGGCATCGAGGGCTTCCTCGGCGGCAGCTCGTACAACGCCTCGAAGGGCGGCGTGGTGCTGCTCACCAAGAACATGGCGATCGACTATGCGCGCGCCGGCGTGCGCGTGAACGTGATCTGCCCCGGCTTCATCGACACGCCGATGTTCCGCTCGGTGTTCTCGCTGGAGGCGACGAAGGTGATGCAGGAGAAGATCCGCGAGGCACACCAGCTCGGCCGCTTCGGCCAGCCCGTCGAGATCGCGAACGCCGCGCTGTTCCTCGCGAGCGACGAGGCGAGCTTCGTCACCGGCGTGACGCTGCCGGTGGACGGCGGCTATACGGCGGGGCACCGTTTCACGGGGTAGGGGCACTCACTTGCAGAAAGGCAGAGCCGTGCGGAAACCCCAGGTCTCGATTCTGAGGCTGGCTGCGGTCACGGCCCTCTCGTTCTGGGCCGCGTCCGCGGCCGCGCAGGCCGCCCCGATCGCTCCCGAGCTCGCCGCGCAGGTCCGCGCGCTCCAGGCCGAGAAGGCCTCCCGCACGCAGGCACAGCGCAAGCTGAGCTCGCAACTCCTCTACGCGGCACGCATTCGGCGCGGGCTGCCGGTGGCGGCGGGGATCTCGGCGCTGCGTACGGAGGTCCAGGTCGATGGCGCCGGCCGCACGCTCGTCGACCTGCGTGCGCAGGTGAGGGCGCGCCTGCTCGCTCGGATCACCGCGCTCGGCGGCGAGGTCGTGAGCCAGCTGCCCGCAGCCCACGCGATCCGCGCGCGCCTTCCCCTCGACGCGCTCGAAGTGCTCGCCGCCGAGCCCGAGGTCGAGCGCATCCGCCCGGCGGGCCGCGCGCGGACGCACGCCACGAACGTGTCGGAGGGCGATGTGGCGCACCGCGCCGCCGAGGCGCGCACGGCCTTCGGCGTGGACGGGACGGGCATCGCCGTGGGCGTGCTCTCGGACGGCGTGGGCTCGCTCGCGTCGCTCCAGGCCTCGGGCGACCTCCCGCTCGGGGTCACGGTGCTGCCCGGACAGGCCGGCTCGGGCAGTGAGGGCACGGCGATGCTCGAGATCGTGCACGATCTCGCGCCGGGTGCGCAGCTGCTCTTCGCCACGGCCTTCACCAGCCAGGCCTCCTTTGCGGCGAACATCCTCGCACTCCGCGCAGCAGGCGCGGACGTGATCGTGGACGACGTGGCCTACTTCGCCGAGGCCGTGTTCCAGGACGACAACGTGGCGGCCGCGGTGGATCAGGTCGTCCTGGACGGCGCGCTCTACTTCACGGCGGCCGGCAACGAGGGGAACCTGAACGACGGCACGGCGGGCGTCTTCGAGGGCGACTTCGCCGACAGCGGCGACACGCTGAGCGGCGACCTGCTGCACGACTTCGGCGGCGGCGTGACTTTGAACGAGGTCACGGCCGACTCGCCCTACGCGTTCACGCTCCACTGGCCCGACGCGCTGGGCGGCTCGGGCAACGACTACGACCTCTATCTCACCAACAAGCCGGGCACGGTGATCTTCGCGGCCTCGACCGACGTGCAGGACGGCAACGACGATCCCTATGAGGAGATCGGGAGCTTCGCGAACGACAAGGGTCGCAAGCTGCTGGTCACGCGCGCGCCGGGTGCGGCTGATCGCTACCTGCACCTCAACGCGAACCGCGGACAGCTCGCGATCGCGACGGCCGGGCAGACGGGACAGCACGCGGGCGCGCGCGGCGCGGTGAGCGTGGCCGCCGTAGACGTGCACGACGCGGCGGGGGCCGGCGGCGTCTTCGCCGGCACGGAGTCGGTCGAGAGCTACTCGTCCGACGGGCCGCGCCGCGTCTTCTTCGAGGCGGACGGCACGCCGATCACGCCGGGGAACTTCACGGCGACCGGTGGAGAGCTGCGCGCGAAGCCAGACCTCACTGCGGCCGACTGCGTGGCGACGGCGACGCCCGGCTTCGCGACCTTCTGCGGCACCTCGGCGGCGGCACCCCACGCCGCCGCCATCGCCGCGCTGCTGCTCGACCTCTCCGTCTCGCCGGAGGGCGCGCGGAGCGCGCTCATGGCGACCGCGCTCGACATCGAGGCGCCGGGCCCGGACCGCGACGCGGGCGCCGGCATCGCCGAGGCGCTTGCCGCAGCGATCGCCACCGGGCCTGCCTGCGAGAACGGACTCGATGACGACGGCGACGGCCTCGTGGACTTCTCGCCGACACCCGGTGCCGGAGATCCCGGCTGCATGGGCCCCAGCAGCAGCCTCGAGAATCCGCAGTGTCAGGACGGGATCAACAACGATCCCACTCAGGATGCGCTGATCGACTTCGATGGCGGGGTCGCGGCGGGGCTGCCCCCGGAGCAGCAGACCGGCCCCGACCCGCAGTGCGCCGGAGCCCCCTGGCGCGACCTGGAGGCCGCGGTCCAGGTGAGCAGTGGCTGCGGCATCGGGCCGGAGCTGACACTCCTCCTGCTCGGGTTCGCGGCGCTGCGAAGGCGCAGGGTCGCGCTGGCGTAACAGGGGCTGCTGCCGTGGCCTACGGGGGCGCGGCCGCAACGTCGCGTGTGCTCGCTTCGAGTCGCTCGGCCGCCTCGCGCAGCTCCCGCAACGACTTCGCAATGGCCTCGTCCAGAAAAGGCCGCGCGATGAAGGGCTCGAGGTTGGCGCCGGCGTCGTAGCGAGAGGAGTAGGCGAGCGTGGCGCCGCTGCTCGCGCCACTTCGCACCTCCCACCAGCCTTCGTCGATCTCGACCTGCACGCGCCCCTCCGCCAGCGGCTCCTGCCGTCGCGAGCGCGCATACGTGAAGCGGGTGCCGCCGTCCGCGAGCGCCTGCTCACTCCAGTCGACCGTCACCTGGCGGTCTGCGAGCGGCCAGCCGACCGAGTGCACCTCGACGCGGCGGCCAGGCACGGCGCGGCACTCGCTCAACGTGCTCAGGGCAGCGCCGAGCCGCGCGGGGTCGCGCAGGATGGCGACCAGCGACGCGGGCTTCACGTCCCAGCGGCACTGGGCCTCGACCGTTGCGATGCCGTCCGCGTCCACTGCCACGGTGCGAATGCGGCAGCCCTCGTCGGGCTCCGCGTTCGCAGGGACCGCCAGGAATACGGCGACCACGCCTGCCAGGACCCCTCCTCGCATGGGAGTCGTTTCGACCGGCGCCCGCGAAGCTTGAGCCAGATGGCGGTGCTGTGCGACACGCGGGACACTCGGCGAGCAGAGGAGGCTCCATGGCCGATCTCGTGATTCGCGGCGGCAGCGTGATCGATGGCACCGGCGCGGCGAGCGTGCGCGCAGACGTTGCGATCGACGGCGACCGCATCGCCGCGATCGGCACGGGCCTCTCGGGCACGCGCACGCTCGACGCCTCTGGCTGCGTCGTTGCACCCGGCTTCATCGACATCCACACCCACTACGACGCTCAGGTGTTCTGGGATCCGGCGCTCACGCCTTCGTGCTTCCACGGCGTCACCACGGTCGTGGCCGGTAACTGCGGCTTCTCGATCGCGCCGACGCGGCCGGCGCATCGCGAGGTGATCGCGCGCACGCTCGAGAACGTCGAGGACATGAATCCGGCTTCGCTCGCGGCCGGGGTTCCCTGGGACTTCGAGACGCATCCGCAGTACCTGGCGTCGGTCGGGCGGCGTGGCACCGCGCTCAACTTCGGCGCCTACGTGGGCCACACCGCGATTCGCCTCTACGTGATGGGCGACGCCGCCTACGAGCGGAAGGCGACGGAAGACGAGGTGGCGCGCATGTGCGCGGTGGTGCGCGAGTCGATGCAGGCCGGCGCGCTGGGGCTCGCAACCAGCTTT
>Ga0247727_10016571_pt1 | contig 11870 bp, 9 predicted proteins | sample WisWelCaveWW1625_FD_202498 | JGI IMG/M metagenome (GOLD analysis project Ga0247727, IMG submission 202498) | Biofilm microbial communities from Wishing Well Cave, Virginia, United States - WW16-25 | ecosystem: Environmental > Aquatic > Deep subsurface > Groundwater > Cave microbial mat | place...
TACGCGCGCCTGAAGGAGACGCTGGACGTTCTGTGTGACGCCGAGCTGATGAAGCAGGTGCGCCAGAGCCGTAGCTTCTATCGAAGGAGGCGGAAGGGCTCGTCGTTCGAGGACGTCTTCGGGGAGCCGCTCGTCCCAGCGAGAAGACCGCCTCGATCGTGACGAACTATCGGCCGGACATCCCGCCTCACGTGGCCGAGGTCATCCGACATCTGCCGCCGGAGGTGAAGCGCGGGGTGAAGGGCGCGATCCGCGCGCTGGCTCGGGATCCGGACCTCGGCGCTCCGTTGCTCAGGGAGCTGGAAGGCCTCTGGAAGTACCGGGTGAGTCGCTTCCGCGTGGTGTACTCGATCGATCGCAGGCGTCGCATTCTCAGAATCATGGCGGTCGGTCATCGCCGCCAGATCTATGAGGAGGCGGTCCGCCTGGCCCGCCGCGAGGCGAAGCTGCCCTGAGGGATGGAATCGGCGTACAATGGCCCGATCGAGGTGTCCTGGATGGGACGCTCCCCCGGTCTCTGGCTGGTTCTTGCTGCGCTCGCGGCAGTCCCCGCCGCTGCTCGGAGCCAGGGCCTCATGGTGCGCGACGGCAGCCTCGGCGAGGGCCCGCTCGAGGTCGGCCCGGGCACCGACCCCCTCGGCCAAGCCGCCACCTACCTGGTCACCCCCGAGATGGGGGAGCAGAGCGGCAGCAACCTGTTCCACAGCTTCGCGTCCTTCGGCATCGGCGTGGACGAGACCGCCACCTTCACGGGGCCCGACCCGATCGACGGGCCGCAGAGCGTCGACAACGTGATCTCGCGCGTGACGGGACCCGACGAATCCCAGATCGACGGCACGCTGCGCTCCACCATCCCGGGCGCAGATCTCTGGCTGATCAACCCGAGCGGCGTCGTGTTCGGTGACGGCGCACAGCTCGACGTGCCCGGCTCCTTCCACGCGAGCACGGGCGACTACCTCGGCTTCGGCGAGGGCGGCCTCGAGCGCTTCTACGGCGACCCCTCGCGGCCGAGCGTGCTCTCGACGGCGCCGCCCGGGGCTTTCGGGTTCCTGGGCGAAGGCCCCGCCGCTGCGATCTCGGTCACGGGCGCGACGCTCGCGACCGTGCGCGCGGGCGACGGGCTCGAGCTGGCCGGCGGCGACGTCACGCTCACGCGCGCGACGCTCGCTGCGCCCGGAGGCGCGATCTCGATCCGCGGGGGCGAGATCGTGGTCGAGCAGGGCTCGAGGGTCCTCGCCGAGAACACGGGCGAGAGCCCGGCCGGGGCGATCACCGTCATCGGAAGCGAGTCCGTGATCGTCGACGCCAGCCTGCTCTCCGCCTCCACGTCTGGCGAAGGCTCCGCAGGCACGATCCGCCTCGAAGGGGGAGAGATCACGCTCCGAAACGGGCCCGGCCTCGCGAACGCCTACGCGCCGAGCGACCCGCTGAATCTTCCGCACCGGGTCACGGTCGGCGCGAGCGTAGAGACGACCGGCAGCGGCAACGCGGGCAGGCTCGAGATCGCCGCGGACTCGCTCACTGTGACCGCGGGCGCGGGCCTGAGCGCCCAGACGGTCGGCCCCGACGGAGAGTTTGCGAGCGGGGACGGCGGGGCCATCGAGATCCGCGCCGGCTCCGTGCTCGTCTCCGACCTCGGCTTCGCGACCGTCGAGTCGTGGCGCAGCACGGGCGACGCCGGCTCGATCGACGTCCACGCCGACACGCTCACGATCGATGCAACCCGCGCAGACGGGAAGGGAAGCTACCCCACGACCCTCACTGCGAGCAGCCTCACACGGCGCTTTGTGCTTGCCGGTGGCGTACTCGCCCTCGGGCCTGCCTACGACCCGGAAGATCGGGCGCTCGGAGAGCCCGGCACGATCGAGATCGAGGCCAGGTCCTTGCACCTTCTGAACGGAGGTTCCATCGAGAGCAGCTGCTTCGATTGCCTCACCCGAGCCGGGACCGTCCGCGTCGTAGTCGACGAGATGATCGCCGAGGGCCAGACGAGATCAGGGAGTTTGAGATTGAACTCCTTCATCGGCACCTCGACGGTTGGATCCGCGGCTCGGGGCGAAGGCGGCCTGATCGACGTCACAGCAGGCTCTCTCGTGCTTCGCACCGGCGGCTTGGTCTCCGATACGGGGCTCGGCGCAGCGAACGCCGGGGGGCTCGTTCGGGTTTGCGCGGATCGCGTCGAGCTGCTCGACAGAGGCGGCATCGGGGTGAACTCGTTCCAAGGCGCGACGGGCGACGCGGGCAGCGTCGAGATCCACGCCAACTCGGTGCTGATCAGCCGCTCCTGGGACCCCTTCAACATGTCCGGGATCTTCGCAAGCGCCTTCGGCCCGACGGGAGACGCAGGAGCCATCGACATCGAGGCCGGCTCGCTGGTGATCGCGCCCGGGGGCATCATCGCCGCCGAAGCCGGCGCGGGATCGAGCGGCACCGCCGGCACCGTCACAGTGCGTGCCGAGTCGGTGCGCATCGGGCCGGACCCCGACGCTGCGCCCGCCGGCCTCGTCCTGCAGCCGGCGTTCATCACCGTGAGCAGCTTCGGGACGGGGAACGGAGGGACGATCGAGGTCGAGGCGAGCCGATCGATCCTCCTCACATTCGAAGGGGGTCTTCGTCTATCAGTTGCTGCGAACCGCCTGCGCAACCAGCTCGGGCTGCCGTCGTTGCTCGTGGGCATCTTCTCGGCGACGGTCGGAGGAGGCGATGGCGGCTCGATCCAGCTCCAGGCGCCGGACATCTCCGTGACCCACGGTGCCATTGTCGCGTCCTCGACCCTCGGTGGAGGAACGGCAGGCACGATCCGGCTCGATGGAGAGCGCCTGCGCGTCGCGAACGGCGGCGCGGTGGACAGCTCGAGCTTGCCTTTTCCGGGGCCGCCGTTCACTCCCAGCGGCGATGCAGGAACGGTGACGCTGGTCGCGACCGAGTCGATCGAGGTGCTGGGCAGTGACCCCATGTTCGGGGTGAGCCGGGTGTCGTCGCTCAGCATGGGCTCGGGCGCGGCCGGGGCGCTGCTGCTCCACGCGCCGCGGATCGTTATCGACGGCGGCGCGGTGGCGACGACGGCGGTTCGATCCGGAGATGGACAAGAGGGGACCCAGGGAGGTGCCATCACCCTCGAGGCCGAGCAGCTGCTCGTCACGAACGGGGGCCAGGTGGACGCGAGCACCTTCATCGCGGGCGACGGCGGCAGCATCGAGGTCACGGCGGGCGAGTCGATCGTGGTGCTGGGCGAAGAGAGCAGCATCGCGAGCCGCACGGGTGGCTCGGGAGCCGGGGGCAGCGTCACGCTGCGCGCGCCAACGATCGAAATCGCGGACGGCGGCGAGGTCTCGGCCAAGAGCGAGCAAGGCTTCGGGGGGATGGGCAGGATCTTCGCGAAGGCCATCGAGGATCGCCTGATCGGGTTGCCTCCTGCGAGCGCTACGGGAAACGCCGGCAGCGTGACGCTCACGGACGCCAACGAGGTGCGGCTGTTCGGCGGCACGATCGCGACCAACGCCGAGGCCGCCGATGGGGGCGACGTCAAGATCCTGGCGAAGCAGCTCGTGCACCTCGACGCCGGCGTGATCACGGCCACTGTGACTGGCGGCGACGGCGGCAACGTCACGATCGACCCCGAGGTCGTGATCCTCCAGAACCGGAGCCGCATCGTCGCCAGTGCCGCAACCACCGGGTCGGGCGGCAACATCCAGATCACGGCCGACAACTACTTCGCCTTCCCGGGCAGCGTGGTCGACGCGTCCTCGGAGCTCGGCATCGACGGCATCGTCGAGGTGAGCACCCCCGACGTGGACCTCGCGGGCACGCTCACCGCACTGCCGGCTTCTTACCTCGACGCCGCCTCGCTGATGCGCGAGCGCTGCGCGGCGCGCCGGAGCGGCGAGCGCGCGGGCAGCTTCGCGGTGCGCGGCAACGGCGGGATCCCGGCGGAGCCGGATGGCTGGCTACCGGCGTCGGTGAGCTTCGAAGCCGCACCCGGCGGGAGCGCAACCTCAGACCTGCCGGCCGGGCCTGGCGGCGCGCCCCTCTTCGCCCTCGGAGCCTGCCCGTAGCAAGTCAACCCTGCGGCGCCCTTCGCTTCCGCCGCACAGCCCGGCCCGTCAGCACTTCGCGCGCCCGGCTCACGAACTCGAGCAGCGGCACCACCTCCACGCGCGAGTCGAGATGATACCGGCGCTCGCCCGGGTAGAGCACGACCAGGCGCACGAGGCCGAGATCCTGGCACGCGATGCGCATCGAGGGCGTGAGCCGCGGCGCATCCTGGAACTTGACCTCCACGCCATAGCGGCGGCCGCGCACGAAGAGCAGCAGATCGAGCTCAGAGCCGGTGTGCGTCGCCCAGAAGTACGCCGCCTCCGGCCGGACTGCGCGCAGCACCTCCTCGATCGCGAAGCCCTCCCACGAGGCGCCGAGCTTCGGATGCGAGAGCATCTCGCGCTCGGTCGCGAGGCCGAGCAGTGCGTGGACCAGGCCGCTGTCGCGCAGATAGGCCTTCGGCGCCTTTATCTGCCGCTTCTTCAGGTTCTCGTGCCACGGCTGGAGCTGTCGGACCATGAACAACGCGGAGAGCAGGTCGAGGTAGCGCCGCACCGCGGGCTCGCTCCCACCCAACGAGCGCGCGGCCTCCGCCGCGTTCCAGATGCCGCCGTGGTAGTGCGCAAGCATCGTCCAGAAGCGGTGCAGCGTCGGCGCCGGGATGCGGATGCCGAGCTGCGGCAGCTCGCGCTCCAGGAAGGTCCGCACGAACTGCTGGCGCCAGGCGAAGCTCGCAGCTTCCGAGCGGGCGAGGAAGGCGGGCGGGAAGCCACCGCGGCGCCAGAGCCGGCGCAGGCTCGCGGCATCCCTCGCCACCTCGCCGGCGTCGAAGCCGCCGAGTGTCACGATCTCGATGCGGCCGGCGAGCGTCTCGGACGACTGCCGCAGCAGCTCTGGGGTCGCGCTCCCCAGGATCAGGAAGCGCGCCCGCGCCGGCCGCCGGTCGGCCAGCACGCGCAGCACGGGGAACAGCTCGGGACGGCGCTGAATCTCGTCGATCACTACCACCCCGCGGAGCGGGGCGAGTGCCGTCATCGGCTCCGCGAGGCGAGCCAGGCTCGCCGGCTCTTCGAGATCGAAGTAGGCCGGCGAGTCGGGCCGTACGATCTCGCGCGCCAGCGTGGTCTTGCCCGCCTGCCGCGGCCCCACGAGCGCCGTCACCCGGCTCCGCCCGAGCGCGGCGCGCAGCTCGGCCCGCCAGCGGGTACGTTGGATCATGCGCCGAGGCTACCATGAAAATCGAACATATACCGTTCGATTTTCATGGTCCGGGCGCGAGGCCCCAGAACGGCGGTATCCCGGAGTCTCGTCGGGCTGCTTGCGCTTCGGGGTGCTAGCCGCGTTTCGTTCGCGACCTTCCCCGAGTTGTCCCGGGAACGGCAATGTGCGCACCCGATCTTTCGCGTCCGCGCGTTCGACCTCGTGGGGCGGTACTCGCTTCGCGTCACGTTCGACGACGGCACGGAACAGGTGATCGATTTCGAGCCCGTGCTGCGGGGCGCACTGTACGGTCCGCTGCGAGACCCCGAGATCTTCCGCGCCGTCCGCATCGACCCAGAGGCGTACACGCTCGTGTGGCCCAACGGCGCGGACTTCGACCCCGCGACCCTGCACGACTGGCCGGTGCTTCGCCACGAGTTCGCGCGCCGCGCGGCGGATTGGCGCTAGATCGCGCGCTGTCGCAGCCCAGAGACCGCTGCGAGCGCGGCGTAGTCGCGATCGGTGGAGGCCGCCTGATCCGAAACCCCGCTCCCGAGCGACTATCCTGGTCGAGAGGCGGGGTCCGCCGTGGCCTCTCGCCGTCTTTTTCGCTCCGCTCCGAGCTGGCTCGTGGCGACCGCGCTCGCGCTCGTGGTCGCCGCGGGGGTGCTCGGGCTGCGAGCGGCCGGGACCTTCGAGCCTCTCGAGCTGGGCGCCTACGACCGGCTGCTGCGCTGGACTCGCCCCGCGGGGGAGGCCGACCCGCGCGTGGTGCTCGTTCGCATCACCGAGCGCGACATCCAGAAGTACGGCCACCCGCTCTCGGACGAGCTGCTGGCCCGGGCGCTCGCTGCCCTCGCCACCGCGGGGCCGCGCGCGATCGGCGTCGATCTCTATCGCGACCGGGCGCTCCCGCCGGGCTCTGCGGAGCTCGAGCAGCTGCTGCGCTCGCGTCCTGAGATCGTGCTCACCGAGAAGATCGGTGGGCCGGACGACGCCCCGGTGGCAGCGCCGTCCTACCTCGCGGGCACGGGCCAGGTCGGCTTCAGCGATGTCCACCTCGACCGCGACGGGCGCGCGCGTCGCGCGTTGTTGCTGATGCACAGCGAAGGCGCGGGCGCGTTCGCGCTCGCTCTTCAGGTAGCAGTCCGTTACCTCGCCGCCGAAGGCGTCGCTCCGAGCTGGATCGGGGCCGAGACCGACGGCGGTCCCGTCCCGACGCTCGCGCTCGGCGACGCCGCGCTCGCGCGCTTCGCCGCGGGCGACGGCGGCTACGCGGGGCAAGACGCCGGCGGCTACCAGGTGCTGCTCGCCCACCCGCGCGGCCAGCAGGCGTTCACCTCGTTCACGCTCGAAGAGGTGTTGTCGGGCGAATTCGATCCCGCGGCCGTGCGCGACCGCACGGTGCTGGTCGGCACGCTGGCCACGAGCGTGCACGACCTGGTGCCGACGCCGTTCGGCGAGAGCTTCGGGCTCGAGCACCACGCGCAGGTGGTGAGCGAGCTGCTCGACCGGGCGCTCGCCGGCGTGCGGGGGGTGCGCACTCTCACGAGCGCCGAGGAAGGCTCGCTCGTGCTCGCCTTCGGCGTCGCCGGTGCGCTCCTCGCAGCGCGCGTGCGTTCGCCCTGGGCGCTCCCCGCCGCCGCGCTCGCCAGCCTTGCCGGGCTCGCCCTCGGCTCGGCGGCGTTCTTCGCGTCCGCCTGGTGGCTGCCCTTCGTGCCAGTGAGCCTCGCCTTCGCGCTCTCGGGCGGCGTGGCCGAGGCCTACCTGTCGCTCGTCGAGGGGCGCGACCGCCGCCGCGTGATGGATCTGTTCGGGCGCTTCCTGGCGCGCGACGTGGCCGCCGAGGTGTGGCGCGAACGCGACGAGTTCCTCGACGGTGGACGGCCGCGCGCTCACAGCGCCACCCTCACGGTGCTGATGAGCGACCTCGCCGGCTACACGATGCGCTCCGAGTCGCTCGATCCGGAGCACCTGATGGAGTGGATCGGCGCGTACCTCGAGGCGATCGCGCGCAGCGTCGGCGCGCACGGCGGCGTGGTGGACGACTTCGCGGGCGACGGCGTGAAGGCGAACTTCGGCGTCCCGCTGCCGCGCAGCACGGAAGCGGAGATCGACGCCGACGCCGCAGCCGCGGTCAGCTGCGCGCTCGCGCTCGAAGCCGAGATCGAGCGCCTGAACGCTCGCTTCGCCGAGCGCGGCTACCCGCCCGCGCGCGTACGCGTGGGTCTGCACACCGGCCCGGCCGTGGTGGGCGTGATCGGCAGCGCGGAGCGCTTGAAGTTCACCTCGGTGGGCGACACCGTGAACACGGCCGCACGGCTCGAGCAGTGGCACGGCGACGAGTTCCGCGCCGAGAGCGACACGCTCCGCATCCTTGCGAGCGGCGAGACGTTCCGCCGTCTCGGCGGCGCCTTCGCCGCCGACGCGCTCGGCAAGGTCGAGCTCAAGGGCAAGGCGGAGCCCCTGGCGGTCTATCGGATCCACGGGCGAGCACGCCCAGGAGGAAGCACATGAAGACGACAATGATCGCGTTCCTGTTCCTGCTCGGGGCCCTTGTCGGCGGCGCGAGCGCCGACGAAGAGCCGCAAGACGCACCGAGCGCAGAGAAGGTGGGCACGACGGAGCCCGGGCCGCGCTACACGCCGCCGGCAGCGCCGCCGAGCCAGACGCAGGCGAGCGTCCAGGTCCTCTACGTGCCGCCGGAGATCGGCTTGCCGGCCCGGCGCATCGGCGCGGGCACCCGCGGCATGGGCCGGCAGGCGTCGCTCCAGATCCTGGCGCCGGATCATCTGGGGTACACGACCGAGGAGCAGCCCACGCTCTACTGGTATCTCGCCGAGCCTACGACCACGCGCATCATCTTCACGATCCGCGACGAGACCTCGATCGAGCCACTGGTCGACGTGGAGCTGCCGTCGCCCGAGAAGGCCGGCGTCCAGGCGTTGCGGCTCACCGAGCACGGCGTGAAGCTCCGCCCCGGTGCGAGCTACCAGTGGTTCATCTCGCTGGTGCCGAACCCTGCGCGGCGCTCGAAGGATTTCACGGTGGGAGCCTGGATCTCGCGCCGCGAGCCGGACGCCGCACTGCGCGGCAAGCTCGCCGCCGCGGACGGCCGCGAGCCCTCTGCCTATGCGCAGAGCGGCCTCTGGTACGACGCGATCGCCGCGTTCTCGGCCCGCATCGCCGCTGCGCCGCGAGACGCCGCCCTCCACGAGCAACGGGCCACGCTCCTCGAGCAGGCGGGGCTCTCGGAGGTGGCGGCCTACGACCGCGCTGCGACAACGGAGCCGTGAGTCAGAAGCTCGCCACGAGCGAGAACTGCACGCCGTCGTCCTGGAGGTCGTCATCAGCGGGCTCGGGCACGTCATGCATCGGGTGGCCCCAGTAGATCTCGCCGCGCAGGTGGCGCGTGAACGCCGCGCGCAGGCCCACGCCCACGCTCGCGAGCGTGCGCGGGCTGGGCTCGCCGCGCTGCGTATTCCAGGAGCGGCCGAGGTCGACGAAGGGAGCGAGCTGGAGCGACGACGTCTCCGCAGCGTTGCTCCAGAGCGGGATGCGCAGCTCCAGCGAGGAGGCGAAGCCGTTATCGCGCACCAGCTCGTTCTCCCGGTAACCGCGCACGCTCTGATGACCGCCGAGCGGGAACTGCTCGAGCGAGAACAGCGGGCGGTTCGAGAGCTGGAGGTCCGTGCGGAACACCGTCTCCCAGCCCCACGGTTCGAAGCGGCGTACCCACTGGAACTGGCCGAGCCAGGACAGGAACTGGCCATCTGGAACTCCGTCGACGTCGGCGGCGTCGGCCTCGTCGTCGCTGGCGCAGCCTTCCGCAAAGACGAGCACCACGCAGCCGCCCATGGTGGCGCCGAGCACGTCGAGGCCGACGCTGAGCTGCGACCGCACCGCGACCACCTGTTGGAGGTCACGGTAGACGAAGTCCTGCCGGAAGCGGACCACGGACACGACGGCGCGCCCGTCGTCGGTCCCCTCCGAGAACGGGTACGGGTCGGAGCCCGTCGGTCGCGGCGGCCATCAGCCGCAGCACGTCGCCGTTCCCGGTGAGGTTTCGATGCGCGAGGTCGAGCTCCGTGCGATACGACCCGACGCTCGGCGACTCGTGGTTGCTGTACTCGAGCGAGGCGAAGTAGGGAAGCTCCTCCTCGAAGCGCGTGCGCAGGCGCGCCTCGCCGGGCCGATCGCCCGGCAGCAGCTCGGCGTCCACCCGGCGGATGCGTGGATCCTGCTGGAGCAGCTGGAGCTCGTTCTCGAGCTCCCCCACGTCGAGGGGGGTGTGCGCGCCGCGCTGGATGCGGCTCTCGAGATAGCGTGTACGGAACCAACGGTTGCCCTCGACGCTGAGCTCCGCGAGCCGCCCCTCGACGATCTGATACTCGACGACGCCCTGGCGCACGTCCTGGTCGGGGAGCACGGCGCCAGAGTTCAGGTAGCCCGCGTCCACGTAGAGCCGCGTGAGCCGGTCACGAAGCTCGTGAAGCTGCTCGCTCGCGATCGGATGGCCGAGGTAGGGGGCCGTCAGCTGGGCGAGCTCTGCTTCGCTGAACACGCTGCCGCCCGTGATGCGGAACTCGCGCACGACGATCTCCGGCCCGAGCGACAGGCGCTGGTCGTCCTCGCTGGGCGCGGGGAGCGGAGGCAACTCGAAGCTGGGCTGCTTCGGGAGACCCGGAGCCGGCAGCTCGGGACGTATCTCCCCCGGCCGCTCCAGCGGCTCGAAGGGGCGCGCGCCGGGCGGCGGCACAGGCGGGGCGGGCTGCGCGAGGATCGTGTCCGGCGCAGACAAGGCCACGGTCAGGCCGAGGCCCAGCGCAGTGGCAAACCGGGCGGTGCTCATGGCTCCTGCATCATCTCACGCTCCGAGCTGATAGTGTGACTCCGTGCCGAAATCGGATCAGGATTGGGCGGTCATCCTCGGGCGGCTGCTCCGCGGCGAACGGCTGGCCCTGGTCCGGGTGGCGAAGCTCGTGAACAGCTTCCTGGTGAGGTGGAACGCCTATCACTTCCGCGAGGAGTGGGACGACATCACCCAGGAGGTGGTCACGGCCGCTGCGATTGCCCTGCGCGACGGAAAGCTGCGCGATCCCAGGGCCGCGCTCGGCTTCCTCTACAGCACGGCGCGCTTCAAGTATCTGAGTCGCCTGCGCATTCAGCTCCACCTGCGGGATGGTGAGGCGCTCGCCTGGAGCGAAGCCATCGAGCGCGAGGAGAGCCAGCTCCCGGAGGGGCAGCGCCACGAGCTGCGACGCGCGCTCGAGCGCGTGCCCGAGAAGGCGCGCCGCGCTCTGGTGGCCGTCTACATCGACGGTTGGACCTATGAGGAGGCGGCGCGGGAGACGGGGATCCCGCTGGGAACGCTCAAGCGCCGCCTGCGAGACGGCCTCGCGCAGCTCAGAGCAGAGATCGGGGAGCACGGATGATCCGATCCGAGGGGTTCCAGCGACTATTCGGGGCGAGGGAACCCCTCATTTGAGGGGTAGGGCGGGGGAGTATTGAGCTGCGCCAGAGCCAGAACGAGTGATCTCGAGGGGTTCGTCGTGGACCCTCGCGTGGCCGAGTGGGCCGATTTCCGAGGCCACTACCCGCGCTGCCCGGATTGCTCGCATGAGGTGAGCCGGCTCGGGTCGCTGATCGGCGCGCTCGGGCTCGAGGCCCGGGGCGCCTCCGGCCACGTCGCGGATCGCCAGCTACTCGCACTCTGCACGTCGCCCGAGCAGCTGACGCACGAGGAGCGGGAGCGCATCGAGCTTCACCTCGCGAGCTGCGCCCCGTGCCGGACGGAGCGCGCGGTGCTGGAGCGCTTCGACTTCTCGGCGCTCGGGGGCGAGGCGGAGGCGAAGGGCCTGATGGATCGACTCGTCGAAGCGCTGCGTCGGCGGGTCACTGCGCCCTTGCTGACGCTGCCGAGGCCGGTGCTCGGTGCGCTGCTCGTTGTCCTCGTCGCTGCGCCCGTGCTGCTGTTGTGGCGAGCCAGCTCTGATCGCGGCGCCGAGGTGCCGCGCTCGGAGCTGGCTCGCGTCGAGCCGGAGGTGAAGCAGCCGCCGCCCGCGCCGATCGATATGCCACAGGCGCCCCCAACCGAGAGCGTGAAGCCGGCGCCGCAAGAGCCGCCTGCGCAGGCAACAGCGGCCCCGGCTCACATGGCGGCCGAGGCGCCGCCGGAGCCCGCGCCCGCGCGCACCCTGGAGATCGCCGCATTGATCCCCGCCGACGCTCCGCTCTATGCAGCGACTGCGCTCGGCGGCGGCAGCGTCCGCATCGGCGGCACCAGCCGCGGCGCAGCGGATGCGCCTGCTCCCCAGGTCCTGGCCCCGGAGCACGTGGGACAGACCGCACGCCAGTCGCCCACGCTCTACTGGTTCCTGCCCGAGGCGACCTCCTTGTCGGTCGCGGTGACGATCGTCGATCCGAACGAGGTGGAGCCGCTGCTCGAAACGACGCTCCCGAGACCGCTCGCGGCCGGCATCCACGCCGTGCCGCTGTCGAAGCACGGCGTGCGGCTCGCGCCGAACGTGGAGTATCAGTGGTTCGTGGCCGTCATCGTGGACCCGGCACGGCGCGCACGCGACGTCGTGTCGCGCGGGAGCATCCGCTCTGCGCCGGCAGCCGACCCCGCT
>Ga0247727_10016572_pt1 | contig 11869 bp, 13 predicted proteins | sample WisWelCaveWW1625_FD_202498 | JGI IMG/M metagenome (GOLD analysis project Ga0247727, IMG submission 202498) | Biofilm microbial communities from Wishing Well Cave, Virginia, United States - WW16-25 | ecosystem: Environmental > Aquatic > Deep subsurface > Groundwater > Cave microbial mat | place...
CCTTTCTTCTGCGAGAATAAACGAAGAAACATTAAGATGGATAAATCATAACATTAATGTTCTGAATAAAGCAAAATATAAATGGAATATTAAGCCAAAATTTATGGTGTAGAATTTACACATAGCCTTTTGCAGGCTTAGGTTTATATACCCTTATTTTCTTGCATATTTGTAACTAAAGCAATTAGTTTATTGTTCGAGAGACGGCGATTTTATCGACTGTTTCTTAATCAAAGGTAAAATTAGCCGAAATTAAGCTTCAAGCTTAAATTAACAAAATGGAAAATTTTAGAAAATTAGGGCTAAGCAATGAAATGCTTGCCACGATCGAGAAAGCTGGATTTAAAGAACCAAGCGAAATACAGGAAAAAGCAATTCCTTTAGCTATGGCTGGAAAGGACGTAATCGGAGGAAGTGCAACTGGAAGCGGAAAGACTCTTGCATTTGGGGCCCCGATAATTGAAAAATTAGTGAAGGGACAGGGCATTCAGAGTTTAATTTTAGCACCAACCAGAGAGTTAGCAGAACAGGTTGCAGAAACTTTAAGAAAATTTTCAAGATATAAGAGTTTGAATGTCGCTTCTGTTTATGGTGGAGTTGCTATAGGTCCGCAAGTAAGCGATCTTGAAAGAGCAGAGATTGTTGTCGGCACACCCGGAAGAATAATTGATCATATGGAAAGAGGAACAATTGCTTTTTCAAAAGTTAAAGTTCTTGTTTTGGACGAAGCTGACAGAATGCTGGATATGGGATTTGTAGATGATGTTGAAAAAATAATTAAAAGATGTCCTGCAAAAAGACAGACTCTTTTATTTTCTGCTACAATTTCTCCAGATATACAGCACATTGCGAAAAGACACATGATTTCTCCAATAGACATAGCTGTTGAGTCGCATGTTGATCCTTCAAAGCTTGTACAAGTGTTTTATGACGTTCCGCAGGAGATGAAATTTTCATCTTTAGTTCATTTTTTAAAACATGAACATCCCGGATTGATAATGGTTTTCTGCAATACACAGCATAATACTGATTTTGTTGCAAATAATTTGAAAAGACAAGAAATTGATGCTGTTGCAATACACGGCGGTTTAACACAAAACAAGAGAAATACGATACTGGCGCATTTCAGATCAGAAAGAGTAAGTGTTTTAGTATGTACTGATGTAGCTGCCCGCGGTTTGGACATTAAAGGAGTTTCCCATGTTTACAATTATGATCTTCCAGCAACAAGCAAAGAATACATTCATAGAATTGGGCGTACAGCAAGAGCAGGAAAAGAAGGAAAAGCAATAAGCATTTTGTCGCAGAGAGATTACATGAATTTCAGAAAAATCTTGGAAGATGAAGCTATAAAAATAACAGAGGAGAAGCTTCCTGAAAATATTGAACGAGTTCAAATTAGAATTTTTGAAAGACCCCGAGTATTCGGCGGAAGAGGAGATAGAGGCCGAGGCGGAGGTAGATATGGCGGAGAAAGAAGCTTCGGAAGCCGGGGCGGCGGAAGAGGGTTCGGAGGAAGAAGCGGCGGACGATCTTTTGGAAGAAGAGATGGAGGAAGAAGCTTCGGCAGAAGAGATGACCGGGGAAGTGGAAGAGGAGAAAGATCAGAGGGAAGAAGCCGAGGTTTTGGCGGTCGAAGCAGAAGCTTCGGAAGCCGGGGCGGCGGAAGATCTTTTAGCAGAGGAAGAAGGTATTGATTATTGTAAATTATATAATGCAAATCCTTTAAAGTTTATATTTAATTAATTTTTATATTACATATATCCTTAGAAGTAAGAATAACTAGGTAAATGTTGAACAAATTAGATTAACTTTTTTCATTTAAATCTTTATCAAGCTCGATGCTTGATTCAATAAACTTTTTTCTGACTTCTTTTGCATATGAATTTTTTGTTTGAATATTTTCAAACAGCCCCTGCGTGTTATTTGTTATGATGTCCACTATTTTTATGAGATCATCAAATGTTTTTGTTGTTAAAATGGGCCTTTCAATTCCAGAATTGTTTATTACTCTTCCGATGAAATGAGTCAGCGCTCGAGATTCTGCCATTTGTTTATCATGCTCTTCAGGAGTTGTTATTATTGCTTTGAGGCCGAGAGATTCACAGAAAGATTTTACTTTGCTTAGAGTATTTTCTGATGTTCGAACATTGCAAAGCGCAATTTTTAATCCTTCTAATGTGCTTTTAGCTGAATTTGGACCGAAAAGAGGATGGGTTCCTATGACTTCTATATTTTTTGGTAAAACCATTGACATAGCAGAGCAGGGAAATACTTTCAGAGAGCATACATCAATTACTAGCGTTCCTGGCAAGATTTTATCTTTAATCTTTTCAAGCGTCTGCTCAAACTCATCAATTGATACTGATATAATGATAATTTTCTTTTTAAGAATTTCTTCAAGGGGAACAAAGTTTACTCCTATTTCTTTGGCTTCCTTTTTGTTATTGAATTTTGAGGTTACGAAAACATCTGCTTTGTTTTTTAAGTGTTTGGCGATAAATTGGCCGAATTTGCCAAATCCTATTATTCCTATTTCTCTATTTTCCATTACTTTTTGTCTTACTTTACGTATTTTAAGTTATGCATAATCTTATAAACTAGTTCTATTGGAAAATTATATGCTAACCAGGAAGGGAAAGATTGTATTTATCCTAATGGCCCTATTGTTAGTTGTTTCTACCCTATTTTTGCTTATTAGTGAGGCTTATTTACAGGAAGAGTTTACAGAAGTTATAAGCAGATTTGGAGTTTCTGCTCTATTCGTATTTGCAGGGATTCTTGATTTTGTCCCGCAGTTCATAAGCCCTAAACTTGTACTTATAGCAGCACTTATATCTGGATTAGACCCCTTTACTGCTGTTTTAACCACAATACTTGGTACAACTTTAGGTTCTATTTTGGCTTTTGAAGTTGGACATTATTACGGCAGAGATTATGTAGAACAGCTTATAGATAGAAAGAATGAAAAGCAATTTGAAAGAATGGTTCACGAATATGGAAAGTGGGGTGTTTTAGTTTCAGCAATAACTATTTTTTATACTCCATTAATAGTGGGGGCGATAGGCATAAGCAGAAAGATTCTTTGGCTGTATGGAATTCTTCCCAGAATATTTATTTATATTTTGATAGGCCTTTTTCCCTATATATTTTCTTCTTAAATTTGTTTTTATTGATTAATTTATACAAATGTTTTTATACTTGTTTTATTCGTTTAGATAATGGAAAAAGATGTTGGAAAAATACCTAAGAATGCAGATACAGATATAATAATAAGAGTTGATGATTTTGGAGGCCGAAGAGGCGTAACAATCAGAGAGTTTGTCAGATCAGAGAGATATACCGGATTTACAAAAGCCGGAACCAGAATTCCTGCCGATCAATTTAAAGACTTCAAGGCGGCAATTAATTCAATTGATGAAAAAGAATTAATGGAGGTGCCTGTTGCGCCTTCTGAAACACAGAGTGGAATGAATATGGGCGGCGGACAAAGAACATTTCAAAAGAAGGAATTTAAGAAAAAAGATGATGTTGATTATGACGAAATGGCTATGTAGTTTTTCTCAGTTAAGTTAAAGCTTTAAAAACGCTGTTATTTTTTATTACGTATGAAACCTTTTGAAGATTATTTGTCTTTGATTTTATCTTTAATTGGAAGTTTCTCGTTGGTATGGTTATTTTCATCAGCATTGATTTCCCCAGAGCAGAATACATTTATTTTAAAGAGCGGCGTGCTGCTCTTTTTAGTAGAATTTTTAAGCGTCCATTCTAGCGTCATGGCTATGGGCGTTAGAAAAAGGGAAGAGGATAAGAACATTGTATTTTTCTATCATGTTAAAGGCCCTAAATTTGTGCAAAGAAATCCAAAATTTATGATGGTTTTTATTTATTCTCTTTTTATTCTAACTTATGCCCTGATATTTAAGAATTGGTTTATACCTGTCTATTTTTTTATTAGCCTTCTGATCAAATTTTATGGAAATAAGGCAACCCATGATCGATTTAAAGTCGGTTTAACGGTAATTTTATTTGTAGTTTCATTTTTAATTATTTTGCCATTCTCAGGCCTGTTAAGCAGGGCATTTCCTATTGAAGAGGAACTTATTGGAGAAAAGATAGGATCTGGGCTTCTCGTAGATGTTCCACAGGTTGTGTTAGCTTGGGGAGTTTTATATTTCTTTTTAGGTTCGGTTATAGAAGGAATTTTATTTTTCAAAAAAGCAAAACCTGCTTCTTTCGCTAAGGATTTTGTTTTTAAACATTAGCTTTTTAAACACATTTCTGATATAGACGTTATGCGAGGAAGTAACTATGAACAAAGAAACTCAAAATCAGAAAATACGACAGCCAATCGTAACAGTAGTGGGTCATGTAGACCACGGCAAGACAAGTATTCTTGATTGTTTTAGATCAAGCTCGCTTCAGGAGCAGGAAGCCGGCGGAATAACTCAGAAAATAAGCTTTACAAAATATCCTCTTTCTCAGATAAAGAAGGTCTGTCCGCTTATTGATAAGCAGGGCATTAAATTAGAGATTCCCGGATTTTTATTTATAGATACTCCAGGACATGCAGCTTTCACAAATTTAAGAAAGAGGGGAGGCAGTCTTGCAGATCTCGCGATTCTAGTTGTAAGCATAAAAGAGGGGATAAAGCCGCAGACTGCAGAAGTCTTGCAGATTCTGCGGGCAAACAAGACACCATTTTTAATTGCACTTAATAAGATAGATACAATTTCCGGCTGGAGCAAACATGAGAATTTAAAGGAATCTATTGAAAGCCAGGCAATTAATGTTTCACAGGAATTTGAAGAAGCGCTGCTTACATTTCAGGGAAGCTTGAACGAGCATGGGTTTGATTCTGATTTATATTATAATGTCTCTGATTTTACAAAGAAAGTAGCTCTTGTGCCTTGTTCTGCCAAAACTAAAGAGGGAATTCCAGAACTGCTTCTTGTGCTTGCCGGACTGTCACAGAAATTTTTGAAGGAAAAATTAAAGACAGGGGAAGATGCTAAAGGAGTTATTCTTGAAATTAAAAAAGTTAAGACTATGGAAAGTATCGAAGCCATTTTGTATGATGGCCAGTTGCAGGAAGGAGATGAAATTGCAATTGCAAGCTTTGGAGAGCCAATTGTTTCCAAAGTCAGAGCATTAGAGGAGATACAACCTCTTTCTGCTAAATATAAATCAGTAAAATCTGCTGTAGCAGCTACAGGGGTTAGGGTTTTCCTGACAGAGAAGGAGCAAGTGCTGCCCGGAATGTTATTTCAGAAAGTTGCCGGAAATATTGATAAAATTAAATCTGAATTCAAGAAAGAAATTTCTCAAGTTACAAAATTAGATAAGCAGGGAATTATAATTAAAGCAGATTCTCTTGGAAGTTTAGAAGCACTGTTGTTTTTGCTTAAGCAGGAAAATATTCAAGTGTTAAAAGCAGGCATCGGACCTATAGGAAAGAGCGATATTATCTCTGCAAAGGCAAATTTAGATATTAATCCTCTAGATGCTATAGTTCTTGGTTTTAATACAGAATTGGAATCTGATGTGGAGATTGGAAATGTGAAGATTTTAACAAATGATGTTATTTACAAACTTATAGAAGATTTGCAAGAATGGAGAAAGAATAAACAAGCAGATATTGAAAGAGAAAAAATGCTCGGCTTGGCAACTATCTGCAAGCTGGAGATTCTAGGCAAATATGTTTTTAGGAATTCTAATCCTGCAATATTTGGAGTCCGTGTTGCTGCAGGGAAAGTAAAAGTGGGAATTCCAATCATTGATGATAAAGGCGAAAGCGTTGCCAGAGTTAAATCATTACAGCATGAGAAAGAAACAGTGATAGAAGCAAAAGAGGGGCAGGAGCTTGCAATCGCTTTGCCAGGAATTGCTTTTGATCGCAGACTTAAGGATGTTAAGTATTTGTATGCAGATATTTCAGAAAGCCAGTTCAAGCAGTTCAAGAAAAACAAGGAGCTTCTTTCTGCAGGCGAGCTTAAAGTGCTTCAGGAAATTGTTGATATCAAGAAAAGAACAGCTAAATGGGAAGTTTAATCAATATATTTAAATAGTACAATGTACTACTAAGTAATACAATGGAACATGTTAGTTTAAAACTGGAGAACAATTTTCTAAGAGCAATTGAAAAAGTAATGAAGAAACATCTGTATACTACTAAGACAGAGTTTATCAGGGAGGCTGTTAGGGATAAGATAAGAAAATTAGAAGAAAAAGAGATACTTGAAAATAAAGATTTGATGTCTCAAATTCGTGCAAGTGAGAAGAATATCAAGAAGGGAAAGATAAAGAAGTTTGTATACTAGTTTTCAATAAATTTTGTGGGTTCCGACCGCCTGAATTGTTATCACTTTCTTTTTATCGTCTATAATATAAATCGTTCTTATGTTTGAACCTAACCAACAGCTCCATTTACTCTCTAATTTTCCGGATAATTGATGTGCGCCGTTTTCTCTCCCCGGATTAATTTTTAATCTGTCTAATTTATCTTTTATATCATTTCTAATTGAAAGATATTCTCGCAATCTTTTCTCTGTTTTGGAATTTGCTGTATATATTTTATACATTAAAATTTAAAGGACGCAGATAATTTAAGGATTTATGTTAATGTCGCGGCGTATAGAATTCTTTAAACATCAAAAACCTCCAGGTTTTTGCGGCTTAAAACTTCTTCAGAAGTTTTAAATATGACAGTTAAGCTGGCTTTTAATGCCGGAAACGGAAGTTGCAGAACAAACTGAGCAAACTGAAGAGGAAAAACAGAAACCTTATTGGTATGTTGATTTTGTAAAATTTGAGGAGAAAGAAAGCAGAGCAAACAGGCTTATTTTGGGGCTTAGAAAAAAAGATGGAAATGAAACAAGAAGAGCACAGGTTTTTGTTAATCAAAAGATAAAGATTCCGACTTGGGCCATTCATAGGACTGAAAAAGAGCAGTTAGCTGATATTGCACAGAGCTGGAGGGAGAGCACCGAATTAAAAAAACATGAACTCTCTGTTTTTTTGTCGGAATTTGATGCGAATGTTCCAGCAAGAGTGGAAAGTTTGCGGAATAGATATCCTGGAATAAATATCAAATATAACTGGGGCGGATTTAATGTATTTCAATTGGAAGCGCCAAACGATCCTAATCTAATAGGAAGATTAAATCATAATTTTCAGGCTGGAAATTATAATCGGAATTTCAGATTTGATCACGACCTGCTGCATAGAAAAGTTTCTTTTGATCCTCAGTTTGAAGAGCGGCTTGTTTCTGGCGAAACAGATATTGTATTGAATTCTTTAGATGAAATTAAATTTACAGACAGCAGAATAACTGAAGAGGACTTCAGAAGCCAAGTTTGGTTTTATGCGGATATAGAAAAACCTCTTTTCAAATATCAAGGCGAGACTCGCGCAGGAGTTAAAAGAGACAACGAAAAATTAAATCTTGATAGAAGGGAAAGGCTTTTGTTATTAAAAGAGGTAAAAAGAAATTACAGGAAGAAACTAGATGATTTAGTTGCCGGCGGGAAAAGCAGGGAGGAGGTAAATGAGCAGATTGGTAGAATTGTTGGGAAACTTGAAAGAAAGCTGACAAAAAACATTGCAGGATATGAGGTTAAATTATGGGAAGAAAAATATGATGCAAAGATTTCATGGTATACTTTTACTCTTAAAAAAGCAGACGGAACTTATATTAGAGAACTTCATACTTTGCATGATTGCGGTCTTGACGAAATTAATGGCTGTAAAATAGTAAGACATGCGACAGAAAAAGATCTTCTTGACACCGTTATTGGAATTATGAAGAAAAATAATGTTTCTGTATTTGCTAATCATAATCTTCCTTATGATGTTACTCAGACACGATTTGCTTCAGAAAGGGTCGGGGCAGACACAGTTGATATTGCTGTAGATGGCGTCAATGCAAGAAGAGATTTCTCCAAAGAAATTTGTCAGAGAATGGGCCACGATATTACATATATTGACACATTGAGGCTTGCTACTGTGGCTTTTCCCTGGCTTGAAAACCATAAGCTTGAGACAGTTGCACAGCATCTTTTAGGAGAGGGTGTTTTCAAGAAATCTTTGAATTATGATCAGATGAGGGAGCTTGAAGTAATGGCAATAAACGGAGATAAAGAAGCGGCAAGATTAATGGCAGATTATTCTACTAGTGATGTAGCGCCAGTAAGAAGAATTGTTGAAGAAAATGATTTTTTGAGGACTATTTTCAAAATAAGAGACATGTATCCTTTCTTAACTTTAACAAAAATTGCTTTTGGTCCCAATTGCATGAAAGAGGTTCATGCTCAAAGACATTGGCAGCAGCACCATAATAATATTCATTATGGTTATGAATCTAAAATAAGAAATGATCAGGAACAAATATTCAAGAAGAGATTTGAACCGTTAAAAAGAGAATGGATGAGGGACTGGGGGCCGCAAGTCCATAATGTCTCAGGCAGGCAGGGAGAAGTAACGCAGGTGTATCTTCCTATAGAAGAGTGGCTGAAGGATATTGTCTGCACAATTGACAGAAAGTGGGAAGGGTATTATCAAAATCTAAGCACTGATTCTTTACAAAGATTTTATGAATTAAGATATCCCAGAGAATTTTTGAAAGAAGTTTTAGCGGATCAATATTTTGCTGTAAATGAAGAAAAGAAGCACAAAAGAAGAATAAAAGTGCTAAATATGGAAAAAAGCGAATTATCTGGCTTTCTAGATATATTAAAACAAAATACTGATGGGGAACTTAAAGATAAACTAGTTGGATCTTTAAAATATTTAAGAAATCATTATAGAACTATTCACGAAAGACTTCCTGCGGACAGCAGAGGACAGATTAGAACAAGAAAAAAATTTTCCGGAGACACTAATCTTCTGCTAGGATTTGTCAGTTTCTTTGAGGAAGATAATAATGATTTAATTATGCTAAGAAAAAATGCAGCTTCTTTAAGCAGGAAATTGGACAGTTCTGGAAAGAGAGAACTTAACAGATATCTAAGCAAGTTCCAAACCTTTGATAGTGCGGTTGCCCAGATTGGAGAAAGCGCCAGAGCAATACCAGATAAAATCTCTCCGGAAAATTTAGTTTATCTTTATGCACTTGATGATGTGTTTAAGGGCAGAGAAAAAAAATTCAAATTTGATTATAGCATTGATTTTAGAATTATAGATGATGCATTGAAAAGAAGCTATTCAGCTTTGGCCAGTGAGTTAAAGGCAAAGAATGCGCAGGTTGTCGGATATAATGGAGATTATTTATTCTTGAAAGGTAACGTTGACAGTTATGCTGATTTGAAAACAGTTGTTCCTATCAGAACAATCAGGGATTATCATGTTAATTCTAGGGAGCAGGACGCCAGCGAGGGGCAGCAGTCATTGGGGATTTAGGATATCTTTAAAAACCCAATTTATTAAACTATAATTATGCCATTCAAAATAATTATTGGAGATAAAGACAAGGCCTGGAGAATTGAAACTGAAGCAGAAAGCTTAGTTGGAAAATCTGTGGGGGAAAAGGTAGATGGAAAGGAAATCAAGGCAGAGATTGAGGGATACGAATTAGAAATTACCGGAGGAAGCGATATGGCTGGCTTTCCAGTTTCAAAAGATGTCGAAGGGCTTGGATTAAAAAGAGTTTTGTTAACTAGGGGATGGGGAATGAAAGATACAAGAGAAGGCGTGCGTTTGAGAAAAACACTAAGAGGAAAAGTTATTTCCAATGCAGTTGTGCAGATAAATCTTAAAGTTCTAAAGCATGGAAAGAAGCCTCTTGCTGAGGTTTTTCCGGATCAAAACAAGCCAAAAGAAGTGAAAGCAGAGGCAAAAGCAGAAGCTGCTCCGGCTGCATAAGAACCTATTTAAATCGTTAATTCTTAATCTTATCGGCATAATTATAAAGAGCTAAAAGGAGGTATAAAATGAAAGATATGAAGGGAATGAAAGGCATGACCTGCATGGGCGGATATTGTTCAAACTGCCGCGGAGGATCTTTGTTAGTGATGGGCCTTCTTATACTTGCTAATGCTTATTGGTCGTTTGTACAAGATTGGTATGTATTCTTTGGAGGCTTGTTGGCTATCGGGGGACTTCTTAAAATGATAATGCCAAACTGCCCACACTGCTAAGAACCAAGGTTCTTAGATTCCTATAGAAAGTTTAGCAAGTTAATAAAGACCAAGTCTTTAGAACCCTATAACTTTATTTTATTTTTTAAATTTTAATTCTTTTATGGTTTTTAGTTAACCATAGATTTTAAAACATCTTATTCTAGACTGTTTTATGAGTAAGAACAAAGAATCATACAATAATTTAGAAACCATAAATATCGGAATAGTCGGACACATAGATCATGGAAAAACAACTTTACTGCAGAAGCTGAGCGGGCAGTGGGCGAGCAGACATTCTGAAGAGATTAAAAGAGGAATTACAATAAAATTAGGATATGCAGATATAACTCTGTATAAAGATAATAATACTTATAATATAAAGAAAGGCATTCCTGTGCGGCACGTTTCTTTTGTTGACGCCCCCGGACATGAAATGTTAATGGCTACGATGCTGTCCGGAGCAGCACTGATAGATGCAGCTATTTTAGTTGTTGCGGCAAATGAGGGGATAAAGCCGCAGACAAGAGAGCATTTAATTGCCATGCAGGCAAAAAAAGTAAAGGATGTTATTGTTGTACAGAATAAAATTGATTTAGTTACAAAAGAGCAGGCAAAAAAGAATTATGAAGAAATAAAGCTGCTTTTGAAGGGAAAGTATGATAATGCAGAAATTATTCCGGTATCTGCGCAGCAGGAAGTGAATATAGATGAAGTTTACAGGGCAATTGCGGAGTTGCCTTCTCCAGTCAGGAAATTAGAAGGCGATCCAGTTTTTATTGTTGCAAGAAGTTTTGATGTAAATAAGCCCGGAACAAAGCCGGAAAATTTAAGCGGAACAGTCCTTGGCGGAACTTTAAAGCAGGGAAGATTAAAAGTCGGCGATGAAATTGAAATAAAACCGGGCTTGGTCATCAAAGAAGCAAATCAGTATCATTATAAGACACTTAAGACAAAAATAAGAAAATTATTTGTCGGTACAAAAGAAAAAAATGAAATTACTCCGGGAGGAAGCATGTCAATTGAAACTGAATTAGATATGGTTTTGGGAAAAGGCGATATTCTAGCGGGAAACATTGCATCCTTTACCAATAAACTGCCTCAAACAACAACTGTGTTAAAAGTGAAATTTTCTTTATTTCCAGAAGTTATAGGAATCGGAAGCATGAAGGTTGAACCAATAAAATTGTCCGAAATTTTAATGTTGAGCATAAATACTTCTATTGCGGGCGGCGCTGTTAAAAAAATAACAAAAGATGAAGCTGAAATACATCTAAAAGTTCCAATTGTTCAGTTTAAAGGAGATAATGTAGGAATAGCAAGAAATATAAACAGTCACTGGAGATTAATTGGATATGGGACAATCATCTAAAGTAGATCAAAATGCAAAGACTCAACTAGTAATTGCCCAACCCAAAGAAGAAGATTTATTTTTTCATGTAATAAAAGTCAAAGATCTTAAAGAAGATGAAAGAAAATATTTAGTTCAAGAAGCTGAGAGGCTATATTCTCTTAATACTGACCAAAAAACCTCTCTTATAGACATAATTGCCTCAGGGCATAGCGAGCTGGTTTCAAGATTAGGGCATGATAGAGATTTCTGCCATGCAGTCGGCATAGATTATGATGATATCCCCAATGTTGGGCTTAGAATTAGAATGGGCTTATTTTCTTATTATCATGCAAAATTAAGCGCGATGGAAAGTCAAAGACCATCTTCATAATCTTTTTAATATTTAATTCTGATAAAGGCTGAT
>Ga0247727_10016573_pt1 | contig 11869 bp, 11 predicted proteins | sample WisWelCaveWW1625_FD_202498 | JGI IMG/M metagenome (GOLD analysis project Ga0247727, IMG submission 202498) | Biofilm microbial communities from Wishing Well Cave, Virginia, United States - WW16-25 | ecosystem: Environmental > Aquatic > Deep subsurface > Groundwater > Cave microbial mat | place...
CACGAGCGGTCCCTAAGATAGATGCAGGGCAACAAGGCAAGCATATTCCAGGCAGTAGGAACTATGATCCCAGGAGAAGCACGCTCACGAAAGACGCAAATAGACTTGCGGAAAAGGCCGGGACAGGTGAACCGGTAAATAAAATCCCTCGCGGACAACCTGGCTTTAGAGAAAGGGTAGATTTTGGTGAAGTAATAGGTGAGTATACTGACGGAAAGATCCAAGTTGTGGCAGGGCCAACAAACAGAGTAACCCCCACAACCAGCCCCCACACATCCGGCAGAACCGCACCGACCGCAGGGCCGCCGCCAGATTCAGCGGCTGAACACTCCGCCGAAGCCCCAGCCCGTTGCGCCGCCCTGCGGCGCCGGCGGCTTTCTCGTGTGATGCTGTGATGCTGTGATGCTACAGCATCACCGTGCTATGGCCGCCGCGTGCTATCCCATCTTGCCGCACCTGATTACCCTCCATTTTCCTCCTTGCCAGGCCGTGCCGGAGAGAGTAATCTTATCCATCATAGCTACTTTTATGTAGACCGCGCCGCCCGGCCCCGTTGCCAGGCGAAACCATGTAAACAGGTTGACAGGAGACGCAGCATGACCTTGCAGATTGCCATCCCTTCCGGGATCGAAAGCCAACTCAGGATCGAATGGGGCGCGGACTTCGAGCGGCGGGCGCTGGAAGCCCTCGCCATCGAAGGCTATCGCACCGGCGCGCTCAGTGCCGGGCAGGTGGCCGAGATGCTGGGACTCGCCCGCTGCGAGGCCGATGGATTTTTGAAGGAACACGGGGTTGAATCGCTGTTGACCTTCGAGGATATTGAACGCGGAAGCCAAGCCCTTAACGCAACACTTGCCCGATGATTATCATTTCCGACACGTCGCCCATCAATTACTTGGTCATCATCGGGGAAATTGACCTGCTATCCAGGCTTTTCGCGCGCGTCATTATCCCTTCCGCCGTCGTCACGGAGCTTAAACACCCCAACACGCCCGCAGCGGTGAGACAGTGGACCGATGCGCCGCCCCCGTGGCTGGAGATACGCGACGCAACGGCCCTTGACCCCACCATAAAACTAGGAGCCGGAGAAGTGGCGGCTATCTCGCTTGCGCTGGAAATCAATGCCGACCAACTGCTGCTTGATGACAAGAAGGCGTGGCGCGCGGCTGAAACGCGCGGCTTTCGCGTTACCGGCACCCTCAGCGTTTTGCGGGAAGCGGCCATCAGGGAATGGATCGACCTCCCCGCAGCGCTCGCGCGGATACAACAGACAACGTTCAACGTTACGCCTGCCTTGATCCAGAAGATGCTGGACGAAGACGCCGAACGGAAACAACAGCATTGATGGTATGACCGCCACGCTTGCATCATCCCAATCCCTTGCCATCCCCGCCGCCGGCGGGCCGCTGGTGCCGGCGCTGATCGCCGACGCCGGCAGCCGGGCATCGTATCGCTTCATCGAGTTTTTCACGGCCAGCATCGAGAACGACAACACGCGCGCCGCTTATATCCGGGCCGCGCGGCAGTTCTTCGCCTGGTGCGATGGAAAATGCCTCACCTTGCAGGCATTGAACCCGGTGTTCATTGCGGCCTACATCAAGCAGCATCCCGGCAGCGCCCCGACCAAGAAACAGCATCTGGCCGCTTTGCGGATGCTGTTCGATTACCTGGTGACGGGCCAGGTCATTCCCTTCAACCCCGCCGCCAGTGTGCGCGCGCCGCGCCACAGCGTCACGAAAGGCAAAACCCCGGTCCTGTCGGTCGCCGGAGGATGCGCGGAGGTTGCTCGACAGCATTGACACCGGCCCGCTGATCGGCCTGCGCGACCGCGCGCTGATCGGCGTGATGGTGTATAGCTTCGCGCGCGTCAGCGCGGTGATCGGGATGCGCGTGGAGGATTATTGTCCGAACGGAAAACGCTACTGGCTGCGGTTGCACGAGAAGGGGGGAAAATTTCACGAGGTTCCGGCCCACCATACGGCCGAGGAATATCTGGACGCCTATAGAAAAGATGCTCCGGTATACCAAGACTGGCTGCATCTATCTGAGTGCATTTCCCGACCTTGCTGAATTTCGCAAACATCTGAAACATATCGCCTGGGAGACGGAAGTTTGGATTGCTGAAATGCCTGACCACATGATTCATTTCAATGGAGATCGTTTTCTCGGCCCTCGATAGGCGCATACGGCCTGTTGAGGCTGAATGCCCATGCTATAATCCCGCGCTTACAAACCGACACGACCACCATCTGCAAGGAGTATAATCAGTGAAAGAAGGTTGGGAAGCCGTCATCGGCCTGGAAGTCCACGCACAACTCAACACCGAATCCAAAATCTTTTGCACGTGTTCGACCGAGTTCGGCCAGGAGCCGAACCGGAACACCTGCCCGGTCTGTCTGGGACTACCGGGCGCGCTGCCCGTGCTCAATCGCGAAGCGGTGAAGAACGCGGGCAAGGCCGCGCTCGCGCTCCAACTGAAGATCAACCACGAATCCATCTTCGCGCGCAAAAACTATTTCTACCCCGATTTGCCCAAGGGCTATCAAATTTCGCAATACGACAAGCCCTTCTCGGAACACGGCGTGGTCGAAATCCTGACGGGCGAGCGCGACGAAGGCGGACGCCCCGTCGAATGGAGATTGAAACGCTTCGGCATCACGCGCGCCCACATCGAAGAGGACGCCGGCAAATCGGTGCATGACATCGGCGATCCGTCGAAATCGTATGTCAACCTGAACCGGGCGGGCACGCCGCTGCTCGAAATCGTCAGCGAACCGGATTTCCGCACCAGTTGGGAAGCCTACGATTACGTCAACTCCCTGCGCCGCACGCTGCAATACATCGCCGTTTGCGACGGCAATATGGAAGAGGGCAACCTGCGTTGCGACGCCAACGTCTCGGTGCGGCCCGTGGGCCAGGAAAAGCTCGGCACGCGCGCCGAGATCAAAAACATCAACTCGCTGCGCTTTCTGCAGAAGGCGATTGATTACGAAATTGACCGCCAGATCACGGTGCTCGAAACCGGCGGTACGATCGTGCAGGAAACGCGCCTGTGGAATGACCGGGAAGGCAAGACCTATACGATGCGTTCGAAAGAGGACGCGCACGATTACCGTTATTTCCCGGAACCCGATCTGCCGCCGCTGGAAGTGAGCGACGCCTGGATCGAATCGCTCAAAACCGGTTTGCCCGAAGTGCCCGAAGCGCGCCGCCTGCGGTTTATGCGCGACTATGAACTGAGCGCCGACGACGCGTTCACGCTGACAGGCGAGCGTGAACTGGCCGATTACTTTGAAAATACCGCGAAATCGTCCGGCAACCATCGCGCCGCGGCCAACTGGATTCTCTCGGAGTTGTTGCGCGAATTGAAGAACGCTGGCGTGGAGATCGCCGGCTGCCGTGTCAGAGCGGAAGACCTGGGCGCGATGATCCGTCTGATTGACGACAAGACGATCTCCGGCAAGATCGCGAAGGAGGTCTTCGCCGAAATGTTCGCCACAGGCAAAGCGCCCGCCGCGATCGTCGAAGAGAGGGGCCTCGTGCAGATCACCGACACCGGCGCAATTGAAAAGATCGCCGACGACGTGATCGCGGCCAATCCAAAACAGCTTGAACAATATCGTTCGGGCAAAACCGCGCTGATGGGCTTTTTCGTCGGGCAGGTGCTGAAAGCCTCCGGCGGCAGGGCCAATCCGCAGGCTGTCAATGAAATTCTGAAGGCCAAACTCGACGCTTGATACAAAGCGATGAAACCTCGGCGCAAAAAATCGGCTGCCGGCAAACGGCGCACGACCGCTTCTTCAAGAAAGTGTTCGGGCGCGGCAACGTGGCGGCGGAATTGCTGCGCTGTTATCTGCCGCCGGAAATTGTCTCTGCGGCTGCGACCCGGCGGCGTAAATGAACTCGACACTTATCGATCAGGGGAAATCAGGAATGAGCTTTTCGCAAACGACACGATTTATTTTTGTTTTTCTGTTCAGCATTTTCGCCGTTGCCTGTTCCGACAACGCCGCGGTCAGCAACAGTTCGTCGTCATCAATCGCTACGACGATGCCGACGCCGAAACCTGCCGGGATGCCGGTCTTCGACGATGAGGTCGCGGTCTTTGAAACCGACTATGGCACGTTCAAGGTCGCGCTCTACACTGACGTCGCGCCGCGCCACGTGGCCAATCTGAAGAAACTGATCAACGAGAAGTTTTATGACGGCCTGGGCTTTCATCGCGTCATCCCGGACAACATCGTCCAGGGCGGCGATCCGCAGACCAGAGGCGGCGGCAATCGCGCGATGTGGGGGATGGGCGATCCCAATCAACCGAAAGTTCCCGCGGAGTTCAGCACGCGCCCGTTCAAACGCGGCACGCTGGGCATGGCTCGCACAAACGATCCGAACAGCGCGTCGAGCCAGTTTTTCATCACCTTACGCGAAAACCCGCAATGGGACGGCAAATACACCGTCTTCGGCGAAGTGATCTCCGGCATCAACGACGTGCGGGTCATGTCGAATGCGCCCGCGGATGGCGACAAAGTCAAGGACCTGCCGATTATCAAGCGTGCCTATCTGGAAAAACGACGGCAATAATTTGAAGTGTCAGGAACGCTGGAAGCCTTTCTCGATCTCCCGCGAGGTGATGCGCAGAATGATCGGCCTGCCGTGCGGGCAGGTCGCCGGGTTTTCCATCGTCAGCAATTCATCAATCAGCCAGCGCATCTTTTCCGCCGCGAGCGGCATATTGATCTTGATCGCCGCGCGGCAGGCCAGACTCGCCGCGATCTCCGCGCGAATCTCATCCAACGACAATCCGCGTCGCCCCTCTTCGATTGCATCGAGCAATTCCGCGAGCAGCGCCTGACTCGTGCCCGCGTCGAGCAACGCGGGGCTCGCTTTGATGGCGATCGTTCGGCCTGACAATCGGCCGATCTCGAAACCGTTCTCTTCGAGTTCCGGCAGCAACTGGTCGAACGACGCGGCCTGCGCGGGCGTCAGGTCGAGCGTTTCCGGCAGGAGCAGCCGCTGGACTTCGACGCGATGCCGCCCGAGCGCGCGCCAGTGCTGTTCGAACAGGATGCGTTCGTGCGCGACGTGCTGGTCAATCAGCAGCAGCCCCGTTCGATCGGCTGCGATGATGAAGCTGTTGTGCAACTGGCCGAGCGGGTTGATCTCGTCGGCGATCAGCGTGAGGTTCGATGCGGATTTCAGGTTCGATGCGTCCGACGCGCGCTGGCCCAGACAGCCGAGCCGTTTGCTGTACGTCGGTTCTGGCAGCGGCGACGCTTCAGGCGCGGTCTCTTCGATTGCCTCCTGGGCGATTGGTTCGGTCTCTTCCGATGCCGGCTCGGACTGGGCCGGCTCGCCAAAGCCGAGTCCCATCTTCTGCTGTTGCGGCGGCGCAGGCGTTGTTGTTGGCGCTTGCAGCCGGAAGGCCGAGCGCAACTCTTCGCGCGATGGTGGCTGCGGCCGTTCGACGGGAAATTCAGGCGATTCCACGGGCTGTGTAAAGTCCAGCTTCTTTTCGGCAAAGGGCGTCGCGGCGGCTTTTGTGCGACTGATGCTGCGGCGCACGGCGTCGCGTACCAGATCAAAGACGATCGCGCCGCGCACGAACCGTACTTCGGTTTTGGCCGGGTGGACGTTGACGTCCACTTCGCTGGGCGGCATCTCGACGAAGAGCATCGCCGACGGATAGACGCCCGCCGGGATCATGGCGCGATAGGCTTCCGAAAGGGCTTTGCCGATGAGCTTGTCGCGGACGTAGCGGCCGTTGATGAAAAAGTACTGGCTGTCGCGCGTCGTGCGAGTGGTGGTTGGCGACGAGACGAATCCGCGCACGAGCATCTCTTCCGATTCGCCCAGCACCTCGATCAGATCGCCGATGAATTCGTTGCCGAAGAGCTGATAGGCGCGGTCGCGCAGATCGGCCGCGGGCGAAACGCGGATACTGTCGCGGTTGTTGTTCGTGAGCGTGAACGAAAGTTGCGGATTGGCCAGCGCGTAATGGGTGACGAGATTGGCAATGTGGAAGCTTTCGGTCGCTTCCGATTTCAGGAATTTGCGACGCGCCGGAACGTTGAAAAACAGGTCGCGGATTTCGAACTCCGCGCCGCGCGCAAAAGCCACGTCGCGCACGCCGAGCATCCGCCCGTCGCTGATCTCGATCTCGGTCCCGGCCAGATCGCCGGCGATCTGCGTGCGCAGCCGCACCTTCGCCACCGATGCGATCGAAGCGAGCGCCTCGCCGCGAAAGCCGAGCGTGAGGATGGCTTCGAGGTCTTCGGCTGTCTTGAGCTTGCTGGTCGCGTGGCGCTCGAAGGCCAGGATCGCGTCGTCGCGCGACATCCCTTCACCGTCGTCGCTGACCCGGATCAGACGGCGGCCGCCGGATTCGACCGCGACGGTGATCGCTTTCGCGCCGGCGTCAATCGAGTTTTCGAGCAACTCTTTGACGATGGACGCCGGGCGCTCCACCACTTCGCCGGCGGCGATCTTGTTGGCAAGGCTATCGGGGAGAACGCGGATTTTGGACACGGGGCCTTCTCTCTATTTTTTGCGGAAACTCTGCGCGATGCGCCCGAAGATTTCCAGGTATTTCAGCTGCTCTTCGAGCGGCGCGAAGCCCTGGAGGATGAAGTAATTCTTCCCGTCCACGAGCAGCACTTGATAAACGACGCAGCGATCCTGTGGCCGGTCTTTCCAGGCGGCCTCGGCGACGATCTCGCTGCCCGGCAAGCCGGCGATCGTTACGTCGGATTGCTTCTTGATCGCGATGCCGGAAACCTGTGCGATCTCCATCAACCTCGCGCCGGCAAACTGTTTGACATTGGGAATCTCAACCTGGGAAAGCGATGGGGCTACGATCATCAATGGATTGTTCGTCGGTTTGCCCGGCAGCGTCCCGTCTTTTGTGAGCAGCATCATGTTCGAGACGCGCCGCGCGAATTTTAACGCAGGATCATCCTGAATCGAGAAGTTCAAACCGGCCAACGGGTCGGTCTTTGCCTCGGCATCCCAGTTGGCGCTCAACACCGATTTTTCAAGCGCCGCGGAAAAACGCGCCTTCAACTGTTCCGGGAAGGTCGCGGTGATCATGACCGTTTCGGCTTCCGTGCCCGTGGCGGCCATCCATTTCAGGAATGGAATTTCCTGCACGACCTGCCGCAGGTGCAGCAACACAGCGGGCTTGCCGCCCAGCGCAACCTCACGCTGGCTGATCAACGTGATTTTCTGGGTGGCGAGTGCTTCTTTCGTGAAGGCTTCGATGATCTTGGAAAACGGCGCGGGCATCTCCGTGACCAGAATGGAGGAACTGCTCTCTTCGTGACCGAAGCCTGGGAACTGCTCGCTGGGCGTGAAACTCGCGGGCGGCGCAAGGCTGACTTTCGTGCCCGTGACGTTGACGAGTTTGATTTGAGTCTGCGCCTGTTGCGCGCGGGCAAAGATCGGTGAGCTGGATAATGTCAGGACCAGAATGAAAATGAGCGAATAAAACTTCATGTGATCTGCTCCAAAGAAAAAACCACAGCGGAACGCATTGGGGGCATTCATCTGTGGTTGCATTTTCGCAAGCGGCGGATGATTTCGCCAGCGCTCGCCGGTAGAACAATCTCCGAGTCAGGCCAGCCTCGGTTTTGCCTTCTGGGCTGTCTCGACGATCAAGTCGAGCTTTTGAACGATCTCATCGTCAATCTGCTCTTTGGTCAGAAAGCCCGCCAGGGTGTGGTAATCGGTCTTGCGCAACAGGTTGCGCAAGCCGAGTTTTTTGAAGTATCCATCAAATAGCGGATCGAGAAAATCGTCGGTGGCTTTAATGTCGGATGACCAGGGATCGGGTTTGCGCAAGGTTTGCAATGCCGACGAGACCTCGCCAATCGCCTCTCGCATCACCTGCTCCCGTTTAGCCGCCTCCGCTCCACTGAATAGATCGTCGTTTATCCGGTGTCGGGCATATGCCAGCAAAACGTCTTCATTGCAGAGGTAATTTTCCAGCTCGCGCTTTTGCCACATCACCTCGCTCAATGATGAGCCTGTTTGTAAGTCGCTATTGATCCGGTCGAAGATCGCCACTCCAACCAGTTCCGGGCAGGCTTCGCGCAAGCCGAAGAAGTGATCGCGAGCCTTTTTCGGCTGATTGGCGACGTAATGCACAAAAGGTCGCTCCAGAATCTCCGCCGCGGGATGTTCCAGGATTCGAGCGAAGGCCTGTAGCATCGCCAGATCCGTCGAGCCTTCCATGTAAAGCACCCAGCCGGTCTGTTCGGCTTGATAATATTGATCGTAACCAATTTCCTTGAGCGATTTCAGAACCTGACTGCCACGATCATCAATGCGATGTGGTTGGCCGACAAAAGCAATCACCAGGTCACGATCGGCAGCTTCATTGAGTACCACCTCTGAATGGCTCGCGGCGATGATTTGTGATCCTTGTTGCTCCGCGATACCTGTCATCAACTGATAAATCTGCCGCTGACGCAACATTTCCAGGTGCGCGTCGGGTTCGTCCAGTAAGAGCACCGTTCGCGGGTTGGCGTAGAGATGAGCAAGAAGCAGCAATGTTTGTTGTAAGCCCCGCCCTGAAGAGCTTAGGTCAAACTCAATACCGCTCGCCTCGCGGTAAGTCATTTTGATCTCGCCTCGCTCGATCAAATATTGCGGTGGCAACAACGTCGCACCGAATAATTTCTCAATCGCCTGGCTTAACTCATTCCACTTAGCCTCATCAGTTTGCAGAATCTGGTGGCACAGATTCCGCAGCACTTGTGCCGTTTGTCCTTCTCCCAGCAGCACGTTGATCCGGCCTCGCTCCAACTTCGGTTCAACAGCCGCAAGGCCGGACATCGGCGGAAGGAAGGCTACACTTACTGCTGAGGCTCCACGCGGGATTTCCATTCGTTGTGGCTGCGCTTCTTGGCCTAACCGTAACGGGCGGCAATAAAGAGATTCTTCATTCGCATAATCGAACTCCAATCCACAAGACCAAGATTGTCCATCGGTAACGCCATCAATGATGATACCTATGGAGATTTTTTGCTGATACTTCTTGCCGTTCTCTCTCGTGACTATTTGCGAACGTAAGTCATGCCAAAGAAGATTAGCCTCGGGGATGGGAATAGAGATTAAATCGTTCCGATTGATTGCTACACCCAAACGCTTTTTCTCCACCGACTGCCCGCCATGTTTTTTGTTCCATCGTCGCAGTCCCAAGTCCCACAATGCCAGAGCCTGAAGAGCAGTGGTTTTGCCGGAGTTGTTAGGGCCGATGAAAACGACTCTCGATCCAAGCTCGAAGCTAACATCATCGAAGCGTTTGAAGTTCTTGATGTGGATGTTGGTCAACATCGCAAAGACGCCTCTTATATCGCTTTCTCCCGTACCCACAGATTGACCAGCGTCTCGGAGGAAATTCCTTTGGCTTGCGCCATGGAACTTACTTTACGGAAAAGGTCGCCATCCAGTGAGATCAAGTACTGGCGGGATGTGATATCCACTTCACACTCGGCATCGCGCATAAACTCCTCGTAATGCGTGCTGTCGTGTGTGTCCCAAAACTCCGCGGCTTCTTCCAAGCTGGCAAAGTGCTCTGGCAGAGCATCAGGTTTCTTAGCGGCTTTCGTTTTACTTTTTGTGTTTGGCATAGCTCTTTCTCTCTTCCCGCCCTCATTGAATAATGCTAGGCAAGCGACTTGATCTTCAACTCCTGCAGTTGCGCTGGCGCCACAGCGCTCGGACTGTCAGTCATCAAGTCCGATCCGCTGGCGACTTTGGGAAATGCGATCACATCGCGCAGCGATTTCGCCCCGGCGAAGATCATCGTTAAACGATCCAAGCCGAGCGCGATGCCGCCGTGCGGCGGCGTTCCGTAGCTCAACGCGTCGAGGAAGAAGCCGAATTTTTCGCGGGCTTCCTCTTCGCCGAGGCCCAGCGCCTTGAAGATTTTGGCCTGCACGTCCGAGCGGTGGATTCGGATCGAGCCGCCGCCGAGTTCGTTGCCGTTGAAGACCAGATCGTAGGCCTTGGCGCGCACCGAGCCCAGGTCGCCGCCATCGAGTTTTTCCAGGTCTTCGTCAATCGGCGACGTGAACGGATGATGCATTGCGTAAAAGCGTTTATCGTCCTCGTGATATTCGAACATCGGGAAGTTGACCACCCAGAGCAGTTCGTTTTCGCTTTCGTTGATCAGCTTTTCGCGGCGTCCGACTTCGAGTCTCACCTGGCCGAGCGCATTGCAGGCGGTGTCCCATTTGCCGCCGATCATCAGCACGGCGTCGCCCGTTTTCGCTCCAGCAGCTTGGGTTATTGCGTTGATGCCGTCAGCGCCGATGAATTTCGTCAAGGCCGACTTGATCTCGCTTTCCTGCGCCTGAATGTAGGCGAGTCCCGCCGCGCCATGTTTCTTTGCATGTTCGACCAGGTCGTCGAACTGTTTGCGCGACCACGCGGCCGCCCCGCTGACGACAATGGCCTTGACCGCGCCGCCTTTCTTGACGGCGTCGGCGAAGGCGGGAAACGCGCCGCCTTCGAACTGCGCGCTTACATCCATTAACTTCATCCCGAAGCGCATGTCGGGTTTGTCCGAGCCGAAGCGGTTCATCGCGTCGTTGTAAGACATCCGCGGAAACGGCGTCGCGGGCGGTTCGATGCCGGCCACCTTGAAGCATTCGACGATCAGCGGCTCGACCGTGTTGAAGATGTCGTCCGGCTGGACGAAGCTCATCTCGATGTCTATCTGCGTGAATTCGGGCTGGCGGTCGGCGCGCAGGTCTTCGTCGCGGAAACAGCGCGCGATCTGAAAGTAGCGGTCCATCCCCGAAATCATCAGCAACTGTTTGAAAAGCTGCGGCGATTGCGGGAGCGCGAAGAACTTGCCCGGCGCGGTGCGCGAGGGGACCAGGTAGTCGCGTGCGCCTTCGGGCGTGGATTTGGTCAGGATCGGCGTCTCGATTTCGTAAAAGCCCTGCGCATCCAACACGCGCCGCGTCGCGAGCGCAAGCTGGTGGCGCAGCTTGAAATTGCGCTGCATCTCGGGACGGCGCAGGTCCAGATAGCGATATTTCAACCGCAGGTCTTCCGCCGCTTTGGTGTTTTCGAGCTCGAAAGGCGGCGTCTGCGAATCGTTCAGAACCTTCAACTCTTTGGCGATCACTTCGACTTCGCCGGTCGTCATATTCGGATTGAAATTCTTCTCATCGCGCAGGACGACCTTGCCGGTGACGGCCAGCACATATTCGCCGCGGGCCGATTGCGCGCGCGCGAGCAGTTCGGCGTTTGTTTCCTGATTGAAGACGATCTGCGTGATGCCTTCACGGTCGCGCAGGTGCAGGAAGAGCACCGAGCCGTGGTCGCGGTAACTGTTGACCCAGCCCATCACTGTAACTATTTGTCCGATATGGTCGCGGCGAAGCGCGCCGCAGGTGTGAGTTCGTTTCGTTTGTCCTAAATGATCGAGCATTTTTCCGATTCCAACTTGTTTGTGGTACTGCGTTGGTGTGTGGGGATTGCTACTGCCGGATAGAGCAGGGATTCTACCTTGCCGCTGCAATTTTGGCGACAATCTCCTCGATCGCAAGCGATTCCTGGTCGCCCGTCGCCAGGTTCTTCAATCCATATCGGCCGCTGGCGACCTCCGTCTCGCCGACGATCAATGCGTAATGCGCGCCCGAATCGGCGGCCCGCGTCATCGCCTTCTTCATTTTGCGGTCGTCGAATTCGATTAGCGCGGCGACGCCGGCCGCACGCAAATCCCGCGCGAGTTTGAGTGAATGCGCGCGAGCCACTTCGCCCAGAAAAACGATGAAGAGATCGGGCGCAACCGCCGCGCGCAGTCTCGCCGCTTCTTCCTCCGGCAGCGACATCACCATCCGGTCCAGCCCGAATG
>Ga0247727_10016574_pt1 | contig 11868 bp, 9 predicted proteins | sample WisWelCaveWW1625_FD_202498 | JGI IMG/M metagenome (GOLD analysis project Ga0247727, IMG submission 202498) | Biofilm microbial communities from Wishing Well Cave, Virginia, United States - WW16-25 | ecosystem: Environmental > Aquatic > Deep subsurface > Groundwater > Cave microbial mat | place...
TAGTTGAGACGATGAGCCTGCTTGTGCCGCGCACGATGTCTGTGACTAGGAGCATGGCAAAATCAAGCCCGCGTTTGTCTTTCAAATCGTCGAGCGCTTTAGTGAGCGGAGCAAGATGTTCGGAGAGTTGGAGGAGGTCGGTCACTTCGGCTTGCGCGATGGCGATTTTGAATCCGCCTGCTTCATACAGTTTGATATCGGTATTCACGATTTCTTCGGGTTTGCGATTCGAGAGTCCCGCGCCCGCGGCGAGCAGGGCTTTGCCGAATGATTCAACCGTCTCGCCCTTGAGCGGACTTCCGCCCACGAACGCCCAGCGCGCGAGTCTTTCGGCGGCGTCTTTGTCACGCGGTGTGGTGGTGGGAGACGTCAGGATAAGGGTATCAGAAAAAAGTCCCGCGAGAAGCGCGCCGGCTAAGTTGGGCGGCAACGAGAGTCCCGCTTCGGTCGTCTGCTCGGAGACGAGAGTCGAAGTTGATCCCACGGTGTCCACCGTGAATCGAATCGGCGTGTGCGTATGGGGATTGCCGAGCCGGTGATGATCCAAAATTTCGAGCAGTTCGGCTTCTTCGAGCGCGGCGATTGCCTGGCGCGGTTCATTGTGGTCAACCAAAATAATTTTCAAGCGCGGCGGGTTGAGGATATCGCGCTGGCGCGCAATGCCCAAATACAAACCGTTTTCATCAACGACCCAGTAATCATCATCTTCATCGCGCAGGATGCGATTGAGAAAATCGCGGATATGACCATGGGCGGGATACTTCGTTACGTTGGTATTCGTTGCATCCTTACATGGCGCAGACATCATCTCGCGCACAGTGGTATCGCCGGGTCGCGGACCGAGCGTGTCGGAGAAATATTTGAAGAGGCTCAAGCCATTTATCAACCCAAACGGTTTTCCATCTTCATCAACAACCGGTGCAATGCCTCCTGTTTTACTCGCGAGAGCCCATGCCGCGCCGAGTTGAGAATCCGGGCGAATGCTATCGAGTCTCTGCATCACAGAATCAAAACGCGGCGATGCATCAGTGAGAAGCACGGGCGCTTCAAGTTGGAGTTGTTTCAACGCCCATGCCGATTGCGGGTTGAGCGCGCCCGCACGCGCTGCAACGGTATCCAACCCATCCCGTTCGCGCAATAACCAGGCATAACCCATTGCTGCGGCGATGGAGTCTGTATCTGGGTTGATGTGTCCGATCACATAGATTTTGTTTGGCATATATTTATTTTACTAGCAATCGTGCTTATTATTTTGCTTTGATCGCCCGCCACACGCGTTCAGGCGTCGTTGGGATTTCATCCACGTTGACGCCGATGGCATCGAGAATCGCGTTTCCTACCGCAGGCGCGACGCCGTCCATGGGAATCTCAGCGACGGCTTTGACTCCGAAAGGATGACTTGGCTCGAACGTCTCAACGAAAATAGTTTCTAGTTCCGGCATCTCGTCCGCGCGGAAGATGTGATACCGGTCAAGGTCGCGTTCGAAGGCGACACCTTTTTCATCGTAACGCATCTCTTCGCAGACTGCATAGCCCAAGGCTTGAGTCATGCCGCCTTCGATTTGACCCGATGCTGTTAACGGATTCACGATCACGCCCGAGTCAACTGCCATCACAAGTTTATCCACAGTGACCTGTCCCGTTTTTGTGTCCACAGTGACTTCGGCGAACTGCGCGGCAAATGGAGGGGGAGACACAGGTGACACATACGACGCCACTCCCATGATCTGTTCCTGTTTGTCTTTGTGGAGGGAGTGCAATGCAATTTCAGCGAAGGACACACTTCGACCATCTGGAGCAATGGCTTGTCGATTCGATAATCGAATACTCGCGTAATCGGATTCATCAAGCCCCAGTATCATCGTCGCGCGAACCTGGATTCGCCATGCTACGACTTTCGCAGCGTTCACTGCCGCCGTACCTGAAATGTACGTTGTTGAAGAAGCATACGCGCCTTTGTCAAAGGGTGTGAAATCTGTGTCTGATGAATACGTGATCATATCTTCAATGGGCACACCCAACACTTCCGCCGCCATTTGCGCGAGAACGGTATCCGAGCCTGTGCCCAAATCTGTTGCGCCGACGAGGAGATTGAACGACCCGTCGTCATTCATCTTAATGGACGCGCCGCCCATGTCGAGGTAGGGAATCGCCGTCCCCTGCATGACCATCGCGATACCAATCCCTTTACGTTTGTGGGGCAAATTGCCAATTTGCCCTACGCGCCACGATTCATTCCCATATTTATCATCCCATGCAATCGCGGCTCTGCCTTGCGCGACACATTGTTCCAGCCCCACAGTTTGGACGATCTCGGGGCGCGGCTCACGTCCTTCATTCCATGCCTTTGAAAATGGATGATATTCTCCCGCATGGATCGCGTTCTTCAATCGAAAATCAATCGGGTCGAGATTCAACGTGCGCGCGATCTTTTCCATATGGCGTTCGACGGGCCAGTATCCTTGCGGCACACCGTAACCGCGGAATGCACCTGCTGGCGGCGTGTTGGTGTACACCACATCTGCATAGAATTGGATGTTTGGACTCTTGCGATATTCACCATCACCAACATATAAAGCCATCGCCTTATGACCTGTGTTGCCGGTCACTGTCAACGCGTGACATCCGTACGCGCCGGTGTCGGATAGCGCGTACATGGCGTTCGCAGTGATCGTCCCGTCGCGTTTCACACCCGTCTTCATTTTGACCCGCATTGGATGGCGCGAACGCGCCGCGATGAATTCCTCTTCGCGCGTGTATTCGTAGATGACAGGTCGTCTGGTTGCAATCGTCAGATGCGCGGGGACGTCTTCCATCAACACTTCCTGCTTGCCGCCGAATCCGCCGCCGATGCGCGGCTTGATCACGCGGATTCGCTTCACTGGCAAATTCAACACAGGCGCAAGCATACGCCTCACATGGAAAGGCACTTGCGTGGATGTGCGGATTACCAGACGGTCATCTTCATCCCAATACGTGATACACACATGCGGTTCAATCGAGACTTGTTGCACCTTTGGCACTTCGTACTCGGCTTCGAAGATTTCATCCGCATCCTTGAAACCTTTCTCCACGTCGCCGATGTCAATGCGGATATGCGCGGCGAGATTCTTGTCAGGGTTGGAGTCGCCGAAGTTGACGTACTCAGGCTCATCGTGAATCCGAGGCGCTTTTGAATCCATTGCTTCGCGCGAGTCGAGGATGAAATCCAGTATTTCATATTCCACGTCAATGAGAGACAAAGCTTTTTCCGCGATCTCCAGAGTCTCCGCCGCGACGAACGCGACGCGGTCACCGACAAAGCGGACTTTATGATCCAGCGAAAAGGTATCCAGCGGTCCGGGGATCGGGTCAGACTGACCGGCGGTGGAATAAACGACGCGCGGAATATCCTGCCAGGTAAGAACCGCGGCAACGCCTTTGAGCGCCTGCGCTTTGCTGGTATCAATTTTTTTGATGCGCGCATGGGCATGAGGCGAATGTAAAACTTTCGCATACAACATGCCGCGTATGTCCATATCCGCCGCGAAGGCGGGCTTTCCCTGCACGAGTTTGACCGCATCCACTTTTTTCTCAGGCTTGCCAACGGTTCGGTATGTTTGTGTTTGCGGCGTGAGGACAACCTTCGGGCGAGTCATCACACCGGTTATTTGCGGCGTGGAGAAATCTCCACCTGGCAAATCATTTTTCGGCGTGCCAAAATCCCAATTGATCGCATCTAGATTGAATGGCTCATCACCACGCATTTCTGCCGCGGCTTTCAACACGGCTTGCACCGGTTTGAGATAACCCGTGCAACGACATAACACTCCCGCGATGGCATCGCGTACTTGCTCCTCACTTGGATTCGAGTTTTTTTCAAGCAAGGATTTCGCCGCGAGAATTTGGGCTGGCGTGCAATACCCGCACTGAATCGCGCCGGTCTCAACAAACGCTTTTTGCAACGGATGCAAGCCATCTGTTTTTTTCCAGCCCTGATCCGGGTGTTCACCCAAGATTTCAATCGTGACGATGTTGTGTCCCTCTGCCTGCGCGGCGAGCATCGAACCCGCGTTGACAGGTTTGCCATCGAGCAGAACCGTGTCCGCGCCGCTCAATCCCTGCTCATCGCCGAATTTGACTCCGTAATAACCGAGCCTACGTACAACAGACAACAAGGTTTCAGAAGGGGCGCAGTCCACTTCGTGTTTGTTTGAGTTGATAGCGAGGGTGATGTTCATAGATTCTCCAGTTCCCTCTCCCCTTAGGGGAGAGGGTTAGGGTGAGGGGTGAGTCCTTGTTCAACGAAGAAAACTGAAATGAGGGAAAGTCTCGATCATTTCTTTTTAGTTCTCAAATCTATGCAAGCATCGAGAATTGCTTGCACAACTGCATGGATATTAATTCTAACATCGTCATTTGTAAATCGAATGACCTTTCGTCCAAGCGATTCCAGATATTCAGTTCTTGCCGCGTCGTATTCTTGTTGTTCTTTTTCTAAATGCGAAGCGCCGTCAATCTCAATGCACAATTTTACTTCGGCGCAATAAAAATCAATGATGAAAAACTTGATCTCATGTTGCCGCCTGAATTTGAAGCCAAGATTCCTGTTCCGCAATTGCCGCCATAGCGTTGCTTCAGTGGGAGTCAGAGGCTGGCGCAATTCTCTCGCGAATTGGCGGATCGTTGGATGGATGCGATGGCGCGTCTCTCGTCGCATTTGACCCTCACCCTGCCCTCTCCCTGAAAGGGAGAGGGGTGCTTGCAAGCAATTGTTTTCTCAATTCGTCAATCACAATTTTATTCCCAGTTCCATTTTTGTAAAACCATACATCCCAACCGTTCACGGGTGCGCCGTTCATCAAAGACTTTGCGACTCCGTGAATTGACCCCGTGACAGCGCCGCATTTGAGATGCCCATTGGATAGGATTTTCGCCCTCGTTCCGTTCTTTGCAAAATAAAGAGTATCACCCGGATTCAATAATCCATTTTCGAGCAACGCGCCAAACGGCACCCGCGCTTGCTTCCGTTTTTCAATGTGGATTGCCGCCTCATCCGCTTTCTCTACCCCGTCGATTCGTTTCTGCGCAATCTTGATATATTTTTTATCGCGTTCGATACCGATCCAGTTGCGACCAAGTTTCTTGGCAACCGCGCCTGTTGTGCCTGAGCCAAAGAACGGATCGAGTACTACGTCACCGACATTCGAAGACGCCATAATGATACGATACAACAGTGCTTCCGGCTTTTGCGTGGAGTGCGCTTTTGTTCCATTTGATTTGATTCGTTGTTTGCCTGTTGCCAAAGCGAGATTCCAATCGGATCGCATTTGCAGATCATCATTCAATGCCTTCATTGATTGATGATTGAACGTGTACTTCGCGCCTTGTTTCTTTTGAGCCCAGATCATGGTTTCATGTGCATTTGTGAATCTCACGCCGCGGAAGTTCGGCATGGGATTATTTTTAATCCACACCACATCGTTCAAAAACCAGAATCCCAAATCCTGCATGATCGCGCCGACGCGATAGATATTGTGATACGAGCCGATGACCCAGATCGTGCCGCTCTCTTTCAACACGCGTTGACTAGCGTGTAGCCACTTGCGTGTGAAATCATCATATTCTTTGAAGTCACTAAACTTATCCCAGCCATCATCCACCGCGTCCACTTTCGTCATGTTGGGACGATACAAATCATTCCGCAATTGCAGGTTGTACGGCGGATCAGCAAAGATCAAATCTACCGAGTTCTCAGATAGCGAGTTGAGTATCTCGATGCAATCGCCGTGCAGGATTTGATTGAGGGGGAGGGTCATGACTGATTTTATTGTTCCTCACCCAAGGTGAGTTGTTCGAGGTTTTTGCCATACGAAATGCCGTCATCCCGCAGGACGTTGCAAAAGTTCCAGACGCGCTGGACGATAGTGGAGGATGGAGTGGACATAATTATTACTTAAATCCTAATAATCCCGCAATCAGACCACTAATTAAAGGGGAAAGTGTAAAGATCCCATTCTTGAGGTTTTCTGTGATGCCAATATTCGTTTGCAATAGTTCGTCGAGCGTTTTGCGTTTTTCCATGACGCCTTTTAGATCATCAAGCTAATAAGTAGGCACATAGATGAGTATAAGCATCAGAGTAAAGATGAGTCCGTAAATTATGATGGCTTGTGAGGGAAACGTCTCGTCTGTAAAAGCTTCGATCTCTTTCCAAATGGAAGCAAAAGCAGCTGTAATGATGGGATTTAGGCTTAGGATAGTGCCAGAAGTTACAAGACATATCTGCAAGATATTCCGGTAATAAAGGTATTTTTCAATGAACTCCACGGTCCTTTTCTCATCGCTGTTTACAAACGGAATATCAGCAGAGAGGATCCCAGCTAGATAACTGATCAAGATGATACTAAACATCACCGGAAGGAAGCCAAGTGCTGAATAAAGGTAAACCACGTTAAAACGGTCATTGAGCTCGTTTATAAAATCGCTTGGAGGCAGCGTAAGCACCCGTTCCGCCATTGAGAAAAGAGCCAGCAACGCGAGCACATACATGATGGTTGAAGTGATCAGCACACCGATCACTTTCCACGGTTTATGGCCGCTCTTTACCACAGATGAAAATAAATCGTGGCAAACTTTCCAGCTGGGTATCGCTATGACCGAAATCCCTGAAAATAAAACGGAAATCAGGAAAACCCAGGTGAAAAATGAAACAGCCTGCGTAAATTGCAGCCCTATGGGCTGCATGGAAACAGGAAAATTTCTCATATACATAAAATATGGGATGGCGCCCCCCAAAACACCACTGAGCAATGCATATATAGGATTTATCATCTTGAATGTACTGGACGGCTTGATCATGCTTGCTCCTTTGTCCAGACTCATTCGACTATGCAACAGAAGAATTGACCTGGATGTAAACAGTTTTAGAGCTGAGTAAATTTGCTGGATGCATTTCTTACCACAGGTCCATGCCCTGGACAGACAATTGATGCGCCGAGCGCAGCTTGCTTTCGAACGGACTCAATCGCCTTGGTATGATCCCAGGTATTATCTTTGACCGAGCGGTAGAGCCCATTATCATCTGATACCATGGAATCGCCAACAAAAAGAATATTGGCAGAAGGCGCAAAAAAGGAGAGATGTCCGGGCGTGTGTCCCGAGGTTTCAATAACTTGTAATCCACCAAGCACAGCAAGCATTTGACCGCCAACCAGGAAATCATCGACCTGAACAGGAGCAGTTTTGGCGTAACGGTTCGCCAATGCATATATTATTTTGCTCAGTAGTTTTTCGGGTTTTAATTGTCGTGAAGAGCGTCCATTGCCAATAGCCTCAGCCTCGATCTTGCTTGCGTAAACATTTGCTCCGCTAATTTTCTTGAGAGCAGCCAATCCACCGATATGATCGAAGTCGGCGTGTGTGATCAAAATACGTTTTAGATATTTTGGCTCATATCCCAGGCCAGCTATGTATTTCAGAATTTTCTTTTCGCTACCAGGAATGCCAGAATCAATTAAGGTTAAACTAGCGGGTTCTATGATTAAGTAAGGATTGGCAATTACGTTCGGTATAAGATGAACATTTTGAACAATTTCCATGTGATCTTCTTTCACAACAAGCGCCGAAAATATATATTCTTCGAGCTCAGGTGCCAGCAACATTCACGCGCCAACGTTCTAACATAATCTCCCCTCAAACGCGGACCGCAACATTGCCTCAGCCTCCCCCGCGTACCAGACCCATCTCCCCCGCGGACCAGACCCATCTCCACCTCGGACTCAACCTCCCCAACCACCGACAGCCGCTGCTCGCCTTCAGCCACAATTCTCCTTAGTTCTTTCAGTGGGTGCGTGGGGATTGTCATGAAATACTTTCCAAACACCTCTTCGCCAGCGTTGCTGCAACATCCATGCGGTACTCTGCAGATGCCCATTCATCTGTTGCTTCGTGGAAAGCGTTGCGCGCGGCGGTTTCAAGACCTTCAGCTTCAGTTCCATCCATGGCCAGCATGGGACTCTTGCCATAGCCGCCGACGACAAGCCGCGTCCTTCCCGACGCCCAGCCTGCTACCGCCACACAAACTATGGGTTTATCTGACGGCGTGCGCGCCACATAATCGAAAGCGAGTTTGATATTGAGAGGGATGGTGATCTGTGTTATCAATCCACGCGGACGCAGTGGCAGAAACTCTCCAACACCGATCACTGATGACTGCTTACTGATCATCGTGATCTTCGCATCCATCGCTAACAACACGCTCACAAACGTCGAACGTCCATCGCATGAGACAAGAGTCCCTGCAACGGTGGCTGAATTCCGAATATTCAACGGCGCTTCAAGTTTCAATGCAGATTTCAAAGCGGGCGGGCAGTGTTCTGATTCAAGTAGTGATTGAAGGGTGAGAGTCGCGCCGAGTTCGAGATTCTGTCCACTCTTTTGGATGGTATCTAAGCCGAGGGATTGCAAGTCCACTGCTTCAACGGAGGACGTTGTCGCCTTAGAGAGAAGCGTGCCGCCTCCGAGGGGTAGAGTATTCGGTTGAGTCAGAAGAGTCAGGGCTTCATCCAGAGTCTTGGGTCGGTGATAGGCAGTTATCATACAATCTCCGTGAGAGTGTCTCGATTATACAGTTAAAGCAGTCCCCTCTCCCTTTGGGAGAGGGCTAGGCGCCGCGCTGAGTTTCTCGAAGCGGTAAGGGCGATTCGGGATACACCTTCCACCCCAATTCATTCAAGCGGGATAGGTCAAATTGCTCTTGCGAAACATTGATCAATAGCACGTTGCCCTCGGCAAGGAGTTCATCCGTCTCTGCATCATAGATTCCCGCCCATGCTTCGGCAGATTTGGATTTTGATTTGCCAGCCCTGCCGATTATTTTCAAGGCTTTGCCGATTGGCACATTCTGGCGGTATTTGATTTCGAGTTTCGCGGTAAACATAAAACGCGGATTGTTTGGGTCGCTCCCCATATGCGCGCGCCCGCTCACCTCATCAATGATTGCCGCGACGATGCCTCCGTGCAATACTCCGGGATACCCTTGAAAGTGATCCGGCGCGAGATAGGTTGATTCCACAACGCCCGGCTCGGTTTCATACAGGTGAAGATGCAAACCGATGGGATTTTCGAGTCCGCAAATAAAACACATGCGTGAGTTGGGTTGTTTGATTTTCATACGGAAATTATATTCGATGTAACCAAATCCAAACAATTTCATGTTTACGGGAACGCGATTTAAGGCTAAGATTATTCCATGTTGTTTGGAGACTTTTACGGTCACAAAACCGTACTTCTCGAGAACGAGCATTTCCGTGTGGAATGTCTGGCAGAGGCAGGACCGCGCATTGTCCGTTTGATTCCATTATGGACGGGGGAGAATCTTTTCGCTGAATTACCTAATACCACCACGCAAACGCCCAATGGCGAATATCATTTTTATGGCGGGCACCGTCTTTGGGTCGCGCCGGAGTCACCATCGAAGAGCCATATCCCTGACGATTATGGGGTGACAATAAAGGAAGTGCAGAACGGCATCCGTCTGACCGGGGCAGAGGAGCCGCGCACAGGCATCTGCAAAACGATCACGATTCAGATGAGTTCCACCCAGCCGTTCATCATCGTAAAACACAAACTAGAGAATCTTGGTGATGCCTCCATAAAACTTTCCCCGTGGGCAATCACCATGTTGCGGACGAAGGGAACTGCCATTCTGCCTCAGCAATTGGGAAGCGTGGATGACGATGGTTTACAACCAAACCGGCGATTTGCTTTATGGCCCTACACGCGTTGGGATGACCCGCGCCTGAAACTTGGCGATGATTTCATCATCGTGAAAACGGATTCCATTGCCAACCCCATGAAACTCGGATATTTCAATCCGCATGGCTGGATGGGATATGTGTATGATGATGTGATGTTCGTCAAACGGTTTGGCGTGCGCCGCGATGAGGAGTATCCCGATACTGGTTGCAATTCAGAAGTGTACGTCAATTCGCTTATGATGGAACTCGAGAGCCTGGGTCCAGTCGTGGAGCTTGGACCAAAATTGGATGTCGTCCACACGGAAACGTGGGAGGTATATAAGGACAATGAGATTCCAAAAGATTTGCTTGGGGGGAAAACGATTGATGAAGTGTTACGAAGATGAGTTGTTAAGGCGCGGGGATTTGGTTTGCGCCGGGGAGGATCAGTATATCTGCAAGGTAATAGGCGTGCTGGTATGCAGTGAGCACACCGCCTTCACCGGGAATGGGGTCAACGAGTTCATTCCCGTCAATATCCAGCCCGTAAATGATTTGATTCGCAAGGGCAACGGCTGTGCTGATTTCTGCACGCAGATTTTCGTCAAAAGGCGCCTGCACGATGCGGCTGGCTGTGTCGCGCAGTTCGGGAGCCCATTGTTCCACATTTTGCATGGAAACAATGACGTGGTCGGCGTGCAGGCGAATATCGGGCGTTGAATCTCCGGCTCCGGCGGCGTACCCTGCGTGAGAGATAGTTCCAAAAATATAACCAGCCTGGTCTCCGTTCAACAATAACCCATATCCATCGCCGATGTCGCTGATAAGACCGTCACCGTCCCAATCTCCGTATGTGGATGCCTCCTGGTTGCCCGCAATCAAGTTGATGACGGTCTCGGCATTCGCGCGGACGGTTACTTCGTCACCCGCGTCGAACGCGGCGAGCATGGCATCTGCTGATTGAAGGATGAGGAAAACATTATTTGTCATTCCATGAATCAGCGAGACTTGATTCGGCGTATCGCGGATCGAGACCAGCAAATGACGGATATGCGTGAGCGAATCAGGCGGCACTTCTGACGAGTAGATCACTTGCGAGGATGGGTTGGGGCTGTCATCCGGGTTTGGCTCGAGCGTGATTTCCATGCGATTGAAACGGTCAAGCAAATTTCGGCTTTGCGCATCAACGAATGCCAGCGTGAATTGTCCGCTTTCATCCTGTGAAAAGAGACCCAGGCTTCGTCTTAATTCTCCGCCATCGCCGACGAGCCAGGCTTCATATTGCGCGCCTTCAAACAGCGGCGCCAGTGTGGTGGAGATCGTAATTTGATCGAGCGCCGCGGCGCCATCTTGAAAACGGAAAACGCCAACTGGGATTCCATCCGCGAGAGGTGGAAAGACGGGAATTTCAAGCGTCGGCTCTTCTTCGACGGGTGGAACTGGTTCAGTTGCAACGGGCGGTTCCGTCGCTGACGCGGTGGGAGTGGCAGTCGCGGACAATCTATTGAGTCCCGCCAGGGCGAACAAACAAACAAAGATTCCCGCGGCAACATAGCCGAGGATGCGCTTCCAGTCGCGGCTCTTCGGTTGGATTCCCTTCTCGGAGGCTGGAGCAGGCCTGCCCTGAGTTTGATCGACACTGGCACCTGGCGCAAGTGCAGGTGAGGGCTGGGGCTTGGGAGGCTCGCGTTGAGCGGCGTCGAAACGAAGCGGGTCGTTGATCGTCTCCGCCTGCGCATTTTTTTCCATGGCATTTGTGAATGCAGTCGCCAGTTCGCGGCAGGTTTGAAAACGGTCATCCGGGTTTTTTGCCAGCGCGCGCTCCACAACGCTCCGCACCGCCGGATGAATCCCCTCTATGAGCGGGGGCGGCTCGTTGATGTGCATGTACAGGACGGTCATTGTGCTATCCGCCTCGAACGGCACGCGCCCTGCGAGCATTTCATACAACACAATGCCCAGCGAATAAACATCCGTTCTGTGATCAACCCTTTTGCCGCTTGCCTGCTCAGGTGACATGTAAGCCGGGGTTCCGCTCACTGCGCCGGTTGTTGTCTGCACTGCGGAGTGAACGATGCGGACGAGACCGAAATCCGTGATCACCGGCTCGACGTTTTCTGATACCGGGTCTCCAATTCTGAATTCCCCC
>Ga0247727_10016575_pt1 | contig 11868 bp, 12 predicted proteins | sample WisWelCaveWW1625_FD_202498 | JGI IMG/M metagenome (GOLD analysis project Ga0247727, IMG submission 202498) | Biofilm microbial communities from Wishing Well Cave, Virginia, United States - WW16-25 | ecosystem: Environmental > Aquatic > Deep subsurface > Groundwater > Cave microbial mat | place...
TATTGATAGGGTGTATCGTATGGATTTTTTTTACCGCTTGTTATTTTACAAAAGGAATTACGGTAATGTGGGGATTATTAATACCGTTATTTTTTATAATATTCTCTCTAAAAAATAATAAGTGGAATTTCAATTGGAAAAGACATATTAATTTTAAAAATAGCATTGAATTTTTATGTGTATATTTATTATTTTTTATTTATTGGCATCACTTAATTATCAGAGAAAACTACCTAATTCCAATCGTAATTCATCCATTTGATTATCATTTTTATGCGAATCTATCTGATTATATTTCATCGTCAGGAATAGAATCTTCTAACATAGATTATATAAATATTTCTAATGATAAACAGCCTTTACCCTATCATTATTTTGAACTTTGGCTAAATGCATCTTTTAAATGGATTGGTTATAGTTCCTATTTAAGAAGCAAATTAATTTGCGATGTGATTTTTTGTTTTTTTATCTATTTAGGAATCCGTTCAATTTTAGAAAAAATAAATTATAAAAATGAATATTGGCGAATCGTTTTAAGTATTAGTTTTTTGTTTTTTTGTGGATTTTATACGATATTCTTTCCATCACATGTTTTAATTGGTGCGGATGAAATGGTGTATAATCTTTTTATTTATCCAAAATTTCTGCCAATTTTTTTAATAATAATCTCTGCAATTCTCTTTAGTTTATATGATAATTTTAAAGCGAGTTGTCTTGTATTTCTATTTTTACCATTTATTTCAATTTTATGTGCGCCAGCGATAATTATAGGGCTATTATTATTATGTATTATGAACTATTTTTTCGATTATTTTCAATTTAAAATAGTAATAATATCTATTGGAATTTCTTTAATTTTTTTAGTCTTATTTTATAGTAGCGGAATATTAAAAGGATATGGTTCAAACCCAATGCCGTTAATTCACGAACCAATAGATTTTACGAATGCTATATTTGAAAGTAGTTATCAACTTGGCTATTGGTTTTATTTTACTATTTGGGTTTTTTGTCCTTTAATTATATTGATTTTGAAATTTAAAAGAATAATTAATTTTTTAAAAAAAAGCAAGAAAATTTCTTTTTTAATTTTTCAAACTCTATTAATTTTTATAGGTGGATTTTGTTGTTCAACTTTATTTATTCTTGATTACAATGGCAATCAGTTTTTTTCAAATATTTATTTTCCCTATATTAATATTATTGGATTTTGTGGACTATTATTTTTAACAAACAATGTTGAAATTAAATGGCAACAATGGTTAATGAATATAGTTTTATTTATTTGGTTAGCCAAAAGTTATAGATATACTGATTCATTATTAATACATAGAGCATCAATGATGCCTATTGATTTTCCAAATTCTTATATCGAAAAAGCAAAAATTTTTTTACATAAATCAGATTCAAAATTAGGGGTGTATTATAATTCCTTAGAAGGCGGAAATGACATTTTTATTTACCCAATTTGGGTTAATAAATTTTTTATGAATAGTTTGGGCGAAGGCTATTGCGTTTATCCTCTTGATATTTTTGAAATTAATAAAGATACGGGTTACCAAAAACCACAATATCAAAAATTTATTTCTCCAATAAAAATACAAAAAAAAATTGAAAAAATGTCTTTTTATCAATTCGTAGAATTACAAAAAAAACAGAACGTTTTTAAAGACTATGAACAATCAAAATTAGACTTCTGCCAACAATATAAATTAGGCTATATTTTTGTCGCAAATAATCGTCAATTACCACTCATTTGGCAACCTTTTCTTTCGGATTCTCTTTATAATCTTAGCACAAAAGAACAATTATTTTTATTAAATTTTGATAATAAAAAATAAAATGTTTAATTTTACGTTTTGAAGTTTGAAACAGATTGACTTAAGCTATAAATATCCCATTATGAAAGTCCAAAATAACAGCATTAACTCGCTCATTCTGTTTGCATTAATACTCTTTTCTACGCAATTTTTAACCAATTGCAAAGACCCCGAACCCATTGCCCCCGGCGTACTCGCTTTTGATAGAGATTCGGTCAAATTTGACTCCATTTTTACCACCCTCCCTTCTCCCACTCAGCGACTTATGATTTTTAATACCACAAACCACCCCGTAATAATTAATAAAATCTCGTTTCAAAACGGTTCTGCTTCCGAATTTATCCTGATTTTTGATGGGGATACTAATCAAGTAATTTCTAATTATGAATTAGCCGCCGGCGATAGTGTTTGGGCTTTGATTACCCTAAAACCACAAAATAATTTTGCAGATGATTTTAAAATTATCTCAGATGATTTGGTATTAAGTAGTGGCAATTTTGAAGCAAAAATTCCATTAGAAGCAAAGGTAAAAGATGCCTATTTTTTACGAGATGCAGAGGCAACAAAAGACACAACTTTTGCTCGCGATAAACCCATTGTTATTGATGGATATTTTTATGTTAGACAACGTGTAAAACTGACTATTGACCCCGGTGCTGAAATTTATTTTACGAGCCGCAGACGAGAAATCGAAAACGATAACGACCATCTAAAAAATAGCACATTGGTCTCTTGTATTCTTGTGGATGGAACGCTAAATGCCGAGAATTTTAATCAAGAAAAAGTATTATTTAGTAGTTATCGTTTTGGTGAAAATTATAACGAAACCGCAGGGCAATGGTTCGGAATTATTTTCTTGAATGAAAGTAAAGGAAATATCATTGAAAATGCCCTTATTAAAAACGCAACCATTGGCATAAGAGTTGATTCAATTGGATTAGAAGTTGGTAATCCAAAACTGAGTTTAACAAACGTAGAAATTCGCAATATGGAATACCACGGATTGTTAGGATTAGGTTTTGATACTGGACAAAATCCTACTAATAATAATAAATATTCTATCGTTGCCAAAAACGTATTAATAACGAACTGTAATCAAGGGTATGCCGCCGCTTTTCTTTACGGAGGTTCTTACAAATTAATTAACTGCACTTTCGCCAATTTTAAAAATAATTTTAATGGTAAAAATCCTTCCGTTGGCGTTACAAATTATTACAAAAAATCCGAAAATGAATATATCCCTTTTCCTTTACGTTTTGAATCCTATAATAATATTTTTTGGGGCAATGATGAAGAGGAATTAGAGGTAAGTATATTAGAAAATACTACTCCAGAAATTGCCATTTCTTACAACCTTATAAAAGACAAAAAAGAACTTTTTAAAGGCAACCAAAACATCCTCAACGAAGACCCTAAATTTATGGACATCGGCAAACCCGATTATACCCTTTGCAAAGAAAGCCCCGCCAGAGATAAAGGCTTAGATACATTAGGAATAAAATTTATCCCAGATTTAGCAGGAAATGTTAGAAGTAATATTGACAATAGTATGGATATAGGTTGTTATGAATTTAAACCCTAAAAACTAACCGCGTTTTGCTTAAAATTATGCAAACAAGATTTGGACAAAAACGGCAGGTAGTGGTAAATTTCTAACGGATGCGTCATTCCCGCATCCCCCACTGTCATTCCCGCGAAAGCGGGAATCTCAATAAATAACTGTTGCCACGACCTAAGGTCGTGGTTATTAAAACAACAGCTATTTTGGCTTTAGCCAAAAACAGTTTCAATTTTACCATTACCCAATTTCATCCAAATATCTAGCCCCCAAAAATTTATATTCGTTCTGTTTTTACCTACGAAAATTGCAACTAAATTTATTTCAATTCATAAACTAAACCTGTTTGGAAAGAGATGAAAGAAATATAGCCTTGTTTGGAATAGAGGTAGGTGTATTGGGTTGCGGCTGTGGTTGCCCAATTCTCTGTTAATGAATATTTTAGTCCTAATTTGGCGGCGAGGGAGAGGTTCCAACTTTTGGCTACGAAGGTATAGTTTTCATTTGGAATGTTGGCAGTTGCATAAGAATAATTGCTTCCGATTTCAAGCCCGGCGTAGGGTTGGAGTTTGTTTTCGCCGAAATAATATTCGGTTTTTAGTATAAAAGACCAGAGGTTTAGAACGGTATTTTCGGTAATATTTACATTTCCAACAACATAATCTTTGGCGTGAAAACGAGCATAGCCAAAATTAATACCATAAAAAAGGTGTTGATTGAAACTTAAACCTGTGTTGAAATTGGCACCGTAGCCGGTTTTATAGCCTGAAATGGTTTCGCCGATTGGGATTGAGATTTTGGGTTCTATTCCCAATTTATAGGAAAGTTGAGAATGTACATCGTTGATTGTCAATGTAAAACATATTATTATTGTGAAAAGGAAATTTTTCATATAAAGCATAACGATAATGAATTGTGAAAAGTTTTATTTTTATATAAAATGGGATGGTTTGGGCGCCAAGTGCTTGTATTATAGGTGATAGGCTTTTTGTTTTTGGTAATAAAATGGTATGTATTTAAAGTTAAAGAAAATAAAAGATAAAAAAAAACTTGATTTTAAACAAAACAGAGGATAAACTTACTAATTTTGCAAAAAAATTAACTAAATTCATATACACAATGCAAAAATTACTTATCGGCTTCATAGCCACAGCATTAACAATTGGTTTTCTGCCTTCTTGTAATAAAGATGCGAAAAAAGAAAACACGACAAAAACAGATTCTACCAAAAAAGAAGTCTCTAATACCCCGCCGCCAGCGATTATGCCCGGTGATATGAAGGTGGGGCATTTTGAATTTGGTGGCGCAGACCCTGAGAAGTCTAAGGAGTTCTTTTCCAAGACTTTCGGGTGGCAATTTATGAAATATGACGGACCGACTGATTATTGGTTGGTTATGACGGGCGATACGCTCAAAGGGGGCATTGGCGGAGGTATGATGAAGAAAAAAGACTTCCAAGCGATGGGTGGTAACTCAGTGAGTACCATTATGGTACCTAACATTGATGACTATTCAAAGAAGGTTACCGATGCGGGTGGCAAAATAATCGTGCCTAAAATGCCTGTTCCCGGCGTGGGGTATCATTGTTATTTTAAGGATATTGACGGCAACACTTGGGGGATGTTTCAGATGGATCCGACGGCAAAAATGCCTGATAAACCGGCTAAATAACTATGTGATTATCAACTATTTTCCAACTTTTGTAATTCATCACGTAATTTGGCGGCGCGTTCGTAGTCTTCGTTTTGGATGGCTTCTTCCATTAGTTGATTTATTTTCTTAATTTGCTGACTTTTAGGGGATTTGGCCTTTGTTTTTTCTTCCACTTCGGGTTCGGTTTGTTCATCGGCTTCGTAAGTGATGGGCACATCGGGGTTATCGGACTCTTTTATTACTATACCAGCCTCATTTAGAATGTGTTCGTATGTAAATATAGGGGCGCGATATCGAACCGCAATTGCAATGGCATCACTTGGACGAGCATCAATTTCGTGCAATTCCTCGTTGATATACATAACGAGGCGAGAATAAAAAACCCCTTCCCGCAAGTCCGAAATGACCACTTCTTGTAAATTAATTTCGAATTCTCTCGCGATAGAAATGATTAAATCGTGGGTCATTGGGCGGTTTGGTTTTATGTTTTCAATTTCTAATGCAATTGCCTGAGCCTCAAAGCCTCCGATAATGATAGGCAAGCGTCTATCGCCCTCCTTTTCACCGAGGACCAATGCAAAGGAGCCGATTTGGGCTTGGCTGGACGACAGCCCTAATATTTCTAATTGAATCTTCTCCACACCCGCAAATATCGGTTATTTTTGATTTAAAATGCGAAATACGTATAATTATTTCAAATTACTGCAATAATTGTTTATAAAGTGCAATTGTTTTTTCTAAACCGAGATATAGAGCATCGCAAATTAGGGCGTGTCCGATTGAAACTTCCTGTAATTGAGGGATTTGCTGATGGAAATAGGCTAAATTGTGTAAATTTAAATCGTGTCCTGCATTTAAGCCCAATCCTAATTCTGAGGCTCTGATTGCGGCAATTTTGTAGGTTTCTATTGTTTTTTCATTGTTTAATAAACAATTTTCTGCGTAAGGTCCGGTGTATAATTCTATCCTGTCTGTACCTGTAACTACCGTATTATCAATCCAATCCAATCTGGTTTCGGTAAATATTGAAACTCTGATATTGTTTTGTTTTAGTTGGGCGATAACTTCTTTCAGAAAGGATTGATTATCAATAGTATTCCATCCCGCATTGGAGGTTAGGGCATCGGGAGGGTCGGGAACGAGGGTGCATTGGGCGGGTTTTATTTCGCAGACCATTTTTAAGAAATCAGGGCTTGGATAGCCTTCTACGTTTAATTCAACGTTGATTTTTTCTTTTAATTGATAGACATCTTCTCGGCGAATATGCCTTCCATCGGGGCGTGGGTGGACGGTAATTCCATCGGCTCCGAAGCGGATACAATCTAATGCAACTTGCAGAAGGTCAGGGTTATTACCGCCGCGCGCATTGCGAATTAGAGCGATTTTGTTGATATTGACGCTGAGGAGGGTCATTTTGAAAAAATGTTACAAAATTAATGAAAAATAACGCAACTTTTTTTTTGTAAGTAAGTATAATGTAATATTGCAATCATTTTCAAATGATAACAGCGGAGGAAAAATATAAAATTGATTCCAAATTGCCCAAATTGAAGGCACAGGATATTACCCAATTTGAAAAGTCATTAAATGTTACATTGCCAGCATCTTACAAAAACTTTTTGACAACGAACAATGGTGGGATTCCCTATTTGGATTCTTGCGATGTGATGGCAACAGACAATAAAATTTTATATACCTTCGTGATTAAGAAGTTCTTAGGAATCAATCCACGCGGTTATGATGATTTAATGAAAATGTATTTGAAGCATAAAAGCAAGATACCCACTGAATTACTACCCATCGCATATGATAGGTTTCATAATTTTATGTGTCTTAACTTGTTGGAACACAGCATTTTCTTTTGTAATAATAATCCTCAAAAAGAGGGTTCAGAGCATAAAAATCCTTTGGATGCTCTTAATTTTGATAATTATGACGATAAATCCACGCCAGAACCCGATAAAACCGCTACTACTGATATGGAACCTGTCAGTATCTATTTGGTTGCGAAGGACTTTGATACTTTTTTTAATAAGTTATACCGCAAACGCTTTAATTAATTAGGCTTTCAATAATTTATTTCTAATAGAATGATACACACCTCTTTAAATCATTTTCTTCCTCAAATAATTGAAATATTAAAAAGGCACAAAATAAGAAGTGCTTACCTTTTTGGTTCTGTCGTTACTGAAAAATTTAATACGAACAGCGACATAGATTTATTGGTAAATATTGACAAAAACTTAGACCCTGTTGATGCAGGGGAGCACCTTTGGGATATTGCAGAAGAAATAGAAAATTTGTTAAATAGAAAAATAGATCTATTGACAGAGAGCGCATTAAAAAACCCCTTTTTTATTAAAGAAATAAACCATACCAAAATAAAAATATATGGGTAATGAAATTAGTAAGTTATTGAAAGACATATTAATCTGTATTGAAAACATTGAAAACTATCTGGGAACCCATAAAAACTTTGACGAATACAGACAAAATCGTATGTTACAAGATGCAATTGAAAGAAACCTAATCACAATGGGTGAGGCAATGAATACCCTTTTAAAAAGAATGCCTACCATTTCAATATCAAATTCCCGAAGAATAGTAGATGCACGAAATAGGCTTACACACGGCTACGACAGCATTGAAAATACACAAGTTTGGAGTATCATTATCAAACACTTACCTGTTCTGAAAAACGAAATAATAAAACTATTAGAAAGTTAGGCTTTATATTTCTACCGCAAACGCTTTAATTAACTCCTCTCTGTCGTCAAAGTGGTAGCGTTTTTTGTTGATAAGTTGATAATTTTCGTGTCCCTTGCCTGCAATAACAATGATATCGTCTTTTTGAGCCATCTTTGCGACAGCGTTAATTGCCTCCCTTCGGTTTTCAATTGTTAGTACTTTCTTTTTCAAGGAGATAGGGATGCCGGCAAGGATTTCATTTATAATGGATGTAGGATTTTCATTTCGTGGATTATCAGAAGTAACTACCACTAAATCAGCCGTTTCAGAAGCAATTTTGCCCATAATGGGACGTTTTTCATTGTCCCTATTTCCTCCACATCCAAAAATCACTATCAACCTCCCTTGCCCATTCCGAAGCGTTTGAACATTTTCTAATACGTTTTTCAACGCATCTGGCGTATGCGCATAATCAATAATTCCTTTTATATTATCCTGTAAATCAACTACTTCAAAACGTCCTTTGGCACCCTTCAAATTACTCAACGCCACCAAAACTTTTTCACTATCCTGCCCCAATTCCATCGCAGACGCATATACGCCCAATAAATTATACGCATTAAAACCTCCGCTCAAACGAAACCAAACCTCATTCCCTGCAATTTCCAACAGCAATCCATCCAATCTATTTTCTATCATTTTTGCCCGATAATCTGCAATCGTTTTTAATCCAAAAGTTTTAATTTTTGCCTTTGAATTTTGAACCATTATTCGACCATTTTTGTCATCTATATTAGTGATACTGAAAGCGTTAGGAGATAAAGCATCAAATAATTTTTGTTTGGCTTTTAAATAATGGGCAAAATCACCGTGGTAATCCAAATGGTCGTGGGTTAAATTCGTAAAAACAGCCCCAGCGAACGGTACGCCCCACACTCTTTTCTGTTCTAATGCGTGAGAACTGACCTCCATAAAACAATATTCCACCCTGCTGTCGTACATTTTTTTGAATAAACCGTGCAATTCTAAGGCATCCGGCGTGGTATGATTGGTAGGTAATTCATTGTCGTTAATTTTGATACAAACAGTTGATATTAAACCCGTTCCATATCCTAATTCGCGAAATAATTGATATAACAAAGTAGCGGTAGTTGTTTTGCCATTCGTGCCTGTTATTCCTATGATTTTTAGGTGGTTAGCAGGGTTATCGTAGTAATTTGCAGACAGATTTGCCAATGCTTCTTCACTGTCGTGAACTTTGATATAAGCTACTGTTTCCGAAAAACTTTTTACTATGGAAAAATCTTCTGCCACCACAACCGAACAGCCCTTTTCAACCACTTCGTTAATATACTGATGACCATCCTTTTGTGTCCCTTTTATTGCCACAAAAAGGCAATTTTTCTCCGCTTTTCTGGAATCAATAACAATGGAAGAAATGATTTTATCCACCCCTCCCAGTACCTCTAAAATAGGGGTTTTGTTGAGTAGGTTTTTGAGGGGGTGGGTCATTATTCGGGTTGATAAATTCGGATACGATTCATTTCTACAATCCAAAGTTGTTGATAGGGAGAATGTTGTGATAGATAATAGAGAAGTAGTTTAATAAGTTTTTGTAAAAGACTTATATTCACATTTTTAGGGGGTCTAATGATTACAATTCCGTTAGATAGATGCGGAGGAAAACGAGTAACATCTGAAAAATCCAAGTCCATTGTAATAATACATCGTTTTTCTTCTTGGCATTTACGATAAATTACGCTGTCTGAAACACCTTCTAATTCTTCATCTATCACAGTATGAATATTATATCCTGACTTTCGCAATTCTTGGGCGGCAACAAAGGGCAGGTTCTCGTCTAACTTGAAATTCATAAATTAGCAACCGGTTTTATTTCTACAAATCGTTGCCTTGACATTTCAGCCCCGTAGGCGATTGCCGCAAGAATGTCTCTTTTTTCTAATTGTGGATATTGTTGCAAAATTTCTTCTTGCGAATCGCCATTTGCAAGCATATCCAGCAACAAAGAAACCCAAATTCGTGTTCCTTTGACACAGGGCTTTCCAAAACACACAGTTGGATTAACCGATATTCGTTTTAATAGTTCTGTTTTCATTTCCTATTTAGTTTATTTTCAGTTAGTTTAGTATTAAAACAATGAAGAATCGTCCCGCCCCATTCCACTACCGTAAAACCCTCTCTTTTTAAGACAGGTAAATACTGTTGAGGAAGGACAATGTCATTTTCTAACCTTTTGAATAAGATAAAGATACGAAATGAAGTATGCGGTTTGGGACTGATTTCTAAGTTAGCCATCTTTTCATAATATGCCCCGTTTTCATTTGTGAATTTATCCGAACTAATCGCAAAATGTACGAGATTGTATGGATTGTTTTTAATAAGCGGGAACCAATAGACAATCAATTCGTTATACTCTTTGGGAGTCAAACCAAGGGCTCTTAATTGCTGTTGTAAAAAGGTTGCCGATTTATTCCCTTCAACCACAAAGCCCGAATCCAATTTCCAACCCCGCTCCCCTTCGCCACTGTGGTAGTTTCCTTCCCAAAATAAATACGAATATTCCATCCCATCCCGCTTATTTTCAATCCTACCATCCTGATACGCAACCACTTCCCAACCTTTTTTATCATCGTATTCAGGATAAGTTACCGTCAAAGGAATATGAATTTTCACCTTAACCTCCTGTTTTTGAGTAGGGTAGAGATAGATAACTGGCTTGCCAAAACCAGTCCAGCCTTCTTCTGGAATGAGTGTTTTGGGCGCAACGTTAGGGTCTTTATTTTCAAGAAATTCCCCGCAGAAATGCGCTCCAGTGGCTTTACAATCCAATCCAAAAAATCCATAATCCGTAAGATTCATTTCAAATACTATTTTTTCTTTGGGATTTTTCCAGTTAGGCACTTTAAAAGCAATCCTATTAGGGTCATATTCAACATTTTGTAACAATTCAAATTTCTTTTCCCCATCTGAATAATAAATCAAGTAGGTTTTTGCAGGTACAATCGGTTTTATTAAGAGCATTTCGTTGGTGTTAATATTGACAAAAGTATTGTCAAAATAGTTGCCAATGAGGGTTTCTGGGGCAGTTGTAATGTCCGCTTTTTGCGAAAGCCTATTAAAATGTTGCTTAGTTCCATCAGGATTTTCACATTCAATATGCTCCCCCATTTGCATTATGTAACAAGTAATTGTATAAATTTTTGAAGGATTATTCGGAAAATGAACCTTGAAAGTTGGCAACGAATCAGGGTTCAAAGTATTGTACGTAAGGATTTTAAGTAGTGTATAAGTACTCGTCTTTCCATTATTATAATAAACCCTTGTATTTTTTTCGGGCATTTCGGGCTTAAAAAGAAGAGTTTCCTTCGTTTTGACATCCAACCAAGTGGCTTCCAATGGCTCTAATTGAGCGAAACCGATTTGGGTACTGAGTGAGAATAATGCAATAATTACGAGTCGATTCATTTTGTTTCAAACCACAAAGATAGGAATTATTTTATTATAAAATCTATTTTTACTAAATTATTGTGTTGGGGGGGATAGCCGCTTTGTAACCTTTCAGTAAAGTTTGAGTAACCTCTGAGTAACCTTTACATAACGATTACAATTAAGTAGCATCAAAAAATGGACTCTATAATGGTATCATTTTAAAGATAAACATTGTCGCTACGGGGGTTAAATAAATAAACCTAACAGGTTTTGGAAACCTGTTAGGTTTTATGGTAGAGGATGGGTTTATTTTAATACGGTTACGGTTCCGTTGTATTTTTTAACTTTTCCGTCTCCGTAGTCGTACATTACTTTGTAGACGTAAACGCCTTCGGGAACGATTGCGCCGTCTTTTTTGCCATCCCAGCAATTGTGTAAGTTGGTGCTGGTGAACATTTTAATTCCCCATCTGTCATAAACTTCTACCGAGAAACCACTTACGCCATAGGATGGGAATCTTAAAATGTCATTGACACCGTCTCCGTTGGGAGAAAACGCAGTTGGAAGATGCCCTGAGCGCGTATCGCCGATGAAAATAACTTTTTCAAATGTATCTATACATTGTCCGATTGTTGAAATTAATCTAACGGTAAAGCGACCGAATTGGCGGAAAGAGTGGGTTGGGTTGAGAGAGTCTGAATA
>Ga0247727_10016576_pt1 | contig 11867 bp, 10 predicted proteins | sample WisWelCaveWW1625_FD_202498 | JGI IMG/M metagenome (GOLD analysis project Ga0247727, IMG submission 202498) | Biofilm microbial communities from Wishing Well Cave, Virginia, United States - WW16-25 | ecosystem: Environmental > Aquatic > Deep subsurface > Groundwater > Cave microbial mat | place...
CGCCACGTCGCCGCGATAAATTTTAAAGCCGCATTGCGTGTCGGTGAGATACCGCGGAATTTTCATCCAGTAAATTGCGAGCCCACGAAACAATCTCGCGGAAAGGCGACGCTGCCACGCCTGCGGCTTGACAATCGTGCTGGCATTGAGCCGCCGCGAACCATGCGCAATTTCACAAACGCCGCTTTGAATCAAGCTCAAACCGCGCAACGCATTTTGATAGGGCACGCAAAGGCCGCTATCGGCCAACATGACGTAATCGCTCTGTGATGCCAGTGCGCCGGTGCGAACCGCGCAGCCCTTTCCTTTATTCTGCTCGTAGCGAATGACTTTGAGCTTTACCTCCGGCGTCATCTCGACGCTTCCGGCAACGGCAGCCGTTGCATCGCGACTGCCGTCGTCAACGACGATAATTTCTCCGGCCAGCCGGTTGCCGGTTAAAAATTCCGCCGCCGCCGGAATATCGCGCGCAATTTTCTTTTGCTCTTCAAAAACCGGAATAACGATTGAAAGGTTCATGCCGTGTTTTTGGCGTTGTATCGTGCCGCGGCTTTCAAGTCGCGCTCAAGCGTCGGTTAAAAAACATCTTCATCTTCACGCCCGCGAAGGTATTGTAGCGCAGGCATCCTGCCTGCTTTGTTTGCAGACTGGAAGTCTGCGCTACGGGAATAAAATAATAGCAAAATAATTTCGCAATTGCCAGTGCAAACATTGAATGGAAAAATAATCGTGATCATCGGCGGCACCAGCGGCATGGGACTCTCCGCGGCAAGCGCATTCATTGCGCGCGGCGCGAAAATGATTGCCGTCGGACGCGACGATGATCATCTTGAAAAAGCGCGGCAATTATTGGGAGAATCGGCGTTCGTGTTTTCCGGCGACGCGATTGATTCCGCCACGGCAACTCGCGCGATTCAAGAAGCGCAACAGCGCTTCGGCGGATTTCACGGACTCTATCACGTCGCCGGCGGCAGCGGGCGCAAAATGGGCGACGGTCCGTTGCACGAAATGACCGATGCCGGATTGGAAGCGACGATGCAACTCAATTTCAGCTCGGTGGTTTATTCCAATCGCGCCGCAGTCAAAGCATTTATGGAACAGGGCGCGGGCGGCAGCATTTTGAATATGGGCTCGGTGCTCGGCTTCTCGCCCGCGCCGAAATATTTTTCGACGCATGCTTATTCCGCCGCGAAAGCGGCGATTGTCGGCTTCTCCCAAGCGATTGCCGCCTACTATGCGCCGTATAATATCCGCATCAACGTCGTCGCACCGGCATTGACGGAAACGCCGATGGCGCAGCGCGCCGTTCATAATGCAAACATTTTACATTATATCAAAACGAAACAGCCGTTGGACGGAGGCCGTGTTGCAACGCCGCAAGATTTGGACGAAGCCGCAGTTTATTTCATGTCCGACGGTTCACGCTTTGTCACCGGACAGGTGTTAGCGATTGACGGCGGCTGGACGGTGAGCGAAGGGCAGCATTGACGTAGCGCAACATTTATGTTGCGCCTTTCATTTTTATACATTATTAGATTTCCCAATGAGCTTCGCAATTGGCATCGACCTCGGCGCGACAAATATTAAGTTGGTTGTCGTTACTGAAGATGAAAAAATTTTAGAAAGCCGCTCCGATCCGACGCAAGACACCGCTGAAATGCGCTGGGCTGAACATATAAAACAAATGATCAGCGCAGTCGAAACGAATCTCAGAGCCCCGGCGAAATGGATCGGATTGGCTGCGCCCGGTCTGGCGGCGCGCGATCATCGCCGCATTGCGTTTATGCCCGGACGCTTGCAGGGACTCGAAAATCTCGATTGGACAAATTTTTTGCAGCGTTCGAATCCGGTGACGGTGTTGAATGACGCCCACGCCGCATTGTATGGCGAGCACTGGCTCGGCGCAGCGGCGGGTTTTGCAAATGCGCTTCTGCTCACGCTCGGAACCGGCGTCGGCGGCGCGATTCTTTCTCGCGGCGAACTGCTGACGGGAACGATCGGCCGCGCCGGGCATCTCGGGCATATTTGCTTGGATACGAACGCGCCGAAAGACATTGTCAATACGCCCGGCAGCATCGAGATGTTGATTGGCGATTGCACGATTCGCGAGCGCGGTCAAGGCTTGTTTGATTCGACAAAGCAACTCGTTGACGCGCATCTTGCCGGCAATCAAGTTGCAACCGAAATCTGGATGAAGTCGATTTATGAGCTGAGTTGCGCGATTGCTTCGCTCGTCAATGTTCTCGATCCCGAGGCGGTGATCATCGGCGGCGGCATGAGCAGTGCGGGCGAGGCGCTTTTTCAGCCGCTGCAAAAATTTATGGATGAAGTCGAATGGCGTCCGGGCGGGCATCGCGTCAAGATTGTACCGGCGCAGCTTGGTGATTGGGCCGGAGCCCTTGGCGCGGCGCGCTTTGCGATGCAGGGCGCAGAGAGCAGAGCGCAAAGCGCAGCTTATAGTGCTTTTCATTCGCGTGAAGAAGGCCCGGTATTTTAAATGTCATTCTGGAAGAATCTTTTTTCAAATCAGTACAGTGCTCAATTGACAAAAAATTCCTACGGAATTACATGATAAACTACCCAAGCATTTGAAAATCGCTGTCATAATTGAATCCGTTGCGTTGTTTCTATCCGTTGGGAAATTTTTTAGTTTACAAAGACTATAAAGACTATAATGAATTTTCAACAACAACCCACTTCGGCCTACTTGCAAAAATGCCGGCAATTGATCGACGTCGTTGAGCATCAGCTCGATCAAATCAATCAAGCGGCAGACTGGTTTGCCGAAACGATTCTGGCCGGGCGCATGGTGCATCTCTTCGGCTCGGGCCACAGTCGCATTCTCGTTGAAGAAATGTGGCCGCGCTACGGCTCGTTTCCCGGGTTCAATCCGATTGTCGAATTGTCAATGACGTTTCATAATCCGGTGGTTGGCGCGAATGGGCAGCGGCAGGCGATGTTCATCGAGAACGTGAGCGGACTCGCCGAACGCATTCTGCGCAACTTTGTGCTGTCGCCGAAAGATTCGGCGCTGGTGATTTCTTCTAGCGGATGCAACGCCGTTCCGATTGAGATGGCGGCGGAATTTCAAAAACACGGCGTCAAAGTCGTGGCGATCATCACCGCCAAACACGCGGCGGCGAGCATAAGCAAACATCCCTCCGGCAAAAAACTTGCGGACTATGCGGATTTGGTGCTCGACACCGGTGCGCCGGTTGGCGATGCGATGGTGAAAATTGATGGACTCGAAACGCCGGTGGCACCGGGCTCGACCGTCGGCGGATGTTTGTTGGTCAATGCCATCAAAGCCGAAGTTGCTCTGCGGCTGACGGCAGCAGGCAAGCCGCCGAAAGTGCTCACCGCTTCATCCGTTCTCGGTGCGGAAAAATCCACGGCTTTATTTGAATCGGCTTATGATGAGCATGCGTATCGTTTGAGCAAGCTGTATGAAGGCTTTCGTGAAAGCGGTATTTGAGTAAAATGCTGGAAAAAACAGTGCTGACACGCGGATCAAAAACGCACGCGGATTTTAAGCTTTTCCGTGTGAGTTTTGATCCGCGTGTAATCGCTCTGCGTCTTTTATACAAATCACATTCGTTAATCTAAGAAAGATGGATCCGGGATGAAAATCGCCGTTGGCAGTGACATGAAAACCCATCTCACCGAGGTGGTCATTGATGATTTGAAGAAACGCGGGCACGACGTCGAAATGTTTGGCGCGCTGGTAAAAAAGCCGGCGTTGTGGGCGCAGGTTGCAGTGGAAGTCGCCGAGAAAGTCTCGGCTGGAAATTTTGATCAAGCCGTACTCTTTTGCTGGACGGGAACCGGAATCAGTTTGGCCGCGAACAAAGTGCGAGGCATTCGCGCCGCGCTGTGCCACGATGCCGAAACCGCGAGCGGCGCGCGCAAATGGAACGACGCGAATATTCTGGCGATGAGCCTGCGCGCGGTATCGGAACAGGTGGCAAAGGAAATTCTCGAGGCGTGGTTTAGCTCGTCGCCCAGCACGGATGTTGAAGATGTTGCTTCGCTGGAGTATTTAAAAAAGGTGGAAGAGGAAAACATGATGTTGTCTAAATCGTAGAATGGTATTGGTCGCTATTCAATTGCACCACAAAGACACAAAGTTCACAAAGCCTGCCCTGCCGCAGGCCAGGGAAAAGCTTTGTATTCTTTGTGCCTTTGTGGTATAATTTTTTACATCGATTTAAGCCACATTCACCTGACGAACCCGATATGAAAGACAATCCCATCCGCACCACCGTCATCGGCAGCTATCCTTTTCCAAGTTGGCTTGAATTTGCAATGATGCACCTCGATCAATTCGGCGCGGTGGATATTGCCGAAATGCAAGATGACGCCGTCATCGCCGCGCTGCATGATCAAATGGCCGCCGGGCTTGATGTCATCACCGACGGCGAGCAAACGCGTTTTGATTTTAATCTTTCGTTTTACGGCTATCTCGAAGGCATCAAGCCGGAGGCCGCGCCGCCGCGTCGTTGGGGGCCGCCGGCGCATGATCAACGCGGCAAGCATGAAATTATCGGCGAACTGCGCGCCTCGCGCGGACTCGGCGCGGTGGCTGAATTCGAAAGATTAAAACGCCTCGCGCCCAAAGGACCAACACTCAAAGCCAGTGTGCCGGGACCGTACACGTTGAGTGGGCGCCTCCTGCCAAACGCGCAATATAAAGATCGCTACGCCGTTACTGAAGCACTGTTGCCGCTTGTCCGAAAAGAATTGGAAGATCTGGTGCAAACCGGTTGCGCGGAAATTTCAGTTGACGAGCCGTCGATGAGTTGCTACGCCTATCGCGAAGATACCAAACGTTTCGTCGATATTTTCAATCGCACCGTCGAGCCGGTCGTTGGAAAGTGCCGCTTGTCCGTGCATCTTTGTTTTGGCAATTACAAAGGCCATCCCGTCGGTTATCGCCGACTCGCGCCGATGTTTCCGGCTTTTCTCGATTTCAAAGTTGATGAGATGCACGTCGAAATGGCGAATCGCGAGTTTGCGGAAATCGAGATGATCTCTCGTATTGCGGAGAAAATGGATGTGGCCGTCGGCATCATCGATGTGAAGAGTTACTACGTCGAATCGGTAGATGATATTGTCGAACGCATCAAGCTTTGTTTAAAATACGCGCCCGCCGAAAAACTTTGCGTCGCACCGGATTGCGGCTTGAGCCAGACGGCCAGATGGGCGGCGAAGCAGAAGTTGGTGAATATGGTGGAGGGAGCGAGGAGGGTGAGAAAGCAAATGTGATATAAAATTTCCCAACAGATAGAAACAACGCAACAGATAAAAAAAGCAAAAACTTTAACAAACATGAACGGAGGGTAATTCCAATGGAATTCATTTACGGAGACTTGACCGAGGAGTTAATTGGATGTTTCTTTAAAGTTCATAACACGGCAGGTGTCGGATATGATGAACCTACCTATCATAAGGCTCTTGAACGTTGCTTTCTTAAAAAAGGAATTGATCATCGTTCAAAAGAACACAAAACACTTTTTCATCGCGGGCGTAAAGTACGAGAGTACGAAGCTGATTTCATTGCCTTTGACAAGATTATCTTGGAGTTGAAATCATTGCAATCCGGTTTTATCAAACCCAATTACGTGCAAATTATCTCAGAGTTGAAACTCTGGCAGATGCAATTGGGGTTGTTGGTGAACTTCGGTTTGCAAAAAGTTGAAATAGAGCGTATTCCGTTTACGGAAAAAGACAAAGCCGTTCGCGAGAACTATGATTACATCAAAGATTGCATCACCGGGCAAGATAGAAAAATTCTTGCCGACTTGCGTGAGGCGATTCTCTATGTTTTTGAAGTTCATGGTCTGGGCTATAATGACGTGATTTGCCGGCAGATTCTCGAAAAGGAACTTGATTTTCGACAGATTAAATTTCAGAACCGAACGCCAATCGAAGTGAATTATGAAGGCGAAATCATAAGCGTCTTCAAAATGAAGCCGCTCCTCATTGAGAATCGCATAATCTGCGACATCAAAGCGCTTCACGAAAAAATTGACTTCTACGATATCGCCAAAATCCAATCCTATTTGCGAGCGCTAAACTTGAAAATCGGCATCATTGCTAATTTCGGCAAAACTGACCTCGAAATCCGAGGCATTCGCGCCTGATAAATTTTATCCCCAAAAGTTTTTATCCGTTGCGTTGTTTCTATCCGTTGGGAAATTTTTTCTGAAAGATCGAAAATGATAACCCCTCATCTAAAAGACGATTCACTGCTGGCCGACATCCACGCCGTCTCAGATCACTCCTCCTTCCATTTCTGGTGGTTCGGCCAAAGCGGTTTTTTCCTGCAATGGCAAAACCAACATCTGCTCATCGATCCGTATCTCTCCGATTCGTTGACGCGAAAATATGCGAACACGGAAATCCCGCACATTCGCATGACAGAACTCGCGATCGATCCGGCGCGGCTTGATTGCATCGACGTTGTCACTTCCAGCCACAATCACACCGATCATCTCGATGCCGACACGCTGATTCCTTTAATGAAAGCCAATCCGAAGATCAAACTCATTATTCCCGAAGCGAATCGCAGCTTTGTTGCCGAGCGGCTCAAAATTGATTCAACGCTTCCCATTGGTTTGAATGACGGCGAAAGCGTCGAAATCAAAAATTTTAAATTTCACGGCGTTCCGGCGGCGCACGAAGATATTGAGCGCGATGCGCAGGGGCGCTGCAAGTTCATGGGCTATGTGATTCAATTCGGGCCATGGACGATTTATCACAGCGGCGATACCGTGTGGCATGAGGAGATTGTCACGCAGTTGCAGCGTTTCTCGATTGATGTCGCGATTCTCCCGATTAACGGGCGCGCGGCGGAACGCAAAGTGGTCGGCAATCTCAATGCGAAAGAAGCGGTGACGCTTGCGAAGCTGATTAATGCGCGACTGGTGATTCCGTGTCACTACGACATGTTCACATTCAACACCGCTGATCCGAAAAAGTTTGTGCTAGAGGCGGAAGCGCTGGGTCAACACTACCGCGTGTTGCAATGCGGCGAACGTTTCAGCAGCGCGGAGATTAAAAGTATTTGACGCAAGCAGTGGGTCAGGTAATTACGTAGCAGGGTTTAAAAAAAATCTAAGTTTAAGAACCCCAACAGATAGAAATCCCGCCGCAGCGGGACAACGGATGAAAAAACAACTTTGGATAAAATGATTGAACGACTATTTTGTTTTTCAAAAGTTTTAAGAGACGAAAAATTTTATATCCGTTGGGAAATTTATTGACAAAAAATCCAAGGAGAATCCTCATGGAAAAATCCCACCAAATAACCATGCTCGGCACGGGTTTGATCGGTTTGTTTTATACGATGACGCTGCACGGCCAGCGCAAGCGTGATCGCGTGCACGTGGTTTATTCGCGCAACGAAGAGCGCGCGAAAAATTTTGCCGCCGAGTGGAAAATACCGAAACACACCACTGATCTCGCGCAAGCGATCAACGATCCGGAGACGGATTGCGTGGTGATCGGCTTGCCCAACTCGCTGCACGAAGAAGCGGTGAGTCTGGCGGCGAAAGCGGGCAAAGCGGTTTTATGCACCAAACCGCTCGCGCGCAACGCTGCGGAAGCGAAACGCATTCTCGATATCGTTGAAAAAGCCGGCGTCTTTCACGGCTATCTCGAAGATCTGGTTTATACGCCGAAGATGCTGAAGTCGCTCGACTCGATCAAGAAAGGCGCGCTCGGACAAATTTTGTGGGCCCGCTCAAGGGAGACGCATCCGGGCCCGCACAGCGCGTGGTTTTGGGACGCGAAAGAAGCGGGCGGCGGCGCGATGATCGATCTCGCCTGTCATTGCATCGAGATCATTCGCAATTATGTCGGCAAAGATATTCGCCCCGTCGAAGTGATGTGCTGGGCCGATACGCTGGTGCATCCGATTGAAGCGGAAGATCACGGCATCGGGTTGATCAAATTCGCGACCGGCGCGATCGGGCAATTCGAAGTGAGCTGGGCATTTCGCGGCGGCATGGATTTGCGCGATGAAATTTCCGGCACGCAGGGTACGCTGTGGCTCAATCATTTTCTCCGCACCGGTTTCGAGATGTTCACGAGCGGTGAAAGCGGCGGCTATGTCGCGGAAAAATCCGAGCGTGAAAGCGGTTGGCTCTTTCCCGTCGGCGACGAGGTGAATGAGTTGGGTTACGTCCACATGTTTGCAGATATGCTGGACGCCATGGACAACGGCAAGGCGCCGATGGAATCATTTTATGACGGCTATGTCGTCAACGCGATTCTTGATGCGTGTTACAAATCGGCGCGCACGAAACAGTGGGAGCCAGTGCAACTCGACGTTTGGCGCGGCGCAACGAATGTCGAAAAAATCAAAGCATCAGCGCAGGAAGTTGACGGAAAAATTCTGATCAAGCGCGAGCGCATGCCGGACGGGGTGACGAAATATATTTTGAAGGATAAACAGAGCGGGGAGATTACGAATGTGATGAAGTGAGGGCGCGTAGCGCAGAGGGCATGGCGCATGGCGTGTCTGCGAGAACGCCGTGCTTGACTTTCATGGCAAAAATACGTAATATTTCCTATGACGAGCATGGAAAATATTAACGACGGCTTTATCAGAAAGGTGCTCTCCGAGACCGCGAATGCCGAGACTTTTCTGAAAGTGACTCTGCCGGAAGCATTGCGAGAGCGGCTCGATCTGACGGATATTGGGTTGGATCCAACTTCGTATATTTCCGAAGCGTATAAAGAATCTTTGTCGGATATGGTGTTTAAGTGCAGAACGAAAGCGGAAGAAATACCGGTTGATGTTTATGTGCTCTTCGAACATAAATCGTATCAGGACAAAAAGGTTTTGATGCAGCTTCTGCGGTACCTATATTTAATGTTGCAAAAAGACAGCGACGAGAGGAAACCGCCGCGCGTCATTATTCCATTGGTGTTTTATCACGGCAAAGCGCCGTGGCAGATTCCCACGCAGTTTGTGCAACAATTTTCGGTGCCGGAAACCGTCAAGCGCTTTTTGCTGAATTATGAGTATATTCTCTTTGATACCAATCAATGGGATTGGGAGTCCGAAAGCAGCCAACCTTTGAAAGAAAACATCTTTCTGCTTTCGGCGATGCTGTTAATGAAGGCGGCGTATCAGCAAAATGTCGAGAGCATTCGGCAGGTTTTTCAGTTGTGGCATCAAATGGGTTTTGTGCGCGAACAGGAACGCATCAATTTTTTGATGATTTATATCGCTGAAACGCAGGATGTTCCCGTCCCAGAATTAAAGAAAATGTTGGAAGAAAGCAAAATTATAGGAGAAGAAACTATGCCTACTTTAGCACAAAGATTGAGAGACGAAGGTAAAGAGCAAGGAATGTTGCAAGGCCATCTTCTCGGCAAGCAGGAAGATTTAATCATGCTCTTGGCGACTCGTTTTCAGGTGACTGAAGCGGAAAAACAATTTATCGGAACAGTAAAAGAGGCCGACAAACTGAACGACGCTCTGAAAATGGTCGTCACCGCCGATACGAAAGAAAAGGTGTTGGGCGTTCTAAAAAATGGCTCGTCTTTCTGATCGCGCGCGGTGACGATGATTTGCCTTCCGGTTTCTGGTGATAAATACCAAGCGCTGCCATGTAAACCATTCCCGCCTATGTGGTAGTGACGGCGCTGGCGGTTAAAATTTTTCTGATTTTTGCTTGACGATTCTCATTGGTGGAGATTCATGATCGGCAACATTATTTCTCACGAAAGATTTTGTTGGCTCACCCAGTGGCGGTGTATCCAGCTTTTCTATCTACTGTTGACTTGCCCGCTCATCCTCCTCGGTCAAACTCCGCCCATCAAATTTGAGCGCCTCTCATACGAGCAGGGACACTCGCAAAATGCCATCTATTGCACTCTGCAAGATCGCCAGGGCTTCATGTGGTTCGGTACGGAAAACGGATTGAATAAATATGCCGGTTACAAGTTTACTGTTTATAAAAATGACACGCAAGATTCAACCTCGATTTCGGATAATTGGATTACCTCACTCTTTGAAGATCACCGCGGCACGCTCTGGGTTGGAACGTCTCGCGGAGGGCTCAATCGCTTTGATCGCGACAAAGAACAATTTACCCGTTTTAGCAACGACCCAATGAATCCAAACAGTCTCAGCAGCAATGTGGTCGGCGTTATCTACGAAGATCGCGCCGGCACGCTCTGGATTGGAACGGCTCTTGGCTCAATAAATTTGATCAAGAGAAAGAGCAATTTGCCCGTTTTATCTACGATCCCAACGATCCAAAGAGTCTGCATGGCTATACAATTATTTCAATCTACGAAGATTCCGCATCGCGGAACATACTCTGGATTGGAACGGAGCGCTGGCTCAACAAATTTGATCGCAAGAAAGATCAGTTTACTTATTTTAATCATGATCCGCAGAATCCTCACAGTCTCGGTCCCGGCGAGATCACTGCAATTTGCGAAGATCGTTCCGGAACGTTATGGATTGGAACATGGGGCGGAGGGATTAATCGCTTTGATCGCGAGCAAGAGCAATTCACCCGATTTGTCCATGGCCCACAGAATCCCCACAGCCTCAGCAATGGTCAGGTTTGGTCAATTCATGAAGATCACACCGGCACACTCTGGATCGCAACGGCAAGTGGACTTAATCGATTTGAACGCGACACCGAACAATTTACGCGCTTTGTCCACGACCCGAGGAATTCTCATAGCCTAGGCGATGATAGAATCTGGGCTTTTTACGAAGACCAAACAGGCACACTTTGGATTGGAACTGGTGGCGGACTCGATAAATTCGATCGCGAAAAACGGCAGTTCACGCACTTTGTCAACGACCCTCAGAATCCCCACAGCCTCAGTTACAATGCTGTCCAAGTCATTTATGAAGACCGTTCCGGTATGCTCTGGTTTGGAACTCCCTTTGGTGGAATCAACAAATTCGATCGCGAGCGATTCACGAATTTTTTGCACGATCCCAATAATCCCAATAGTCTTAGCCACCAAGTTGTCTGGTCATTTTGTGAGGATCCGGATTCGTCGAACATATTGTGGCTTGGCACCGGCGGAGGCGGACTCAATCGATTTGACCGCAAAACACTGCGATTTAAACACCATATTCATGATCCGGAAAATCTGCAGAGTATTAGTGATAATGTCGTCCGGCCAATTATTATAGACCACACCGGCACACTCTGGCTTGGAACGCAGAACGGCGGGCTTAATAAATTTGATCGTAAAAATGAGCAATTTACGCGCTTGGTTAACGACCCCAAGAATCCCAAAAGCCTCAGTGACAATTGGGTCTGGTCAATCTATGAAGATCACACCAGCACACTTTGGATTGGAACAAGTGGCGGGCTCAACAAACTTGTCCTGAGCAAAAGCGAAGGATCAGATCGTGAGAAAGAGCAATTCACCCGCTTTGTAAACGATCCGAAGAATCCAAACAGCCTCAGTCACAATGCAGTTTGGACAATCTATGAAGATCGAGCTGGCACGCTCTGGATTGGAACCCTGGGCGGCGGACTTAACAAATTTGATCGCGAAAAAGAGCAATTCACTCGATTTGTTCACGACCCCAAGAATCCTCATAGTCTCAGCGATAACACGATTGGGGGTATTTATGAAGACCAGGCGGGCACACTTTGGATTGGAACGGATGGTGGGCTTAATAAATTTGATCCTGCTCAACAGCAATTTATGCATTATACCGTGAAAGATGGCCTTCCCGATAACAGTATTGGCGGGATACTGGAAGATAATCACGGTCGTTTGTGGCTGAACACCGTAGGCTTATCCCGGTTTGATCCTAAAACAGCAATCTTTCGAAACTACGATGTCAGCGATGGTGTACAGAAAGAATTTGC
>Ga0247727_10016577_pt1 | contig 11867 bp, 9 predicted proteins | sample WisWelCaveWW1625_FD_202498 | JGI IMG/M metagenome (GOLD analysis project Ga0247727, IMG submission 202498) | Biofilm microbial communities from Wishing Well Cave, Virginia, United States - WW16-25 | ecosystem: Environmental > Aquatic > Deep subsurface > Groundwater > Cave microbial mat | place...
CGGATGGAACGGATAGTCCTCGGGCATCAGAATCCGACGCAGCTCAGGATGACCGGAGAACTGGATTCCCATCAGATCGTAGGCCTCGCGTTCGTGCCAGTTCGCCGTACCAAAGAGTGAGACCACGCTCGGACAGATCGGGTCCTCCTCCGGGACCCCGACTTTGACTCGAAGCAGGTGGTTGTGGGTCAGTGACCAGAGGTGGTAGACGACCTCGAAGCGCGGCACCCGGTCCGGCCAATCCAGCGCCGCGATGTCGAGCAGGATCTCGAAGGAGAGCCTCGGATCCTCCTTGAGCCTGCGCGCGCAGGAGAGCCAGAAGTCACGTCCGATCGCGATCACGGGAATGCCATCACGACCCACGGGAAGTGCCGCCGCGCCCAGCTCGACGAGGGTGCCGATCAGCCGTTCCGTCGCTTCAGGCGCCGACGATGATGGGTTCGCGCCGGTGTCGGCCATCGAGTCCCTGCTCCCCGATCTTCTCTTGCAGCTCCAGGATGGCGCGGATCAAGGTGTCCGGCCGCGGCGGACAGCCGATCGTATAGACGTCGACGGGCATGATTCGATCCACTCCCGGCACGACCGCGTAGTTGCGGTACAACCCGCCCGAAGAGGCGCACACTCCCATCGCGATGACCCATTTGGGATCGGGCATCTGGTCGTAGATGCGACGCGCGACGGAGGCCATCTTCCAGGTCAGGGTTCCGGCGACGATCATCACGTCTGCCTGGCGCGGCGAGAATCGAAACACCTCGGCGCCGAATCTCGACAAGTCGAATCGCGGCCCGACCGTCGCCATCATCTCGATGGCGCAACAGGACAGACCCAGTGGCATCGGCCACAGTGAGTTTTTCCGCGCCCACGCGACCAAGTCCCCGAGCCTCGAAGTGACGATTTCCGGAAACTTCTCCTCGAGCCCCATGCCCACCCTCACCAGCGTCTCCCGCCGCCCCTCTCCGAATCCGGGCAAGCCACGTGCCGGCAGCCCGATCGGCGGACGCGAGGCATCGGCAAGTTACCATAAACGACGTGGAGTTTCGTTCGGTGCTCACGATCGACGAGCTGCGATGTCTCGCACCCTGGTTCTCCTCACGCGCCATCCGTACTTGTACACATCACGCCGGATCCAGGAGGAATGCCGGGATCGAGGGTGGATCGTGCGGATCCACCTTCCGAGCAAGAGATTCAGAGGCGCGACCGCCGAGTCGAACGCCCTCACCGCCGACTCCGTGACGATGGATTCAGTCGTGTGGGCGCGTCCCGGTCCGTTCACGTTGATCGAGATCCTGGGCTCTCATCGCGAACAAACACGCCTGGGGACTCGACCTCTGCAGTCACGCCACGATCTTCTGGTCGCCTGTGATCAATGGCGCACGCTGCAGGCGCTGCGCAAGGCAGGACTCCCGGTGCCCGAGTCCATGCTGATTCGAGAACCTCGCGGCCTCGACCGGGCCTTGAAAAAAATCGCGGGTCCGCCGTGGTTCATCAAGGCGCGTCGCGGCTCCCAGGGCTCTCATGTTCTTCTGGCAAGCAACCCTCACCAGGCACGACGAATGATCCGATTCCTGTGGGGACTGGGCCTGTCTGCGATCCTGCAGCAGGACTTGCGCGAACGGGGCTCCGTTCGCCGGCACCTGATCGTCTCGGGTCGAGTGCTGGTCTCGGCGCTGGCCATCGCTGCCGATGGAGAGTATCGGAGCAACTGGCATCGCGGGGGGCGATGGCGCATCGAAGCGAATCCTGCGGGCCAGGAGATCGCCTTGCGGGCAGCAAAGGCCGTCGGCCTGCCGTGTCAGGCGATCGACACGATCGGCGACCGTTCCGTGGCGGTGCTCGAGGTCAATGCCTCTCCCGGACTCGAGGGATTGGAGCAATCCACCGGCAGGAATCTGGTCGGCGAGATGGTGGATGCTCTTCTCGAGACGAACACGCGCACGCGGACGGCCCCCGCATGAGCACCTTGCAGCCTGCACCGAAGCCTCGGCCCTCGGCGCTCGCGGCGCTGGCACTGAGCGCCTTGTGCGTACTCGTGCTCCTCAAGACCTGCCAGAACCAGCGTCTCGCGGACAACTTCGCCGCTCTCGACCGCAAGTTCGCCGCCCTGGAGCAGGAGATGCGCGTTCTCCGCGAAGCCGGTTTGCACGCTCCCTCTTCCACCGGCAGTGAAGAGCCGGACAGTCTCTCACGATCGGCCGTCGCCCTGCGCACGAGTGATGTCGATGCATTGGAAGTGGATCTCGTCGCCGGAGCCTACCGCGGCTCTCTGTATTCGCGCGATTATCCCGCGTTCCACGGTGCCGGGGACGGACGCGTTCCGCCGCTCGAAGTCGGACGGTGCGGCGGCACTCTGCGCGCTCCGATCCGGACCGACGTCGACTGTTTCAATCCGATCGTCAGCAAGTCTCTCGTGACCTTCGGGGTGATGTTCCTTGTGTTCGACCCTTTGTTCCAGCTCGAGCCGTTCTACCAGGAGCTGCAACCGCGGCTCGCCACGGGCTACCAGGTCTCCGCCGATCTGCTGGACTGGACGGTGCATCTGCGACGAGGAGTCGAATGGGCCGACGGCCGCGCCTTCACGGCCGACGACGTGTTATTCACGTTCGAAGTGCTGCGCCGGCCGGACGTCAGCAGCTACGATTCACAGACGTTCGATTACGACGTGGACGGAGAGCGCGTGCCCGTGACCGTCCGCAAGATCGACGACTGGACCGTTCAGTTCCACCAGCCCCTCCCCTACGCCGCCTTTCGCGAGCACTTAAGCAATCGCGCGATCATCCCCGCTCACCGGCTGCGCGAGGTCGCCGCGAGCGGCCAGTTTCAACGGCACTGGGGAGTGGGCCTCAGGAACTTCGAAGAGCACGTGGGAACCGGTCCCTTCCGACTGGAGTCGCACCGCAAGGGAACGCAGATCACGCTGGTGCGCAACCCTTTGTACTGGGGCCGGGATCGCTCCTCCCAGGCGCTTCCCTACCTCGACCGCATCGTTCTCGACGTCCTCGAGACGGCCGATGTCCGGTTCTTCCGATTCAAGTCCGCAGAGCTTGACCTGCTTGGCGACGTTCCCGGAGATCTGGTCTTTCTACTGAAGGACCTCGAGAAGGACCTTTCGAACGACGTTCGTGTCTTCGACATCGGCACCGAGGTTGGTTGGTCCTACCTGTGCTTCAACCAGAACCCGGGGACCGATCCATCGACGGGCCGGCCGCTGTTGGCTCCCCACCGGCGAAACTGGTTCCAGGACGTGCGTTTCCGGCGGGCGTGCTCGCACGCGATCGACCGGGCCACGATCGTCGAGAATGTCTACCTGGGCCTCGCGACTCCTTGCTACACGCCGTACCCTCCCTCGACCGGCGTGTTCCACAATCCCGCGACTCCGCGCTGCCAGTTCGACCGTCGTGAGGCGGCACGGCTGCTCGGAGAAATGGGCCTGCTCGATCGAGACGGCGACGGCGTGCGCGAGGACGCGGACGGCTTCAAGGTCGAATTCTCCCTGAGCTTCGCTGAACGCTCGCCGGAGCTGACGCAGCTCGTCGGGATGGTGGCCGACCACCTCGAGGCGATCGGGCTCAAGGTGCATCGCAATCGGGTCGATTCGCAGCGATTGACCAGCAGCATCTTCGAGCGGCACGACTTCGAAGCTTTGATCTCCGACGACTCCGGAGGCGCTCACTGGCCCTCGGGAGATCACGGGATGTTCTCGTCGAACTCGGAGTTCCACGTGTGGCATCCGCGGCAGTTGAAGCCGGCCACTCCCTGGGAGGCAGAGATCGACGACCTGTTTCGCCGGGCATCCATCCTGCCGGACAAGACACAGGTGCTGGAGTGCCTGTTTCGCGTGCAGGAGATCCTGGGCGAGCAGCAGCCGTTGATTCTTCTCTGCTCGAAGACACGTACGATGGCCTGCCGCGGAAACCTCAAGAACTTCCGGCCGGGTCCGACCGAGCCCAATGTCCTTTCGTCGGCGGCGGAAATGTTCTTCACCGAAATACCATGAGCGGAGGACGATCATGGGCCCTTCCGGGTCTTGTGCGGGCGGAGCCTCGAAGGATCCAGAGTCGAGTCTTCCACAGCCGATCCGCAAGAGCGCGATCATGAGACGGGTCTTCACACTCGTCCTGCCTTCCGGGGGGCTGCTCCTTTGCCTCGCGGCCGAGCGGACCACGAACGACGCCTGCGGGCGGACCGTGTCGGTGACGAAGGCGGCACTCTCCCTGCTTGCGACGGTCACCGACCAGAACCGAGCCTTGCTGCAGTTCGAATTCGACGCCGAGGAACGGACCCGGTGGAAATTCACGCCGGGAGATCGTCCCGGTCTGTGTCTTTTGGCAATGAACGACGACGAGCGCAGGCAGGTGCACGCTCTGCTGCGCGCCGCGCTTTCGACGCGCGGCTACCTGAAGGCATGCGGAATCATGGAGCTGGAGCTGGTGCTGCGCGAGATGGAAGAAGCTCCGCACCGGGATCCGGAGAGGTACTGGGTGGCGATCTTCGGCTCTCCCGACGACCTCTTGCCGTGGGGATGGCGTTTCGAGGGTCACCACCTGTCCCTCAATTTCACCTGCGTCGGTGATCGCGCCGTGTACGCGACGCCCGCATTCTTTGGAGCCAGTCCCGCAGAGGTGAAGAAGGGACGCAGAGCCGGATACCGGGCGCTCGGCGCGGAGCAGGATCTCGCCTTCGGTCTTCTCGAGTCCCTGGATGAAACGCAGCGCGCCACTGCGGTACTGGCCGAAGAGGTTCCTCCCGACATCTACCTCAGCCCCGAGAGCACCGGCCCGGGACCCGAGCCGCGGGGCCTGCCCGCCGCAGCCATGGATGAAGGGCAGCGAGCGATCCTCACCGAGTTGATCGCAGAGTTCACCCACAACCTTTGCCTCCCCCTGGCTGAGACCTGTCTCCAGCGGATCCTCGACCAGGAGATGCGCGAGCTCCGCTTCTGCTGGATCGGATCCGTCCGGCCCGGCGAACCTCACTACTACCGGATCCAGGGAATTAGCTTTGCGATCGAGCTCGACAACGTGCAGGACGGCAACCACATCCACGCGCTCTGGAGTGACCTGTCCAACGCGTTCGGCCGGTCGGCTCTTCTTCAACACCGCCAGGCCGAGCGCACGGGCCGGTAAGGACGACCGACCCCCGCCGGAGGCGGGCCCAGCGATGATCACGACCCTCGTCCGGCGCCTGCTCCTGGCGATTCCTCTGGTGGTCCTGGCCGCATTCCTGGCGTTCGTCCTCTCTCAGTTCGCCGGCGGCAACTACTTTGACCAGTTCAAGACGGACCGCCGGTACGACCCTGCGCAGGTGCGTCGCTGGGAGCGCGAGGCCGGACTCGACCGGCCCGTTTGGTTTCAGTTCGTTCGCTGGCTTCGCGGAGTCTGCTTCGACGTCGACTGGAGCCGGCCGCGGCGAGAGTGTCTCGGTTTCGAAGAGGCAAGGGAGTCCACCGCCCCCTTGATCGGTGGGCCGTGGATGGTGCAACGAGCCTCGAAACCGGTGTACGAAGGAATCCGTTCGCTGCGGGTTTTCGCGTCCGAGACGCCCGGCCATCTCGACGTCGAGGTTCCAGAGACGCTCGCGCCTGCAGAATCGCTCGAGCTGCGCTTGTGGTGCGAGACGGAGACCGGCATCGAGGTCGCGACGGACGATGGCGCGGTGCGCGACCGGCGGTGCGCCGCCGGTCGATGGGAGGCACTGGCGATTCCGCGCGCCCGCCACCTTCGTCTGCGCGTCGATCGTCCGGCGCTGTTCTACCTCGACCATCTCTGTGCCATCGGGCCTCGCCGGGTTCTTTCGTTCGGTCCTCCGGATTTCGGGCGTTCCTTCTACTACGACACTCCGGTCATCGATCTGCTCGCGCCCCATCTGGTCAACTCGCTCCTGCTCGCCGTCCTTTCGATGATCGTCACCTTCGGCCTTGCCGTGCCCCTGGGCACCTGGTGCGCGATGCACAAGAACGGCTGGAGCGATCGAGTCTGCTCGACGCTTTCCGTCCTCGGGATGAGTGCTCCGACCTTCTTTCTGTCCTTGATCGTCCTGTACGTCGCGGTCGAGTGGATCAATCCATGGTTCGACGGCGGCCTGTTCCCGATCGGTCTCGACCGTTCGGACGGCTACGAGCTGATGAGCCTGCCGCAGAAGATCCTCGACCGCTTGCGTCATCTGTTGCTGCCGGTCCTGGTCCTGAGCCTCTCCTCGCTCGCCACCGTCCAGCGACTGACCCGCGGCAACCTCCTGGAGGAGCTGCGTCGCGCCTACATCACGACGGCGCGGGCCAAGGGACTGCCGGAGAACCGCGTGATCTTCCGGCATGCTCTGCGCAACGCCCTGAATCCGCTCGTCACCTTGTTCGGATACCGCCTGGCCGAGCTGTTGTCAGGCGCCGCCCTCGTCGAGATCGTCTTTCAGTTTCCGGGAATGGGCCGTTTCGTGCTCCAGGCGACGATCAGTCGGGATCTGTACGTCGTCATCGCCTCGGTCTTTCTCGGTGCCCTGCTGCTCACGATCGCCAACCTGGCAGCCGACCTGTTCCTGAGCCTGGTCGATCCTCGAATCGAGACGCTCCGGAGAAGCGCTCCGTGACTCTGCTCCTCCCGCGTTCGTCGTCGAACTCTCCTTCTCTGATGTTCTTCAGGCGCATGCTTGAGGGCCGAGGGGTCCGCTCCTGCTTCATCCTGCTGGCCCTCCTTTACCTCGCCGCCCTGTTCAGCGGTTTCGTCGCTCCGCAGTCCGCCATCCGCCCCGACGACCATCTGCCCTATCACCCTCCCAACGTAAGCTTCATCGACTCGATGGGTCGTCTGCGCTGGTGGCCCGTGGTCCGATCGGCGGTGACCCGAACCGATGCTTCGGGCCGACGGATCTGGGAATGGAAACGAGAGTCCGACCGTCCGCTGCGCCTTCTGGTCGAGGGCGACTCGTACCGTTGGTCGCTGCCGTGGATCGCGTTCTCGGAGGGCATGCCCCGGCTTTGCTGGCGAACCACCCACAGCAAGCTTCATCTATTCGGGGCCGATCCCGGTCCGGACGGATCGTGCCCTTCCTTCCTCCTGGGCTCCGATCATCGAGGTCGTGACCTGTTCTCGAGAGTCCTTCACGGAGCCAGGATCTCGCTGAGCATCGGAATCGTCGGCGTGCTGATCTCGTTCGGAATCGGTCTGGTCGTCGGTGGAGTCTCGGGTTATTTCGGCGGGCTGATCGACGACGCGATTCAACGTCTGTGCGAGCTGCTGATGCTGCTTCCGGGGTTCTACGTGTTGCTGGCGCTGCGTGGAGCCCTCCCCGACACCTCGAAGTGGTCATCGACCCGGATCTACGTGACCGTCGTGGTGATCGTGAGCTCGATCTACTGGGCGGGCCTCGCGCGCTCCATCCGCGGTCAGGTTCTCGCGCTCAAGACCCAGGACTACGTCGCCGCAGCGCGCAATCTGGGTGCAGGACCTGCGCGGGTGATCGTTCGACATCTGCTGCCGAACACGGCCTCGTTCGCGATCGTCGCCGCGACCGTGTCCATTCCCGGGTACATCCTGATGGAATCGGCGTTGTCGATGCTGGGCCTGGGGATCCAGGAACCGGAGCCTTCCTGGGGCAACATGCTGGCCGACGCGATGAGGGTCTCGCAGCTCGCCGAGCATCCGTGGATCCTGCTGCCGGGGGTGTTTCTCTGCCTTGCCGTGATCGCCTTCAACGGCATCGGCGACGCCCTGCGCGATGCTCTCGATCCGCGCTGATCGCCTCATTCCTCGTCGATCCAGCCGGCCGTCGTCGAGGCCCGGTCGGGCACCTTGATCTTCGGCTTGACGAAGAACAGCACCTGCGCCTTGCGGTGAGTCGTCGAACGGCGTTTGAACAGGTAGCCGATCAGAGGAAGATCCCCGAGCAGCGGCACCTTGTCGACCGACTCCATGTCGTCGTTGGTCACCAGCCCTCCGAGCAGCACGGTCTTGCCCGAGGGGACGTTGACCACGGTGTAGGCGTTGCGCCGCGAGATCAGCGGGTTTTCCACCTCGGCGCCCCCGCCGATCCCGGTGGTCACGAACCCCGTCACCGCCGAGACTTCGGCCGCGATCTCGAGCTGGACCATGTCGGAGGTCAGGATGAACGGCGTGACCACGATCCGGATCCCCGTCGGCTTGAACTGCGTGGCGATCGAAGTGATGCCGGAGCTGCTGAATGTCGGCGAAAGGAAAGGCGTCTCCGAGCCGGTGTCGATGACCGCCCGGTGTCCGTTGAGAGTGGCGAGCTTGGGAGAGGAGAGCACCTCGGAGTGGCGGGTCTGCTGCAGCAGCTCGATCAATCCGTTGATCGTCGAGTCATCGTGGATCGCGGAGAAATTGCCGATGACGCCGTCGACGAGATTCTGCGCGAGGTCCACGGTGACGTCGTCGATCAGGCTGCTCTCGGTTTCGGTGGCCGAACCGCGGGCAAAAGTGAGCTTGGTTCCGTAGCTCAACAGATCGTCCAGGGCGACCTCGACGATCGTGATCTCGATTTCGATCTGCGGGGCATCGCCGAGTACCCGTTCCAGGAATTCGTCGATCTCGCGGAGAAGGTCCTCGGAGGCGGTCACGACCAGGAGATCGGAAGCCCAGCTGCTGCCAAACGGCAGCCCGTAGGGAGAGCTGCGTTCCTTCCATTGCGTCGGATTGGGAACACGCGGATCCCGGACGTAGTCCTCGATGATCCACCAGTCCTCGTCCTTCTTGAGCGCCGCGAATTCCGGCAGGAAGCGGAGGAGCAGGCTTTCGACGACGCGCGCGGCACCGGGGTTGCCTTTGCGAAAGAAGTAGAACTTGGTGAACGTGCCGTCCGGGTTGCGGATCAGATTGCCCTCGAATGGCGAGACTCCATCGCCCGGAGCGAGAACGTCGGAGTCCGACGTCTGCACGGTTTCCTGCACCAGCACAGGATTCTCGCGGTCGGCGGTCACGGTCGCGGGCGCGTTCCAGGGTCTTGGTCCGCGAGCATGCTCGGCGCCGCCGATCTCGCTTCGCGGAGTCTCCCCCTCGACGCGCACCCTGAATTTCTGCGGCCGGGCCGGAACGACCTCTCGAACGCAGCCCAGGCTCAGAACCAATCCCAGGATCGGAAGCGTCGTTCTCACGGGGATCCGCCCCCCGCGTTCGGGCGACGCGAGCTCTCCGGTTCAAACACTTCGCCCTCGCGGAAACCCGCGGTGAGAACGCGCGGCTTGACGAAGAACAGCACCTGTCCTTTTTGAGAGCTTTGGGTATCACGACGGAAGAGGTAGCCGACGAGCGGCAGATCCCCGAGGACCGGAACCTTGTCTTCGGCATCCAGGTCGCCGCTGATGACCAGGCCGCCCAGAAGCGCCGTCTGACCGTGCGGCACGTTGATCACCGTCGAGGCACCGCGCCTTGAGATCAGAGGGTTTTCAACTTCCGTTTTGCTATCGAGAGTGGTCGTGACGGATCCGGTGATCACCGAGATGTTGACGTCGATCTCGAGCTGGATCATCGTCGGAGTCACGACGTAGGGCGTCACGATCATCGTGATGCCGGTCGGCTTGAACTGAGTGGACAAGGCCGCGATCCCCGTCGGGGAGATGGTTGGAAACAGGAACGGAGTCTCCGCCCCGGTGTCGATCACCGCTCGGTGGCCGTTGAGGACCGCGAGCTTGGGTGCGGACAACACTTCCGTCCGACCGGTCCGGCGCAGGAGCTCGAACAAGCCCGCGATCGTCGAGTCGTCATGAATGGCGCTGAAATGGCCGATCGTGCCTTCGAGAAGATCCTGCGCCAGGCGGACCGAGACGTTGTCGATCAGACTGCTCTCCGGATCGCCCTCGGAACCCCTGGTCAGCATCAGCGAGACTCCGGTTCGAAGCTCGTCGTCCATCGAGATCTCGATGATCGTCGCCTCGATTTCGATCTGGGGAACGTCGCTGACCGCCCGGGTCAGGACCTCCTCGACACGCTGAAGCATTTCTTCATCGGAAGTCACCACCAGCAGATCGCAGCTCGAGGACGCCCCGAGAGCCAGGTTGTAGGGAGTCGTCGGGTCGCGCCATGCGCTGTCGTTGCGGCTGCGCGGATCCTGCATGTATTCGTCGACGATCCACCAATCCTGATCCTTCGCCAAGCTCGCGAATCCGGGCACGGCGCGCACCAGCATCTGCTCGACGGCTCCGCGGCCGGGATTCCCCGAGCGCAGGTAGAAAACCCGGGACACGCGACCGTCGATCCGACGCGCGTGATCCCAGCCGAACCGGTGGAACGGACTTGAAGAAGACCTGGGCTCGGTACCGAGAGTCTGGGCGGTCAGCTCCAGCGGACGTTCTTCCTCGGCGGGTCCCATCTTTGATCGAGAAGTCGAGGATGGAGCGAGGGCTGGCTCGTCGACCGTGGAGCCGCCGACGCAGCCCGTCCAGAGCAGGACGAGCGCCAAGGGAACGCGATTCGTTCGCAGTCGAGTTGATCTCACTTGGCTGACGGGGTGGGCCTTTCCGCTTCGGCCGTGGGTCGCCGCGACAAGCTCTGGAGCTCTCGCTCCGAAAGGCCCCCACCGATGCGGGCAAGGACGGCATCGGTGAGGTCGATGACCTTGATTCCGGATGCCCGCAGTGCCTCACGGGCGACCACGCAGTCCACCCGGGCATCGCGAGCAGACAAGCGCAGCAGCTCACGAAACTCTTCGTTTGCCTCGACCAGCAGAAAGCGATGTCGAGGGGTAGTGCGTGCGACCTTCTCCTCCCGGATCTTCACCATAGAAGGGAGTCGCTCGAACACTCGTGTCCGATCGATGACTCCCAGGGCTCGAAAGCGAAGATGCGACCCGAGGACTACTTCCCTTGGGTCGAGACGTACCTTTGGTCCCACGTTGAGGGGACTGCGTGCAGCCGGACATAGCGACGGGAAAAGCAGAGCCAGACAGAGGACGAGCCCCCAAGGCCGTTCGCTTTCCCGTCGGTTTCGGTCCTCGTCCATCGCGTTGGAGGATCATCACTAAGCGTGCCAGAATCAGTTTTGGCCACGGTGAATGGCATCGGTATTAACTACTTAAACTGTTGTGCTATAAATAGTTACTGATTAATAAATTGAGCCACTTCTAGGATAGGCACAGCTCGAACCGATTTCGCCATTAGTTCTATGTTGTGGCCAAATTCTCGTTTTGGCCATCTAGTTATGGCTAAATCGTCACTCCGGAAGTCGATAGATGGCCTTTTTCCTCACCCCATCCTTCACGATCAGTCCGCGCTCGATCAGCTCGGCAAGATCCCGAAGCCCTGTTCGGCGGGAGATCCCGATCTGCCTGAAGTACTCACGATTGGTGATGCGCCCCTTCTGGCTCAAGAGCTCCAGCAGACGGCCCTGGCGCCGATTGATGCGCGACTCCCGAGGTGAGGCCTCTCCCGCGGTGCGGTGCGCCACGATCCGTCCTGCGATCGGCTGGATTCCCTGCTCCGATCTCTCAGGAGTTCCCAGGAGGTCAAGGTCTTCCCTGCGGATCCAAGGGCCGCTTCCCAGCACGACCGCCCGCTGAACGACGTTGCGAAGCTCGCGGACATTTCCGGGCCACGAATGGTGGTACAGAGAATCCAGAGCCGCGGGCTCGATCCCCAGGACCTCGCGGCGCGACAGTCCCGACAGATCTTTGAGAAAGAAGTCCACCAGGTGCGGGATCTCGTCCAGACGCTCTCGCAGCGGAGGCACTTCCAGGGCGACGACACGGAGCCGGTAGTACAGGTCCTCGCGGAAGGCACCCTGCTCGACCATCTTCTCCAGTCGTCGATGGGTCGCCGCGATCAGCCGGACGTCGACGGAGATCTCTTCGCCACCTCCCAGTCGGCGCACCTTCCGTTCCTGCAGGAACCGCAGCAGCTTGACCTGGAGCTCCAATGGAATCTCGGC
>Ga0247727_10016578_pt1 | contig 11865 bp, 17 predicted proteins | sample WisWelCaveWW1625_FD_202498 | JGI IMG/M metagenome (GOLD analysis project Ga0247727, IMG submission 202498) | Biofilm microbial communities from Wishing Well Cave, Virginia, United States - WW16-25 | ecosystem: Environmental > Aquatic > Deep subsurface > Groundwater > Cave microbial mat | place...
GTTATGTAGGCGCGACCATTATCGTCGCGCATTGATAATGTGCGTCCACATTGGCGCACCACTGGACTTTCCAGCACCTTTAACTTGACTGCACCCCCCAGCTGTATTATTACAGAGCCAGCACCGCTCGCAATCGAGATGTTCTCCCCGCCATTGCCGGTTGTGTTGATGGTTTCAGTTTCATTTACATGATTTATTTGGCTACTCTACATACCTTCCTTGAAATATTTACTATTTTATCTTCAGATTGAATGGGGAATAATTGATTTTGAAAATGTTTTCTTTCCTCATTTTCTATTTGGTTCTGACATTTTTTTCTTTATCAACAAGATATTCTTTTTTAATTCTAGCAAGTCCGTCTTAGTAACTTCCCAAACTGTCTCTAAATTAACCCCAAAATACTGATGCATGAGCTTATCTCTCATTCCCGCAATGTCTTTCCAGGGGATATGAGCTTCTTTGATCTTAAATGGGGATGGGAGATTCTTAACCGCTTCCCAATCACTTCAATCTCCCTTATTACTGCGCTTTGCTTTTCCTTGTTTTTTAGAAATTGAACCTTTGTAACACCCCTCGTGAAATTTTCAATATTTTGAGTGCTTTCGAGAATATGTTCAATAAAAACAGCTGGATCCTTTCTCATAAAATCCTTACCTCATCCTGCAGTATCCTATCTTTAAGCAGGGGATGCAGTCCCTTATAGGTGAGTAAGTCGATATGCAACCCAAGATTTTCCTTTATTTCTCGCTCTATCATTACTAATTTTAACAAGCTTCCATTGAATTCAATTACAACATCCACATCGCTACCTTTTTTTGCATCCCCTCTCGCATAGCTCCCAAAGATGCCGGCTTTCGCTATATTATTCCTTTTAAGGATGGGGACAATTTTCCTTTGGAGAATCTTGATTTCATTACTCCTTTTAAGAGGCTTTTCCATACATTCCTATTAAGAAATATTGTTTAAATACTTAACGGTAAAATTACCCCAGCTGAATTATTACTGAGCCTGCGCCGCTTGCGATTGAAATGTTCTCCCCGCCATTGCCGGTCGTGTTGATGGTTGGGGTGCCTGCGCTTGGGTCCACTGTTACTGCCGCAAGGGTGCCGTTTACGGCAAGGATTTTTGTGGGACTGATGGTGCCGATGCCAGGGTTACCGCTTTTGTGTTAACCTATTAATTCTACTTTAAACGAATTTGGGCTTAATGCCTCGGTCTTGACTTTCTTCCCAATTTTAGCACCAAAGTCTTGAAGCCTATCTGGCAAAGTAAGCCCCATAGAGTTTCCTATTTTAATTATCTTTCTCTCTGCATCAATAATTTGGTGAAGCTGCTTTAGTTTTGCATATTTCTCTGCTTGCTCTCTCGTTAATGTTGTAAAATTGCAGTTCGGGCATACCATTGCCTCTGTTTCAAAATCGTCAAATTTTGTTTTCTTTTTTATTAAAACCTTTCCACAATCGCATTTTATCTTCCTTTCTTTGGCCATGCTGTTTTCACCTCAATAAAGCTGTTATAGTATCTTACGATTACAGTGTAAGTGATACTTTCTTTGCCAAAATACGTTTTAAAGCAGATCTTATTTGGCTTTTCGCATTTTTCTTCAAATATTTTTCCCGTTCTGACTGTTTCTTCAACTTTATCTAAATCAAGATTCCAATATTCTTTTCTATCAAATAAGTGCGGATCAAATGTGATTTCTGCTTTTCTCCTATCCAGCTTCTCTGTTAACTCTTCAATCCACATAATTTAAGCCTCTTTTGTTATAACTTGAGTTATAACTTATATTTAAACTTTTCTCTTCTCATAAACAGCATGCAGCGGGAAGAACTCAAAGTAATAATCTTCATCAAACCATGCACATTTGAAATAATACAGTGGGAGGTTTACTTTTCTGCTTAATGCTAAAGCGTAGATTGTCAGCTGCTCTATTGCATTTGTTTTTTCTGCATCAGGCTTGTAGTCTAAAATATGGATTAAGCCATTTCTTATCTGCAAAATATCAATATGGCCTGTGATTGGCGTTGTGTAATTATGTAATGGGAGAGTAAATCCTTTTTGATTGCGGTAGTAGCCGGCATCCCAGTTTGTCAGATAGGCAGGAACTTCAACCGCTATTGTTGTTGAGTCATTGATTAACATGAAGTCTTGGATTGCTTGATGCCTGCTATTGTTTGATTTTGCTAAGATTAAGGCAAGTTTTGTCAGTTCATTCGATTGGTTTGTTTTGTTTATAATTTTTATATTTAAATGATTGAATTTTAGTTGCGAGGCTCTTTGGCCGTTTTGGTTTTCTTCTTTATTGTAAGTGAAGATGTGGTGGGGGAATTGCCTGGAATTTATTTTTTCAATGTAGTTTTTTATTGCTGAGAATTGCGGGTTTTCTTTTGTTAAGATGTCTAATTTTGCTTTGTGCCATTTGAAGGGGTAGGGCTGGATGTGGATCAGGGTTTGTTTATGGATTATATTATTTGGTTTGTAGAGTTTAATGGCTTCACTTCTTAATCTTGAAAAGGTGCATATTTCTTTGTATTCATTGAGCCAGTTGCTTATAGTTTTTTGCGAGGGCTTTAATTTGAATCTTTTTGAAAGCATACTTGCTGCTTCTATCTGGGAATGCCCCAGATTGTAATAGGACAGCGCATTGAGAATTATCTTTAAAGGATATGTTTTGCTTTTGTCTTGCTGCAAGGTGAACGTTTTCCTGCAATTATTACAGAAGTATCTTTGCAATGTCTGGAGCTTTTTTTTCTTTGTGCCGTGTTTTTTTGTTTGCCTGGATGAGCAGTTTGGACACGTTACTTCTTTGATTTCAGGCTGCATACTTCTGGCCTGTTATGTTTTTATTTAAAGTTTGTGATGTAGCAACACGATTTTACTAGGAAGGCAACGCAATGTTACTAGAAATCCAGCAACTTGATGTTACTAATCTGAGAAAATGGAGGAAGCAAAATAAATTGTTTTTAGGGTAACGGAGGCGTACTTTGAGTGATTGTACTGTGGGGCTTACCCCAGCTGTATGATGACGGAACCTGCGCCGCTTGCAATCGAGATGTTCTCTCCATTGTTGCCGGTTGTGTTGATGATTGGTGTGCCCTGCGTTGGGGTCAATAGTTACTGCCGCAAGGGTGCCATTGACGCTGAGGGTTTTGTGCAGGTTATTTTAACAAATCTAAAAATTCCTCTCGTGTTAAACCTGACTGCCTTATTATCGCCCTTAATGTGCCTTTGGCGATTTCTTTGTGATTAGGAACAGTAAGCCTTCTGTTGGGGGTATCTTTATGTCTAAGAATCATATGACTTCCGGTTTGGTGGTCGAGTTTATAGCCAATTTTTGCTAAAGCCTTAATTGTTTCCATCCTAGAAATAATTGGAAGCTTAAGCATTTAAATCTCAAGAATTTCTTCATCTATAGAAAGAGGTATCGGCTCATTATGTTTCTTAAGGCTTTCTAAATAACCTTTTGTAGCGTCTTTAATATTTTTTATTGCCTCGGTTCTTGTTTTGCCTTGAGAAATGCATCCAGGCAATGTAGGGCATTCCGCTACAAATATTCCATCTTCGTCCTGTTCAATTATAATCCTGAATTTCATATTATTCGCCAATTAGATAAGAACCAAAACTACTATATAAACCTTATCCCAGCCGGGTAAAGTCAACTTAAGTGGGAAAATTATCATCACTGCTTCGCAGGTTATTTAGGCGCGACCATTATCGTCGCGCATTGATAATGTGCGTCCACATTGGCGCACCACTGGACTTTCCAGCACCTTTAACTTGACTGCACCCCCCAGCTGAATTATTACAGAGCCAGCACCGCTTGCAATCGAGATGTTCTCTCCATTGTTGCCGGTTGTGTTGATGATTGGTGTGCCCTGCGTTGGGGTCAATAGTTACTGCCGCAAGGGTGCCATTGACGCTGAGGGTTTTTGTGGGATTGGTCGTCCCGATGCCGCCTGAATTATTTATTATTACCTTCGTTGCTCAATTTTAACAAATCCTTCACTAATAATCACTAAATTGTTTTTAAACCTGTTCTTAATTTCTGAATCCAGCAAAGGAATGAAGTGTTTCATAAAATTGTCTGGAGATTGATTCATAAATCTCAGCAATATGACGCCTTTATGCGGTAGCAGCCTGTTCTTGATTAAGTTGGCAAAATCTTTGTCATGGCTAATAACTATTCTGTTTTCTTTGTTGGCAAACTTTAAAACTTCATCATCACCAATTCCAAACATTTTCTCTTCTTTAATATCCTTGATATCAAAGCCCTTTTTGCGGATTGCTTTAACCAATGTTGGAGCTATATTCTCATCAGAAATAAACTTAATCATCTTATGCCAATACGTTCTTTTTTGTCAAGTAAGATGGAAATAGTATCTCTTCACGCTTGATAGTCTTCGCGGCAAATTCCAGGGCTGCCAGCACATCCTCCTTTTTTAGGTGCTTATATTCCTTGATAATATCATCTTGCGTCATTCCGCTTGCCAGCAATTCAAGTATAAATTCTACTGAAATTCTAGTTCCCTTGATTATTGGCTTGCCGTTCAGGATCTTAGGGTTAAATACAATTCTTTCCATAGTTTTCACTAAATAATTACTATTATATAAACCTTTATCCCAGCTGAATTATTACTGAGCCTGCGCCGCTTGCGATTGAAATGTTCTCCCCGCCATTGCCCGTTGTGTTGAGGGTTGGTGTGCCTGCGCTTGGGTCAAAAGTTACTGCGGCAAGGGTGCCGTTGATGGCAAGGATTTTTGTGGGGTTTGTGGTTCCGATGCCGACGTTGCCGGATTTATCAATAATCATTCTATCATTCCCACCAGTCATAAACCTCATTCCTTGGTATCCTTCAGTTCTTGACATAAAAATTGAACCTCGCCCACTTGTATTGCTACCATCCATATTCCACAACTCAATACGGGCATCTGAACCAGTGGAATTAACTCTCAATTGGCCATAAGTATTATCATCAGCACCAGTAACTTCTAATTTGCTACTTGGCCCCGTCGTCCCAATCCCAACTCTATTGTTCGTCTTATCCACAAACACCGTACTTCCAAAACTATAATTCCCACTCGCAGAGAAATTGCCTGCAGAAATATTTGAAGGATTGATCATTCCCTGCCCTCCTCTAAACCGGTACGTGCCGCCGATTTGCTGCGCAGAACTGCCCACATAAATGCTGATGTTATAATCCTGATTAAATGTCAGATTCAAAGGATTGTTAGAGTTTGTCCCCAAAAGCAGGTCAAAAAAGCCATTTGAAACAGCGCTTGTGTATGTCTCATTCCAAACGGTAATGCCCGCAGGAGTGGAGATGTTCACTCTTAATGTCGCAGATGGAATCACAACGCCTGTTGACTCATTCGTTAATTTTCCCTGCAATGCAATGATGGTAGATGCCGCTGTCTGCGCCGCAACGAGATACATAAGCAACACAAGCACCAAAAAAGCCGTGATGCCGCTGCCGATTATTTTTTTCATAATTTTTTGTACTGTAACCCTTTATCTTTTCAATATGACAACTCTATTGTCCATTGCCGTTGTATTAATGGTTTGGTTTGTTGAAATAATGGAGTGCTTTTTTTTTGTTTTTGATGGTTTCTGCCGCATTGTCAAGTGCTTTTTCCCATATTCTGGATTTTCAACGCTTTTTGAGTTATTTTTGATGTTTTTTACGTTTTTATGAATGAGTAGTTTTTTGCTGTATTTTTTGTAATTGTTTTTTTGGTTCGTTGTAGTAATGCATTTCTTGGTTTTTTCTATGTATTCTGCTCACCTAGGTCAATCCTTTGGAACGCAAATTCCTGCACAATCTCATCGTGCTCAAAATCATAAATAAGTATCTTCTCTGATGTCTCAATTAAATAATATCCGTTTTTGGCATTTTTAAATATAACCCCATACTTATTCTGCATCTGCTCAACATTGGTTATCTTAGTTATGACTGCATTATCAATATCCATTTTATTGCGCAACCGCTCCGCAACGGTGCTGCCCGTAATAGCCTTAACTTCCATTGATTCAAGCTGCGCTCCTGATGGTCGAAAATAGTATTTAGTGTAATGGAAAGCACCCATAGACAGCAGCGCCAAGGCAGCGAGAGAAATAACTATCCCATACATCATTCTTTTTTGTTCCATGCCTAATTATATGAACCAAAGTACTCTCTATGATTTTTTGTTTTTAAAGGTTTTGATTGTTGAATTCCAAAGTTACTGCAAATCAAGTTCAACGAAACTTATTTAAACGGACTTTTAAACCCCTTTCCTAAAGCCCTCGTAGCTTAGACACCGACAAGGGTGGAGCAACTGGTAGAGCGTGTGGCTGTTATCCTCTGTATTTGATTTTCAGAGGCAAGTCACCACAAGGCCGGCAGTTCGAGATGGATCAAATGTCCACGATATTCTGCCCGAGGGCGTTTTTTCTTCTTTTTTTGCTAATCTTCATCAATTCGTCAAATGTCATTTTGTTATTCATCACTGCTAATCTTTCATATGTCTTTGTAAACGATGGAAACTCTTTGTATTTTAGAGTTAAATGGTATTTTGAAAGATGTTTCGGATTGTGTAATTGCCACTCGTCAATTATTTGCGCATTCTCTTTTGTTGGAATTTGCAGCCCCTTGGTTTAAATATCTCACGTCGACTTGTCCAGTGGATAGTGCCTAAACATTTTTAAACCGCTTTCATCTACATCCGCTGAATGAACATCGAGCCAATTACCCAAAAAAAGCACCTCTTTGTCTGTGTCAATGAAAGGGAGCAAGGGGACTGCTGCAAAAAGGTCAAGGGCCAGGAAGTTTTTGATGAGCTCAAGCAGTGGGTCAAGGACAACAACCTAAAAGAGGTGATTAAAATCACCAAAACCGGATGCATGGGCCACTGCAATGATGTTGGCTGCACGATTGCGATCTATCCCGACAAGATTTGGCTGGACCATTCCACATTTGAAGATATCGGGAAAATCAAGGGAATGCTCCTAAAGGAATAAAAAATTAGGCAAGGATTATATAATGAATGTGCACTAATATCTGAATGTTCGAATTGTTTGGACTTAAAACCATCGCCTTCTTTGATGTCTGGGCTTTTGAGCATATTCTCAGCGGATTGTCTGTTGGCAACCTTGTAAAATCCGGGAATCAAAAGCATGTCAAGAATATTTCACTAATCAAAAAATTTGAATCGCATACTAGTGTTATACGATTCGACATCATTGGGGTCTTATTTCTGGCATATTTGTGGGAAACTCTTGAGCATTATCTCGAAACTGGTTTGATGGGGGGGGCGTAGCCTATTGGTTTCAGGGAGTCGAGCACTGGAGCAACAGAATGATCTCGGATCCTTTGATGATGGTGCTTGGCTATTGGATTGCCCTCAAAAAGCCGCATTGGGTAAAGCCGGCAAGGATACTTTCACTCGCATGGCTCTTGATCCACGTCCTCATTTTCCCGCATAGCATGTATTTGCATACTCTTTTTGGCTGAAATGCGAAAAAAAGCAAAAGGAAATCCTTCAAAAAGCTTTAAAAAGAGCCCTCGTTTCTTTTATAGACATTTTGGGCCCGTAGTTCAGCCTGGTTAGAATGATCGACTGATACCTTTCGCAAGCCAGCAAGCGTAAGCGAAAGTGCGGATATCGATTGGTCCTCAGTTCAAATCTGAGCGGGCCCAGTTTTATTTCTGTGGTAGTTCTCGGAACCGAAGACCAGAATTTTTTTCTTGAATTTTTTTCTTGTCATTGATCGGTTTTTTAGTATTGAAATTGTCGTATTGAATAAATGGAATGAGTAGCTTTTTCGTCAATGTAATGGTGTAATTGAAGGCTCAAGAAGGATGTCAACTCGCATTTTGAACTATTTCAAAATAAGTAAACAATAAACCAAATAAACAACAACCATCACCAATGAAACAACAATCAACACATAGAAATCAAAACTAAATTATTAAAAGAACAAAACACATTTTCCTACCCTTTTTCTGAGGTGGGAATCTGAGTTTAGAACTCACGGCATATGCGTTGCATTTGTTCCAGAGTTATGCGAGACCATTTTATCACAAGTTCATCGAGAAAGTAACAACTAGCCGTTGCACTTCAGGTTGAATTGCATCATTCTTTTTTCAGAAGTTGTTCAGTTTCCGCTTCAAGAGTAAATAGGTCACTGATTAACTTTGTAGCTGCACTTGCCCTGTTTATACATTTTGATACCAAATCACCAAGCAATGCCCTTTTTTCATAAATATGTTCTTTGTCTTTTAAAACAGCTTGCGTTTGTCTGACAATAGCCCGCAACTCATCGAATACCAACCCGACCTTATTGCAAAGTACCAGAATTGAAACTTCCTTATCTGTAAGGAAGCCTCTTAAACTATCATTTCGAGAAGGCTTTCTAAACTGTTTTAGACTTTTATATACACTTTTTGCAACTGCGGCAATTTCTCGATCAAACCTTTTTATGTTTACAATATGTATCTCAATTTTCGGGATGAATAATGATATTTCCCGTACCCTACCATCAATTTCGTCAAATTGTTGACTACGTATCTTCTCGTCCCCTATGCTAAATTCCCAATTTATTCTATTCCATGTTTTTCTTATAAATTCCAAATCACCGTTCAATTTCGTTAACTCAGAATTCAATTGTGTCAATGAAACCCTTGCAAGTCCAATATCCATGTAGTTCCCTTGGTTATTTATCATGTAACTACTATAAATATATTCCGAAAACATAATTGCCAAAAGAATGTTGACAAGAGAACTGCGCGAAACAACGTTGTATCTTTTCCTAAATAAATACAAAACCATCTCGACAATTGCAATTTTCCCCCAACCTAAGTAGTGATTATTCTCGGAAAATAAAAGTTACTACCCAAAAAGTTTAAATAATAGTTGCTATCTTTCAATAGATACTTATTTGAAGGAGGGGTTGAGGTTGAAAAAGGTGTTAGCTGGTGTCGGTATTGTTCTTTTGTTAATTGTTATTTCAGGCTGCAATGTCTATGAGACCTTATATGTCAAGCAGCCCCAGCCAGAGGCTGACCAGATTAGCGATGAGGACATTGTAATGGAAAATAAGGAAGCAGAGAATCAGAGTGTACAGGAAATTGAGGAGTTGCCTGTGGTGATGGACGAACTTGAGGACGCGAATGTAATCCTCGTCCAAGAAACAGACCTTGTCAAGCTAAATCCTGAAGCCCAGGACCCAGATAACGACGCATTGACTTTTTCGTACACCAACCCCTTGGATGAGCAAGGAGCATGGCAGACAACGTATGGCGATGCGGGAGAGTACACCGTTACAGTTACCGCAAGCGACGGCTCATTATCCGCATCCAAAAAAGCATTGATCATAGTCAAGAGAAAAGATGAAGCTCCTTCCATCGATAAAGCAACGCCCGTGCAAACATCCCTGGAAGCAGAAGAGACTGATACCATCTCATTTTCACTCAGTGCCTCCGATCTAAACAACGATGAACTAACCTATGCGTGGAAGCTCGATGGCAAAGATATTGGCAACCAAGATTCTTATCAGCTTAAAACGAGTTATGATGATGCAGGTTCGCATACTGTCAAAGTCAGTGTGTCAGATGGCATGTCGGCAAGCGATCGATTATGGGCGCTTACCGTCCGCAATGTCAACCGAAAACCGATCGTGCAGCCATTAGATGACATAACCGCCAAGGAAACTGATACGATTGTCATTGAGCTCAACGCTATGGACGAAGATGGCGACGCACTGGTATACTCCGTGGACGGAAAGGGTTTTGAGCAGCAAGGAAGCGTGTTCCAGTGGGCTACCGGCTATAATGATGCTGGCCAGTACACTCTTATAGTCACTGTCAGCGATGGCAGCGCAGAGACCTCGCAGGAGGTTGTTGTTACCGTCGATAATGTGAACAGGCCACCGGTAATCTTAGACATCATGCAGCAATGAGACAATGGCACATGAGAGCTATAGCATTTATTCTTGTTTTTATTCTTCTTGCGGCAAGTGCGACCTATGCTTTCAGGGTCTTTGAAGTGAATGAGTCCGGCAGGATAAGCCTCGCTGTGGAAGCTGAGGATCCTGATTCTGATCTCATAACATATACATATACCCTGCCGCTTAACGCAAGCGGCGAATGGCAGACAACGTATGGAGACGCAGGCACCCATACCTCTTCTATCACTGCAAGCGACGGGCTGAATGCTGTTAGCGAAACTATAATCATTGTCGTTGGCAAAAAGGAAGAGCGGCCAACCATAGATGTGATTAGCCCTCCGGATGCAACAATTGAACTGCAGGAAGGTAAAACAATCCTATTATCTGTCAACGCTTCAGATCTCAATAAGGATGCCTTGATATTCCGATGGTTCGTAGATCAACAGCAAGCCGCATCGGGAAATTCCTTTGAATATGAAGCAGGATACAACGACGAAGGGCAGCATAGTATCGTATTATCAGTAAGTGACGGAACAGAACAGGCAATGCAGGCCTGGAGCGTCTCAGTCCAGGATGAAGACGTTGACAACTTGTTTGAAAACATCCGCGATATAGCTGCAAGGGAAACAGATATCATCTCAATGCCCCTGCCTTCTTTTGACCGATACAGGCTGCGATATGAAATTTCAGAGCCTATCGGCAACGACAATCTATGGCAGTCAGGTTATGAAGATGCAGGCTCTTACAATGTGACCGTTTTTGCTCACGGGAAAGGCTATGAAAGGAAAAAAACAGTCCACGTATCCATTTCCAACAAAGATCGTCCCCCTACACTGTCAGCTCCGAATATAATCTGGGCCGCTGAAGACCAACCAATAGCAATTGCTCTTGATGTAAAAGACCCCGATAATGATACAATCATGCTCGATATCACAGTCCTTCCTGATAATGCACACTTTGAAGATGATGTATTCATTTGGACTCCTGATTTTGACACGGTGCAGAAACAATCATCGTTTGATGCAATCTTGGAAAGCCTTAGATTGCTTAGCCGGACGAAAACAATCGAATTTGTAGCGGAAAGCAATAATCTCACTGCAAAAAAAATCTCTAAAGTAGTGGTGCGGGACGTCAACAGACCATTCTCAGTTGATCCGATACAAGACATTATAGCCAATGAAGGGCAGGAAATTATTATCGAGCCGCAATTTCTTGATCCTGACCATGATAAAGTTATCTTTGCGTACTCTGGATTCATGAAGACAAACCGCAAGCTAACAACCCTCGAGGATGCTGGTGTATATGTGGAGCGGATTATGGCCACAGATGGTTTTTATCGCCAGACTTTCTATGTGACCATTACAGTAAGGGATTCCAACAGGCCATTGGCCTTTAAGCCATTCGAGCTTATCAGCGTTAATGAAGGTGTAGGCGTAGAGATTTTGCTTATCGCAGATGATGGGGATAATGATGACATACTTTTTTCCTCAAACAATCTGCCTAAAAACGCACAGCTACAAAAAAATAGATTTGCCTGGGTTCCTTCATATGACACTGTTCGCACTGGCTCGAGCACGATCCCGATAAACATTACTGCAAGCGACGGCAAGGAACGGGTTTCGCAGGAATTGCTCATTACTGTGGAAAATGTCAACCGCAAGCCAAAGATTGCCAATGCAAGCACTTCCTTGGTAGCCATGGTCGATGAGCCTATTATTTTTGAGGTCAATGCGGTTGACGAAGATAATGACGCGCTTTCTTATATTTGGGATTTTGGGCTTTTTGAGAAATATGAAGGCAGCAATACACATGAGCGGATATTTACAGAACCAGGGGAAAAGAAAATCACCCTTCGAATTAGCGATGGAACGGAAATATCAGAAAAAACTTGGAATGTGGAAGTGATTGAGTAAATCCCCCTATCCTTGTTTCATAAATTG
>Ga0247727_10016579_pt1 | contig 11863 bp, 9 predicted proteins | sample WisWelCaveWW1625_FD_202498 | JGI IMG/M metagenome (GOLD analysis project Ga0247727, IMG submission 202498) | Biofilm microbial communities from Wishing Well Cave, Virginia, United States - WW16-25 | ecosystem: Environmental > Aquatic > Deep subsurface > Groundwater > Cave microbial mat | place...
GTCCAACGGAGATGACACACACGGCTCGCGTGCAGATGGAAAATCCGATGCGGGCGGGCCCCGGCCGCCACGGTGGCATTCATTTTCCTTCCGGCCACTGGCGGGCGAATTCCAACGCCCGCTCGCGCACCGGTTCGCTCACCGTGGCATCCGCACGAATGCGAGCCAGCAGTTCGTCCTTCGCGATCGTCGGCGTGGCGTAGAACCGGACCAGGCTCAGCGCTCCCTGCTCCACCCTCAGTTCCGGCGTCCACGGCCGAGCGTCCCAGACCTTGACCGTCCGGTCATAACTCGCCGAGGCCAGCCGCTGCCCGTCCGGGCTAAACGCCACGCTCATGACCGCGCCGGTGTGTCCTTTCAGCGTGAGCGACTCCTGGCCCGTGGCCGCGTCCCACACCTTGACCGTCTGGTCCTCACTCGCCGAGGCCAGCCGCTGCCCGTCCGGGCTAAACGCCACGCTCATGACCTCGCCGGTGTGTCCTTTCAGCGTGAGCGACTCCTGGCCCGTGGCCGCGTCCCACACCTTGACCGTCTGGTCCCCACTCGCCGAGGCCAGCCGCTGCCCGTCCGGGCTAAACGCCACGCTCTCGACCCGGCCGGTGTGTCCTTTCAGCGTGAGCGACTCCTGGCCCGTGGCCGCGTCCCACACCTTGACCGTCTGGTCATCACTCGCCGAGGCCAGCCGCTGCCCGTCCGGGCTAAGCGCCACGCTCCAGACCCAGCTGGTGTGTCCTTTCAGCGTGAGTTGGTAGGAATGGGCCAAGTGATTCCAATAGTACCACTCGAAGCCGCGGAGATCTGGTTCGTCCGGATTCGGTTCGTGTTCGCCCAGCAGTTCCAGGAGCCGTCCGACTCGTGCATCTTCCCATGCCGCTTGGGCGAGATTCATGTGAGCGACATACACGAGACGATCGGCCTTGAGTTTGGCGGCGAGCGCCTCAATGGCTTTGTCGTCCGCCCGGCCTTTTTGGACGACGGCTCGACCCTCGGCCGCGATGGCCCGAACGGCCTGCCAGGTGGAGACGGCGATGCCGACGAGCAGCGTGAGCGCGACCGCTGCGGACAGGGCCGCGACCACTGGCTCGCGACGGACCCAGAGCGCGAGACGCTCCGGCCAACGCGTGTGGTAGACCGAGACCGGCTGGTTCGCCAGATAACGCTGCACGTCCTCGGCCAGGTCCGTTGCGCGGGCGTAGCGGTCCGAGCGGGACTTGGCCATCGCCGTTGCACACACGGCGTCGAGCGAAGGAGGGACGTTGGGCGCGATGTAGGGGTGTAGGCTGGGTGCGGCACCCAGCCTACCGCGTGCACGAGGCGTCTCGCCGGAGATGATCCGCGCGAGGAGTTCGGCGGTGTCGTTGCCGGAGTGCGGCGGGCGGCCGGTGAGGATTTCGAAGAGGATCGAGCCGAGGCCGTAGACGTCGGTGCGTGCGTCGATGAGGTCGATGCGGCCTTCGGCCTGCTCCGGGGCCATGTAGGCGGGCGTGCCGAGTGTGCGGCCGGCCCGCGTCGCATCCGGGTTCGCGTCGTCCGTGACGGCGACGGGCAGGTCGGCGGTCGAGACGTGCGGGTCGCTCGGCTCCTTGACCAGCTTGGCGAGGCCCCAATCGAGCACGATCACTTCGCCGAACGCGCCGAGCACGACGTTGTCCGGCTTCAGGTCGCGATGGATCACGCCGCGCGAGTGCGCGTAGGCGATCGCATTGCAGACGGAGACGAAGGCGCCAAGCAGGCGGCGGAATTCGAGTTCGTCGGAAGACCCGCCTCGCCCCGCTGCGGGGAGAGGGGTTGGGGGTGAGGGGTCGCGGCGGTGACGATGAAAGTCCCGGATCGCGTCGCGCAGCGTTTGTCCCTTGATGAACCGCATCGTGTAGAACGGCTGGTTGTCTTGCGGCCGGCGGTCGAGGTCGTAGACCGGGACGATGTTCGGGTGTTCGAGTTGGCCGGTGATCTGGGCCTCTTTCAGGAACCGCCGCCACGCCTCCGGGTGAGCGGCCTGCTCCGGCTGGAGTTCCTTGATCGCGACCGGCCGGCCGAGCGTCTGGTCCTGTGCGAACCAGACTCGGCCGAGACCGCCCTGGCCGTGCAGTCGCGTGAGCGTGTACCGCGAGCGTTCTTCGGCCGGCTTCATCAGCGTCTCGGCCGGCCCCGGCATGGCGTGAAGGAGCACGTGGCCGGCGGCGGGCGGCAGCGACGAGATGCTCTGGCGCACGTCCGAGTCGGCAACGCTTTTCAGGATGTCCCGCGCGGGCGCGTCGGCGACCGCGGCGAGTGACATGCGCGCGTCGCCGCCGTAGCGCTTGAGCTTCAGTTCCATGAGCCGTTCCACGACCCCGCGGTCGTGCGGCGTGATCCAGCCGCGTTCGATCAGCAGGTCGGCGAGCGGCGAGTCCTTCCTCGCCGCCCACGCGCCGCAGGCCTCGGTGAATTGCTTCGCGTCGATGAGATCGGTCTGCAAGGCCAGGACGCCGAAGAGCAAGTTGCGGTCCGTGTTCATCGAATGATCCTCGTCGAGTAACGTCGCTGCCGTGACACCCTATCTTGCACGGCCGCGCGGTGGAATTCCACAAGCGATCGGTTCGATCCGCGTCGAATTCATCCCGCTCGATCGCGCGCGATCTTCAAAATCGCTTCGCTCGCCACTCACGGCCGAATCGAAATGTCGCGCACGATTCGTTCACTCGTCACGATCCGCGTGCCGGCCGGCGATTCCGCACGAGTCGGCTGAGTGCGCGATCACGCGCGGTCGATAGGATGAATTGAGAGTCCCGCCTGATTCCTGCCCGCTGACGAAAACTGCGCCGAGCCGGTCCCGCCCCGGAGGTCATTCCAATGCAACGCGATGTGAAAGTCGGTCTCGTTTTGGGTGTACTGCTCGTGGCCGTCATTGCGGTCCTGTTCTTCCGCAAGGATGAAGACGAGCAGGAGAAGTTCAGCCAACTGCTGCCGTCGCCGGAAGCGGTGGTCGATCGTGCGCGCGACGCGCTCGGGCCGTCTGCGTCGGAACCGTACCCGGTCGCACCGGAGCACTTGGCCGACAAGTGGAATGGGTCGCTGACGAATCAGCCGGTGCGCACGCCCGCGCCGGGGCGTGCGAAATCCGCGGAGCCGTCGCCCGACGACGGCGACGCCGCGAGCATCCGCTCGAACGGCCCCGGCTCCGTTGTACTGCTACCGCCGGAATCCGGCACGACGAAGCCAGCCGCGCGGCCCAAGCTCGACGCACTCGCACCGGTCGGCAGAACCGGCCATTCCGACTCGGCAAGTCACCTGAACGCGGCCGGCGTCACGGAATACACGATCCAAGAAGGCGACACGCTGAGCAGCATTGCCAGCCGGTTCCTCAAGTCGTCGTCGCAGTACCCGCTCATTTTCGAGGCAAACCGCGACGTGCTGCTGGACCCGGACCACGTTCCGGTCGGCCGCACGATTCGCATTCCGAACGCGAACCGCTCGGAGCAGCCCGCGTCGACCGCGACGGCGACCGTCGCGCCCGCACCGCGGCCGAAAAAACCCGCCGAACGCGAACGCCCGTACGCCGTGTACGAAGTCCAAGAAGGCGACACGCTCTTCGGCATCGCTCGCGAGCACTACGCCGGGCGGACTTCGATGTACTGGGAAATCCTGCAGGCCAACAAGGATCAACTCGCGACGGCCGACGAACTGCGGCCGGGCATGGTCCTAAAGCTGCCGCAGGAAAAGACCCAGTGGTAGTCTGAGTTCACGCGCTCGCGTTGCATTTTGGCAACATCGCGGTCGGCCGCCATCGGTCGGGGCACGTCCGCGCGTCCGCGTCGTTTTCTTGCCTCGCGCCGGAACGGTGATATATTTCTGTTGTCGGCGGCAATGAATCCCGTCTTCACTTTCGACCAGCGAGCTGTCGCTCGCGTCTTCGTTCAGCGATCTTGACCGCAACCCCTCGCTCCAGCGTTTAGGCGACGGCGGCAGGAGTCGCATTCTCGACCACGAGCCGGTTCGTCTTCGCGCGGCTTTGAATTGACCAACTGGAAATTGCAACCGAAGGGAGTCCGAGTGGCGAATTCGATCCTCACGCCGGAACCGGCACTGACGCAAACAAATCAGTCCGCGCCGGCGTCGTCTGACGCGGCCGACAGCCGGCCACGCGTGATTCGACAATTGAACGAATGGGCCGCCGACCAGCTCGGCGAGTTCCTGTCGGGCGTGCGCCAGGCGGCAAAACTGATCCACGACTTGTCCGGCCTCTCGGAGTTCACGGTCGAGTTGGCGCTGACGAAACTGAATTCGTCGCGCGGCAGCCTGATGATGTTGGACCGTCACGAAGTGCTGCGCGTCATGGCGTCGCGCGGGCTGCCGGAATTGGTCACCGAATCGGCGGGGGTCCGGCTGGGCGAGGGAGTCGCGGGGCGCGTCGCGTCGCTGGGACGGCCGGTTTTGGTCGAGACGCTGCGCAGCACGTCGTCGCCGGAGCCAAGCCGCGGCCAGTATCGCAGCGACACGTTCTTGTCCGTGCCCGTGCCCGGCGAAGAGCGCGTGATCGGCGTCGTCAACGTGACCGACCCGCTCGTGGAAACGTCGTTCAGCCCGCGCGATCTGGAACAGCTCGTCCGAATCGCCGACTCGATGGGCCTGGCCCTGCACCGCGCGTTACGTTACCGCGACGCGGAGGAACGCGCCGCGCGCGACGAACTGACTGGCCTGTACAACCGCCGTTACCTGTCGCAATTCCTCGATCAGATCCTCGACCGCGCGAGAGACGAGGAGTTTCCGGTCACGGTGCTACTCTTCGACATCGATCACTTCAAGCGATTCAACGATCAGTTCGGCCACCCGGCCGGCGACGCCGTGCTGCGCGAAGTGGCGGACCTGATGCGCGACAATTTCCGGTCGCACGACGTGGTGTGCCGGCTCGGCGGCGAGGAATTCGCCGTCGTACTGTGGGACGGCCGCGGCCAGCAGGCGGGCAGCGGATGGACCGGCTCGCCGGCCAGCGCGTTCGAGTTCGCCGAGCGACTGCGAGAGGCGACGATGCAGCACCGATTCTCCGCCATCGGCCAGACCGGGCTGACGCTCAGCGGCGGCTTGGCCACGTTTCCCTGGGACGGAGTCAAGCCTTCGGAATTGATCGAGCGGGCCGACGAAGCGCTCTATCGCGCGAAACGCGACGGGCGAAACCGCGTCTACCTGTGTGGCCCGTTGCGTGCGTGCTGATTGCACGACTCGCCGCCGCCGGAGTCCGCTCAGCCCCAACGCCGCCACTGCCGATAAAACGACTGGCCCCCACGTGGCCTGCCGGTTTGTTGACCCCACCCGGAACCGCCCTTAGAATCGTCACTGCTCGCACAGTCCGTCGCAACCCGCGCTGTGGCCGGTCTCGGACCGAGCCGCAGTAACGACCCCGCGCAACACGCCCGCTGATGGCCGTCCGATGGCGATCACTTACTTCAAACGATTTCGCATGGAACTCGATCTGAGCGAGTGGCTCGCCGAGCCGCTGCTGCCGGAGGGCTATCATTGGATCGCGTGGAACGATTCGCTGCTCGGCGTTCACGCGGACGCACAGTTCCGCAGCTTCACGACCGAATTGGACTCGACGGTCTTTCCCTGTCTCGGCGACCGCTACGGCTGCCTGCGGCTGCTGCGCGAGATTCGCCGCAAGTCGGGCTTCCTGCCGGACGCCACGTGGCTCGTCGCGCACGGCTTTGATATCTGCGGCACGATTCAGGGCGTAATCGAATCCGGCCCGACCGGCTCGATCCAAAATCTCGGCGTGGTCCCGGAACATCGCGGCATGCGAATCGGCCGCGCACTGCTGCTCAAATCACTTGTCGGATTCTTTCGCAACGGCGTCGGTCGCGCGTCGCTCGAGGTGACCGCCGACAACGTCGGCGCGATCAATCTCTATCGCAGCGTCGGCTTCCGCAAGGCGAAGACGCTGTACAAGGCATCGGACGTGTGAATCGCATGCGACGCGCCGCCGGCCTGATCCGCTGCTACATCACCGGCGTAACGAACTCCACAACCTCGCTCGGCGGAGATTCGTCAGAGTCATTCAGAAAGGTGATGGTCATCGCCGTTGTTTTCCTGCCAATGCGGACTCATTTCATGAAACTTACCACACCTTCTTAATTGAAAACGACTTGCGGATCGGTTTCTCCCGCTGATCCCGTCTCCAAGCCGATGTCTCAATCGGTTTGAGACAAGTCCCCGGCAGCCTGAGACACCGGTCGGACGACCTGAGACATGTCTCGAACGACGGCAGACATGTCTCCAGCGATGGTTGACACGTCTTCAACGGACGGAGCCTCGTCTCAGACGATTTGGGACAAGTCTCGAAAGACCGGGGACATGTCTCGGAAGATTGGGGGCAAGTCCGCGCCAGCCGGAGACATCGCTCACACGGTCCAAGACAAGTCCCCGACTCCGTGCGTCATGTCCCCAAAGGATTCCGCGCTGTCCCCGACGGCTTGGCCCGCGCACCCAGCGGCGCCGCAGCCCTCGGCCCGGCGGCATCACGCGGCATCACGTCGACTAGTAGATTGGTTGCCCGCCCCACGTCAGCTTTTCGCGCAGCCGCCGGTAGTAGCTGTGACCGGGAAGCTTCACGAGATTGAACGTGACCGGAGCCGAACGCACTGTGATCCGCTGCCCGGCGCGGAGTGGAATCTGAATCTGGCCATCGACCACGAGCATCGCGTCGGATTGGCGCACGTGAACTTGATACGTCTTGTCGGCGGAATCGACCAGCGGCCGGTTGGTGAGCGTGTGCGGGCAAATCGGCGTGATCACGAACGCGGCCATGTCCTGCCGCACGATCGGGCCGCCGGCCGCGAGACTGTGCGCGGTCGAGCCGACCGGCGTCGCGAGAATCAGGCCGTCGGCCGAGTACGTCGTGACCGATTCGCCGTCGATCGCCAGTTCGATGTCGAGCATTTTGTACGGCGGCCCGGTTTGAATGACGACCTCGTTCAGGCCGATCAGTTTCGCCGTGTGATCGAGCGGCGGATCGGCCGAGCATTCGAACATGAGGTGTTTCACGACTTGATACTCGCCGGCCAGGATCTTTTCGAACGTGTCCGGGAAATCCTTCGGCGCGACTTCGGCGAGGAAGCCGAGCTTGCCGAGGTTCACGCCGAGCACCGGCACCTGCGCGTAACCCATCTGCCGAGCCGCTCGAAGAATCGCCCCGTCGCCGCCCAGCACAATCGCGAGGTCCGCATTGAGCTGCGAAAGGTCTTGCTCCTGCTCAAGGTCGGTCGTAACGATCTCCGCGCGGCCGCTCACCAATCGACTGACAGTCTCGGCCTCCGCCTGCACACGCGGCTTCAGGCCGTTGCCGAGCAGGAAAAGACGCAGTGTCTTGGACCGTTTGTTGAAGGCAGCGTGCTTGTTGGAAGCAGCGTCGCGAGTGCGTTGTGAGTTTGATCGGCTCATGCCTAGCCAACGTGACGGTTCTGGATTAGTGAACTCTGGTCGATGCCCACCGAGCTAGCCAACTCGCGGGCCTGCGTGTAAATGCCGTTCTCGTCGAGTCCGCAATCCGCGAGCAACTCGTCGCGTTCCGCGTGCTCGATGAATCGGTCGGGCAGACCGAGCCGGCGAATGTGCGCGGTCGGCAGCCGCGCGTCGTTTGCGACTTCGAGCACCGCGCTGCCAAATCCGCCTTGCAGCGTGCCCTCTTCGACCACAACCACGAACGAACACTGCTCGACGGCTCGCAGCACGGTCGCCGTGTCGAGCGGCTTGGCGAATCGGGCGTTCACGACGCCGACGTCGATCCCCTCGCCGCGCAACCGCGCCGCGACCTTGACGCACGACGGCAGCAGGCTGCCGTACACGATGATCATGCCGTCGTGGCCCCATTCGAGCACCTCGGCCTGGCCGAGTTCGACCGGCGCCGGCGTGCGATCGACTCGCTCGGCCTTGCCCTTCGGGTAACGCAGCGACGCCGGCCCGCTGGCGTGCAGCGCGAAATCGAGCATGAGCGGCAGGTCGAATTCGTCGCCCGGCGCCATGATGATGAAGTTCGGCAGCGACCGCAGGTACACCGTGTCGAAGCAGCCGTGATGCGTCGGGCCGTCCGGGCCGGTGAGTCCCGCGCGGTCGAGGCAAAACGCGACGGGCAAATTCTGCAGCGCCACCTCTTGAAACAGTTGATCGTATGCTCTCTGTAAGAACGTCGAGTAGATCGAGACGATCGGCCGCACGCCGACCTTCGCCAGACCCGCAGCGAACGCGACCGCGTGCGATTCGCAAATGCCGGTGTCGAAAAACTGCCGCGGCAGATCGTCGCGGACCTTTTGGAGTTTATTCCCCTCGCACATCGCGGCAGTAATCACGACGGCCTTGGGATCACACTTGAGTTGGTGGTAAATCGCCGTGCTGGCGATGTCCGTGTACGCCTTCGACGAGCCTCTCGCGAGCGGCACAATCGCGTCGCCGTTCCGCTCGAATGGCGCGGGCGCGTGAAATTTCACCGGGTCCTCGCAGGCCGGCCGGAAGCCGTGTCCCTTCTCGGTGAACGCGTGAATCAAGATCGGGCCTTCGGCGTCCTTCAACTCGCCGAGATATTTCAGCAGCATGTTCAGGTCGTGGCCATCCACCGGGCCGATGTAGCGCCAGCCGAGTTCCTCGAACAGCATGCCGCCGTGCAGCGACGCCTTCACGCCCTCCTTCCACTGAATCAGCACCCGCTCCATGTGCTCGCCGACCAGCGGCACGCGGCTGAGCACCCGATGAATCTCGCGTTTCAATCCTTCATAAAACGGAGTCATGCGCGCGCGGTCGAGGTACCGCGCGAGCGCCCCGACGCGCGGACAAATCGACATCTTGTTGTCGTTCAAAATGACGAGCAGATTTTTTTCGAGACCGCCTGCGTTGTTCAGCGCCTCGAACACGATGCCGCTCGGCAGCGCTCCGTCGCCGATCACCGCCACGGTCTTGCGTTTCGGGCGGTCCAGCAAATCGTCGCCCGTCTTGAGACCTAGCGCGGTTGAGATGCTGCAGCCGGCGTGGCCCGTCATGAACAAGTCGAACGGGCTCTCGGCCGGATTCGGATAACCCATCAGTCCGCCCTTCGTGCGGATCGAGTTGATTTGCGGGTAACGGCCGGTGAGCAGCTTGTGCGGATAAATCTGGTGGCCCGTGTCCCAGATCAGCCGGTCTTGCGAGAAATCGAAGACGCGGTGCAGCGCGATCGCCAGTTCGACCACGCCGAGGTTCGACGCGAAGTGCGCCGACCGCAGACTGACCACGCGACAGAGTTCGTCGCGCATCTCGTCCGCGAGCAGCTTGAGCTCATCCAGACTCAACGATCGCAGATCTTTCGGCGACTCAATCCGTGAGAGAATGCCGTTCATTAACGGTCCCTTTCCACAATGAACCGTGCCAGTTCGATCAATCGTTCCGCTCGACTCCCGAGCGGTTTCAGAAAATCGCACGCGTCGCGGCACAACTCGCGCGCCATGGCGCGGCTGCGCTCGATACCGACAATTCCCGGAAACGTCAACTTGCCGCGTCCGTGATCCTTGCCGACTCGTTTGCCCGTCGCCGCTTCGTCGCCGCACGCGTCGAGCAGATCATCGGCGATCTGGAACGCCAGCCCGACGCTAGCACCGTAACCGTCGAGCGCGGCCATTTCGTCACTGCCCGCTGCGCCGGCCAGCCCGCCTAATCGCACGGTGGCCCGCAACAGCGCGCCGGTCTTTCTAGCGTGAATCGAGCAGAGCGCTTCCAGCGACGGCGTCAAGTTCTGTTCGGCGAGCGCGGCGACGTCGTCGGCCTGTCCGCCCACCATGCCCGCGGCGCCGACGGCCGCGGCCAACTCGCTCGTGCTCGCCGCCGCCAGTTCGGGTGTCGCGCTGTGCCGGGCTACAACCTCAAACGCCAACGTCAGCAGCGCGTCGCCGGCCAAAATCGCGGTCGCCTCGCCGAACGCCTTGTGGCAACTCGGCCGGCCGCGACGCAGGTCGTCGTTGTCCATCGCGGGCAGGTCGTCGTGAACGAGCGAGTAGCAGTGTACCAACTCGACGGCGCAGGCAGCAGGCATTCCCGCCTGTTCGTCGCCGCCGCACGCGTCACACGCGAGCAACACGAGCGCGGGCCGCAGCCGCTTGCCGCCGGGAAAAACGGCGTAATGCATTGCGGCAGCCAGCGCGGCGGGAACGGCCGGCTCGCACGGCAACCACCGTTCCAGCGCCGCGTCCACGGCCGCACGCCGCGCCGAAAGATGAGTCGCCAACGAATCCTGACTCGTGCTAACACTCAAAACAGGTGCTCCTCTTCTTCGGCGCGATCGCCGGCCGGGCGGCGCGCGGCTCGACCCGTGGTACGCTTCGCCTTCACGCCAAGTTCGCGGTCGCCAACCGAGTCGTTCTCCGCCGCGGCAGTTGGCGGGAGCGGTTGCGTGATCGGGTTGTCCTCGACGTCCACGCCGGTGAGCAGCCGAATCTTCTGTTCCGCCTGGTCGAGCACCGCGCGGCAATGCTTCAGCAGTTGGTCCCCCTCTTCGTAAAGAGCGAGCGACTGGTCCAGCCCCGTGTCGCCGCTCTCCAGCGCGGTCACGACTTTAAGCAGCCGTTCCAGCGCCTGCTCGAACGTCATTTTGTCGATCGCTTCGGCCATGAATCGGGGCTTCCTTTCTAATCCGGCTGCTGTTCGACGCGGCTCGTGATCCTGCCGCGCGCCAGCCGCGTGATCAACCGCTCGCCGCTGGCGACGTGCGCGGCGTCGCGCACAACCGTCAGCCCGTCGCCGCGCGTCGTCAGGCTGTAGCCGCGTGCGAGCACGTTCAGCGGGCTGAGTCCGTGAAGCTGCGCGGCGAGTCGCTCGATCTGCTGCTGGCTCTGCCGCAGCCGATGCCGCGCGGCGAGCCGCAGACGCGCGTCGAGATCGTCGCAGCGTTGGTGACACTGACGGATGCCGTCGAGCGGTGCGCGAAACGGCCGGCGCGACGCCAGTTGGTTCACCTGCATTCGCGCCACGCGGAGTCGATCCTTCAGCGCGCGGGCGAGCCGCACGGAATTGTGCTTCAGTCGCTCGCGCACTTCGGTCTCGTCGGGCACGACCAGTTCGCCCGCCACGCTCGGCGTGGATGCGCGCACGTCGGCGACGAGGTCGGCAATCGTCACGTCGATCTCGTGGCCGACCGCGCTGATGACTGGAATGCGCGACGCGAAGATCGCGCGGGCCACGATCTCTTCGTTGAACGCCCAAAGGTCTTCGAGGCTGCCTCCGCCGCGGCCGACGATCATCACGTCCACGTCGCGCAGCCGGTTCACCTCCGCGATGGCCGCGGCAATCTCCTCCGCCGCGCCGTCACCCTGCACGCGAACCGACCGCACCCACAGTTCCACGTCGCGCCAGCGCCGCGAGATCACCTGAATCATGTCACACACCGCCGCGCCGCCCAAACTTGTCACCAGCACGATCCGTCGCGGAAAACGCGGCAGCGGCCTCTTGCGGTCCTCGGCAAACAGTCCCTCTTTTTGCAGCCGCTCGAACAGTTTCCGATACGCCAGTTCGAGCGCCCCGAGGCCCTTCGGTTCAATCTGGTCGATAACGATCTGGTACGCGCTCGTGCCTTCAAAGATGCTGCAGTGGCCATGCACCACGACTTCCAGCCCATCACGCAATTCAAAGCGAATCTGGGGCAGCACACCGCGCCATATTACCGAACTAATCTTCGCTCTATCGTCCTTGAGAGCGAAATAGACGAATCCGTTCTCGTGCTTGCGCAGATTGGAAATCTCGCCGCTCACCCACACGGACGGAAAGCCGCTCTCGACCCGCTGTTTGATCTGTGTCGTCAGTTGTGAAACCGACCACACTTGAGCGGTGCGACTCGCATCCTGAATGTGCAGCGACATTGGAGTTTGTCCCGTGG
>Ga0247727_10016580_pt1 | contig 11863 bp, 11 predicted proteins | sample WisWelCaveWW1625_FD_202498 | JGI IMG/M metagenome (GOLD analysis project Ga0247727, IMG submission 202498) | Biofilm microbial communities from Wishing Well Cave, Virginia, United States - WW16-25 | ecosystem: Environmental > Aquatic > Deep subsurface > Groundwater > Cave microbial mat | place...
GTTCCAGATGCGCCGGTTTTCGATGCGGTCCGCTGTCCAGTAGCCTGCGATGAACAGCAGCCCTGCGACGACGAGAATTGCGATGCTGCGCCTCACAACCGATCCTCCCCAAGAGGCGGGTGTCGCGAAGACGTAGCGGGGAGTGCCAAGAGTCGGTCCTGGGCAGCCACAAACCCTGCATCCGACTTTGCCAGCTTCAGGCCCAACTTCGTCCAACCCAGTGACTCTTCGATTAGTCCGAGTGCTTCGCAGAGCTGAACGAGTTGGAGTATATCCGAAAGGCTGATGCTGCGCTGGTGGTGTACCGAATGGCAGAGTCGGTGAATCTTGGCCAGCTTCTCGGCGATCACGGCATGATGCCCGGCGGCATCGAAATCCCCGACGAGTCGCAGTGATTGCGACATTTTCTGATGTAACTCACGGTCGAACGGGGCCTTGGCAAGTGCTTTGGCGAATTCGGAGACCGAGTCGTCTAAACGCAGTTCGAGAACGGCCAAGCTGCCCCGGTGTTTCCAAAAGCGATAGTCGGCCTGGGTCGGCTCAGACATTTGATCAAGGCACTTTCGGGCACTCTCGTTGTCGGCCCTCGCCAGGTGACACTCGACTAAGGCCAGCCAGGTCTCCGCATCATTGTGATTCGACTGAAGTATCGATTCCAGCTCGCGGATTGCCTCTGGTATTTGGCCAGCCAGGAGCAGGTATACTCCCACTGCGCGGCGGCTGTGGAAGTCGGCGCCATCCGCTTCCGCGAACCTGCGTACATCTTGGGTTGCCTCTTCCGACTCCCAGACCACATGCCCGGCGATCATCAATTGAATCATCTCGCGGAGTCCGGCTTGGTCGCGATCGTACAGCTCCCACAGCAATTTCGCCCACGGCTCACGACGAAGTTGCAGTCCGTAGAGATAAATGAGCCGCAAGCGTGGCTGCGGATACTCGGGAGACATGTGATAGGCGCGAACCCAGCGATCTTCGGCCAACACCGCCCGGTTCAATTTTAGCCACGCATCACCTTCGGCCACCCGAATAGAGCCGGCCATTGGGTCGGTGTCAGCCACACCTTGAAACGCGGCCACCACAGTCGCCCAGTCATTTCGGTCGTGCGCCAGCTTGCCCAGCAAGAGCCGCGCGTCCGTCCGGTTGGGTTGACGAGCCAGCAGACGCCGCAGCGACGTCTCAGCCTCAGCAAATCGGTTCGTTGCGGCGAATCGTCGGGCCTGCTCGAAGACTTGTTCGGGGCCTTCCCGAAGGACGTAGCGACACGACACGCCAAGAATAAGCGAAAGCACCCACACTAATACGGCACCGCGGTAGGATCGCATGTTACCGATTCTACATCGGACAGTTTCTCTCTCAACAGGGTGATTACCGGCACGCCGGCAAACCTCAACGCATGCAAATCACTTGATCTCCCCGCTTGGTTTATGGCGTTCACGCAGAACTGCCTTTATTGACGGGGACTCGATGAGACAGGTATTATGAACCTCGGTTTTGTGTTCGGAAGTTAGGATTATCAAGGAGTCATTTCACCATGTCAACAAAAGGAGTTTTGAATTGGGTGTTTGCCTTTCTGATCACCGCATGCCTTGTCGGATGTGGAGGCACTAGTTCAGCGCCTCAGAGCGCAAATCAACCAGATCCGGTCCAGGAGGAGATTGAGAAAAGGATCCAGAGCAAGGGGCCCCAAGTGATTCCGCCGGGGCACACAATGAATTCTGGAGGCGAGATTGTGCCAGTTGAGACGAAAGATGATTCAGGCCAGCCATAGGAAGTCAGCCTTGTTTGCGAAATCTGGGCCGACTCAAATGGTGAATGGAAGCCGTTTTCCTTCTAATAGTTTCACTTTTCCGAAGGAGTCGTGTCATGAGAGACAAGAAGCGAGGGTTTACACTGATTGAACTGTTGGTGGTCATTGCGATCATCGCTGTCCTGATCGCACTCTTGTTGCCTGCCGTGCAAATGGCTCGCGAGGCGGCACGCCGCACGCAGTGTCGGAACAACTTGAAGCAGCTCGGTCTGGCGTTGCACAACTACCATGACGCTGTTGGGATGTTCCCTCCCGGAAGTCAAGAGGCGCCCTGTAGCCCGGGACCTACCCCAGATGCATGGGGATCGTTTAGCGCTCACACGATGCTCCTGCCGTATATGGAGCAAGCGGCGGTTTACAACACGATCAACTTTTCACATACAAGCTACAGGACCGATGATAGATGCGCAAATAATTCGAGTTCGCTAAGCACCGGCATCGTAAATACCACCGGGGTTGTTCAAACCATCGAGACGCTACTTTGCCCATCTGATCAAACGGGACACCTGGGCGCATTCTTTGGATTCCGATGGCCAGGCCAGAACTATCCGGTCAGTAGCGGTGACACGACCCGCTTTGGGCGGCTCAGTGTACGAGACAGCAGAGGCCCGTTCTGGCGAATGTCGGATTGTAATATTCGAGACGTTCTTGATGGAACATCGACAACCGTGGCGGCCTCCGAGCGGCTGAAAGGAACAGCCGACAACACCCGGCGCAATGGTGGCAGCGTTTTCAGACCTTGGACGACGAACTGGGCCGATGCGGCGGGCATTCGCGCGATGGGTTTGCAAGCTCCAGCAAACTATGATGCCAAGGTTTCCAATTGCAATGCTTATGCTCAGGCCAATATAGGGCCAACAGGCAATCACCTGACCCACGCTGGCAGGTCGTGGTTCCTTGGCATGCACACTTATTCCATGTTCAATACGGTTCACACGCCGAATTCTCCCAATGCCGACTGCATGGAGGGCGGCTGCGGCGAGTTCGATTGTAGTGGAACGTTTACAGCCTCCAGCAACCATTCTGGCGGCGTAAACGTGTTGATGCTTGACGGCCAAGTGCGGTTTGTCAGCAATAATGTCGATCGTAAGATTTGGTGGTCTGTGGGAAGTAAGTCTGGTAGTGAGTCGATCGACAATAATGCGTTCTGATCGATGAGGAAGTTTTGGAATCCTGAACTCGCGGTCGGCACTTTCGATTCGATCACATGCTGAAAAAGCGCCCATCGTCCTCGCGGTCCAGCCTTTCGCTGCGACCGCGAGGAATTCTTTTTGGGGCCAGCCACTACGCCATCGAAAAGTTTGAGTCCCCCACCCCTTGATCCGACTTCCAGGGTCTGTTGAAATTGCCGACCCTGGAAGTTATGGGGCTCAAGGTTCAGAAAATCGACAGGTTTCCTGAACCCTGAATTTCGAGCGCTGAATCCTTTTGGAGCTAGTTGGCCATGATCGTGGGCGTGCCAAAGGAAACCAAGGCGGATGAATACCGCGTTGCCATCTTGCCTGTCGGTGTGGAAGAGCTGATTCGTGCCGGGCATCGCGTGCTGGTGGAAACCGGAGCTGGAACCGGCAGCGGTATTTCGGACGCCCAGTATGCGACGCCTGGCGCGGAGATCGTCCAGTCTGCAGCCGAGGTTTTTTCACGGGCCGATTTGGTGATCAAGGTCAAGGAGCCTCTCCCCAAAGAGTGGCCGCTGTTGCGGCGCGGGCAGACCGTCTTCACCTACTATCATTTCGCGGCCGACGAGCAACTCACGCGAACGATCATTAATTCCGAAATCATCGCCGTAGCGTACGAGACGATTCGCGACGCACGGGGCGGTCATCCACTGTTGACTCCCATGAGCGAAGTGGCCGGCCGCATGAGCATTCAGGAAGGGGCCAAATACCTGGAACGGCCGCAACTCGGGCGGGGCATCCTGCTCGGCGGAGTGCCGGGCGTTATGCCGGCGAACGTGGTGATCATCGGGGGCGGGGTCGTGGGAACGCACGCGGCCAAGGTCGCCGCGGGGCTCGGGGCCAATGTGTTCATCCTGGACATCAACGTCGATCGACTGCGGTACCTTGACGACATCACGGCCGCCAATGTGACCACGCTGTTCAGCGATCGCCACACGCTTTTGGATTGCCTTCAATCGGCTGACCTGGTGATCGGGGCCGTGCTGATCGAGGGTGCCCGTGCCCCGCAACTCGTGCGACAACCAGACCTGAAGCGGATGAAACCCGGCTCGGTGATCATCGATGTCGCGATCGACCAGGGCGGCTGCGTCGAGACCTCCACGCCCACGACCCACTCCAATCCGACCTACATGGTCCACGACGTCTTGCACTATTGCGTCACCAACATGCCCGGTGCCGTCGGCCGCACCAGCACGTACGCCTTGTGCAACGTCACACTGCCGTATGCTTTGGAGCTCGCGGCCAAGGGCATCGAGCGAGCGGCAGCCGAGAATCCAGCCATTGCGCGTGGCGTCAACATGTTCGCCGGAAAGGTCACGAACCGGGCGGTCGCCGAAACGTTTGGGTTGAAGTGCGAGCCGATGTTCGAGTAGTGTTGAGAGTCAAAGAACAGATTCCGAGTCCCAAATGTGCATGGGAGGAGGCCGACCAATGGCGAAAACTAGCGAGCTTCAAGCGCCGGCCATGGTTTCACCGACGGAAATCCAGCGGCGACTGGCCGAATACAACCAACTGGGCTTTGAGCGTCAGGCCATTCCCCACGGAGTGTACCAGGATCCATTCATTGTGTGCCCGTGGTTGGGCTGTGGGTATCGGATCAGTGCCATCGATTTTCAGATTGAACGCGCCGCTGACGCGGCGCTTTACTCGCGCTTGATTCAGGCTTGGTGGCAAGGCCCGGGAATCGTCGGACGTTGTCCCGGCTGCGGCAACCACGTCTTGTTCAGCATGACGCAGAAGCAAGCTGTAACCGATTCGAATGCCACGGGAATGACCCTCCTGCCCCACGACTGGCATCAGCATGCCTACATCGTTTCCTAACTCTTTCCGCACGATCGAGTGGGTCGGCGGCGTGGATGGCTTCGTTCGGCTCATCGATCAGACGCTGCTGCCGACCGAGTTTAGCCACATTGAGTGTCGCGACGTGGAGACGGTTTGGGAGGCGATTCGGTCGCTTCGCGTTCGCGGGGCGCCGGCGATCGGCATTGCCGCGGCGATGGGCTTCGTGCTCGGCGTTCGTGGCTCGCCGGCCACCGGCACGACTGCGTTTCTGCGTGATGTGCGTTCTGCCTCCGAATACCTCCGCACCAGCCGTCCTACCGCCGTCAATCTGTTCTGGGCACTTGATCGAATGGAGCAAGCGGCGCGGAACCAGGCCGAGTTGCCAGTGGCGAAGATCAAGGACCATCTGCTGGAAGAAGCCCGCGCGATCGAAGAAGAGGACCGGCTGATGTGCCGCGCCATCGGACGGATCGGAGCTGAGTTGATCCGCGACGGCGCAGGCGTCTTAACGCACTGCAATGCCGGCGGACTCGCCACGGCCGATTACGGTACCGCGCTGGCGGTGATGTTTGCCGCTCACGAGCGCGGCACTTCGTTTCGCGTGTTCGTGGATGAGACGCGGCCGCTCCTCCAAGGGGCACGGCTGACGACCTGGGAGTTGCTGCAACACGGAATTGATACAACGCTGATTTGCGACAACATGGCCGCGACCGTGATGAAGCAGAAACTCGTTCAGCTCGTGATCACCGGTGCCGACCGCATTGCCGCCAACGGCGACACTGCGAACAAGATCGGAACTTACTCCTTGGCGGTACTCGCCCAAGCACACGGCATTCCGTTCTATGTGGCAGCTCCGAGCAGCACTTTCGATCTGACCATTTCCAGCGGCGAATCGATCCCCATTGAACTTCGCGACCCCAAAGAGGTCACGCACGGCTTTGGTCGCCAGACTGCCCCGGCAAACATTTCTGTGTATAATCCGGCATTCGATGTGACGCCGGCGCAATTCATCGAGTCAATCGTAACCGAGCGTGGAATGATTCGTCCCGTCAACGAGGCGACGATTCGGCAGGTGTTGGGCAAGATAGAGTCGTGCTAGGCCTCAAACATGCGACCCGTGGGCGTGCGTGCGGTCCCTCTCCCCTGTACTCAGGGGAGAGGGTTAGGGTGAGGGGTCTGCAGCATGCACTTGAACAGAACCCCTCACCCCAGCCCTCTCTTCTGAGTACAGGGGAGGGGGAGTAAATCCTCGCTTGTTTGAGAACTAGGTGCTTGTTTCGGATACCGTGCCTTGTTTTCCGTTCTTCGAGACTAACCTATGTCGTACTTGAACGACCTGTGGGACACAACCGTGCTGACCATCTTGTTCAGTGCGGTGGAGTTGTTGAGCTTCTGCCTTATCCCGGTCGTGATTCTTCGCACCCGCCAGCCGCTGGGGGCCGTTGCGTGGATTCTTGGGATCATCCTGATGCCGGGACTCGGCGGGCTGCTGTATCTGGCAACCGGCACGACGCGAGTCGCTCGCAAGGCACACCGGAAAAAGCTCGCGCGCGAAACTTTAGGTCGGCAACTTCCGGCGTTGACCAGCCACGAAGTCGCACCGCCGCCAGACCCCAACGAGAATTTCCGCACGGAACTCATGGCCTTGGCATGCCACATCGCTGAGACTCGGCCGACGTGGGGCAATTCCGTGGAAGTGATCACGGACACGAACCGAGCCTACGGACTGCAAGAGCAGGCGATTCGCGACGCTAAAAACCACATTCACCTGGAATACTACATCTTCCAACCGGACGAGACGGGCTTGCGGTTCCGCGATTTGCTGATTGCCAAGGCACGCGAGGGAGTTCGGGTGCGATTTCTTTACGACGCCGTCGGATCGCTGCGGTTGGGCCGACGCTTCTTGAAGCCGATGTGGCAGGCGGGCATCCAGGCCGAGTGCTTCCTGCCGGTCAATCCGCTTCGGCGCCGGTGGGTTTTCAATTTGCGAAACCACCGCAAACTGCTGGTCGTCGATGGCTGCATCGGATTCACAGGCGGCGTAAACGTGGGGAATGAATACATCGGGCGCGGAAGCCAGTTTGGATATTGGCGCGACACGCACATGGTCCTGCGCGGCCCCGCCGTGCTTCAGCTCCAACAGGTCTTCGCCCAGGATTGGTTCTTCGCGGCCGATGAGGAATTGATTGCCCCGGAACTCTACCCTTCGCTGGGCGAACAGGGCGACCAGACCGTCCAGGTGATTGCCAGCGGCCCGGATCTGCCGGTCGAAGTATGTCACGAACTTTTTTTCACGGCGATTTCGGCCGCGCGGCGACAGATCCGGATCGAGTCTTGTTACTTTGTTCCGCCGGAGTCTATTCGGGTCGCATTACAAAGTGCCGGCCACCGGGGCGTCGATGTCCAGATAATTCTGCCGGAGCGAAGTGCCCACCTGACCGCGTTGCTTGCCGCCCAATCGTACTATGCCGAGTTGCTTGCCAGTGGAGTTCAGATCTACGAGTACACCGAGGGGCTTATGCATTCGAAGATGATGACAATTGACGGCGAGTGGTCGTACGTTGGCTCTGCGAATCTCGACAATCGCAGCCTGCGGCTCAATTTCGAGGTCGGCGCCGTCTTCTACGGGCCGCGAATGGCCGGTCAACTTGAGGAAATTTTTCGCACCGATCTGACCCGCAGCAGCCAACTCGACGCCATGCGTTGGTCCCAGCGAAGTCTCCTGCGTCGCCTGGCCGAGAATACTTGTCGGTTGCTTTCACCGGTGTTGTAGTCTTGGACTCCCGTGGACTCCTGCGACCTGCGTGGCTTTTATGGCGCACGCATCGTCTCATTCATCCAGACGTGCGACCAGATCGGCGGCTTCGACTGGCCGGTCTGTTCGAATTCGTAATTACCGGTTGCCCAATCGATGTCGCCGTCGAGATCAAAGTCGCCGAACGCCAGCGAAGCGTGATCGCAGTGTTGCGATTCCAGGCACCGGGAAGAAAACCGTCCCGGTGCAGTTTGTTCCAGCAGAACGATCGACTCGATCTCGACCCGCTCCTGCTCGCGGGAAGAGTGCAACAAGGGAATGAAAGAGCTGGCGACGATGTCGAGGTCGCCGTCGCCGTCCAGGTCAGCCGCATCGGCCCGGTGGACGCCGTACATTTTTCCCAACTCATGTGGGACGAAACGCAGTGACCCCGAATTTTCAAGCCACTGGATGCTGTGGTAAGGCCGCAATTTCGGCTGCACGTCGGCCGAGTCGCCGTTGGTGACCAGCGCGTCCATGTCGCCGTCCTTGTCGAGGTCCACGAGAGCCAAACCGGTTGAACCCCAGGCCGGGTGTGGGGCGCGATACAGCTCGTGAGGCTCGAATCGGAGGTTGCCTCGATTGAGAAACGCGACGACCGTTTCGTGCTCCTGGGCAAACAGTGCAACAAAATCGAGTCGCCCGTCGCCGTTGAGGTCGGTGACAGGCACGTGGATCGCGCCGTGTCGAGAGTCGATCGAATGGGGCACAAACTGCGGCCGATCGGGCGAGTCGGATTCGTTTTCCAGCATGAGCACGCGGCCCGTTGCACGCCAACCAAACTCCGCAACGACCAGATCGATGTCCCCGTCGTTGTCGAAGTCCGCGGGCTGCACATCCGCGACCCGGCCGAGACCGCCCTGCAAGGTGATCGGCTGAAATCCCAGCCCACTCGTGTTGCGGAGCCACACGACGGATCCTTTTTGATGGTCCGCCGGCATGAGGGAACCCAAATCTGCAACGATCAGATCGCGCCGGCCGTCACGATCCAGATCCTGCACCTCCGCGTGGGCCGGGAACGGGACGCGAGCGAGCAGTTCCAGCGAACCATGAGCTTCGTAAGGTCGCCCCATCAAGACAACGCCGTTCCACATGTCGCAGATGATCAGCTCCAATCGCTCATCATCGACCAGATCGGCAAACCGAACATTGGAAACACCGGGCACGCCCGAAACCGCGGCCAGGTCGGAATGGCCTGCGACAGAGGCACCAGTTTCTCGCACTCGTCCCGGTCGATACTCAGCCTGTGAATCCCATTGGAACTTGCGCAGGTTGAACCGGAAATGACCTGTACCGTCCGTCGATTGGTTCTGGACCCTTGGAAGTTGATCGGGCGCACGTTCTTCAAACCAGTCGATCATCGTTTCGAGCGGAATCCCCATCGCCTGGGCGTCGGCTATACCGGCAGAGGCAAGCATGTGACTGAGTGCGGACTTCCATGCAGATCGGGGAAACGCATCCGGCGGCGGAACTCGGTGGCAACGTCCACACATCCGCTGCAGTGATTCATCAGTAATAGTCTGATTCTGCGCGGCTTCGATGGGTCGTTGTTTCCGATTCGTTCCTGAGTCCGATTGCTCGGTGTTCGTCACGTGAGTTGCCGAATCATTCAACCACCAATGCCTGTTCCACGCGATCCACACACCGAATGCCAATGCGATCGTCGCGATGATGGAGCAACCCACTAAACGCATATTTCGGCCAGCGACCGGCATTAAGGTTTCCCCGGGAGGTGGGTGTCCTCGAATCAAATGAATCGGTCTGAGCCAGAATAACACGCGCCCACCGTCCAGCCAATGTGCTCGCGAGCTTGATTAACAACCGAACCTCGCTGAGAATTCTGTGGTTGACTGTCCGACAAACCACGAGTATGCGAAATTGAAACCTCCTGTGAACCTCAAACCTGTCACTCTGATCGGCCGATTTGTCACGCTCGAACCGATCGACATTCGGCACGCCGCCGAGTTGTTCGAGATCATGAAGGACGAAGAAGTATGTCGCTACCTGCGCTGGAGTCCACCAGCTGCCCTCAACGAGACGATCGCCATGATTGATGAAGCAAAACAATTGATGGCTCGCCACGAGTCGATTGTCTTCGCACAAGACTGGAACGAAACCGGCGAGTGCATCGGATCAACGCGGTTGCTCGACGTTCGGCCTGCGGACCGACAGGTCGAGATCGGCTCGACGTTTCTCGCCCGCGCATTCTGGCGAACGCCGCTGCGTTCCTGGTGTCCGGCGTCGCGGCGCTCGGCGTCGATGCGACGAAGCCCATCGTGCCAAATCATGCAGCGGACAACGCGGAAGAATCCTAACCGCCTTGGCTCGCATGATTGACGGAAGTCTTTTTCTGCCGGCTGCCTTACGCCGGTTCCGCAAGTGACGTGTCGCGAACGCCGCGGGCGATGGTGATGCTGTCGGCGTCGCGGAACTCGAACTCGTCGAGATCGCCGATCAGTGTGATGCCGTTCCAGAGATCAACTTGCACGCCGCCCGGCGGGCTGGATGCGATGGGCTTGGTCAGTTCCACGGCCCCTTCCTTGAGGAACACGGTCGCCGCGCCCGCCGGCAGGCCGGCCACGGCGAACCACGTCTTCAGCACGCCCCCCGCCTGCGCCACGTAGTTGAACGCGAGCGTCGGCAGCGGCGTCCCCGTGTCGCCCGGGAACAGTTCCGGCAGGCTGTCGGCGATCGGCTGGTTCGGGAACTTGGTCCGAATCACAGACTGGTATTTCAGCAGCCACGCCACGATCGACGTCAGCTCGCGCCTGTCCTCCGGCTCGTCGCCGAAATCTTGCTCGCGCTTTTCGCGCTTCAGGTCGAGCGTGATCGCGGCCTCTTCGATCGCCTCGATCTTCGCCTTGAGATTGTTGAAAGCGGTTTGCAGCGTGCCCAGGGTGAATGCACCCAGTTCGAGCGGTGCCACCAGTGCGGCGTTCACGCGCGTCCAATGCACGATGAACCGGTGCAAGATGTCGAGATAACTCTGCGGCGAGACCCGGCCGAGGTTCGGCACGGTGCGGGTTAGCGGATGCTTACCGCCCAGCCGAGCCTTCACCGCCGCCTTGTACTCTTTGAGCCAGAACAACACGCCGCCGTCGTCCTCTTCGCTCGTGCCGAAGATGTCATCGCGCTCGCTGCGCAGCGAATCCAACTCGCCACCCTCGCCGCCCAACGCCGCGATATCCAGTTGCAACGTCTCAAACGCGTTGCGCAGCAACACCAGTTCCGGCCGCCCGAAACCCGTCTCGATCTCGAACGCCGAGCCGTTCAGGATGATCGCCTGTTCGTAGTGCGCGAGATGATTGTCCACAATTTCCAAACGATTTTCGTCGGCGATGCGCGGCATGATAAACTCCTTCGTGGGCTCAGGTGGCAAATCAATTTCGAACGCGACCCCATTGTCCCGCGCCTCTCCACGATGTCAGCACCATCCGCGCAAATCCGCCGCCGAAGATTCAGTTTGATCGTCAGGATCGAGAAAGTTTCGCCGGCTTAAATTGACGTGAGCGTCCGACATCCCTGACCGGCCGCGCGGCCGGGGTGGCACGCCCTGAGTCCGCGAAGGGCGTGGAGGTTGATGGTGTCGCCACGACCGTCGCGGAGCTTTGCCAAAAAAGTGCGTAGGGTGTGCCGAGTCTTCGAGGCACACCACCGTAATCTTCGAGAATCGGGTGTGCCTCGAAGACTCGGCACACCCTACCTTCTACCTTCATGCCGATGTGGCGTTTTTGGGGAAGGCTCCCTTCGCGGACTCAGGGCGTGCCACACATCCGTGATCGGCCACAGGACCGCGCGACGCCGGTGGGTCGGCCCGCGACGCCCATGAGTGCCAGCGTGACGCCAATCGGGCTCCACACGACTCGCTTCGGCGAGCGGCCGACGACCATGACGACGCGAAATACGCCCGTGAGTGCCGGGCTGGCGACCGTGAGTGGCCGGAAGACGAGCGTAAGTGCTAAAGTGACGCCAGTGATCTGGCAGGTGACGATGTTAAGTGTCCACGCGACGCCCATGATGGAGTAAGTGACGATCTTCGGTTCCAAAGTAACGCTCGTAAGTGTGCAAGTGACGCTCGTAATGGTGCAAGTGACGATGCAGATTTCGCTCTTTAAGCCATATCACTATGGCACTTATAAAAATCATGTACGGAATCGCACACAACTTATGCCAAATTGGCAGCAACGCGAGCGCTCAATACCGATTCACGACCTTTTCAAGGGACTCTGGGACTCGCACCTCTTGATCCTTCCGAATGTAAATGGATTCGAGTTTCTTCAGCCCGGCCAGCGGCGACAGGTC
>Ga0247727_10016581_pt1 | contig 11862 bp, 11 predicted proteins | sample WisWelCaveWW1625_FD_202498 | JGI IMG/M metagenome (GOLD analysis project Ga0247727, IMG submission 202498) | Biofilm microbial communities from Wishing Well Cave, Virginia, United States - WW16-25 | ecosystem: Environmental > Aquatic > Deep subsurface > Groundwater > Cave microbial mat | place...
AAGACGCCAGCCCCTCGCACGTGCTCAAGCTGTTCCTGGTAGATGACTCGGGGCAGGTCCGGAACATCTACAGCACGGGCTTCCTGGACGTGCGGCTCCTGCTCGCGGATCTCGAGACGCTGCTCGGTGGTTGAGCGAGACCTCGCCGCTCCTCCAGCTCCTCCAGGGTGCGCGGCCAGTCTTGCTTGAGCAGGCGCGAGAGAGCGCGGTCGGCCAGCAGCCAGCCGCCGGTCTGACAGCGCGCGCAGTAGTTCGTCTCGTGCTCGGCGTGCAGGATGCGCTGCACGGCCGCGCCGCAGTCGGGGCACGGCTCGCGGTAGCGGCCGTGGACCGCCATCTCGGGCCGGAAGGCGGTAACCTTCTCTGGGAAGCCCGTCCCCGTCTGCCGGCGCAGCCGCTCGGTCCACTCCGTGAGCGTCGTGCGCATGGCCTCGAACAGGCGCGCCATCACCGGATCGTCGAGCCTTCGCGTGAGCGCCACCGGCGAGAGCCGTGCGCGATGCAGGATCTCGTCGGAGTAGGCGTTGCCGATGCCGGAGAGCAGCCGCGGGTCGCTGAGCGCGCGCTTCAGCGTGTGGCTCTCGCGGCGGAGCGCGGCGGAGAATTCGGGCAGCGTACAGCGGAGCGGCTCGAGGCCGCCCGGGTCGTGCGCGGCGAGCGCGCCCTCGCCGCGCAGCGCATGGAGCGTGGCGCGCTTCTTCGTGCCGGCCTCGGTGAGGAGCAGCGTCCCGGTCGGAAAGGTGAACGCTGCGTGGCCGATCCGGCCGGGCGGCTTCGCGGCGTGGGCCTTCCAGCGCAGCCGGCCCGCGATCATCAGGTGCAGCACCAGGAAGAGCTCGCCCTCGAAGCCGAACACCAGCCGCTTGCCGAGCCGGCGCAGGCCCGCGACGCGGCGGCCGTGGAATTCGCTGAGCGGCGGATCGACGCTGCGCAGCAGCGAGATGCTCGTGAGCTGAACGCGTTCGAGTGGTTGGCCGAGCACGCGCGGCGCGAGCGCCTCCAGGTAGACGGTGAGATCGGGCAGCTCAGGCATGGGGGGCCCACAGCACGCGGGCGCCGACCTCGCGGTGGTCGAGGCCGGAGGCCTGGTCGAGGCGTTCGATCCAGTCGGGGCGCTCGATCGAGTACTTGTGCAGCTCGCTCGCGAAGCCCCGTGGCACGAGCTCTGCGGCGAGCTCGCCCCACCAGGGTGCCGCGCTGCGGGCCAGCGGTTCGAGCACGATCACCCGAGCGCCTTTGCTCTGGGCGCGCGTGAGCTGCGCGACGATGCGCGCGCGCAGCTCGGGCCGGCACTCGTTCAGCGTCCAGCCCGCACAGAGGAGATCCCCCGGGCGCGCGGGCGGCACACCGGCCGGCAGCTCGGCGCGCCGGGTTCGACCTGCGACGCCGAGCGCGGCGAAAGAGCGTCGCGCTTCACCGAGTGCCCACGCCGAGCGGTCGAGCGCGAGCACGCGCGGGGCCCCGCAGGCGAGCGCGAGCGCTGCGCCCACCGCGCCCGTGCCCGCGCCGAGATCGACTACGCGCTCGGCGCCGTCGCGCCACGCACTCGGCAGCGCGGCTACGACCGCGGATGTGACGAGGAAGTGAAGCGGTGCATAGAAGCTGGAGAAGGCGGCGCGCAGGCCCGCGCCCCCGAGCGCGCCGGCAGCGGTGCCGTCGTGGCCGCGTCCCTCGACGTAACGAGTGGAGAGGGCCTGCACGCCGCGGCGCACCTCTCTCGAGCTGAGCGCCTCGCGCGCTCTGCTGCCCGCGATCCACGCCTGGAAGCGTCGCTCGATCTCGGGCGCGAGAGGCGGCGCGGGCTGGCTCGCCATCGGGTCTTCCTGTTCCTTGGCGCGACTCGCGGTGCTCGCTCATACCGCTAGCCTACCCGCCTCGTGAGGGTAGGTCCGTTCGTGCGCCTGGCGACGCTCCTGCTGCTGGCCGCGGCTGCGCGCGCGCAGGGCAACGCCCCCGCTGCGTCCGTCCCGCCCAGCACGTTACCGCCGAGCGTTGCTTCCGTGCCGTGGGATCTGATCGAGCTGCTCGGCCAGTCGGTCGCGCCCGGCGACCGGCGCCGGCTCTCGCTGCGCGCCGGCGAGTCCTTCGCGGGCGATGCGGTGGAGATGCCCGTGCTGGTGCTCCGCGGCACCACACCCGGCCCCGTGCTGTGCCTGGTTGCCGGTGTACACGGCGACGAGCTGAATGGCATCGAGATCGTGCGCAAGGTGTTCGAGACGGTCGGGCCGCGCGACCTCTCCGGCATGTTGCTAGGCGTTCCGGTCGCGAACGTGCACGGGCTGCGCCGCTCCTCGCGCTACCTGCCGGATCAGCGCGACCTCAATCGCTTCTTCCCCGGTCACCCCGGCGGCAGCTCGGCTTCGCGCATCGCGAGCGCGTTGTTCGAGAACGTGGTCGAGCGCTGCGACCTGCTGGTGGACTTCCACACCGGCTCGTTCCAGCGCACGAACCTGCCGCAGGTGCGCGGCGACCTGCATTCCCCGCGCATCCTCGAGCTGGCCAAGGGCTTCAGCATCGGCGAGATCGTCCACAGCGTGGGCCGTGCCGGGACCCTGCGCCGCGCCGCGGTGGACGCCGGCATCCCCGCGGTCACCTTCGAGGCGGGGGAGCCGCTGCGCTTCCAGGCCGAGGAGATCGAACGTGGCGTGGCGGGCCTGCGAGGCCTCTTGACCGCGTTGCGCATGACGCCGGGCGGCACCATGCGCCGGCCACACCGCATCTACTACCGCTCGCGCTGGCTGCGCGTGAACGACGGCGGGATCTTCCTGACCGAGCGCAAGCTGGGTGACGCCGTCCAGGTCGGCGACCCGCTGGGCACGGTGACCGACCCGGTCACCAACGAGCGCAGCACGGTGATCGCTCCCTTTCGTGGGCGCATCATCGGCATGGCCGTGCCGCAGGTGGTGATCCCCGGCTTTGCCGCGTTCCACATCGGCGTCGAGCAGCCCGGACAGGAAGTTCTCGAACCCGAGACGGAAGGGCCCGTGACGGGTCCGCGGCCCGACCAGCTCGACCCCGAGGAGGCACCGGAGTAGATGCACCGCTCCGTCCTCCTGGCCGGTGCGTTGCTCGTGGCGATCGGCCTCGGCCTGTTCTCGACCAAGACGCTCCAGTACGGCATCCCGGTGGCGCCCACCGAGAATCTCGGCCCGTGGCAGGTCGAGCTGCGCATCAGTGCGCGCGGCGACGGGGCGCGCGGCAGCGTGCGCGCGCTGCTGCCGTCCAGCGAGGGCGGTCAGGTGATCTTCGACGAGCGCTCCTCGTCGGACCGGCTCCAGTTTTCGATCCGGGAGCGCGCGGACAACCGCATCGGCGTCTGGACCGGCTGGCTCGAGGACGTCCACGAGGTCGTCTACCAGTTTCGCGTTCAGAGCCACGCGGTGACGACGCCGCTGCCCTCGCAAGGGCCGTATCCCAAGCCGCCTCGTCAGCTGCGGAGCGTCTGGGGCCAGCCCTCGCCCGGCATCCCGTCGGATACGCCTCAGGTGAAGGAGCTGCTCGAGAGCCTGCGGCTGCCGACGAGCGCCGATCAGCCAGCGCGCGTCCGCACGCTCTACGCCTTCGTGAGTCACGAGATCGCAACGGTGCGCTCGGCCAGCACCGACGCGCTGCTCACGCTGGCGCGGCGCGAGGGCAACGGCGAGGGCAAGGAGCGCCTGCTCGTGACGCTGCTGCGTGGCGCCGGCATACCCGCGCGGCTGGTGCACGGCCTCGAGCTGCGTGAGGGCACCACGCCCGAGGAGCTGCTCTGGGCCGAGGCCTGGGTGGCCGAGGCCTGGGTGCCGATGTCGACCGTGCACGACTTCTTCGAGACGACACCCGACGACTACATCGTGCTCGGCCGCAGCAACGTGGCGCTGGTGGAAGCCACGGGGGTCTCGGCGATCGGTCACCGCTTTCAGTCGCTGCGCGAGCACCTGCGGCCGGACGAGATCGCGAGCCTGCTCGCGCCCGACAACCGCGCCTTCGCCTGGCTCTCGCTCTACCGGCTGCCGGTCGGCTGGCAGTCGGTGTTGCGCGTGCTGCTGCTGGTACCGCTCGGAGCCCTGGTCGTCGCCGTGTTCCGCAATCTCGGAGGCATCACGACCTACGGCACCTTCATGCCCGTGCTGATCGCACTCGCGCTGCGCGGCTTTCCGCTCTACCAGGGGCTCGCACTCGTCGGTGTCGTGATCGCTGTGGGCACCTTGACGCGCTTCGCGCTCGAGCGCCTGCGCCTCTTGATGGTGCCGCGCCTCTCGCTGGTGCTCTGCTTCGTGGTGCTGGCCGTGATGCTGTTCGCGCTGGTCGGCCAGGATGCTGGGCTGCCGGGCCTGTTCGCCGGCGCACTGCTGCCGATCGTGATCCTGACCATGCTGATCGAGCGCGTCTACATCACCACCTCGGAGGAGGGCATCCGCGAGGCACTGCTGCGCGCGTTCTGGTCGGTGCTGGTGGCGAGTGCGATCCACCCGATCTTCCGCAGTGCGCATGCGGAGTACCTGATGTTCTCTTTCCCGGAGCTCGTGATCGTGGTGATGGGCATCCTGGTCTGGATCGGCGGCTACATGGGCTATCGCATCACCGACTTGATCCGCTTTCGCGAGCTCGCCGCTGCGGGCGCGGGCGTGCGCGCGCGATGATCGGCGCACTGCGCCGGCTCGGCGTGCTCGGCATCAACCGCCGCAATGCGGACTACACGCTGGGCTGGAATCAGCGCCGGCTCTATCCGCTCGTCGATGACAAGCTCACCACCAAGCGGTTGTGCCAGGAGGCCGGCATACCCGTGCCGAAGCTGCTCGCCGTGGCCAAGACCCACCGCGAGTCGCGCCGCCTGCTCGACCAGCTAGAGGGCTTGCCGGCCTTCGTCTTGAAGCCGGCCCGAGGTGCAATGGGCAACGGCATCCTGGTGCTGGAGCAACGCGAGGGCGGGCTCTGGCGTGGTGCGCGTCCCTACGCACGTGACGACTTCGAGTACCACGCCGCCGGCATCATCTCGGGCCTCTACTCGCTGGCGGGTCACGCCGACGTCGCCATGGTCGAAGAGCGCCTCGAGACGCACCCCGCGCTCGCGCCGCTGCGCGACGACGGCGTGCCCGACATCCGGGTCATCGTCTACCGCGGCGTGCCGGTGATGTGCATGATGCGGATGCCGACGCGACTCTCCGACGGACGCGCCAACCTGCACCAGGGCGCGGTCGGCATCGGCATCGACCTGGTGGAAGGCCGCGCGATCCACGCCATGCAGCGCGCGCGAAGCATCGACCAGAGCCCCGACACGGGCGTGCCCATCGTGGGCCTGTTGCTACCGGAGTTCGACTCGATCTTGCGTACTGCCGTCTCGGCCACCGACCAGACCGGGCTCGGCTACGTCGGTGCGGATGTCGTGCTCGACGCTCGGCTCGGCCCGGTGATCCTCGAGCTGAATGCGCGGCCTGGCCTCGCCATCCAGCTCGCCAATCGAGCCGGGCTGCTGCCTCGCCTCGATGCCGTGGACGCCCGGCTCGGACCGAACGACGGGCCGCACGCAGAGCTGACGCTGGAGCAACGCATCGCGCTCGGCCGCAGCATTGCAGCGAGGCTCTCGCGGTGAGGATGCTCGCGGCCCTGTGCCTGCTGCTCACATTGGCCAGCGCGCCCGCCGGCGCCCAGGGTCGACTGGCGCCGCCGACGCTGCCCTACGACCTGCTCTTCGAGGCCACGCTGATTCCCACGGACCGGCTGGCGCGAGTACGCTTGCGCATGGGGCCGAACCAGGTGAATCGCATGGTGCTCCGCATCGATCCCGAGCGACACACCAACCTGCGCGCAGACGGGAAGCTCGTCGTCGAAGGAAGGAATGCCACCTGGCAGCCACCGCGCACGGGCGGCGCGCTGCGTTACGAGTTCCGCGTCGACAAACTGCGCAACGCCTCCGCCTACGACGCCCGCATCTCGCAGCAGTGGACGATCTTCCGCGGCGGCGACCTGTTCCCCCCCGCGCGGGTGAGAGCGGAGCAGGGCGCGTACTCGCGCTCGACGCTGCGCCTGCGCGTGCCCGAAGGCTGGTCGATCGCGCTTCCCTACGAGCGTGTGGCGAACGGCACCTACAAGATCGAGAACGAGCATCGTCACCTCGACCGGCCGACCGCGTGGATGGTGCTCGGGCACATCGGTGTGCTGCGCGAGCGCATCGCGGGCTCGAGCGTGGCGGTGGCGGGCCCGTTTCGGCAGAAGCTGCGGCGCCACGACATCCTCGCGCTGCTGCGCTGGACGCTGCCGAGCCTGCGCAGCGTGCTCGGGGCACTCCCGCCACGGTTGCTCGTGGCGGGCGCCGGCGACCCGATGTGGCGCGGCGGCCTGTCGGGTCCGGACTCCGTGTTCATCCATGCGGAGCGGCCCCTCATCACGCCGGACGGCTCGAGCCCGATCCTGCACGAGATGTTCCATGCCGTCACCGGAGCGCGCGCCGTGGTCGACGGCGACTGGATCGTCGAGGGGCTCGCCGAGCTCTACTCGTACGAGCTGCTGGTGCGTTCACGCAGCATGAGCAAGGCGCGCTTCGAGCGCATGCTGGGCCGGGTGGCAGCGCGCGGCGCGAACGCGTCCTTGCGCGGTCACGGCTCGACGAGCGCTTCCACCGCGCGCGCCGTCACCGTCCTGCGACAGCTCGACGCCGAGCTGCGGGGGCGCACCGAGCAGCAGAAGACCCTCGACGACGTCGTCGCCGAGCTGGCGCGCAAGCGACAGGCCGTGTCCACGGCGAGCTTCCAGGCCACCGCGGAGCAGATCTCCGGGCTCGAGCTCGACGACTTCTTCCGCACGAAGGTGGAGCCGATATTGGAGCGGAATCGGCACTAGCGCATTCAGCTACCGCCACGCGAACACCGGCTGCTCGTAGTGGCCGACTCGCGTGGCGCGGCCCCAGACCGCCACCTCACGCAGCTGGAACAGGATCGCGGCCGTGGGCGCGTGGATGTGGGTGCCGACCAGCGGGATCGAGATCACCGCGCGCTCGCTCTCGGGGATGCGGCGCAGGTGCGGGACGCCGGGCTGGTCCAGCGCGGCGAGCGGCACCAGGTGGATCTCGGCTACTTCCTGCGGGTCTGGGTGCAGTGCTTCTGGGTCGCTGCTCCACACCACGACGGGCGTGATCACGAAGCCCGAGCGCGTGGCGTAGTCGTCGAGGCGGCCGAGCACGGCGGCGGGCGGCAGCTCGAGGCCGATCTCTTCGTGGCACTCGCGCAGGGCGCCCCGCTCGGGCGTCTCGTCACCGTCGAGGCGGCCGCCGGGCAGGGCCCACTGGCCGGAGTGTCGGCGCAAACCGTCTGCGCGCCGCGTGAGCACGAAGCACGGCCGTGCCTCGGCGTCGGGCAACAGCACCACGGCCACCGCGGCGTGGCGGCGACCCTCGAGCGGCTCTTCGTGCCGCGCGTGGCGGGTGAGGTGTGCTCGCACGCGCTCGGCGAGGGGCTGCACGGCCCGCAGAGTAACAGGAGGTGCGGGCCCGGGGGCGGGAGCCCGCTCTCAGCCGAGCGCTTGGTTCAGCAGGCTGGCGAGGACCTTTCTCGCATCGAAGCTGGCCTCGGCGATCGCGCGCGCCGCGCGACAGTGCCGGGCGTAGTCCGCATCGACGCGCCGCACTGCATCGGCCGCCTCTTCGAGGCTGGAAACGCGCAGCAGACCCTCGCCGTTCGGCAGAACCGCGCTCGGGCCCGTGTCTTCCACGACCGCGGGCCGACCCGTCGCCAGGTAGCAGAGGGTCCGGTCGCTGATCCAGGCGTTGCGGAAGCGGAGACACGACGGCTTCACGCAGCTGAACTCCGCACGAGAGGCCCGGATGTACTGTTGGTACAGCTCCGGACTGCCCGCCACCTCGTAGGCGTGGCGCACCCGCCAGCCGTGGCCCTCGAGCCGCTTGCGATCGGCCGCGTCCCCCGTGTAGTCGGCGTAGGCCTGCTGGCGCGCCGCGGCCTCCGACTCCGGGCTCTCGTCGAGGCACAGCGCCAGCTCGAACGCGCGGCCCGAGAGGCGCGGCAAGTCGAGGAATCTCAGGAACGCGACACGCTTGTTGTTGTCGTAGAAGCCGCCCCGGCCGTCGTTGACCCATTCCCCGTTGACACCTCCCATCCACGAGGACACGGTCGTGAAGGGGGCGGCGTCGGGCGGCGCGACGACCGGCCAGCGCTGGAGGTCCACCGGTGGGCGGATGTGCTTCCACGGCAGCCCGCAGTCCGGCGCCGCGGCGCCGGCTGTCCCGATCGTCTCACCTGTCGTGAAGTAGACGTCGTGGGGCGCGAGTCTGATCTCGCCGATCTCGACCCAGTGCTGCAGCAGGCCCGGATCGATGTCGACGAGAGCCGTTCGGCCAGCGCACGAGAGCAGCTGCGGACTCAGGTCGTATTGGAAGTTCAGCAGCAGATCGGCACTGGCGAGGACGCGCTCCGCCCCCGCCACGTCGTCCTCCGAGTACAGGATCGTCCGGTCCTCCAGACCGAAACGCCTCAGGCGCTCGAAGAGCTTGCAGCGCAGGCGAAGGTCGCGCTCCGGGTCGCCGCTGCTCAGGAAGCGCTCGAGCCAGATCACGTCGCAGCCGAGCTGCTGCAGGCCCGTCACGTACTGCATGTACACCCAGAAGTGTCCGCCGCCTTCCGGAAAGTTCGCGACGTTGGTGGGCGCCAGTACGACCCGGGTCACGAAGCGGCCCTCGTAATGCCCGGCACGTCACGATAGTCGATCAGCTGGATGCCGAGCCGATCGAGCCCGGCGCGTAGGGCCGGATCGCAGAGCGTGCGCAGCTCGGCCTCGCGCTCGATCCCGTAGTCCGACGTGAACGCGGGGTCGAGATAGCCCGGATGACACGAGAGCTCGGTGATCCCGTCGCCGAGCTCGTGCTCGAGCATCCGCAGCAGCTGCTCGACGGAGATCTGCTCGAGGTGCGTTTCTCCGTTCCAACGTCCATAGAAGCTCGGGAAGTACCGGACCGGCGAATGCTCGCGCAGCGGGAGGCCGTAGCGCGCTGCGATCTCCTGGAAGCACGGCAGGAGGTCTGACAGGCGCTGCGTGTTGTGGTGGGCATCGAGGTGGGTCGGCGGCGCGTCCATCAGCGCCAGGAAGCGCTCGATCTGACGCCGCAGCTCGCCTCGAACGGCGGCGAGGTCGGGGCGGCCGCCTCTACACCCGAGATCGAAGTGCAGCCCCACACCGAGCTCGGCCCGGCCGCGCGCCGCCGCGGCGGCTATCTCGCTGGCCGGCATGTCCACCATCAGGCTCGTGCTGGTCAGGATGCCGCGCTCGTTCGCCTCCAGGATTCCGCGTACGATGCCGGGGCTGGCGCCGAAGTCGTCGCCGTTGACGATGCAGTACCTCACGCTGCACTCGCTTGGTCGCGGCCCAGTAGCAAGGGCGTCAGCTCGACGAACCAGCGCTCCATCTCGAGCAGGTCGTCGTACACCCAGGCGGGCGGCGGGCCGTTGCCGCGCGGAAGCTGCAGCACGAACAGCGTCCGCCACAGCAGGCAGCTCGCGAAACGCCCGAGCTCGCAGCTCTCGGCGACGCGCTCGAACAGTGCCGGCTCCGGCCACGGCCAGCCCGCACCCCGCACGCATTCCCGGTACATGTCGAGGATCCACGGCCGATCGGCTGTAGGAAACTGGCGCAAGAAGGTAGACAGGTCATAGATCGCGGCCCCGATGCCGGCATGGTCCCAGTCGATCAGGTGCACCTGCGGGCCCGTTGCGTCCGGCGCCAGCAGGATGTTCGTGAGCCAGAGGTCGCCGTGCTGCAGCGTCTCCGGCCAGCCGAGCTCGGCGAACCCTCGAGTGCGCGCGGCCCCCTCGGCAGAGAGTGCGGTGAGACGCTCGAGCAGGCGGTCGATCAGCGTTACCCACTCACCCGGCAGGGCGTCGAGCATCCGCAGGGCGGCCAGGCCGCGTGCGGCATCTCCGACCGAGTCGGCAAAGAAGCCGGCGCCGAGGTCGATCCCAGCGAGCCGGCATTCCGCGAGCAGCGGGTGGCCCGCGAAGCGCAGATGCACGGAGGCGATCAGGGCCAGCGCGGCTCGGGTCGTCTCTTCGCGCGGCGCCCCGGCCTCGGCAGCGAAGCGCGCGAGCGTCATGTCGCCGAGGTCCTCGTACACGTGCCAAACGCAGGAAGCGTTGCGCGCGGCCGCCACCTCGAGCAGCGGCGGGCCATACGCGCCGAGGCCCACCTGGGGGAGCCAATGGCGTACGGCCCGCTGCTCACGATGCGAGCGATCGAGTGCCAGGCGCTTGACCACGAGCGGGCGCAGCGGCAGCGCGCCGGCTGCCTCCGGTCGAAAGCGGAGCCGGTGCACCCGAGAGCGCCAGAGGGTCTGCCCTCCGTCGAAGCGAAGGGAGCCGCCGCTCGCGAGGAGCTGCTCGAGCGCCGCCACGAGCTCGGGGGCGCCCTCGGGCTCGATGCCGCGCAGCCACGCCTCGAGCCCGGCGATCACCGGCTCACCCGATTCGGTCGCCAGCCGAGCTGAGCCAGCGACTCCACGATGCGTCGCTCATAGTGCACGAGATCGCAGACCGCGCCGTGGGGCCAGGAGGTGGTGAGAGACTCCGAGGCCCAGCTCACTGCGGCGATCCCGCCGCGCAGCAGCTGGCCGAGCTGCGCGAGCTTCGCGAGGTCGAGTCGCGGCCAGACCCGCTGTACGGCTTCGGCGTAGGCGGAGAGGTCGATGTTCGGGAGATCCACCGCGGGCAGTCCCCAGCCGGCCACTTCCCAATCGAAGGCGAGCACGCGCGGCTCTCCGCCCTCGCAGCGGATCCGCACGTTGCGTTCCGCGAAGTCTCCGTGCACGAGCGCGCGCGGCATCGCCGCGCAGGCGATCTCGACCTCGAGCCAACAGCTCGATACTTCATCGAGCAGCCGGAGCACGCCATCCAGCACGGGTCGTGCCTCGGGCAGGAGGGCCGGGTTCGCGAAGCCGGCGGCGATCCCCCGGCTTGCAAGGTCCAGCTGGCCACTGAACCACGCCGGGCCGCGGTCGGGCAGCAGCGCGGCGTTCGCGCTGCGCGATGAGGCGATGTGGAGCTCCGCCAGCCAGCGCGCGGCCAAGCGCCGCTGCTCGGCATCGCCCGGGTCCCAGGGATCGCCGCGCGCATCCTCGACGAAGAGCCAGCCAGCTTCGCGCGTCGGTTCCGCGAAAAATCCATAGTAGGTGAGGTGAGCACCGGGCAGCTCGCGGAGCAGCTCGTAGACGGCGCGCTCGTCGAGAGAGATCTGCCACAGGCATTGCTTCGCGATCACGTCCGATCCGTCTCGCCCGACACCCGGGAGGCGGTAAACCACGGACTTGTGCCGGCGCCGCAGCAGCTCCAGGCGCTCTGGGCATGGCCCTGCCCCGAGCTCGCGCCAGGCCCGCACGGCCGGCTCCTGCTCGAGCTCCGCCGTGCGCACCTCGACCGGAGTTCGGGCGAGTGCGCTGCCCCGCCGGCCCGTGCCGGCGAGCGAAGTCATTTTGCCACCCGAAGTAGCGCTCGCTGATGTATGATGGACTTCGCGCAGCGAGCAGCCCTGTGATCGACCTCGAAGCCACCCGGACGCAGATGCTCGCGGAGATCGGGGCCGACGCCCGAGGCGGCGTTCGGCTCGAAGCTCCCACCGATCCGCGCTGGATCGACGCTGCCCAGGTTCAGCTGCGACTGCGAGGCGGCATGCGGGACGAGCTCTTCCCGCCGCTCGAGCTGCTGCTCTCGGCACGCCTCGCCGGCGGATCGCGGCGCGCGCGCATCCGCGATCTGCTGATGCCCGTCCGGAGTGCACTGGGCAATGCCGAGAAGCACGGCAACCGGGGTCGCGCCGGGGCGAGCATCGAGGTCGAGGTGACGGCGACTCGGCAGGGCGTCCTGGTGCGTGTCAGTGACGAGGGCGCAG
>Ga0247727_10016582_pt1 | contig 11861 bp, 10 predicted proteins | sample WisWelCaveWW1625_FD_202498 | JGI IMG/M metagenome (GOLD analysis project Ga0247727, IMG submission 202498) | Biofilm microbial communities from Wishing Well Cave, Virginia, United States - WW16-25 | ecosystem: Environmental > Aquatic > Deep subsurface > Groundwater > Cave microbial mat | place...
CAAATGCAATTGCCGTTCGTGCTGCAATCGGCGGAAACCATGAAGGCCGCGGTCAAATTCCTCGAGCCGCACATGGAACGAGTCGAGGGCACGAGCAAAGGCACGATGGTGTTGGCGACGGTGAAAGGCGACGTGCACGACATCGGCAAAAATCTTGTCGACATTATTCTCACCAACAACGGTTATAAAGTCATCAATCTCGGCATCAAAGTGCCGATTGATCAAATGTTGCAAGCGACGACGGAGCACAAAGCCGACGCGATTGGCATGAGCGGCTTGCTGGTCAAGTCGACATTGATCATGAAAGAAAATCTTGAGGTGATGAATGAGCGCGACATTAAAATTCCCGTCGTGCTTGGCGGCGCGGCGCTGACGCGTCGTTACGTCGAAGAAAATTTGCGCGCGATTTATCACGGCTCACTGTCCTACGCCAATGATGCGTTTGACGGCCTGCATTTCATGGAAGAGATTTGCCGGAATGGAAAAAGTGTAAAGGCGCCATTAAAACGTAAAACGGCAAGCGCAAAACGTAAAACCGAAAATGGAAAAACCGCCATCACGATAACTGAAAAACCGGTTTGGCAGCCTGTGGAAATTCCGCCGGCGCCGTTTCTCGGAACAAAGATTGTTCGTGAAATTCCGTTGTCTACTGTGTTTGATTATATCAATCCGATTGCGCTGTTTCGCGGGCAATGGCAAGTGCGGCGCGGCAAGATGAAAATCGTCGATTACAATCAAATGGTCGAAAAGAAATTCGTGCCGATTTTTGAAGAGCTCAAACAACGTTGTATTAATGAAAAGCTATTGATTCCCGAAGTTGTTTACGGTTACTTTTTGTGCAATAGCGACGGCGACGACGTAATCATTTATGAGGCAAGTGGCAAAAAGGAAATCGAGCGTTTTCATTTTCCGCGTCAAGCGGAAGGCAATCTGTCGTGCATTGCCGATTATTTTGCGCCGGTGACGAGCGGCAAAAAAGATCTCTTCAGCATGATGGTGGTGACGGTCGGGAATCGCGCTTCGGAAATTTCAAAGAAACTTTTTGAAAGCGACAAATACGCCGATTATCTTTATTTTCACGGCTTGAGCGTGGAAACTGCCGAAGCGCTGGCGGAATATTGGCATAAAAAGATGCGCGAAGAGACGGGCATTGCCGGCGACGATGCCAAAGAAATTCGCGAGTTGTTTCAACAGGGCTATCGCGGCTCGCGTTATTCGTTCGGCTATCCGGCGTGTCCGAATCTGGAAGATCAAGCCAGGCTCTTTCGCCTGCTCGATCCGGCGCGAATCAATATTGCGCTCACCGAAGAATTTCAAATCGTGCCGGAGCAATCGACTTCGGCGATTGTCTCGCATCATCCGGAGGCGAGGTATTTTAATATAAAAGAGCCAATGAGCAAAGAAGACAAGGAAGCAATTGAGTAACGAGCTATCCGCAGTTTTGGTTAAATACCCGCGGATTGAAAAGACCTGCTGATGAGGGTGTTTCCGTGGGGTTCTTCATTTGCGGCGATTCTTTGCACTTAATGCGTATTGATAAGTGAGGTGCAATATGGAAGTCGAAGAAATCAAAAGCTTCATTGCAGACGGGGAAAGTGATACAGTTGAGTTTAAGGAATATTTTCCAGACAAATGGAATGAACTTAAACCCAAAATCGCGATCGCGCTTTGCGCGATGGCGAACAGCCATGGGGGTATCGTTATTATTGGCGTGAATAAAAACGGCCTTATCACCGGCGTTTCCGAATCGCCCATATTGTTTGCGGAAAGGTTGAAAGATATTTTGCATACCGCCCTCAATGTTCCGGTTTCTGCGCAGGTGAGGAAAGCCGAAGTGGATGGAAAATGGCTTCATTGGTTTGAGATCATGAAATATCGCGGGCCGGAGCCGTTGACGCATCAAAAGAAAATTTATGTTCGCCGTGGCGCTTCCTCGGTCGAGCCGAGTCCCCATGAAAGACAGGAATTATTCAATATTCTCGGCTTCCTTTTGACTGAGGAACAAATCGTTCCCAACACTGGACCCGCAGATATTAATTCAGGAAAATTTAAAGATTATTTGAGTCGTTTCGATATTGATGTCATAACTGAGCCACAACCAACATTTGAGCAGGATTTGGTTAATCGCAAGGTAATGATTAAACAATTTGGAAAAAGCCATTGCGCGGTCTATGGCTTGTTATGCTTTGGACTTTTCCCACAAAATCATTTGCCTTACGCCATAATTGATTTAAGCATCTATAACGGCTTGACCCGCGGTGATGAAATTATTTTTAACCGAACATGTGGTGGAACGATTTCGGAGCAAATAGAAGCTGCTGTAAGCGCCTTTCGAGAGTTATACCGCTTTGAAGATTTTTCTGAGCTGATTCGCAAGGATAATTTTCTGCTTCCGTTGGGAGCGATTCGCGAAGTGGTGGCGAATGCCGTTATCCATCGTGATTATGGGATTACCGGCAGCAAAATTTTGTTGGACATTTTCCGTGATCGCGTCGAAGTCACCAGTCCGGGTGAATTGCCGAATTCTCTCACTCCTGTTGAAGTGTTATCCGGCGGTGTGATTCGTTCGCGCAATGAAAGAATCGCTAACTATCTTTTGGCAATGGGCGCGGTTGAAAGTCGGGGGCGCGGCATTCCGCGGGTTCGCAAGTTAATGCGCGAATTTAATGGCACTGATTTGGAATTAGAAAACAATCGCGAAATCCGTTATGTTCGAGCGCGACTTTATATTCGATAAAATTTCGAGAACAATTCATGAAAATACTCATCACCGGCGCCAGCGGTTTTCTCGGGGGATATTTGGCGCAAGCGGCGCAGGGCAAAGGCGAATTGATCGGAACCTATTGGGAACATCCGGCGGCAGTGCCGGGTGTTGATTTGCATCGGATGGATTTGACCAATCTCGTTGCGGTGGCGCAATTTGTCCGCAAGATACAACCGCAGATCATTATTCACTCGGCGGCGCTGGCCAATCTCGATACATGTGAAGCGCAAAAAGATTGGGCGTGGCGCACGAATGTGGATGCAGCACGAATGATTGCAGCAGTGGCGCGCGAGCTTGGCAGCCGGCTCATTCATATTTCCACTGACATGGTTTTCGATGGGAAAAAAGGAAACTACGAGGAAGATGATTTGCCGGAGCCGATTAGCTATTACGGCTACAGCAAACGCGCCGCTGAAGAAACCGTGCTGCGGGCATATCCCGAAGCGCTGGCAGTGCGTGTCGCATTGCTGTACGGTTTTCCTGTTGCCGGCGGCAACAGCTTCTCAGCGGAAATTTATCACAGCATGCGTGCCGGGCAGAAAGTCAAGGTTTTTGCGGATCAATATCGCACGCCGATTTGGGCCGGCAACGCGGCGGCGGCGATTATGGAGTTGGCGGAAAAAAATCAGCGCGGCGTTTTGCATCTTGCCGGCAGCGAGCGCATCAGCCGCGCTGAATTTGCGCGCGAATTGGCTCGCCAAATCGGCGCCGATAAGAATTTGCTGGAAGATGTTTCTATGCACGAAGTCAAATGGCTGGTGCCGAGACCGCCGGATGTTTCGTTGAATACAACTCGCGCGCGGCAAATATTACGAACGGCGCTGCTCGATTGCCGCACGGGCATCAACCAGATGCTAACAATGGCGCCGCAAGCGTTGCAAGATAATTCAGATAAATGAAAGAGAGAGGGACTGGAATGTTATTACGACTGGCGAAAGCAAAAGAAAATTTCATCTTGATTGGTTGTATAGCGCTATTCTGCGCCTGCACTGAACCGTCGCGATTTCCTCAAAATAAAAACAGCACAGCCGAATTGGCCGCGAATGATATTCATTATCACGTGAATTATCTGGCCTCGGATTCGCTCGAAGGCCGGCTTTCCGGAACAGAGGGATGTGAGAAGGCCGCTGCCTACATCGAGGCGGAATTTGCGCGTTTCGGCTTGCAGCCGCTCGGTGACAACAACGGCTATGAACAAAAATTTGATTTCATCGGCGAGGTGACGCTCGGCGCCAAAAACCGGATCACGTTGCAGCGCGGTGGACGCGACACCACGCTGGCCATTCACCGAGATTTTATTCCGGCGGGTTTCTCCGCTTCGGATAGCGTGAGCGGCGAAGTGGTTTTTGCGGGCTACGGCATTGCGGCGGCGAAACTCAATTACGACGATTACGCCGGCATCGAGGCGAGGGGAAAAATCGTTTTGGCTTTGCGCTATTCTCCCGCTTCCAATAACCCGCATGCAAGTTTCGCCGAATTTGAGCCGATGCGTTATAAAGCGTTGCAGGCGCGGCAGCATGGCGCCAAAGCTTTACTGGTGGTGAATATCACGGATTCGACAACGCGATCCCCGGCGTCCTTGCCCAGGTTGCATTTCGACCGTTCGGCCGGCGACGCCGGTTTGCCGGTTGCATATATTACTGTTGAAATGGCCGATTGGCTGCTGGCCGAATCCGGACAAACGATTGAAAATTTAAAAACACATATTAATAAAAACCAAAAACCGCAGTCGTTGGCGATTTCCGGAAGCCGGGCCGCCGTCATTGCCGAAATAAAACCGGAGCGGCGGGTCAGCGCTAATATTATCGGAAAACTTGCCGGCAGCGATTCGAGTCTTCAAGAGCAAGCCGTCATTATTGGCGCGCATTACGATCATCTGGGCCGTACGATTGAAGGCGCCATGGATCCGGATAACGCCGGCCAAATTCACAACGGCGCCGATGACAACGCCTCGGGAACGGCCGGCGTGCTCGAACTGGCGCAATATTTTGCCGCGCCGGAAAAACGTCCGCGCCGCTCGCTCATTTTCATGGCCTTTAGCGGCGAAGAGCTGGGCCTGCTCGGCTCCGCCCATTATGCCGATCATCCGACTTTTCCGCTGGCGCAAACCACGGCGATGATCAACATGGACATGGTCGGTCGCATGCGCGACAGCTTGCTGGTCGTGCACGGCATCGGCACGGCGTCGCGATGGCGAGAGTTGATGGAACGGGTGAATCAACCGCCGCAATTTCAACTGATGCTGAAGAACGAAGGCCGGGGCCCGAGCGATCATGCGAGTTTTTATCAGAAAAATATTCCGGTGTTGTTTTTTTTCACCAACCATCATGAAGATTACCATCGCGTAACAGATGATGCCAATAAGATCAACACCGAAGGCGAGGCACGAATTTTGCGTTTTATCGCCCGGGTCGTGGCGGAAGTGGCGAATCAAGATTCGACGCTGCATTTTACGAAAGCTGAAAGCGAACAGCCGGTGATGCGCGGTTTTCGCGTTTCGGTTGGAACCATACCCGATTATGCCGCTGAAGTTGAGGGAATGAAAATTAGCGGCGTTCGCAAAGAAAGTCCGGCGGAGAAAGCCGGCTTGCAAAGCGGTGACATCATCATAAAGTTTGGAAAAATCGACGTCAAAAACGTCTACGATTATACTTACGCTCTCGGTGAATTTTCTCCCGGACAAAAAGTGCCCGTCGTCGTCAAGCGCGGCAATCAAACCGTCACGCTCACCGTTATTCTGGAACGCAGCCAACGACAATAATTTAATTTTCGTCTGCAATCGAGCCGAACGTGAGGTACCATTAAAGACCCCGGTTTGCTTATCGAATTTTTTTGGCGCAGGAAAATCGGGGTTTCAGTTTTGTATTTGCTGAATACAAATTGGAGATGGATATTGGAGCATTGGAGTGATACTACACAAATGCAAAAGGTAACGTCTGCCGATGGCGAAACTCCGGACGGTCTGGCGGAGGATGCCGTCCGGCCCAGAGGCTCGGTTCGGTCTCGCGAGAATGCCGCAACGCCGGCTGGCGCCGGGCCTGAAGACGTTTCTTCGCCGCCACCTCGCTTGCCGCCGGTGCAGGCTTTTCCCAAAGAGTTCAACAAAAATTATCTCGAAGCGCTGGATTGGCGTTACGTTGTCATTTTGATTTTGACGCTGATTCTCGAGCCACTGCTCATCTGGTACATGGTTCAAACGCATCCCGCGCATTTCAGCGAGGAGGACGTCGCCAGGCTGCAGAATCGATATGCCGAGCTTTTTCTGTCGGACTTCAAGGTTGAGAACGAGCCGGCGGCAGAACCATCAACGGATATTTTGGCGCGCGCGCGCGAAGCGGTGCCGAAAATTCTCGAAGGTATCGAAGGTGGATATACAAGCCACGCTGCTGAAAATGTCAATCAATTAAGTTTGCGCGGCCGTCGCCGCGAGGCCAGTCCGGAAACGCGAAGTTTATCCGGCGAGAATCGTGAAGCCGTTCGCCGGTTAAAGACAGCGACGCGCCAACGCGGCAGGCAAGCGCTGTCTGAACATGTCGAACGAATTGGTTTGCTGGGCGTCATCACTTCCGGTGGCAGCGGCATGGTTTCGCGCGAGCAAGTGACGGACATTCTGCAGTATGCCGATAGCACCGCCGGCGACATCGATCATGTTATTGCGCAAGTGCAGCAACTGCGTATACCTCGCGCCGGCATTGATTATTTCGGCACGAGTGTCAGCGGCGGGCCGGGCTCCGTGCGCGGCGGTTTGGGCGGACAACCTGGGTTCGATGAAGTTTACATTGCGCCCAAAGAAGTGCGCGGTAAACGCGCGACGTCTTCAGGCGTGATGCCGGAAGATATTGTCACCGGCCTTGCCGAGGCGCCGCAGCAAGCGGTTGAGCGCAATCAACAGTTTGAGCAAGTCGCTTCGGCGCCCGCGTTGATTCCAACGCCGGGCATTTCCGGTCTGCGTTCACGGCCGGCGAACGGCGACGCGACGCGCGATCGCGATAAAATTCGCGAAGTGGTTTTGGCGCATAATCCGGCGATTCAAGATTGTTACCGGCGCCAGCTCAAAGGCAACGCGGCTTTAAAAGGAAAAGTCACCGTGCGTTTTACGATCAATCCGGCCGGGTATGTCGTTCATGTTGAGATCGTCAGCGCCGATATGGCCGCGGATGGCATTCCGATTGTCTTGTCGCAAATGGAAGAATGTATTTTGACTAAAATCCACAAGTGGCGCGATTTCGGACAAGTGGATGAATCGCAGGGCGACGTCACCTTTCGGCAAACCTATAATTTTGGTTATTGAGAACTAAATTTTTATAAGCAAATTTCATTTTTAAAAACCCCACAGAGAATTTTCATGTGGGGTTTTTTATTTTTATAACATTTGACATTTTGTTCCCGACAATATATTTTGTTCTCATGTCCGAAGCATCTCAATTTCTCGCTCGCGCCGCCATCAAAGCCGGTGATGAAGAGCATCGACTGAAGATTGCCAAAGCCATTGCGACTTATAATACGGCGGTGACGGCGACCAAAGCCAACCAATTCGTCGATTGGCAGTCGGCGCGGGATCTGGCGACGGCCATCAAAAATTATACGCTGGATCATCTCGCTGATCTGCTCGAACAATTTGAAGCAAACTTTATTGCGCGCGGCGGAAACGTTTTTTGGGCGGCGACCGCGACCGAGGCGGCAAATTATGTTTTGCAATTGGCGCAGCAGCATCAAGCAAAAAAAGTCGTCAAAGCCAAATCGATGACGACGGAAGAAATTCATCTCAATGAAAAACTCGAGCACGCCGGTATCGAAGTTCGCGAAAGCGATCTCGGCGAGCTGATCGTGCAATTGGCCGGCGAGAAGCCCTACCATATCGTCACGCCGGCGATGCACAAAACCAAAGCGGAAATCAGCCAATTGTTTCAGGAAAAATTGGCTGCGCCAGCGACGGCAAGCGCTGAGGAATTGACGATGATCGCGCGCCGCCATTTGCGCCAGGATTACGTGACGGCGGGTATCGGCATTACCGGCGCGAATTTTTTGATTGCCGATGCCGGCGCGATTTCCATGACCGAAAATGAAGGCAACGGCCGGTTGACCATGTCCTGCCCGCCGGTTCACATCGTCGTCGCCGGCATCGAAAAAATCATTCCGCGCTTGACTGATCTCAGTTTGTTTTTGCCGCTGCTCGCCACCAGCGGCACCGGACAGGAAATCACCTGCTATAATTCCATCGTCTTTGGCCCGCGCCGAAAGGATGAAGATGACGGCCCGGAAGAGATGCACGTCATTCTGCTCGATAACGGCCGCTCGCAACTTTATAACCGGCCGCAGATGCGCCAGGTTTTGCGGTGCATTCGCTGCGGCGCGTGTTTGAATGCGTGCCCGGTGTTTCGCACCATCGGCGGGCATACTTATAACGTCACCTATCAAGGCCCGATTGGCGCCGTCATCTCGCCGCATTATAACGGCTTGCCGCAATACCAGCATCTTGCCTTCGCCTCGTCGTTGTGCGGCGCTTGCAGCGATGTTTGTCCGGTCCGCATCGATTTGCACCATTTGATTTTGGAAAATCGCGTTGAAGCGATACGGCAAGCGCCGCAAAATCTGTTTTGGCGCTTCGCCATACGAGCCTATGCCTGGACGATGGGTTCGCGCCGGCGCTTGAATTTGATGCGAAGTTTTTTGCAGCTTGGACAACCCTTCCTATTTTTAATGGACAAACATTTTAAAAAACGCATGCCGAAATTAGCCGAGAAAACCTTTGCGGAATTGTGGAAGGAGAACGTTTGAGCCACGCTCGTGAACAGATTCTGCAAAACTTGCGAATGCGCCAAGCAGCGACGGCTTCGTCGTTGCAGAATTATGAGGATGCCCCTATTTACCGAAATTTCGAATCCGCTCGCCAAAATCCATTGCAATTTTTTGCGCAAAAACTGGCGGCGCTCAAAGGCGAGTTCTTTCACGCCAAAGACGAAATGACGGCGGCAAAAATTTTGCGAGAATCATTGAACAATTTTTTTTCACAAACAAAAATTGTTGACATTGCGAAACTTGCAGCCCGGCATCGTCATCCCTTGCTCGACCGCATTTTCGCTGCCGATGATTGGCTTTCCCAAAATGTCCCGATGATCGACGGACAAAAAATTTCCTCGCCGGATTTTGCTGATTTTATGGTTGGCATCACCGCCGCGGATTTTCTCGTCGCGCGCACCGGCAGCATCGTTTTGAGCACCGCGACCGCTGGTGGACGGCGGCTCTCCGTTTTGCCGCCGTTTCATATCGCCATTGCCACAATGCAACAATTGGTTGTTTCTCTCGACGAGGCGCTCAAAATTTATCATGAACGCGGCGAGTCGAAGCGCTCGAGTTATGCGACGATCATCACCGGTCCGAGCCGAACCTCGGATATCGAAAAAATTCTCGTGCTCGGCGCGCACGGCCCGAAACGGCTGGCGGTGATTGTGGTGGGAGAATGATCTTGAAGTTTTCGAAGGATCACAACTCTAATTGAAACCGCACGGCCTCTTGAATCTGTTTCTTCAGCTTTGCATTTTGCAATTCGCCAAGACGTTTTTCAAGACGAGTTTTATCCAACGTCCGGATTTGATAGCACAAAGCGATAGAGTCAGTTCTGAACCGCGAACCGGATCGAGCAACGCCACGAAAATGTTCCATTGATAATTCATACCTCGCGCTCCCACCATTCAGCGTCAACGTGTTTGAAATCATTCATAACTTCTTGCAAATCGCCCATGAAACGCGGGTCGCTCGCAGCCTGTTTAATTTTGAGGATTTTTTTCATCGACCGATTCTGGAACGGCGTTACTTTGCTGTTCACGTTGGCGCAGTAACGGCTCGACGAAGATATAATCTTCAATTGGTAGAATAACACCAATTTGCCGTCCATTTGTGTCTATTATAAATTGCTTGCTTATTATTGTGGTATTCATATCTTTTCATCCGGTTTTGAAAAAGTTTTGGAAAATCACTGTTAGAATTTAGTTGGATCCAGGATAAAAGTCAATATTGAAATTCTCATGCCCAACCTCAACGCAAACTCCCAATCATTTGATCGCACGCTCACCGAAGGCCCCATTCTCAACGCCGTGTGGAAAATCGCGTGGCCGACGATGCTGCAAAACGTCATTGCCGGTTTGCAAGGCATCATCGACCACACACTGGTCGGCCATCTCGTCGGCTACAGGGCCAACGCCGCCATCGGCGTGAGTTGGCAAATTTTTTTGGTCGTGATCGTTTTCATCAGCTCGCTCTTTTCAGGAATGGGCGTGCTGGTCGCGCGCTTTGCCGGCGCCGGCGATACCGAGAAAGTCAATCGCGTCGTTTATCAAGCATTTTTGACCGCAGTCATTCTCGCCTGCTTCATTTTGGCGCCTATCGGCTATTTTCTTGCGCCCCAATTATTGGATCTCGTTCATGCCGCGCCGGAAGTGAAAGCCGAAGCGCTGCCGTTTATTCGAATTATGTTTGTCTTCAGTTTCGGCATGCTGATTTTTTTCATGCTCGGCGGCGCGCTGCGCGCGGCCGGCGATGCGAAAACACCATTGCGGCTTGGCATCATGATGACCGTGCTCAATTTAATTTTTAATCTTATTCTCATTCCTGGACTCGGGCCGATCCCCAAATTCGGCACCGCCGGTTCGGCGATGGGCACGGCTCTCGCCGCCGGCATCGCCGCGTTGACCGGACTCTATTTGCTTTTTTCGAACAAACTGGTGGTGCAATTTTCCAAAGGCATGAGCTGGCGGCCGGATTGGAAAATTATCGGCTCGCTGTTCAAATTCGGGTTGCCCACCGGCTTTCAAGGCATCGCGATGAATGTCGCCGGCGTTTTGATGCTGCGTTTCATCGGCTCCCTGCAAAGCAGCGCCGCGGCGCAAGCAGCGTATGCCGTGTGTTACACTGAATTATTTTCGTTGATCACGTGGACCTCGGTTGGTTTGATGGGCGCAACCGCCGCATTGGCCGGGCAAAATCTTGGCGCCGGAAAACCAGAACGCTCCATCCTCGCCGTGCATACGGCCTCGCGTCTCGGACTTTCAGTGGCCGTCGCTGTCGGTTTAATGTTCATGATTATTCCTCAGCAACTGCTGGCGATTTTCGGCTTGAACGATCCGGTCGTCGTCGATCTTGGCAAAGAACTGCTGCGCTATTTGAGCATTTCCGGATTGTTCATCACGGTGGCGCTCGTTTATAACGGTGGTTTGCAAGGCACGGGCGACACGCGCAGTCCGCTCTTCATTACGTTGATTTCACAAATCGTCATTCCAATTGGTCTTTGCAGCATGCTCCAATCAATGCGCAGCTTGCAGCCGCATGACGTGTGGCTGGCGATTGTTTTTGGACATGCGAGTCGCGCGTTACTGTCGTTTCTGCGTTTTCAGCAGGGAAAGTGGAAAAAGATCAGAGTAGAAATTGGCACAGCAACGACGTAAAACCGCAACAAGCCGAGCTTGACTTTTCCGAAAAAGTTGTGTAGTTTTGTATAAACTTATCACCTATGCATAAAAGAAAATGTGCTGATTATCATGGAGGCTAATATGCAAACATACACTTTGCCGCGCGAGGCCTTTAATTTATTGATCGAAGCGCTTGGCGGGCAACAAAAAGCTGAAGTATTTGCCAAGTCGATGGAATCATTTCTCGTTGCTATCGACAACAAAGCCACGGCAGAAATTGTCGATAAAAAGGAAATGATAAAAATTGAAGTTCGGGACGAGCTCAGAAAAGAATTGGTAACCAGGGAGATATTTGATGAAACTCTTAAAAACCTGAGAAACGAGATGCGAGAGAGATTCAATGTTGTCGACGAGAAATTCAAAGGCGTCGACGAGAAATTCAAAGGCGTCGACGAAAAGTTCAAAAGCCTGGAAGATAGAATGGACGAGAAATTCAAGAGCCTCAATTTCAAGCTGAATCTTTTTTTGGCCATTGCGCTGATTGCTTTGACGTTTGCAAATCCAACTTTTGTCGCGTTGATTCAAAAAATTTTTTAACGGTGTGTGCAAAATCACGCCAAATAAAAATGCCTACCAATAATTGCGCGCGGTTCTCAAATTAATGTCTCAAATTTAATCCTTCTCTCCCCTTG
>Ga0247727_10016583_pt1 | contig 11861 bp, 9 predicted proteins | sample WisWelCaveWW1625_FD_202498 | JGI IMG/M metagenome (GOLD analysis project Ga0247727, IMG submission 202498) | Biofilm microbial communities from Wishing Well Cave, Virginia, United States - WW16-25 | ecosystem: Environmental > Aquatic > Deep subsurface > Groundwater > Cave microbial mat | place...
TGAGCGAGCTGCAAGAGGAGCTGAAACGGTCGTGAGGGTGGCCGGCATCATGAGCGGCACTTCGCTCGACGGCATCGACGTCGCGATTGTGGATATCACCGGCGCCGGCTGGAACCAGAAGCCGCGGATCGTCGCCTATCACACCCGGCCGTACCCGCGCGCCGTGCGCGCGGCGATCCTGGGCGTGTCGAACGCGTTGACCCATACCGCCTCGATCGCGCGGCTGCACTTCCTGCTGCCCGAGCTCTACGCCGAAGCGCTGTTCGAGACGTCCAGCCGCGCCCGCCTGAAGCCGGGCTCGATCGATCTCATCGGCTGCCACGGCCAGACCATCTTTCACGAGGGGACGCCGGTGCGGTATCTCGGCCGGCGCGTCGCCAGCACGCTCCAGATCGGCGACGGCAGCGTGCTGGCCGAGCGAACCGGCATTCCCGTGGTCTTCGATTTCCGGCCGCGCGACATCGCCGCCGGCGGCTGCGGCGCGCCGCTGGTGCCGTATGTCGACTACCTGCTCTATCGCCACGCGAAGATCGGCCGCGTGGCGCTCAACATCGGCGGCATCGCCAACCTGACCGCCATTCCTCCGGCGGCCGGGCCGGAGGAAGTGGTCGCCTTCGACACCGGGCCTGGCAACATGGTCGTCGACGCGCTGGTCGAGCGCCTGACTGTGGGAAAGAAACGTTATGACGCCGGCGGGCGGATCGCCGCGCGCGGTCGTCTGATCCGGACTCTGCTCGATGAATTGCTCGAGGATCCTTTCTATGCCCTGTCTCCGCCCAAGTCCGCGGGCCGCGAGCAGTACGGCCGCGAATTCGTCGACCGGCTGACCGTCTCCGGGCACATGCCGCCGGACCTGATCACCACCGCGACGGTGCTGACCGCCGCCACCATCGCGCTCGGCGTCGATCGCTTTGTGCGCCGGCGCATGCGGGGAGGCTTTGAAATCGTCGTTTCCGGCGGCGGCGCGCGCAATCCCGTCATCATGCGGTATCTGACCGCCTTTCTGCCGAATGCGGTCATTCGCGATTCCAGTGAGTTCGGCATCCCGGGCGACGCCAAGGAGGCGATCGCCTTCGCCGTGCTCGCCTATGAGAGCCGGCGCGGCCGGCCGGCGAACCTGCCCTCGGCCACCGGGGCGCGCCGCGCGGTCGTGTTGGGGAAACTGTCGCCGGGGCGATCGTAAAGTTCGCGACCCGACGCCAACGATCTATCACCGCCCCTCGACCGTCACCCGCGCCCGCAGATTGGCGACTCCGGCCGTGTAGCGTGAATCGGCGACGGTGAAGGCGATGGCGTCCTCGAGCCAGTCGTGCCAGACGCCGTCGGGGTCGTGCGAGGCAGCCGTCACCGTGTACTGCCACGGGCAGAGCTCGCAGGAGAACGCGAACGTCACCGTCAGCGTTTGCCCGGCCTCGACGGGGCCGAGCCGCACGCCTTCGAGCTCGGTGTTGGTGCCGTACACCTCGAAGCCGATCCGCGTCCGGATCATGATCCCGACCACCGGATCGGCGACCGCGCGGTGGAACCGGACGCGCACGCGCACCGACACCGGCTGGCCGCTTTGCCAGACCATCGCCGGCCGCGCCTCGGCGTCGAGCGTCTCGATGGCGGTCAGCTCCGCCCGGCCGTCGCCGCGGCGGAACGAGGGCGCCAGCGGCTCGGAGACGTGGTGTCCCCACTCGCCGAGCTTGCGGGCCACATGGCGGATATACCGATCGAGGGTTTCCCGCGGGTCGCCGCGAGCGGCGAGGCGGCCGGCGTCGAGCCACCAGATCTCGTCCGAGAGCTCGCCGAGCAGCTCACGATCGTGCGAGACGATCAGTATGGCGGCGCCGCGGCGGCGCAGGCGTTCGAGCCCGATCGCGGCGCGCGCGCGCACGATCGGGTCATGACGCGCCAGCGTGCCGTCGACCAGCAGCGTGGCGGCCGGCCCCAGGTTCAGGTCGTCAAGCGGTCCGAGCAGGCGGCGTGGCTCGGCCGCCGTGACTTCGCCGCGGGCGGGCGCCGAGAGCCCGGCCGCCAGCCGGAGCAGCGTGCTCTTGCCCGCGCCATCTTCGCCGGTCACGCCGATGATCGCCCCGTCGGGAGCCGTCGCCGAGAAGCCGTCGAGCGGCGGGGCGCTGACGTCGCGAAAGGTAATTGCCATCGTAGATAGAATAACGGGTTCATGCGGGAAGCGGTCCTCGTCGTCCTCTCGTCGCTGCTGGCCGGCTGCCGTACCGCCGAATCGGACTGGCGAACCGCGCTCGTCCGGGGCGCCGGCGTGGTCCGCCTGCCGGCCGGAGTCGTCGAGGTCTCGACCGAATTGCGGCTGCCCGCCGAAGCCGACGGCTTCGAGCTTGCCGGGCATCCCCGAGGCACCATTCTCCGGGCGGCCGCGAAGTTTCGGGGCCGCGCGCTGCTGGTCGCCGCCGGCGGCCGCCGCATCCGCCTGCGCGATCTCACGATCGACGGAAACCGCGGCGCGGTCGCAACACCGGCGGGACTGCCGCCCGGCGATGTTCCATTCGCGCGTTTCAGCACCGCCAACGGCGTGCTCGCCGATTCGGTCGACCGGTTGACCATCTCCAACGTGCGGTTCCGCGAAATCGCCGGCTTCGCCATTCTCGTCGCTCGCTCGCGCCGCGTCGACATCGAGCGTGTCACCGTCGAGTCGAGCGGCGGCCGCCAGCCCAATGGCAGGAACAATGCAACCGGGGGGATTCTCATCGAGGAAGGGACCGCCGGCTTCCAGGTGCGCGACAGCGTGTTTCGCCACATCCTCGGCAACGCGGTCTGGACGCATTCGCTCTACACGTCACCGCGCAATAGCGACGGGCGGATCTCCGGCAACCGGTTCGAGACCATCGGAAGGGACGCCATCCAGATCGGGCATGCAACGCGCGTCGCCGTCGAGGACAACAGCGGCGCGCGGATCGGCTATCCGGCCGACGCCGTCGATGTCGAAGGCGGCGGGACGCCGGTGGCGATCGACACGGCCGGCAATGTCGACGCCAGCCGTTACCTCCGCAACCGCTTCGAGGAGATCAACGGCAAATGCGTCGATCTGGACGGTTTTCATCACGGCGAAGTGCGCGGCAACACCTGCTTGAATACGGGCGGCGCCGAACAGTATCCGTTTGGCCACTACGGGATCGTCATGAACAACACCAATCCCGACATGCAATCGGAAGCCATCAGCATCACCCAAAACGTCATCGAGGGAATGAAGTTCGGCGGCCTCTTTGTGATCGGCAGCGGGCACCGGATCTCGGGCAACCGGTTCCTGCGCCTGAACACCGCCGGATGCAACGAAAACGCCGCGCGCTTCGGATGCTCCCATTTCGCCGGAGAGCCGGATCTGCTGCAAACCGGGATCTACCTGGGCCGCCGAGCCGAGCGCCCGGCCCGGACACACGGCAACACGATCGAAGATAATGAGATCGCCGGGCACGGGATGCGAACGCGCTGCGTCGGCGCGGCGCCCGGGGTCGCGCTGTCCGCCAGCACGATCCGCAACAACCGCTGCTCGGACCAATGAGCATGGAACGCCCGCTCCTCCAGCGCATGCGCGACGACTGGAACGGGCGCGCCCGCGAGGACGCCGGCTACTATGTCGCCTTCGGCCGCCGCAACCAGAGCGACGAGGAGTTCTTCGCCACCGCCTCCGACGTCGTGCGCGCTGTCGAGTTCGAGCTGCGCCGGCTGGCGCCCGCGCCGCCGCGCGCGCGGAAAGCGCTCGAGATCGGCTGCGGGCCGGGGCGCTTGATGCGGCCGCTGAGCCGCCACTTCGGCGAGATCCACGGCGTCGACATCTCCGACGAGATGATCCGGCGGGCGCGGGAGAACCTGCGCGGCGTCCCCCACGCGCATGCGCACGTCGCCGAGAATTCCGACCTGGCGGCGTTCGCCGGCGATTCGTTCGATCTGGTGTACTCCTACGCCGTGTTCCAGCACATTCCCAGCCGCGAGGTGATCTTCGGGTATCTGCGTGAAGCGCGGCGGGTTCTGAAGCCGGGCGCCATCCTGCGATTCCAGATCAACGGCCTGCCGGAGACGGCGCGCCGCCGGGACACCTGGAGCGGCGCGCGCGTTTCCGCCGCCGAAATGGCCGATTTCGCCGCCGGCCACGACATGCAGTTGCTGGCGCTCGAGGGGATCGAGACGCAGTACATGTGGGTGACTTGCCGCAAGCAGGCCGACGGGTGGAGCGCGGCACTCGCAGGGAAACCGGCGCCCGCCCCGGCGCGGATCCGCCGCATCACCAATGCGCACGGCTCCGAGCCCCTGGCGCCCACTCGCGGCCGGTTCTCCTCGATATCGCTGTGGATGGAGAACCTCCCGGAGGACGCCGGCCTGAATCACCTTGCAGTGCGCATCGCCGGACGCGACGGGTTCGTTTCCTACCTCGGCCCGCCGGAGCCGGATGGGCTCGTGCAGCTCAACGTGTATTTACCGGCCCAGCTCGATACCGGATTGCAGCCCGTCGAGGTGCTGTGGATCGGCCGCCCGCTGTGCCCGCCGGCCACGCTCCGTCTGATCCCGCCGGCGCCTCCGGTTCCGCGAGTCGTGTCGGTGACCGACGGCATCGATCTGCTGAGCGAGACCCGCATCGTCACCGGCTCGGTGAAGATCGTGCTCGAGGAAGTGGCCAGGCCCGAGGCGCTTCAGGCGATGATCGGCGGCCAGCCCCTGCTCGATCTGCGTTTCTTCCTCACCGATCCACGAATGCCGGCCTGGGAGGTGAATGGCCGCGTTCCGGCATCCCTGGCTCCGGGTGTGCACAGCCTCGAGCTCTCGCTCGGCGGACGGCGCTTCGCCCCGGTCCGGCTTGAGATCGGGCCGCCTGAGACTCGACTCTGATTGTACAGTGGTTCACAACCGCTTGAGCAGCCAGCTCACCCGCCCCACTTCCCGGTTCTCGAAGATCTGCCGGGCGCTGACCCGCCAGGCCTGGTGGCGGTACGCCTCGGGAATGTGCACCAGCAACCGGCACTTGTTCGTCACTTCGGCCGCCAGGACGCCTTGACCGACGGTGTGAGTGCCTTGGGCGGCCAGCAGCACGGTCGCCGGATCGTCGGTGTTGCCCGCCGGTGTCACGCTCGATTCCGCACCGAGCGCCCGCACCAAAGACATGGGCGCGCGGAACCGCAACACCGCGCCCGGGGCGAGCTGGGCGTCGACGTCGAGACGGAACCGGCGCGGCACGTCGGGCGCGCCGGGGAACAGGAAATCGAGCGGCACCCAGTATGGAGGCGAGGGGCCCAGTGTCGGCGTCGGGTCCACGACGTCGAAATTTCGCCAAGCCACCCGATTGTTCTCCCGCACGTAACGCAGGTAGCGGTCCCACACCAGGAAATCGGCCAGCGGCGGCGCCGGATTGACGGCGTTGCCGACCAGCGCGACGAAGCAGTAGTGACCGCTGGCCGGGATTGCCGCCGACGGCCAGGCGAGGGATCCCGCGACGGTAAGCACGTCGGCCTGCGGCACGTTCGGGAGGTTGACCGAACCGATCTGTGTCCAGAGATTCGGGGTGACCAGCGTGGCCGGCGGCGACCAATACACCGCGGCGGTCACGTTGGCGGCCGCCGATCCGCCGCGATTGCGCACCCGGACGTAGATGAAGTTGTCTTGCCCGCTGGTAACCGACGAGCCCAAGTCGCTGTTATTTTCCGTGCCGCTGCCCTCGCCGTAAGCGGCCTGCGGGTCCGCTGCCTCGGCCGGAAGCGGGATGATGTCGGGGCTTTCCGACAGCAGCGCGCCGGCGTGCGGAACTCCGGTGTCGCCGGCGAAATCGCGGATATAGACATTGGGGGCGACGCCGAGCACATTGTCGATGATGTTCCGGAGGTTCGGCATCACGCCGATCCGCGGGCTGGTCCCGAGAGCGGCGGTGCCGCTGACCGGGTCGCCGAGAATGGCGCGCAATTGTGCGGGACCGATGCGATAGCCGCGGAGCTGCTCGGTGATTCCCTGGCAAGCGATGGCGGCGCCGGCAATGATCGCCGAGGCGGCCGAAGTGCCGGTGAACTCCGTCGCCGGTGCCGGCGCGGACGGCTGCGTGTAGGGCGTCACGGCGGCCGGATCGCGCAAGGTCTGGACCTGCGTCCCCCAGGCAAAGCAGTTGACACGCTCGCCATAGTTGGTCACCGACCACCGGACCCGCGAATTCGGACCGTTGGCCGCGCCCACCAGGATCGCGCCCGAGTCCTTGTAGCTGGCGTCGGCAGGATCGAGCGACCGATTGCCGCTCGCGTCCAGCCAGGTGTCGAGATCGACCTGGCCGTTGCCGGCCGCCTCGACCACGACGATGCCCAGCGCCGTCGCCAGCCGGATCGTGTCGTGAACCAGCGGCTCGGTCTCGATCGGAAGGAAGGCGGCGGTCTGCGTCTCGAGCAAGAGAACGTCGCCGAAATTCAAGACGCCCATGGCGGCCTCAATCGCCGCCGGAGTATTGCGGGCCGTGGCCGCCGCCATCCACTCCGAGCTCAGCATGGCCGCGGCCGCTGGAACGATGCCGACACAGCCGATCGTGTTGTCCACCGCGGTCAACACGCCCAGCACCATCGTGCCGTGCTCCTGAAACTGCGAGTTCACGCCGTGTATCAGCCCGATCGCGGGAAGGTCGGGATGGGCGAGGAACCAGCCCTGCTCGACATCCACCAGTTGAACGCCCGTTCCATCGCCGCCCGCGAAGCCCCAGGCATAGACGGCATCGATTCCGTCGGTGGCGAATGGCGTGATCCCGCGCAGGTAATCCTGCAACGGAAACACCGGGTCGTCGGTCGGGTCGACCACGGGCGGCTCGGCCGGCGGGCTTTGAGCATAGGCGTATTCGACCACTTCCCACGAGCGGATTTCCTTGGCTACGGCCTCGGCCTCGGCATCCTCCCCGGCACGGAAATCGAGCGCGAAGCAGTTCAGCAGATTGGGCGGCTCGTAGCCCGGTTCGAGTTTGCGGGCGCGCTCGACGTGTTTGCGGAGGCGCTCGGCTTCACGATGGCCGAACACGCGCGTGAGCGTCAGGCGCGGGAAGTCTCTCGCGATCCGATCCCATGGAGCCAGCCGCGCGGTTTCCAGATATCTTTCGACCCCGTCCTCGAACGGAACCTCAACCTGGTTGTGAAACTTCACGATGACCCGTGGCGTGTAGACTTGCCGGCGCTGCGGGCGGTAAGCAACCTGATCGGCCTTCATGGGATCTCCGGGTGGGGGGCCCATGCAGCGATTTTTACACATTATTTACGAGCCCGAGGCAAGCGTTGATCCTGCACAGCCCTACAATGTTGACTGTGGAGGAACCGGGAAGGGATCGCCGGCAGTTCCTGGTGGCCTGGATTTATGGCCTCTGGGGACTGATCGGCGCCGCGCTCGGTGTGCCAGCCGCCGGTTATCTGCTGTTTCCGCCTCGCGCGCGCGACCAGGAAGAGTGGGTCGACGCCGGTGAGATCGCGCCACTGGAGCTGCGGACGCCGGAAGAGATCGTTTTCCGGCGGAACCGGAGAGACGGATGGAAGATGATCAGCGAGAAAGCCGCCGCCTGGGTCGTGAAACTGTCGGAAACCGAGGTCATTGCCCTGGCCCCGCAGTGCACCCACCTTGGGTGCGCGTATCACTGGGAAGAGCAGAAGCAGCACTTCCTGTGTCCTTGCCACACCTCCGCATTTGACCTGGACGGGAAAGTGCTCAGCGGGCCGGCGCCGCGGCCGCTCGACCGATACAACGTCCGGATCGAGAAAGGGAGGCTGCGGCTGGGCGCCGTCGAGGAGCGGCCGGCGGGCCGCCCGGATTCCGCCTCCGGCGGATCGGCTGCTGGTCGCTCGGCGGAGGACACTGTTACGGCGTCGTTTCCTCGGGAGTCCAAGGGGTGAAGCGCCGTATCCAGGCGTGGATCGACCACCGCACGGGCGTCGAGACGGCGGTCCGGAATTTCCTCTACGAGAATATTCCCGCTTCGAGCGGCTGGCACCAGGTGTTCGGCAGCATGGCGGTGTTTCTGTTCCTCGTGCAGGCATTCACCGGCATCATGCTCGCCTTCAATTACGCGCCGACGCCGGGCGACGCCTATAACAGCCTGCGCTACATCATCACCGAGCTGACCGGAGGGCGTCTGATGCGCGGGCTGCACCACTGGGGCGGCAGCATGATGATTGTCGTGGTGGCGCTCCACATGACGCAGGTTGTCGTTTGGGGGGCGTACAAGAAACCGCGCGAGGCCACCTGGATGGTGGGCGTGGCGCTTTTGCTGATGACGCTGGCCTACGGGCTGACCGGTTATCTGCTGCCGTGGGACAACCGCGCGTATTGGGGGACGGTCGTCTCGACCCAGTTGGCGGCCAAGGCGCCGTTGATCGGCCCGTACCTGTCGCGGCTGCTGGGCGGGGAGGGCCCGGTGGGCGTGGTCACGTTCACCCGTTTCTATGCCCTGCACGTGATGCTGCTCCCGCCGGCGACGTTGTTGCTGATCGGGTTTCATGTCTACCTGGTGCGCAAGCACGGCGTCACTCCGGTGGCCGGTGACACGGCGCCGAAAAAGAAATTCTTTCCCGGACAGCTCTTCAAGGATACGGTGGCGATCTTCGTCACGTTCGTGATTCTGTTCGTGATGGCGATCGCCGTCCAGGTTCCGCTAGGGAGACTGGCTGACCCGACCGACACCACCTACATCCCGCGTCCGGACTGGTATTTCCTGTTCCTGTTCCAACTGCTCAAGTTATTCGAGGGACCGCTCGAAGTATTCGGCAGCGTCGTCCTGCCAGGAATGGCGGTGCTGGCTTTGCTGGCGCTGCCCTTCTTCGATCGAGGGAAGCTGGTAGCCGTCCGGCGCCGCACGGCCGCGATCGCCGTGGTGGCGCTGGCGGTCGTGGGTTGGGGCGGCTTGACCGTGGCGGCGATCGTGACGACTCCCCGGTCCGCCGAGGATGAGATCGCCGAGGGCGGTCCGCAAGACTGGCACCAGCTCTCCCCCGAAGAGCTCGCCGGAATCGGGTATTTCCGCAAGGAGAACTGCGTCGCCTGCCACGCGACCGGCGAAGGCAGGGCGGCGATCGGTCCGGATTTGACGCGCAAGGCGGTCCGCAAGACGGCCAAGTGGATGATCGAGCATTTCAAGCGTCCGCAGCAGATGGTGCCCGGCAGCGCCATGCCGGCCATTCATTTGAGCGATCCGCAGTTGAACGCCCTGGCCGCTTTCCTGCTCCGGCTGAATCCGCGCAATGCCGCCGCCCTCCATTCGACGCCCGCCTTCGTGGTCGAAGGCGCCATGGTCTACCAGGCGCACCGCTGCGCCGCCTGTCACCAGGTCAACAGCGCCGGAATGAAGCTCGGGCCGGCACTGGACGGGCTGGCGCGGCGCCGGTCGCGCGAATGGGTCGAGGAACACTTTCTCGAGCCTCAGAAACTGTCGCCCGGGACGGTGATGCCGGCCTACCGGTTCTCGCGGCGCGAGCTCGAGCGGATCACCAATTACCTGATGTCGCTGCCGGCACCGGGGGTGGCGGGGCCGTAACAAGGAAGGTTCACGGTCAGGTAGGCGGTGATGCCGGTGGGGCGGAAGCTGCTGCAGGAGATGGTCTGGGTGAGCTGCAGCGACGGCAGGTTGCCGGGGTTCGGTGGAATCTGAAGCGCGGGTGGTGCGAATACTGGCAGAACCATTCGACCCTACCGGAAGGCAAGGTGATGCGGTGCTTGAGCACGTGGTGTTTTTCGCAGCGGGGGCGCATCAAGTCAGTTTTCCTTGCTTGGCGCAATGAATCCGATCGGCCGCCGGCGCCTAGGATCTGGCGGCGCCATGAGCTCTCGGATGGCGTCGAAGACGACCCGAAACTGAGCGTCGTACTTCTTGTCCATCTGTTCGAGCTTGCGGGCGAGGTCCTTGTGGGTGGTGAGGATTTCTCGCAAGCGGACAAAGGCGCGCATGATGGCGATGTTGACTTGAATGGCCCGCTCGCTGTTGAGGACACTCGAGAGCATTGCCACACCCTGCTCGGTGAAAAACGTGGGGGGCGTACTTGACGTGGTGACCCCGCTTCAAGGTCGCATTTTGCGACCTTAAAAGGAGCAAGGTGTTGCCCTCCGGCAGCGTAAGCCGGAACATGAAGTCTTCCGGGAAGCGCTTGCGGTTGCGCTTCACTTGCTCATTCAGCCGGCGGGTAGGAACCGCGTAAAGCTCAGGTCACGATCCAACATCACCTTCTCACCGCGGATCAGGTAAATCCGGCGTTCGATGAATTCAACGGGAACAAGTTGCTGATGGGGTGATGGTGGTTTTGGCATTGAGCGCGGTTTGAAACGTCGTGAGGGAATCATAGCAAGCGGCCTGGCGGGCTGTGAAGACCGGGTTAAAAAATCCACAAGCCGAAGACGCCGGTGGTATCCATTCCCGCTCCCTCACCGATTCGTTATAGGGCAATTCTGCGCGAAGTTTGCGCCAGTCCAGAAGGGAGTGGGGGGGGCGCTTGCCGGCGAGGCGCGGACGGGCTTCAGGATGAGGTCAGGTTCCCGGAGAAACCGCGGAGCGCGGCGTCAAACGGCGTTCACAAGAAGACGACCCCGTCTCCCCCGTCCCACCGCACTTCCTCCGGGATCGACGCGGCCCGTCCAAGGAACGCGCAGTAGTCGACCGTCACCCGCGCGCGGCCCGGAATCCACCGGTAGCCGCCGACGCCAAACAGGCCGCCTCGCTCGATCATAAGGCGCCGGGTCTCCGGCATCGGGGACGCGCCGAACTCCAGGCCGCAGGTGAGCGCGCGGCCGTTCCACGGGGCGTGCGTGCGGCAGTGGTTTTCTTCCCACCGGCCGAGCCAGGGGAAATCGGCGCGCTTCCAGACGTAGCCGAACACCACCCCGGAGGACGGCTGCCGGGCCACGAAAAAGGCCTGTTCGCGGTGCGGATCCATCAGGTGGGTCGAGTATCCGGCCGAAACCGGCAGGTTGGGATACACGCGCAGATCGATCCAGCCGCTGTCCTTGCGCGGGCACAGCGGCCAGTCGAATTCCGCGCCCGTTTTCTGAAAGCCCTTCCCTTCTGTGAAATCGGACTCGATCACTTTCGAGCGCGTCGCCGGCGCGCGGAATTCGGTCGCGCCGCGCTCCAGGAACGGCGGGCCGAGCGTCACATGCTCGGTCCACGCGATCGGCCGGTCCAGGGCGGCCAGGTTCTCGACCGTCTCGCGGAACCGGATGACGGTCGAGCCGGGCGAGAGGCTCAGCCGGCGCTCGAAGCGCAGCCGCGCCTCCGGAAGCGCCGCCCGCTGGAGGAAGCCGTCAGGCTGGGCCTCGAAATCGTATGCCGCCACCGAAGCTTCGCCGTGCACCGTCATGCCGGCGGCGGCTTCCGCCTCGCTCGGCCCGCCGAAAATGTCCATGCACAGGTTGTGGCCCATGATGCCGGCCAGCAGTTTGCTTTCCGAATCGCCACCGTAGTCCTTGTGCCTGGTTGGATCGAACGCCGACGGCTCGATCGACGGCCACGGCGGAATCCACAGCGGACTAACTCCCGTCGGCTTGTCGATGATTTGGGCGACGTGTCCGCCTTCGGCCAGAACCGTGACGCGGACCTTCTCGTTCTCAATCTCGATGGCGCGCCGGTTGCGGAATCGTGTTTCCTTCATTAGCTTTCTCCCTGCCCCGTTCCACGACGCGAACCCGCCGGTTTCCCGGGGCCTTCGGCCGGCCGCCGTTTGTTCTACAATGGAAATGACAGATCCGCGCCATCCCTGATTCTAGTGAAACCCACTCTTCGGGGAAAACGTCTTGGAAACACATGTGTGTCTCGCCGACGGCCAGGCGGCGGTGATGGCAAAGAAAATGCACGCTGTATGCGGTCAGTGCGTTGACGGATGGAAAGGAACCGAGTCCTGAATGATGTTTGGCGGGCCTAA
>Ga0247727_10016584_pt1 | contig 11861 bp, 10 predicted proteins | sample WisWelCaveWW1625_FD_202498 | JGI IMG/M metagenome (GOLD analysis project Ga0247727, IMG submission 202498) | Biofilm microbial communities from Wishing Well Cave, Virginia, United States - WW16-25 | ecosystem: Environmental > Aquatic > Deep subsurface > Groundwater > Cave microbial mat | place...
CAACGTGACGTGCTCCACCCGCCCGCTCGTTGCGCCCACGCGGATCATATCCCCCACCACATACTGGTCTTCAAACGCGATAAAAAACCCGTTAATCAGGTCTCGCACCAGGTTCTGCGCCCCGAAGCCCACCGCCACGCTGGCGAGTCCGGCCACGGCTGCCACTGGCGTCACATTGATTCCAAACAAGGGTAGCGCCATGAGCAGCGCCACCACCAGGATCATCCCCGTGCCTGCGCTCTGCAGGATGCCGGCCAGCGTTCGTGTCTGCTGCTCGCGCATTCGCGCCACCCGCGATTCCGAGGTCGCCAGTTTCACCAGCCGCCTCGTGAACAGCCTCAGAACGTGTATCAGCCCGATGGCCAGCAGCAGAATTCCGGCCAGGCGGATGACCGTCGCCAGCGCGAAGTTCATTCCTTGAAAGAGCTCAGTGGTCATACAATCTAGGGGAGCGAGATTATACCATCCGGCAGCCAACCCGGTGCTTGTTCGGTGGCTTCCTACTGTGTAGAGGAATTCCGCGCTCGCTGGAGGAGGAACGATGCTTGCTTCTCGTCGGCAGTTTTTGGAAGGCCTCTGGCCCTCGGCTCTGGTGCTTACCGCGACCGGCGGCTTTGTGAGTGCGCTCGCCGCGCAGACCCCCGCGCCTCGTCGCCCGCCGCAGCCGAATTCTCCTCGCCCCGAGTTCCCTGAGTCGCTGTCGCCGGAGTCTTCCGATCCTGATCCCCGCCCCATGCTCAAGAAAAACCAGGAGACCATCAAACGCGACGTAAAACGCCTGGCTGAGCTGGCCCGTAAGTTGGAAGAGCAAATCAATAAGACCGACGCCGCTGATGTGCTCTCCCTGGAAGTGATTCGCACCGCAGAGCAAATCGAAAAGCTCGCTAAGAACATCAAAAACCTCGCTCGCGGCTGAGCCGCCTCTCGCCAGCCATTTTCTCCTTCCGTGGAAACCCGGCACGTCTCTCGTGCGTCCTTCTCCGCGGTTGCCAGGCATGCGGGGGGTCACGCCCGAGCCCATCGGGATGCCTGTTTCTGTGCCATCCAAATCTCTGGCTCTGGAGGAGGCTGCTGTGAAGCTTCGTCGCGTCGTTCTGGTCGTTTCGGTCTTTTTCGTACTGGCGGTATCTGGCTGGGCCAAGCCGATCAAAATCCCCCGCCATCCCGACTACCACAACGGAAAGATCGTCTTCAGCTATCTGAGCGACATCTGGATGGTCAACGAGGATGGCTCCAATCCCCGCCGCCTGACTGTCCACACGGCCCGCGACATCTATCCGCGCTTCTCTCCCGATGGCAAGTGGATCGCCTTCTCCTCAGACCGCTACGGCAACTACGACGTCTTCGTCATCCCCTCGGCCGGTGGTGAGCCTCGCCAACTCACCTTCAACAGCTCAGCCGACACCGTTGTGGGGTGGTCCCGCGACAGCAAGCGCATCGTCTTCACTTCCGCCCGCGGCCTTCTCTACCCCGGCATTCCCAATCTTTACGAAGTCCCCGTGGATGGTGGCCTCGAGCAGCCGCTGCCCACGGATTGGGGCACCTGGGGCAGCTACTCCCCCGACGGCGCCAAGTTCGCCTATAATCGCCATCCTTTTCCCTGGTGGCGCAAGCATTATCGCGGCAGCTACTCCGCTGACCTCTGGGTGATGGACGTTGCCACCAAAAATTCCAGGAAAATCCTCGATGAAAACCTCCCTGACGACCAGAAGCCCAATAATTCTTGGCCCCTGTTTGGCAACAGCGAGATTTACTTCATTTCCGACCGCGCCACCGTCACCAAGGCGGGCTCTCCCGAGGCGATGAAGTCGGTCAACAACATCTGGAAGATTCCCGCAGGCGGCGGCAAGCCCGTTCAGGTCACGCAGCACAAGAGCGGCTCGCTCTTCTTCCCTTCGATGTCTTCCGACGGCAAAGTGATCGTCTATGAAGAAAACTTCGGCCTGTGGAAGCTCGATGTTGTTTCCGGCCGGTCTTCCGAAATCTCCATTGATATCGCCTCTGACTGGAAGGAAAACAATTTCGAGCTGATGACCATCAACGGCGAAACCGACAGTTACGACCTTTCTCCCACCACGCGCCGGGCCATCATCTCCACTCACGGTGAATTGTTCACCATTGCCACCGACCACGGCGATGTCTCCCGCGTCACCCGCAGCGGCTGGCGCGATTCCAATCCCCAGTGGTCGCCCGACGGCAACTGGACTGCCTTCGTCAGCGATCAATCCGGCCGCGACGAAGTCTGGGTCATCGCCACCGACGGCAAGAACGCCAAGAAACTTTCCGACTCCGATACCGAAAAAGGTGCCATCGCCTGGCTGCCCGATTCCCAATCGCTCCTCTTCACTGCCTCCGACCACAAACTCTATTTCGTAGATGTCGCCACCGGCCAATCTCGCGTTCTCACTTCCCACGATGTCAGCAACATCATTGCCCCCGCTGTCTCTCCGGACGGCAAGTGGGTGGCCTACTCCAAGCTTGATCGCGACCTCCGCAATCACATCTACTTTCTCCCCATCGCCGGCGGCACGGAGCAGCGCCTCCCGGACGACCGCCTCTTCGCCAGCTCTGGTCCACGATGGACCCCCGACGGCAAAAAACTCATCTTCCTCGCCGGCTATGTTCAGGGAGGCTCAGCCACACAGCGCGAAAACGTTTCGACGCTCTACAGTGTTTCCCTCACAAAAGAAGACCGCGACCCCATGAGCCGTGACATTGATAATGAAGAAGCCGCCCGCGCTGCCGACCGTGCCGCTCAGGACCGTGGCCCGCGTACTGGCCAGCAGGCCCCTCCGCCTGACGTCAAGCTCGACTTCGACGGCATGGACCGCCGCATTCGCCAGGTCACTCGCCTTAGCACCAGCATTCTCACTGCCGTCCCTGCTCCCGACAGCCGCAGCTATGCTTTCGTCACTGTGGACGACGTTGAAGGCCGCAATGTCTTCGTCCTGTACACCATTCAGGAGACGGGCGAAGGCTTGCGTCGCGTCACCCAATCGCAGGCTCCCCCGCCCGATGCCGACGGTCCTCCTGGGGGCGGCTTCGGTGCCGGTGCCATCGGCTCACTCCAGTATTCGAAAGACGGTCGCACCATTTACTTCCTCGAAGGCAACGGCATTTGGGCCGCTTCGGTAGGTGCCCCGGAAGGAGGCCCGGGTGCCGCTGCTGCCCCGGCCGCGCCTCGTCCCGCTGGCGACGCCGCGCCCGCCGCTGGCCGTCGCCGCGTGAACTTCACTGTCCGCGTCGAAGTGGACAATCAGGACGAGCGCAAGCAAGTCTTTGGCGAAGCCTGGCGCATCATGAAAAATCGCTTCTACGACGCCCAGATGCACGGCGCTAATTGGTCCGCCCAGCGCTCCGTCTATGAGCCGCTGCTCGAGTGGGCGGGCGACCGCGACGAGCTACAAAACGTCGTTCTGCAGATGATTGGCGAGTTGAACGCTTCTCACACCGGCATCAGTGGCGGCGGCCCGCCCGATCGCACCGTCATCCAGACCCGCTATCCGGGCTTCGAGCTTGAGCTGGACTCCTCGGGTTTCTACAAAGTCGCCTACATATATAAGGATGGCCCGGCCGACCGCGACTACATCAAAATCAGCGTCGGCAACTACATCCTTGCCGTCAACGGCTCGCCGCTCAAGTCAGGCGAAAACTACTGGCGCCTCTACAACCTCGCTCCCGGCCGCAAGTTCGAATTCCTCGTCAACTCCAAGCCTGCCGCCGAAGGCGCCTGGACGGCTACCGTTACGCCCGTCACGGGCGGCGCATACAGCACTCTTCAGTACGAAAAGTGGGTAGAGGACCGACGCCAGATGGTCGAGAAAATGTCCGGCGGCGAAATTGGCTATCTCCACATCCGCCAGATGAACGCGCCATCGCTGCGTCGCTTCGAGCGCGACCTGGCCGATAATCACTTCAAGAAGGCGCTCATCATTGACCAGCGCTTCAACCCCGGCGGCGGCATTGACCAGGAGCTTCTCGAAATCCTCCAGCAGAAGCAGTATCAGTACACCCGCGGCCGCGACTCTGTGTACATCACTCGCCCCCAGCGCGCCTTCTTTGGCCCTGCCGTGGTCATGCAGAACGAGCGCTCCACCTCCGACGCTGAAGTCTTCCCCGATGGCTTCCGCACCGTGCAGCGGGGCAAGGTCGTCGGCGTCAACACCTACGGCGCTGTCATCGGCACCGGCGCCTATCGCCTCCTGGATGGCTCCATGATCCGCACTCCAGGCACCGGCTTGTGGAACATCTCCGGTCAAAACCTCGAGAACTACGGCGTGCCCCCCGACGTCTATATTGACAACACTCCGGCAGACTTCTTGAAGGCCCGTGACGCTCAGCTCGAAAAAGCCGTCGAGGTCCTGAAAGACGAGCTCAAGAAAAATCCGCCCAAAAACGTCCCCGGGCGGTAGTTAGACCCGCTCGGCTCCTCATCTATGAGCGGGGTTATACTGGATCGTTATGATCCGGCATTGTTCGACTCTGTTCCTCGGGATGTTTGTGCTGTCCCTCGCTTGCCCGAACTCTTTGGCCCAACTTCAGTATTTCCCAGATAGAGACTCGGGCAAATCCGAGAAATACCGCCAATCTGTTGTCGGCTCGTATTCTAAGTATCTTTCGGCGATGTCAGAACCATCTCTCGAGGAATTCTCTAAGGATAAGTCCGCTCATGTTTACCGCTTTCTTTGGTTGCGAACCTTTGACCATCCGATTTCTGTTAGGGTGGAAGTCTTCCGCGACGGCACTGGTTCGGTACTAACGAAAATACTGAGTGGTCAGGGCGGTTACGAACCGGGGCGCCTCAAGTCGGTCAAGCGGAGGAAACTGAAGAGGAATGACGTCGAGTATCTTCTCGCCAGGCTGGACGAACTTGAGTTCTGGCAGCTTCCCAGTATTGAGGTTGAGCCGAATGAAATCCGTTTGGACGGAGCGCAGTGGATCCTTGAAGGAGTTCGTGAGGGCAAGTACCACGTTGTGGATCGCTGGTCTCCCGAAACTCCCAGGGGGAAGGCGTTCGGCTTGATGTTCTTGCTCGATCTCGCCAGGCTTAAGCTGCTCTATCAGGAAGTTTACTGAACGCTGCCGCTCAGTGCCCTTCCATTCTGGTCGTTGGGTTGCGCTGCCCGGTCCATCAAGCGCCAGACCTGCCGGGGCATTCAAAGCCTTGGAATGTCTGACCGAAAGCCTCAACGGCCGCTGCCCTGGGTGACGGTGTAGCCTTCGGTGCTGGAGTTGATTACGGCGACTTCGCCGTTCGGACCAGTGACCTCAGTTCGCACTTTGAGGCCGCTCTCTACCCAGTAGCGGAACCGATAGATTCTGTCGTCCGGGAGCCACAAGGTGGCCAGTCTCCCTACCGAGTCGTATTGAGCCTTCAGCGAGGAGCTCCCTCCGTTTTTCGTCAAGGCCACCAATTGGCCGTGATCACTGTAAGAATACTCGGTAACGCTCTCGGCATTCCGCACCGACTTCACGCGTCCCTGGCCGTTATAGTCGTAATCCACTCGGCGCCCTAAGTTGTCCTCGACTCGCACAATGCTATGGTCTCTGTACTCCAGCCGGATCCATGTTCCGCCTGGGGACTCGATCCTCCGAAGATTTCCGGACGTGTCGCGAGTCATCTGGAGGAGGTGGCCGTGGCGGTCCCGCAGGCCCACCAAGGCGGGCTGAGTCCACCTTCGGGTGTAGTAAGCGTCCGGAAAGAGGTACAACCATCCGTCTTTTCGGCGTAATTCCCACTCCTTACCGTTCCATTCCACTTGGGATTCGTGGAACGGAGATGAAGGAGATACGTGTTCATAAATGGCATCCCTGTAGGCAACACCGGGTGATACACGGTCATAGTGAATGCGCGTCCCATCCTCAAAGCACAGATCCAGGTAGGTGTAAGGCCATCTGTCGCCAACAGGAAAGATATTGTAAGTATGATCCGAAGAAAGACCGAAGCCTCGGGCCTTGGAGTCCCCGGCTCGATAGATGCGCGTTAAGGCGACCGGAATTTCGCCCGGAACGAAAAGGTCGGTTTCCACAAGCACGAAGAGTCCGCTGCGCAGGTTCACTTCGAGCGCTTCCAACTTTCGGCCGTCGGGACCAAGCAAGGGACAGTCCGTGATCCTTCCCAGCTCACGTCGTTGGCCCGCCTGGGCATCCCCCTGCAAGATTAGGCAGGGCATAGCCTTGTCATATGTTGAGTGTGCGTGCTTGGAAAAGGCTTTAGCTCTTTTTTGTTCGTCTACGAGCGAAAGCCACCTTGATAGTCCCAGCAGAATTGCCAGGAACACTGATGCGACAAGGATTAGGTGCTTGACGCGGTTTTTTGGCATCAGTTTGGTTTCATGCCCGACCCGCCATCAAGACTTCCTTCTCTGCATTCCCCAAAGGCTTCACAAGGGTGCATCCGGGCCGTTCCACGGCAAAGTGTCTGGCATTCTGCATTGCCATCCCCTAGTAGGAATGAACGTGTCTCTTGTTAGGTTTTACTCCAGCAACAGCGCTTGGGGGGCGATTTGCACGTCGGAGGATGTCTGTCGAGTACACAGATAGGGTTTCGGGGCTGAGTTTCCTGATTGGGTCAAAATGGCTGCTTGACTGTTCCCGAGGCCGGACGAAGACTTGTTAGGTGCATACTCTCAGACGAATGGCCGTCCACGATCACGAGCAGGTCATCGCCCTGCAAAACAACGCCACCGGCCTGCGCGGCTTTCTCGCCATTCACGATACGACCCTCGGCCCGGCCCTGGGCGGCGTGCGCATCTGGCCTTATGCGAACGAAGCTGACGCGCTCACCGACGCCCTGCGCCTCTCCCGCGCCATGACTTACAAAGCTTCTCTCGCCGAACTCCCCTGCGGCGGCGGCAAGACCGCGGTCATTCTCCATCCCGGTCTGAAGCGCACCGAGGCATTTGAAGCCCTGGGCTGTCTCATCGAAAGCCTCAACGGACGCTACTTCACCGCGCGCGACGTGGGCATCACCGACGACGATCTCGCCGCCCTTGCCCGCACCACCCGCTACGTCGCCCGGGAGCCGTTTCCCGAGTTGGGCGATGTCAGTGAACACACGGCCATTGGAGTGTGGCACGGCCTCCGCGCTTGTCTCGAGATCCTTGGATTCAAGAAGCCGCGCGTCGCCATTCAAGGTGTGGGAAGTGTGGGCATGTGGCTGGCAACCATTCTCCGCCGCGAAGGCATGGAATTAATCGTCGCCGATGTGGTCCCCGATCGTGCCGCCCAAGCGGAAAGGGAATTGGGCGCTCGCGTCGTCTCCCCGGATGAGATCCTCACCACTCCCTGCGATGTCCTCGCCCCCTGCGCGCTGGGTGGAGTCGTCACTTCCGAAAACGCCGCGACGATTCGAGCCCGCATCGTCTGCGGCTCGGCCAACAACATTCTCGCTTCTCCGGAAGCGGCCGATGCGCTCGCCGCCCGCGGCATCCTCTACGCGCCGGATTATCTCGTCAACGCCGGCGGCCTCATTCGCGGTGCCGAGTTCTATCTGCAGCATCGTGCCGACAGCCACTCTAGCCTCGCTCGCATTTACGACCGTATGCTGCGCGTCGCCCGACTCGCTCGCGAACGCGGTGTCTCCCCTGCTCTCATCGCCGACGAGCTGGCCGAGTCTAGCCTCAAGCGTCCCAAGTTCTTTCACGATTTGACCTGGCGCTCCCCCTGAATCCCGCTTCGCGCGCAAAGCCCTTGTCTTTGGCACCTCCTGGCGAGACAATAGCGCCGAGCCAACCCCGCATCGCTGGAAACAAAAGCTTTAGGGATGCTCCCTACGGCTTGCTCCCGGCATCTAATTCTGAGGAGCGCAGAAAGACATGGTCAAGCGGTTGCTCGTTCCTGAGGTTGGCGACTCTTCCCGCGTCACCAAGGTCCTTCCGCCGGTCCCGCAGGCGTTCCGAGAGCCCGTTCACTTTCTTCCGCCGGTTACCTCCACCGACCCGACTTCACGAAAAGTTCTGGCCGAGGCCCTCTTGGAGCAAAGCTCGACGCGCCCACCTCGCGCCACTCGCAAAATGCTCATCTCCTTCTTCGTTCACTCCCTACTCATCGCAACACTTCTGGCCATCCCGTTTTTCTTCACCGAAGCGATTGACCTCACTCAGTTCAACAAGACCCTGCTCGTCGCCCCTCCGGCGCCGCCTCCTCCACCGCCTCCAGCCTCCTCAGCGGCCCGCTCCGCACCCTCTCGGCCGCGCCCAGTCCTCATGCAAGCTGGCAAGCTTTACGCGCCGGCGCGCGTGCCGCAGAAAGTCGCCATGCTCAACGAAAGTGATCTTCCTCCCGACGCTGGCTCCTTCGGCGTTCCCGGAGGTCAGATTGGCGGTGTGCTTGGTGGCGTACTGACCAGCATGTCTTCCAACCCCGTTGCGCCCCCGCCGCCTCCCGCTGCGCCCCGAGGCCCGATCCGGATCGGCGGCGACCTCAAGCCACCGCGCTTGATCACGAAGGTTCCGCCCAACTATCCCGCTCTGGCTCGGCAGGCAAAGATTCAAGGCGTCGTCACAATCGACGCCGTCATCGATCGCACCGGCCGCGTCGTTGAGATGAGCGTTATCTCCGGCCACCCCTCCCTGATTCAGGCCGCTCTCGAGGCCCTCAGCCAATGGCGTTACGAGCCCACCATCCTCAGTGGCCAGACGGTTCCCGTCCGCCTCGAAGTCAAAGTCACCTTCAACCTCTACTAGTCCTCTGCCGACTTGTTCAGCCGAGCACGAACGGTTCGGGTTGTCATTCCGAACAGAGCGAGGAATCTGCTTTTGCTTTTCTGAGCTAGTCCGAAAAAGTCGGATCAGCACTAGTCATCCGAAGTCAGCCCTTCAACCTTTCGAACCCGTCTGGCCAGCCCTTTCTCTCGACACGTGCCCGCAAACCCGGGCTTGGGCCACGCCCGGTCTTGGCCATTCGCCAAAGACTCCCGCACCCGCCCTGTGCTAAAATCGCTTCTGCGGCGCGCCTGTAGCTCAACGGATAGAGCACTGGCCTCCGGAGCCAGTTGTTGGAGGTTCAAATCCTCTCAGGCGCGCCACGTCTTTCTAGTTCTCCCGGCTGCCCGAAGAAAACCCGTCCTGCCGTTGCCCAGCAATCACTGGGCCCCTGCTTGGAGGCAGGAAACTGCGGTAGAATTACAACCCGGTTGGCTCCGTGCCCGCCCGATGCTGGGCTAGAGAATTGATTGCGGAGCACATTTTGTAGAGAGCGATAAAAGTCAACACCAGCTCGGTCAGCAACGATCCCAGCGTCAGAAAGCCTCCGACGACATCCGACGTAGATCTAGGCAATCGGAGAATCTGGATCACAGCCACCAGCACGAGCGGCGCGATGGCAAAGATGGGGACAGCAAGGAAGAGTTTCTGCGGCATCCTCGCTACTTGAACCGAGTGGCGCGCAATGTACTTGTTGAAGTCTTTGGCAAAGCCGTACCACATGCGGAAGATCCAATAGAAATTGAAGTACGGGATGAACAGAAATCCGACTGCCTTGCCGGGAGTCGTGCCGGCATGACCGTTTTGGATGGCGCTCCAGGCCTTGTGAATTAGCATCAGGAATATCACCATACTGAATATAACAAGTGGAATCGCCATTGCGATCAGCCCCTTGGCTGCTTCTCGGGAAACGGAATACGGCGCGTCGCCGGCAGTCACCGCCAGAATAAAGGCCAGGAATACTCCTCCGTAGATGGAACCCAGGTAGAAAGGCTTTGATACCCTTTCCATGACATACCTCCCGCTCGGTGCGCGAAGAACAAGTCCGCGAACGTTGCCTTACTTGTCCGTTGCGTGATGGGTCCCTATCCAGGTGTGGGGTCGCGCGATATTCTCGGTCTGCAGAACATCGTTGTCAAGGCTCAGGTGGCCTCGAAGCACGAGCGCTCTGCAACCGGGGCGGATCGTCTGTTCTCGTGCGGCTGGGTGTACGTTCGAATTGAGTTTTGAAATCGTTCCCCATGGCGCGCCACTTCTTCCGTGCCATCATTAGATTAGCGAATTGCCATCCTGTGGCGGATCCTACGATTTGGGACTATCCGGGAACAAACCCGCGCCACCAGCCGTTCCTCTGGTAGACAAGCCTAGTTGGAAGCTAGATGCTTCGATTCATCGGGAAGGTGAATTCTGCGAAGACCGATGACGTGGCACAAAGTATTGGGGTCGGCGCTGGTCGTGCTCGCCTCGCTCGGCTTTCTGACAGTTGCCGATGATTTGCGTCACACGGGTGAACTCCTGGGAGTCAGCAGCGTGCTGGTTGCGGGAGTTGCCCTCCTCCTCGTCGCGTTCCGCCGCGGCAAGACTCACCTGTAGGGAGCTCTGAAATGGTCCACTAGGCCGCGCCATTTCCTTCTCCAGACTTCCTCCGCTCAACCTCGGGCGTCCATCAATCTGCGCCTCATCTTTGCGAAGCGCCTGCCGGGGACCTCTGTTGTCAACTCGTCGCGGTGATATCATCGCGGGCGATGCTGGCGCCCGGCTTCGTCCACAGGATTGGCCCAATTTTCGCCGAAGTAGGCGGTATGTACTTCTGGAGGTACGGGCTAAGTTACACGGTGGGTTTTCTGGGCACGCATCTCTGGCTGCGCCGCGTGGCGAAGCGATCTGGGATTCCGGCCATGCCGGAAAGAATCCCTCTGTTTCTTGGGCTTGCGGCCAAGAGGGATGTTTCGCAGCGCTCAGCACGACATGCAAACGCACTTTTTCAACAAGCGGTTAGAAGTCCGCAATCAGCCCCAGGCCGGCCGAGAAGCGGTTGGCGCAGTTGTACAGCGACGTCACCAGCACCGTGTCAACGATAGCCGCATCGCTCCATCCCGTTTCTCGCAACCGGTCCACGTCGGACTTTTCGATGTCGTCCGGCTTGCGCGTCAGCTTTTCCGCAAACCGAAACAGCTCCATCACCTTCGCCTCGACCGGCGCGCTGGCATAATCCTTCGCCAGCTTGCGGCCCACGGCCTTATCCACGCCCAGGTTGCCGAGGATTTGCATGTGCGCCGCCAGGCAGTACGTCGAAGTATTCAGCCCGCTCACCACCAGCGCAATCTCCTCTTTGAGGATCCGCGGCAGCCCGCGCTCCTCGTACATAGCGTTGGTGAAGAGGTTCATCTGGTCCTGCAACAATTGCGAGTCGCGACCCAGCGCCAGAAAATAATTCGGCACGAAGCCCCACCGTTCGCGAATGTAGCTGTACATCCCTTTCACTTCCGGACTCGCTTGGTCATCCTTGACGAGAGGTATCCACGACATGGCTCTCCCTCCTGAAACACCAAACCCCGTTGACGACATCTCCTGCTCCTTCCCTCCGCTAAATAAGAAGGCCATCATGGTAGCAGGTTCTCGAACCGTCGCAACCTGTTCCGCCGAGCACGAACGGTTCAGGTTGTTTTTCCAGGCGGGGCGATCGAAGATCCCGGCCCTGCCGGAAGGAATCTGCCTTTTATTATTTTGATTTGGACCGAAAAGGTTGGATCAGCCCGAGTCTCCGAACTTCCACCGCGTCGCGCTCTGCAGTTCGTCCTTCTCCCAAAGTCCAAAGATCACTTCCGGGAGAACTTCAAACACAGGGCCCAGTTCCGGATCCAGCTTCCACGGTTTGTATTTCTGGTTGTAGGGCCCGGCGAGTTTCTTCAGCGTGGCTGCCTCGGTGACTTCCTTTGCCACTCCCTCCACAATCACCGCATCGTGAGCTTTCTCCGTGCACACCACGCATCGCAGATTGGCGGCCAGGTTCTTCGCTTTGCGCGATTCGCCTGATTAGATGACGGCGTCGGCTCCTCTCGAGCGAGTAGACTTGGTTGCTGTTCAACGACCAAGGCTCGGAGGAAAGGAGCCGAGCAATGCTGATTATAGGCTGCGATTTTCACACACGCTATC
>Ga0247727_10016585_pt1 | contig 11861 bp, 13 predicted proteins | sample WisWelCaveWW1625_FD_202498 | JGI IMG/M metagenome (GOLD analysis project Ga0247727, IMG submission 202498) | Biofilm microbial communities from Wishing Well Cave, Virginia, United States - WW16-25 | ecosystem: Environmental > Aquatic > Deep subsurface > Groundwater > Cave microbial mat | place...
CGGCTCAAGGCCGGTTGGAGTGAAGCCTATCTCCTGAAAGTCTTGTCCGGCCTTGCCAAATAAGATGCGATTGCCCTGCAATCCCAGCCCGCCGTAAATTGGATTGGGGTATACTTGTCGCCTCTTCCACATTTTGCTTTGAAATAAAACGCTTGAGACACAAACAACTATGGAAGACCTGACCGGCAAACAATTCGGCCCCTATCAAATTGTCGCGCCGCTGGGCGAGGGCGGGATGGCGACCGTGTACAAGGCCTATCAGTCCGGGATGGATCGCCATGTGGCCTTTAAGATCCTGCCCCGGTATTTTGCCCGTGATCCCCAACTGGCGGGACGTTTTCAACAAGAGGCCAAAGTCCTGGCGAGTCTCCAGCATCCCCATATCCTGCCCATCTTTGATTTCGGCGAGGCCGACAGCTATACCTATATCGTCATGCCGTTTATCAAAAACGGCACGCTGGCGGACTGGTTGCAAGGTCAGCCCATCCCTTTGCCAGAGATTCTGCGGGTCATTACCCAGGTCGCGGATGCGCTCGACTACGCTCACGCGCAGGGCCTCGTTCACCGGGACGTTAAGCCGAGCAATATCCTGATGGATGAGCGCGGCAATTGCCTGCTCAGTGACTTTGGAATCGTCAAACTGCTCGAAGGGAGCGCCAACTTTACCACCAGCAGTAGCACGGTCGGCACGCCCAAGTACATGTCGCCCGAGCAGGGCCTCGGGGAGCCCCTCGACCGGCGTAGCGACGTTTACGCCCTCGGCTTGATCCTGTACGAACTGAATACCGGGCGCGCGCCCTTCGACGCCGATACCCCCATGGCGATGATGTTCAAACATGTTAACGCCTCCCTCCCCATACCGCGCCATCTCAACCCGGACCTGCCCTTGGCGATCGAGGAGGTCATCCTGAAGGCGCTGGCGAAAAATCCCGACGAGCGCTATGCGACCACGACGGAGATGGCGCGCGCCCTACAGGCCGCCACGCCCGATTCGGTGTCGAGCGTGGTGCTGGGGGATGAATCGCGGGCCATGGAGTTCGCTCCAACCGTTGCGCTGCCACCCACAAATGGCGTACCCAAGCCGGCCTCATCTGAGTCGAAACGCCCCGGGCCGATCGCCAGCGTTGCCCAGGTTGTTGCTATCAGTGGGCTGGTCATCGTGCTTGGATTAGTCAGTTGGTGGATTATCCGGTCTCAAAATGGTGTGGGGAGCCAGGCGCCTACCCCAACCACCCAACCAATGGTCGCCCAGGTGGTCGCGCCGACCGACGCCCTGCCTGCCAGTCGGACGCCACTGCCGACTATTGCCCCAACGTCCGCCCCGCCCACGCCCACGCCGGCGTTGTCGCCCTCTCCCACGGCCTCACCCACCCTGGGTTTGGGCGCGACCACCACCTCCGCCTTGGATGGCCTGGTTCAAGTCTATGTGCCCGCCGGAAAATTCCTGATGGGAAGCGTCATCCAACAGGACATCAGCACGAGAAACGATGAGAAACCTCAGCATCCTGTTTCGGTCAATGCGTTCTGGATGGATCTCACGGAAGTGACCAATGCCGCGTATACTTTGTGCGTCGAGAGTGGCGAGTGTCAGCCACCGCATCAAACGCATTCCTTAACGCACAGCGTCTACTACACAGATGCGCTATACGCTCAGTATCCGGTGATCTACGTCTCCTGGTACGATGCCCGCACCTATTGCAAGTGGGCCGGGCGGCGATTGCCCACCGAAGCCGAGTGGGAAAAGGCGGCCCGTGGGATAGAAGGACAGATCTATACGTGGGGAGACATGCCACCGGACAACAGCTTGCTCAACTTTGACCGGGGGCTGGGGGACACCATCGAAGTCGGCCGCTATGTTGCTGGTGCCAGCCCTTATGGCGCTTTGGACATGGCCGGCAATGTGTGGGAGTGGGTGGCGGACACCTACCGTAGCGATTACTACATCAACTCACCTGCCGCGAATCCCACTGGCCCCGACTCCGGCTCACTTAAGGCGCTCCGGGGCGGAGCGTGGGATGAACCGGGTTGGTTGGTGCGCGCGGCGACCCGCGCTCCCGGCGCTCCTGACGAGTGGTTCCCCGATGTAGGGTTTCGTTGCGCCGCCGATGCGCCGTGATCTGGCCCGGCGTAACCATTCGGAGCAATCGGCTTCCCGCCTGGAACTCTGGAATGAACTATCCACCGACTGCGGTAAAATTACTCTGTCGGTCCGTCCAAACAAACCGAATCGTTCACAACCTATTTCTCTCACCTCAGGAGATACCCTATGGCATCCAAAAAACCCGCAAAGAACGCGAAACCCTCAAAGAAGAACGCCCGCGCCAACAACAAGGCGGCCAATGGCCGAAACGGCCGCGCTCCCGCGAAAGCGCCCGCGCAACGGGCCGCCCCTTTCAAACTCACCTACTCCACCATGTTCAACCCGCCGGAGGAGATGCACCAGAAATATGAAAAGGCCCTGGCTCAGGTGAGGGCCAATCTGGGCAAAGACTATGGCATGATGATTAACGGGCAAGACCGGTTTGTGGAAGATAAATTTGAAGACCGCTCGCCCATCAACACCGATTGGATGCTCGGCACCTTTCAGCATGGCGCGGCCCAGGACGCGCGCGACGCGGTGACCGCCGCCCACGCCGCCTGGCCCAAGTGGGCCGGGATGAAATGGCAAGACCGCGTGAAACTTCTCCGCAAGGCCGCGGCGCAAATCGAGAAGCGCGTTTATGAAATCAGCGTGGCGCTGGCGCTGGAGGTGGGCAAGAATCGCATGGAGGCCCTCGGCGACGCCCAGGAAACCGCCGACCTGATTTATTACTCGTGCGACTCGCTGGAGGCCAACGGCGGTTTCATCAAAGACATGAACCGCGATCCGCTGGCCGGATACAACTCGCGCAATGTCTCCATCTTGCGGCCATACGGGGTGTGGGTCGTCATCAGCCCGTTCAACTTCCCGTTTGCGTTGGCGGGTGGGCCGAGCGGCGCGGCGCTGGTGACGGGCAACACCGTGATTCTTAAGCCCGCCGAAGACACCTCGTGGACCGGCCGCCTGCTGGCCGAATGTATGCGCGACGCCGGTATCCCCGACGGCGTGTTCAACCTCGTCACCGGCAGTGGCTCGGTGGTGGGCCGCGCGCTGGTGGATGACCCGCGCGTGGCCGGTTGCACCTTCACCGGCTCGCTCGAAGTGGGGATGAGCATCTACCAAAAGTTTGCCAGCGGCGTTTACCCGCGCCCGTGCATCGCCGAGATGGGCGGCAAGAATCCCGCCATCGTGACGAAGCGCGCCAACCTGGAAGACGCCGCCACCGGCATCGTGCGCTCGGCCTTTGGCCTGCAAGGGCAGAAGTGTTCGGCCAACTCGCGCATCTTTGTCGAGAACGCGGTCAAAGATAAATTGCTGGACAAGATTCTGGACAAGACGCAGGCCCTCAAAATCGGCGACCCGACCCGGCGCGAGAACTGGCTGGGGCCAGTGGTCAACGCCAGCGCCTATCATAACTTTAGCAACTTCACCGAAGAACTCTCGCAGGCGGGCAACATTTTGCATGGCGGCCATACCCTCACCGAGGGCGAGTACGGCAAAGGCTATTTCTGCGAGCCGACGCTGGTGGAGGGTGTGCCATCGAATCATCGCCTATGGCAACACGAGATGTTCCTGCCCATCACCATGCTGGAAGGCTTCGACGATTTGGGCCAGGCCATGGCGCGCGCCAACGATGTGGCCTATGGCCTCACGGCCGGGTTCTATGGCTCCAAGAAAGAAGCGGCGTGGTTCTTCGAGAACATTCAGGCGGGCGTGACCTATGCCAATCGCCCACAAGGCGCGACCACCGGCGCGTGGCCCGGCTTCCAACCGTTTGGCGGCTGGAAGGGCAGCGGCTCCACCGGCAAGAACGCCGGCGGCCATTACTATCTGCCGCTCTACATGCACGAACAAATTCGCACCAGCGTCGAACACGCGAAGTAGAGTCTAGTCCAAACGCTTTGGGGTACACGGATAAACACGGATGACACTGAAAAGAATCCGTGTTTGTCCGTGAGTATCCGTGTACTCTTTTTTTAGGTATGCCCACCTCCCTCGATTTCATCTCGTTTCAATCGCATGGCTCACGATTGGTGGGCCACTTTTTCGGCCCGCATGGGAATGGGCCTTTTCCCACGGTCCTGTTGCTGCACGGCATCGCCGGGGTGGAGAAAAATTTTGATTTGGCCTACGCCCTGCGCGAGGCGGGCTGGGCGGTTTTGCTGATGCACTATCGCGGCTGTTGGGGCAGTGAGGGCCACTACACCTTGCCCGGCATCGTGGACGACATCAGCGCGGGAATTGATTATTTGAGTTCACGGTCTGATGTAGACCTGACTCGGCTGGCGGGCGTGGGCCTGAGCCTGGGTGGGTGGGGCGTGGTCACGGCGGCTTCGCGGGATGAGCGTTTGCGCGCCATCGTCGCGCTTAATCCATTGGTCAACGGGCAGGCGCGGCCACTCACCGAATCCGAAGCCGCCGAGTTTGCCGCGCCGCTCACGGCCATCACCCCAGACGAAGTGAAAGCGCAATGGCTGGCCCTCACCCCACTCACTGATGCAGCCGGAAAACTTGCGGGCCGCCCGACGCTCCTGCTCACTGGCGACGCCGATGAGTTGTTTGATGTTGACCACGAGCGCCCACTGGCCGCAGCCATGCCGTTTGCGGAATGGAAGCGTATCCCCGGCGCGCGCCACACGTTCAGTGATCATCGCCCAGCGCTTATTCACACTGTCGTTGATTGGCTCACCCGCACCTTCTCTCCCTTGCCCCCTTTCCCGCCCGCTTTTACTCTCCGCCCTCCAACAGAGTCCGACCACGCCCGCGTCCTCGCCGTCCTCGCCGATTGGTGGGGCGGGCGCGATTTGAGTCATCTCCTGCCGCACTTGTATTTTCAGCACTTCAACGACACCAGTTTTATTGTTGAACGCAATGGCGAACTGGCCGCGTTCCTCATCGGCTTTCTCTCACAGAGCGAATCGCGGGCGGCCTACATTCACTTTGCCGGTGTAGCCCCCGCGCATCGGCAGCAGGGGTTGGGCCGCGCGCTGTATGAGCGTTTCTTCGAGGCGGCCCGCGCGCGCGGCGCGCATGAAATCCATTGCATCACTGCGCCCGTCAACACCGGCTCGATTGCATTTCATACGCGGCTGGGCTTTGTCGCCTCGGCTCCGCTCCCCGATTATGATGGGCCGGAGGATGACCGGGTGGCGTTCACAAAAAACATTTGAGGGTAAAATAGCAAACCAGTATCAAAGATGAGGTATCTCATGTCTACGCCACTTCTCACCCGCCAGCATGTTGTTGAGTTGATTGACGAGTTGCCCAACGACTCTCTACCCGAAGTAGCGCAATTCATCGAATTTTTGCGCTTTAAGGCCGTTCAACTACGCCGGCCCTCTTCTCCCGAAGAAGAGTCTTTATTAACCATCATCCACCGCCGCTTGCCGCCCGACGAACAGCAACGCCTCAGGACGTTGCGCTCCAAACTGGAAGCCGAACAATTGACCGAAGCCGAGCGAATGGACTTGGAGATGTATGTTGAGCGCATTGAGCGCGAGGATGTTGAACGCGCCGAGGCGTTGGTCAAATTGGCCGAATTGCGGCATGCCTCGCTGACTCAACTTATGCGCGACTTGCAACTTGGCGCGGTGATAGACGATGACTAAACGTATGTCCACCGCGCTCAAACGCACGGTGGCTGCGCGGGCGCATGACCGATGCGAGTATTGTCAAAGCCCGGCCGCTATTGCGACTCAAAGTTTTACGATAGACCATATCCGCCCACGCGCCTCTGGCGGAAAGACCCGGTTGAACAACCTGGCGTGGGCATGTCTCGGCTGTAACCATCACAAACATACTAAGCGGAAAGTCATTGACCCGCTGACTCAAAAAAGCGTTCAACTTTTCAATCCGCGTCGGCAAGCCTGGTCCGAACATTTCGCCTGGAACGAAGATGCAACTCGCATTATCGGCCAGACTCCTTGTGGACGCGCCACCGTTGAAGCCCTTCAACTTAACCGCCCCGCCCTGGTGAACTTGCGCCGGATTTTAGTCTTGGCTAACGTTCACCCGCCTTCCGAAGAATGACCAAACTCACCTCCCTCTCCCAAGCCATCGCCCAATTCGTCCACGACGGCGATCTAGTCTACGCCGCCGGGTTCACCCACCTCATCCCCTTTGCCGCCGGGCACGAAATCATCCGGCAGGGCAAACGCAATCTCATCTTAGCCCGCGCCACGCCCGACATTATTTATGAGCAGATGGTGACCGCCGGGTGCGCGCAGAAAATTGTTTTTTCGTATTCGGGCAATCCGGGCGTGGGGTCACTGCGAATTGTGCGCGCCGAGATGGAAGCGGGGCGATTGGAGTACGAGGAGTACAGCCACTTTGCGATGATTACGCGGCTGACGGCGGGCGCGGCCGGTTTGCCCTTTCTGCCCATGAAGTCTGTCGGCACGGATGACTTGGCGAAAGCCAATCCGCACTACCGCACCATCACCGACCCCTATGGTGGCGAGACGCTCAACACCGTCCCGGCCCTCAACCCCGATGTCGCCATCATCCACGCCCAACGCGCCGACGCCAACGGCAACACCCAAATATGGGGCATCGTGGGCGAGCAGAAGGAAGCGGCCTTTGCCGCGAACCGTATCATCGTCACCGCCGAAGAGATTGTGGATGAGTCCGTGATTCGCTCCGACCCCAACCGCACCATCATCCCGGCCATGATTGTGAGCGCGGTCTGCCACGTCCCCTATTGCGCGCATCCTTCGTACACCCAGGGCTACTACGACCGCGACAATCCCTTTTATCTGGAATGGGATAAAGTCTCGTCATCGCTCGAGGCCGTGAAAGCGTGGCTGGACGAGTGGGTGTATGGCGTGAAAGACCGCGCCGAGTATTGGGCCAAGTTGGGCGCGGAGACGCACGCGCGTTTGATGGTGAAACCACGCTGGAGTGAGCCGGTTAACTACGGGGATTTCTGATTGAGTGAATGAAGCCGTCCATCACCCAATGATTCCCTTTAGTGACTTCGGCGGCTCCGGGCCGCCACTCTTTTTCGCCCATGCCAACGGCTACCCACCGGGGGCCTATCACTCTCTGCTCACCGCGCTCACATCGAACTCTCACGTCCGCGCCATCCAGTTTCGCCCGCTCTGGCCCGACTCACAACCCGACGGCCTGCGCGACTGGTATCCATTTGTGGAGGATGTGATTCAATGGGTTGATGAACAGCATGAAAGCGAGGTCATTGGAGTCGGGCATTCACTCGGTTCGATTACAACGTTGGCCGCCGCCCTGCGCCGCCCGGAATTATTTCGCGCGGTGGTCTTGCTTGACCCGGTATTATTGCATCCGCGGCTCTTGTGGGTCTGGAATATCTTTCGGGCCGTGGGGTTGGCGCACCGGGTCCACCCGCTGATTCGGAGCGCCAAACGCCGCCGCCGGGTTTTTGCTCATCCAGCCGCGATGTTCACTCAATACCGGTGCGCGCCAGTGTTTGGTCGTTTGAGTGATACAGCGCTCCAAACCTATATCGGCGCGCTCACCCGCCCACGCGCCGATGGACAAATTGAATTGGCCTATGCTCCCGAATGGGAAGTGGCGATCTATGCCTCCGGGCCGCCCAACCTGTGGGGTCAACTCGCACAATTGCGCCCGCCCCTGTTGATTATTCGCGGTGAGCAGAGCGATACGTTCCAGCCGTCGGCGATGCGCCAGGTGCTGGCCCGCTTGCCCCAGGCTCACATCATCACCGTACCAGGCACCGGCCATCTGGTGCCCATGGAACAGCCGGAAGAAGTGGCACGGCTCATCTGCGAATTTTTGGAGCGTCATCGGTAATTGGGTAAATAGTAATTAGTAATTGGAGATAAATTACTAATTACGAATTACGAATTACCTCATGCCAAATGCCAGCCTACTCTCCCTCCGAACTCATGACCATCAATGCCGCCCGCCTGCTCCGCGATGGGGACGTGGTGTTTGTGGGCGTGGGCCTGCCCAACCTGGCTTGCAACCTGGCCCGCCGCACGCACGCGCCCAATCTCACCATGATTTACGAAGCCGGAGTTGTGGGCGCACAGCCCGCCCGTTTGCCACTCTCCATCGGCGACCCCACGCTGGTGTCGGGCGCGGCCAGCGTGTGTTCGATGTATGAAATTTTTGCGTTCTATCTGCAACGCGGGCTGATTGATGTCGGTTTCCTCGGCGGCGCGCAGATTGACCGTTACGGCAACGTCAACGCCACCGTGATTGGCCGTTACGATAAACCCAAAGTGCGTTTGCCCGGCAGTGGCGGCAGCGCCGAGATCGCGGCCTGGGCCAATCGCACCTATTTGATTACGCCGCACCAGAAACGCCGCTTCCCCGAGCAATGTGATTTTGTGACGGGCGCAGGCTTCTTAAGCGGGCGCGGCGCGCGGCGGGCCAGTGGCGTGCGCGGTGGCGGGCCACAAGCCGTCGTCACCGACCTGGGCATTTTGGAGCCCGATGAGAACGACGAGTTGACGCTCACCGCCCTCCATCCCGGCAAGACGGTGGATGAGGCCAAAGCCAACACCGGCTGGACCTTGAGAGTTGTCTCTGAAATTCGCGCCACCGCGCCGCCCACCGAACATGAACTGCGCCTGTTGCGCGATGAACTTGATCCGCAGGGCATTTATCTCAGGGGCGGGGCATAAGTTGGAAGCGGATTGCCTTCGGCAGAGCGGATTAGCGGATACCTACATCCGCTAATCCGCTACATATCCGATACCCAGTGCGGATTAGCGAATACCCACATCCGCTAATCCGCCACATATCCAATACCCAGTGCGGATTAGCGGATACCTACATCCACTAATCCGCTACATATCCGATACCCAGTGCGGATTAGCGGATACCCACATCCGCTAATCCGCTACATATCCGATACCCAGAGGCTCCCCCTCGCGTATCATACAGTGCGCTTGGCGCAATCCATTTCTGCGAGGTGCCTATGAACACGAATTCCCGTCCCAGTTTCTTTTGGCCGCTCGCCCTCATCGGCGCGGGCGTGCTCCTGCTTCTGCAAAACCTCCACGTCCTTCCACCCGGCACGTTTGTGGCGCTTGTCCAACTCTGGCCGGTCTTTTTGATTGTGCTTGGCCTGGACATGCTGATTGGCCGCCGCTCGTCAGGGGGCGCGGCGGTGATGTTGATCATCAGCATCGTCGTCATTGCGGGTGCCCTCACCTGGGCCGCCCTGCGCGCCACGAGTCAAACGTCCACCGGGCCACAGCCCATCGTGCAATACCCCTATGGCGCAGAGACCGCCAAAGTGATCATTGATTTTCGGGTGGGCGAATTATCCATCGCCGCCCTGGGTGACTCATTGAACTTAATGGAGGGCAACGTTCAGAACGGGCCGGGCGAAACGCTCAAACAGGGCTATGCGGTGGCCGCCAGTGTGGGGCAGTTGACGCTGGCCCAACAACACAGCGCGGTGCTGGCGCCGTTCCTCAGCGGCCAGACCACACCCACCCAGTGGGCCGTCCGCCTGTCGCCCAAGTTTCCGCTGACGCTGAAAGTGGATACCGGCGTTGGCTCGGCCACCTTGGATTTATCCGAGTTGCCGTTGACCGACCTGACCCTGGATACGGGCGTGGGGCAGACCATCGTTATCTTCCCGGACACTGGCGTGATGCGGGCCAACTTGAGCGCCGGTGTGGGCGAAGTCATCCTGACCATCCCCGAAGGCTTGCCCGCGCGCCTCACCGTCAGCTCTGGCCTGACCTCCCTCAACATCCCCGCGCGCTTTGCCCGCGCCGAAGATGTGTACACCACCGCCAATTTTTCCACCACCGGCGATTATTTGGAGCTCGCTCTGGAGGCCGGAGTGGGGAGCGTGACCGTTCGATAAGGACGTTTCCACCTGAGCGTCCACGCGGCTGGCCGATGGGTCAGCCGCTTTTTGTTTCCAGCCCTTACCGGGTTCTTCCTAATGTGATTAGGAAAAAAACCACATAGACACAATATTAATTTGACAAATTAGCAAACAGCCTTATAATGTTGGCATAGTAAAGGAGATGGTGCCATGACCCAAACATCTTTTTCCAGCCGCGCGATTACGCCCTCCCCGGTTTTGCTCCGGCTGGTGATTAACCCCGATGAAGTGTACCGCCTGCCCGAAGCCGGGCAATGTGTCCGTGTCACCAGTGGCCGGGCCTGGCTGACGGCCCAGGGGCGCGACGTGGTGCTGGAACCCAACCGCCCGATTCGGATTGCCCCCAGCCCGGAAGCCATGCTGGTTTCGTCGCTCGACGGAGCGCCCGTGGTGCTGGAGGTGTTGAACTAATGTCCGCCAGCCACCTCGACGACACCGACCGCCAGATTCTGGACTTGCTCCAGCGCGACGCGCGCATGACCAACGCCGCCCTCGGCGAAGCGGTGGGCATGACGGCCCCGTCCGTGTATGACCGCGTCCGCAAACTTGAAGCGCGCGGCGTCATCAAACGCTACACGGTGGAGGTGGACCCCGCCGCGCTGGGCAAGACTCTCACCGCCTTCATTCGCCTCACGGCGGCCTATGATGACCGCCACGACGCCGGTATCGCCGCCGCAAGCCGCGACCCGGACGTGCTGGAGTGCTATAGCGTGGCCGGTGAAGATTGCTTTATCATCAAAACCCGTGTAAGCGACCCAATCGAATTGCAAGCCCTCATCAATCGCATTCGTAGCAAGGTGACGGTGTTGCGGAGTGTGACGATGATTGCGATAGAGACCATCAAAGAGAGCGGCACCCTCAATGTATTACCGGAGCGTCTGCCGAAGGCCGCGCGCGCCCACAAGGGTAAACGCTCATGACGCAATACCTTTTAGATAAGGCTTGCAGAGGCGGCTCCCACGCCGCCGGGCATGGGAGCCCGGCCCGCTAACTAAAAGGTATTGACTCATGACGTCCCCTACATCCCCCACTGACCGCCAGAACAAAATCGAGTCCTATGGCGACGCCTATGCCACGCTGGTCGAGGGTCTAAAACCGTTCCCGCGCGAGATGTGGCAGTATAAGCCCGCGCCCGATCAGTGGAGCATCCACGAAACCCTCATCCACCTCACCGATAGCGAGGCCAATAGTTATGCGCGCTGTCGGCGCTTCATTGCCGAACCCGGCTTGACGGTGATGGCCTATGATGAGATGCGCTGGGCCACCGCCCTCGACTATCCCGCGCAAAGCGCCGAGGACGCGCTGGAACTGTTCAAGTGGTTGCGCCACACGAGTTATCGGCTGATCAAGACATTGCCGGAGTCGGTCTGGGCCAACACCATTACGCATCCCGAAAATGGCGTGATGACGATGGATAACTGGCTCGACGTATACACGCGCCACATCCCCGAACATCTGACGCAAATGCAAACGGTTTATACCGCGTGGCAGGCGCTAGCAACATGACCCATCACCTGGCCCAACTCAACATCGCCCGTCTGGAGGCCCCGTTGGATAGGTGATATGAGTAAGTTTGTGGAAATTCGGTCTTACAATCTTAAGCCGGGTTCCTACGCTGAGTTCGAGCGCATCCTGTCGCAAGAAGGGATTCCGATGCTAAAGCGTTGGGGCGTGGATGTGGTGTCGTTCGGGCCATCCCGGCATGAGGATGATTCTTATCATCTCATTCGTTCCTACACCAGCCTGGCGGAGCGGCAGACGAGCCAGGATGAATTCTACGGGAGTCAGGAATGGCAGGCGGGCCCACGCGAAGCCGTCCTGGCCTTGATTGATAACCTAGCTACCCGACACTAGGGTAAAAAAGGGAAGTTGCCCATCGTCGGCGACCTGAGTAAGGTTAAGTTTACCAACCAAACCACTCAGGAGCTGCTT
>Ga0247727_10016586_pt1 | contig 11861 bp, 10 predicted proteins | sample WisWelCaveWW1625_FD_202498 | JGI IMG/M metagenome (GOLD analysis project Ga0247727, IMG submission 202498) | Biofilm microbial communities from Wishing Well Cave, Virginia, United States - WW16-25 | ecosystem: Environmental > Aquatic > Deep subsurface > Groundwater > Cave microbial mat | place...
AGCGGAACACCCCAAGTGAGTTGGCTCACTGCACGGTTGAGCACAGTGCTGAAGATATCGTAACCCTTCCTCTTGAATCCGTGAATTATGCACCTTTCCGGGGAGAGTCCAGTCTTCCTTGCCTCTGCAATATCTCTGAGTATACTTGGCGTCGCTCGTTCTGCAGAATTGTTCATTGCCTGAATTTTCTTCCAATCCATTATTGGTTTTATCGAAGCTACCAAGAGTGCAATTGCCAGAAGATATGGCAGTCCAAGAAAGGTTAGCTCTGAAGTGAATCCAGCTGCCGACAGCGCGATGACAGGGATTATGCTACCAACGACCATTATCATGCTCTTCTTCAGTAGCTTCTCCGTCCCAAGATATGTTGAGGAGGTCATTTTTTGCGAGATGAACATGAGCATACCAGCCATTAATGGAGGCAGTATAAGGAAGAGTATCATGGATTGGGAAAGCGATGAGGTGTCTGGAAGGAATGACGATGACAGAGTGGGTGTCGATGTTAATGCTACGAACATAATGTAAAGGGTCAGTATGACTACCTGGATTATCATGTAAGCATCAACAAGACCGGCCAGACTGGTAACCAGCTGTCTGGAAATCGCTGCCTTGACGTCAAACATCGACCACATCTTGCTCTTCAAGAAGTTAATTATGCTGCCACCAGTCTGCACTGTTGAGACATAGCCTGCCAGAAAGTCCTGAAAGAGTGGGGAAGAACTTTCTTCTGCCCTCTGGTTCATCACGGTTAAGGGATCGTCTCCGAGTACCTCGACCTGCTTTACCATGTGTACAGACTCTTTCTTCATTGTTGGTAGAATATCATAGTTCATTATCTTCTTGAGACTGTGAAAAGGACTTATGCCGCTTGCCGCCATTAAGGTAATCAGCGTTACAAAATACGGTAGCTCTCGATCTATCTTAGCTGCATAAGCTTTCGACTGTTTCACGGGTCTGGTTTTCTTTTCGACTTCGGCTTTGAGCTTCTCGATCGGCTTCTGTATTGCTCTTTCCTTGATCCGTTTTTCCTTGACTGGCTTCTCCTTGGGCTGTTTCTCTTCTACTTGTTTCTCTTCAAGCTGCTTCTCTTCAAGCTGTTTCTCCGTTACTTGTTTCTCCTTCTTAGGTTTCTTCTTGAGTGAAATCAACTAGCATCACCCAATGGTGCTACTTTTTGCATAACCTGATCGGGATTCTGGTAATACGCTCTGACGATCGAGCTTACACTTCTATAATCACGTATGCCTTCCTCAAGCATCCACTGCAGTATCGCTACTCTCTTTCTGAATTCCTCGATAATCTCTTCCATGCTGAGTCCGGTGTTTTCAGATATCTTCTGCATCAGGGTGCTGTTCCTTATGTCGCCCTTGAATGTGTCTGAACTGGAATCCCATGAAAATACGTTATTCACCTTGGTTTCGCTCACTATTTCAGATACATGGATCACTCTTCTGGTACCAGATACAACACCGCCGGGTGTTACGATTGCTCTGGGAATGACACGTTTGACAGTAATAGCGCAGTTCATCAATGGCAAGTATGCTGGCGGTATATTCATGGGCTTTTGCATAAGCCTCTTCATTGCAGAATCGACACCGTCTGCGTGCATTGTACACAGACCGCTGTGGCCTGTTGCAAGAGCCTGGAACAGAACGTAGGCTTCTTCACCCCTGATCTCTCCTACGATGATGTAGTCTGGTCTGTGCCTTAATCCAGCTTTAATCAGCTCGAACATGCCAACTTCGCCTTGGTTTTCCAAACCGAAACCAAGTCTTGACACCAGCGTGAACCAGTTTAGATGCGGTATGTTTATCTCTGCAACATCTTCAACTGTAAAGATCTTGTATGTTGGATTTACAAGGGTGGTTATAGCGTTAAGCAAAGTAGTCTTTCCGCTTGCTGTAGGCCCGATGACTGTAGCAGACATCTTGTGTTCCATGACCATCCACAGGTAAGCGCCAATGTTGACATCAAGCGTATCGAAGTTTATCAGATCGACTATAGTGTATGGTTCTTCCTTGAACTTTCTTATAGTAAAACTGGTACCTTTTGGAGTAACCTCCTTCTGATATAGTATGGCCATTCTGTGATTTCCTGGTAAAGCAACATCTGATACTGGAAATGCGGCGCTGACGTGCTTTCCTGATCTGTGGACCATCTTCATCACAAAGTCGTTGAGATCGTCTTCGCTGTTGAACGTGATATTGGTCTGTATGCTGTCAAAGTTTCTCTGCCAAACAAAGATCGGTATCTTTATGCCTCCGCAGCTGATGTCTTCTACCATTGCATCGTGCATGAGCGCATCTATTATTCCAAAACCTACAATGTCGCGTTTAAGGTAATGCTTGACCTTTTCCATACTCGTGTTGGGGAAACTTGTGAACTGTTCCTTGGTATCTGAAAGGAGTTGGTCGAGCTGCTTATGAAATGTCTCCTGTTCTGTTCCTTCCTCCGTTTTGGTAAGCCTGCGTTCCAGTAGGTCTCGCATCAAGTTGTACAAGATCTTCTCGTCTGAATTCAACGGAAGCTCGTCAACAAGGTAGAGCGTTTCTGCTGTAGAAGGATTTTGTGCTATAACAGCATAACTGAAAGGAGGATCTAACGGATATCTGGTAAGTTCCTGAAAACCTTCAGGAATGCTGAAATGTGTTATATTTAGTATGGAAACCAGATCACTGCTCTGGGGATTGGCATTATCCAACCCATTGTCCGGTTTCTTTTGTTTTGTTGAGCCAAATAGTTTCAAATTTTATCACCTTATTGGGAAAAATGAAGGGTGTGATGGCGCGCCATTAATACGCATCACCATCATCTTACTAGACCTTTGCAACACTTACTGACTGCACTACGGTTATTTGTCCTGATTGAGCAGTTAATGATACTGCGGCTCCGACATCTGTCGCTGATAGTACGTCATCTGTAATGACTGTGTTATAGCTTCCTGGGCCAACGAAGTAGATGATGACAGTCTTGCCTGGATCAAGGCTTACTGGACCTGTCTGCTTTACTAACGGCACGTCATTGGCTGCAGATGTGTCGATAAGAACTGGACCGGCAGGCAATGCGGTGCAAACAGCTGGTGCATCATCCCAATCTATACCAGTGTAAGTCATCGCTGCTTGTGTCTGTGTAGCGGAGGCAGTGCTGTTAGCATACCAGTTTGCATTGGGTACAATAGTTCCTCTTATCTTGATGGTATCTATAGCCAACAGTTTGTCGCCAGTGTTTCTAGCCACTATCGAGCCTACGGTCACCATATCGTTTGCATTATTGTTTTCGTCACAATCAGCTGTGAACCAGATATGGCTTTGAGTAACTGCTATTCCTTGCGACTGTGCACCTGTCTGGAACAACGAAGTTCCGAACAATGTCACTGCTGTTCCCAGAACTACTGAAGCGACTACGATGATCAGTGTTGTTAGTACTACGCTGATACCTTTCTTTTGTTTCTTGTTCATAGTTATGTTTGTCTTTTGTTTCTTGTTCATAGTTATGTTTGTCATTTCTTCCCTGAAAGTAGACGCTGGGCGCAAATTATCAATAATAGCGTGTATCATGTAATACATACACAAATGCTCTCAATCAACTAGTGTTATTGTGTGAGATAAAATGCTAAACATTAGTTGACAACTATCTGCAACATATGTAAGAATGGGTAAGATTCTCATTGGCGTGCAGTTGCTAACACTTATGAGAACCACTTTGTTTTCGTTCCCAGAATATTGAAGCGTGGGTCATCGCTTAAAACGTACTCTGCAATCCTGAGAGATACAAACGAGGCTATCAGGGCATCTGTAAAAGCTACATTGGTAATGTCAGGGTAAGTAGCCTAGCATCAGCTGCTCACCTCATCGCCATTTCTTACGAATCTGATCGAGCTTGCAGATTATGCTCTTATAATTTTTCTTACCTACAACCTTCCCAATATTTATCTTGGAGAGTGGTTTCAGCAGAATCTCTTTCGGATACTCGTATCTTATAGATATTTTCTTCTCCGGATACTTTCTCCGTGCCTCTTTCAGCATCTTTTTAAGATTTTTGCCCCTACAGATTGGTTTCTTCTCTACCAAGACAACATAGGAATAGGTCTTTACCATTGCATTAATACTAGCTTTTTTCTATTAATAAAATCTTACTCTAAATATACAACTATTAACTCAGAATTACCATAAACGCTTATACGGAAAAATTCATCCAAAAATTTGCTTCGTCATATCCTCAAACCTCCTAGTCGAAATCTTTGCAAAGATTTTGCGTTTAAAAGCCTCTTCCAAGCTTGGTACCTTAACTACCTCTATCAAACCTTCTCTTGCGTAATACATGACCTCATCTCCTATAGCTATTCCAGCCTCTTCCCTTATTCTCTTTGGTGGAAACAACTCGCCTTTTTTACCAACCTTACCTTTGGCGGATATAGATTCTTTTCCAACCTTTATGGTCGAGCGAGTTCTCACTGAGATCACGCGAAGCGTTACCATAATAAATTTCCTACTGTCAACACAATCCAAGTAGGACCAATTAATTGGTGGCTAGCGAGAAATATATCTTCGTAAACTTGCCCATGAGGTCGTTGACAGTATCTGCTTTGAGGTACGTGCTACGCAGGTATTTCTGAAGGCCGTTTGATCCAATTCCAACCGCGATAATGATAAGACCTCCTTGCGTTAATTTCTTGATCGTTGCCTCCAGCTTCGCCTCAATTTCAGGATAGCCGGCAGGAATACCGTCAGAGATTACAAATAGGTAGTTGTGCTCCTTGCCAGCACTTGTTAATATCTGCGCGCCTAACTGTAATGCATCGGGGATGTATGAAAGACCGCCCTTGCTGAGTCCTCCTATCCTGGCTTTCACATTTGCACTGTATTCCTCGCCTATATCCTTGACCACGACGAACTTGTTGCTGAATGCATAGAGGCCCCAGTTCCCCTCGCCGGCCATGAGCTCCTTTGCAACCTCTGCCAAACATAATGCCAACTCCTTTGAAGCAACAGAAAACGGTTTTAGGCTGCTGCTCATGTCGAGCAGGATGCCCCATGCTTCGTTCTTGGAAAGATAATCATCGCGTATGAACATGTTGTAGTTGGCTTTATCACCTGAGATTGCCTGAATAGCTTCCTGTATGTCCATCTGTCCGAGCTCTTGGTTTGGATTAGAATCAAGATCATTCTTCAGATGGCGTATCTGATCAATTACCTTCCTAATCGCGTCAGCATGCCTTCTATAGATCCGGTAGTATTCTGCATAATCTTCCTCTGGAAATACAAAATCATCGAATTCTGTACTGTTCACCAGTTTCATGTAGTGTTTTACAAGTCTGTCCTTCCACTGTTGTTCGTGTGCAATGTCGTACAGTATGCCTGATGTGTCTTCACTCTGTGACATTCTTAGTATTTCCTGGAGAGACCCGTTGTTAGTGAACCTGAGCCCAAGCGTCTTGTACGTATCCGCCAGAATTCCCACACTTTTTGTCATGTCAAAAACCTGTTCTTGGCTAAACCTTTCTGTAGCTGTTCCACTTTCTGTATATGGAAGATAAAGCATCTGTTTTGGTGTACCGTATCTTTTTAAGCGCTTGTATATTGAATCCGCTAATCGCATTTTCATTTTATCAATATCATCATCGTTCCATAATTTACCTGGAATAGATTTGCTGTTCTTTTCCGAAAGAAACTTTTCTAACTTCTGAAGCTCACCCAGAATCAGGAATACGTCCCTTTTGACAGATGAGGGTAGCAGATATCTATAACGCCCAGCTATGAAGTATGATAATAGCGCAGATTGCATCAAAATCTGTTTTGAGTTAATTTTCTCTGGCTTAGTAAGTGTAGCATATGATACAGCATTGGAAAATGCGAAGTCTGGCAACAAACTTCGCGGACCAGATTTCACATACCAGTTGACACAAACGTCCTCGATCAGATCAATTACAAAGAGTGCAAGCCTCTGATCCTTTCCCTTTATCCACTCCTTGTACAAGGAAAAGTTGCTTATCATGGCATGTATGCTCAAGTGCTCTACTGACGACATGACCATGCGCATCAACATTGAGCGCCCAAGTGGATCGTTCTGGAAAGTAATGCCGTTTAGAATAAACCCCTTCCTCTTTCTTATCGGCTTTGGAATTCGCAGGACAGGGCCGCAGGCGTCCTTGTCTATGGAAGGAAAGTTGTACTTGTCAGAAACCAATACCTTGAGTTCACTGGCAGTCTTCTGCGTTATCTCTAATGACCTAGATAGTACATGGTTGTAGAATCGCAACTATTCACCTGCAGGATCAGGGATCTCGTTTTCGCCAAAAATCATCTTTACCACTCTTCGCGTCATGTCCTGCACCTCTATATTGTCGCTTGTCACGGTTACGACTGTCTCTTCAGCAGCTGCTTGCGGATCAACACCGTCGCAAACCAGCTGACCCCAGTTGATCAAGTCGCCAACAGAAGGAGCGTATGGAATGTCGCCAGCCTTGTACTGCCTTCTCAGCTCGGCACCCACCTGAACAATTCCCTTGGCAACCTTCTTGTCTATTTTTGCCTTTTCCTGAATGATCGTTACTTCCTGATCACTTATAGACTTGCCAACACTAAGATAGTCGAAGTTGATCCAGACACTCATTCTTCTCCTGAAGGCCGCGTTTAGCGGTTTTGTACCAGCAAATTCAGTCGAATAAGGATTCATGCTTATTATGACATATGAAAACTTATGACGTGGAATGATCTCGTTGTCCTTTTCTGTCAAGACCATATGTCCTCTAGTATCAAGAAGTGGGTTCATTCTTGTTGCAATGTCCTGCTTCATCATGTTGGCCTCGTCTAAGTAGAGTACGCCGCCATGCCTCGCCCATGATACAATCTGACCGTCAACCCAGTTTTCCTTTCCTAACCCAATATATCTTCCAAATAAATCGTAAACCGACGTTTGAAGGCTGCAGTTTATCTCCCACATGGGCAAGCTGGCAATTTCGGAAACCAAATAAGCTATGTGGGTCTTGCCAGTACCACTTGGGCCGATCAATGCGCACTGCTTGAAGAAAAAGAGTGCCCTCATAATGCGTTCAACATAACGGTCACCGTTGTCAATAAACATAGGAGTATTCTTCGGGATTAGATCGTAAAGCTCGTCAGGGAAGGAATAGTTCGGGGACAGCTTGTATTTTGCTACAGAATATTTCTTTATAAGTTCGGACTCGTAGGATTTTGGTTTTATTGTAGTGACCCTGATACTTGCATTACCATCTAGAATCTTTACCTGCTGAACCTCTCTAGCTCGCTGTTCACCACTAACCGCGAGGTTAGCTTTCCTGAAATCCATTTGTTGAAGTAGCGGTCAGCGTAGCATAATTAAATGAATGTGTAACATGTAACTACACACTAGATCATATATGGATTTCAGATTGAATGTAAGGTATAATTGGAAACCATATCACAGACCAGAATTCAGGCTAAGATACTCAGTATTGTAGGCTCCAAGATAGACGGGAAGGCAGACTATTACAAGACTGTCAAGTTTAACGTCAGCGCAAACCTTGAGGAGCTGGAGCATGGCATGAATAGAGTATCGCTGGGATTTATCTTCACGATTATAACGGAACCAAAAGTTGTGAAGTATCAAGTTGAGGGAAGAACCGAGATACAGGGACAGGCAGACCAGATCAAGAAGGTCTTGGCACCACATCCAACTACAAGAGTGCCTATTATACTGAAAGATGTTTACCAGCAGGTTTATCCGCAAATATTCGTGCTCTCAAAGATGATTGATGCTCCTTGTCCCACACCAGATCTACTGTCGACAAGCCAACCCATGGAAAGCAAGGAAAGAAACTTCTCACCTGAAGAGTCAGAAGCTGTAGATGAAGTATCAGAGCCCTTGCCTGAAGAAATACAGCGACCCAAAAAGAAAAGTGCTAAACGAGCTCACCCCAAGACATCAGAGGAGTCCTTGCCTGAAGAAGATTCGTCAGAAAAAACTGATGTTGAAGTACCAGTAAGCTCAGAATAAACGCCCTCACTTTCTCACTCTTTATGGAGCAGATTGGTTTAGTAAGTTCTTCACATAACTTACTGATCCATAATAACTGGGAAGATCGACAAATAATGATGAACGTAGATTCACTACCTACAGTACGTACTAGAGATAATCACGTAAGAATTCGTAGGAAAAAGTTAGGCATTGGTACAGTAATATCCTCTGTGATAATGGTGGCCGCGGTAGCAATGCTGGGATCAGTCGTGCTCATCTGGGCCAACAGCAGTCTCAATGTGGAGAAGACGAGAATAGCTAATGACTACGCAAACAATACCAACTCATTGAGAGAAAGTTTCATTGTTGAAGATGTATGGTTAGACGGCCCTCCAGTGCCAGAAAACCGAGTAAATATTACAATAAGAAATATTGGAGATATAGCCATTAAAGTTAAGCAATTCAACGTAACGGCGGTCAACGCGACTGGTGCTATTGCTTGTGCTTCAGGCTGCACGAATACGACCAATCCCAGCAACATAGTACTCGAAAGCAAGACTTCGTACACGATTCTGGTTAAGAACATCGATTGGGATCATACTTTGGCAAAATCACTGGATATTACTATTACTACAGAGCGTAACTCAGTTGAAAAGATCTTCTGGAGAGTGCGACAGTAAGTGCACGGTAAGAAAGGGATAAGCACTTTACTTGCAGCAGTTTTCATGATAGCGGTAATAATAGTTGGATTGGGTGCGGTAAGTTGGGGTTTGAACGTGCAAAGCAAGCAAGGACAGGTTATAAAAGAAAGGACTGTGATCGAAACCGACATAAATCGTGAGAGAATTGAGCTTAGAGATGTGGGTATAGTGGGTAGCAAGTTTAACATGACATTTGTCAACACAGGTATGCTTCCAGTAAAGATAGTTAGGGCATGGTTTACCAATACTACGGATACAAATGGATGGCACAAGCAGTATGATAATTTGAACAAGCTGATCAATCCCGGTGGTGCATTGACTAACTTTGGTCAGGACTTGTCTCTGGTAGCTAAGACAGATAAGTCATACGAGATCAAGGTGGTTACGGAGAGAGGCACTACTGCAGTATTCAAGATTGCTGGCGGAAATGATGCTAAACTGCATGTAAGGCTCATGGCCAGTCAAGCAACAATACCCTCTGGTCAAAGAGTTACTATAACAATGCTGGTCACGCACAACAACACACTTGCAGATGCCGTTGTGAATATTGAACCCGAGAGTTTCAGCACTAATCCCACTGATCCGCTTAATTTTGCGACGCTAGTACCAGGTAGCCCTACTCCTAGCAAATATTCTAGCATCCTATTCGGTTCAACGCGAAGCTTCACTTGGCTTTACGAGGTAACTGGGCAGAATAATACACAGTTCACCTTCACAGGCAAGTTGAAGGACGGGAAGTCAAATACTGCTTCTGTCGACTTTTATACGAGAATCGTGAAGTTTGCTTCCAGTGATTACGCCACAAACGCTGGCATATTTACAATGAATTATACATCTTTTCGATGGACTCAAGAGAGCGGTCAGTGGATGACGGGATGGAGTTTGAGTGCAACTAAAGGGACAGGCTTTAAGATCGAAGTGAAAAATAATAATAAAACTCACGCTCTGTGGCTTTCAAAACTTAGTGTGCTTGTTCTTGATAGAGTAGGCCCCGTGAACGATGCTGCGTTTTACATTACAAATATCACTAATCCTGCTTCACCCGAACCATTAATTACAAAGTATACATGCTCAAATCCAGACGATTATTGTTTGAAAATTAATTCAACAGATGCAGGCAACAACAAAGCCACGCTATACTTTTCAGCAACTAAGGAACAGCTTGATACTGTCAATAAAATTGGAAACGTCAATAGATACCAAGCTTATATACTCATCTTAGGAAAACTTTGCCCTCAAGATGACCCTAAGAGCTGTACGGGAATCCTGTATGGGCAGAACCTTCCGTTTATAGCTCTAGAAGCTGTATAGCGGAATAAGTTTCCTCTCAAGAAATAATTCTTTATTCCAGAAATACCGAAATTATTGTGTCACAGCTTCGGGGTCAGCGAGGTAAGGATCGTAAAAATAGCAGCACTTATAAAATTTAATGAGTAGAAAACAAACCATTCACGAAGATGAATAATGACCTCAGTGCATAGGTTTAACTATTCAGTTGTGCATATGAATGGTCATGATAGTTCAGTAAGTTCTTGATCTAACTTACTGATCTATAATAGTTGGGAAAGTAGCAAGTCAATGATGGAAGAAGATTTGTTCACAGACTTGATGCTAATGCTAGCAGTTCAGTGGAAGAAATCATATGGAGGGAAGTCCTAGATGTCTAGGAACCGGGAGAAGAAAGGCATTAGCACTATAATTGCGGCTGTATTTATGATAGCGGTGATAGTTCTTGGGCTGAGCGTATTAACATCAGGCATATCTTTCCAAAATAAACTTGGTCAAGTTGTGACAGAAACAACACTGGCAGAAACCGAACAAAACAAGGAAAGAATTGAGCTTAGAGATGTAACTATAGTCAGCAACAAGTTTAACATAACACTGGCAAACACTGGTATCCTTCCAGTAAAGATAGTCAGGGCATGGTTTACCAATACTACAGATACTCTGGGCTGGCACAGGCAGTATGATAACTTGAACAAGCTAATCAATCCTGGAGATACTTTAACGAACTTTGGTCAGGATCTATCTCTGGTACCCAAGACAAATTCTTCATATACAATAAAGGTAGTCACAGAGCGAGGTACTACTGCAGTATTCAAGATTGCTGATGGAAGTGATGCTAAGCTGCACGTAAGGCTCATGGCAAGTCAAGCAACAATACCTTCTGAACAAAGAGTTACCATAACGATGCTGGTCACGCACAACAACACACTTGCAGACGCTGTTTTGAATATAGAGCCCCAACTTACGGCACTACTGCCTAGTCCACCAGGTACCGGTAGCGTTACGGCAGTGAGTGGTTATCCTACTCCTGCTAAAGATGCTAACATCATACTCGGTGGAACCAGATCATACACCTGGGTTTACGAAGTAGCTGGTCAGAATGATACGCAGTTCACGTTCCAAGGGAGACTGAAAGACGGAAAGTCGAACACAGATTCTGTCGCATTTTATACGAGGATTCTGAAGGTGACCACAACTGATTACGCCACAACTGCGGGTATACTGACAATCGACTACACGAGTTTTCGATATACTCAACACGGCGATCCATGGGCCCCTGGATGGACCATAGATTCTGCTAATAAGACAGGATTTAAATTGGATCTGAACAATAACAATGCATCGGGCACATTCTGGATATCAAAATTCACTATGTTCGATCTTGATCCGATAGGTACTGCTGGCGATACTGCATGGTACATCACAAATGAAACTTCTCCGGGTGGAAATCCCCCAAAAATTGAGAAGGCGTTCAAGTGCCCGGCTTATGGTTCGGTGCCTGCCAACGAATATTGTTTGAGTATACCGAAGCGACAAAAGCTAATTTTATACTTCGCTGGTATCAACCCAAATGATGGGCCTGGAGTTGCGGGTGTCCAGCAACTTACTAGTAAAGGGCAGCACTCAGCTTTCATAATCATCTACGGAAAGTTTTGCGATGCTGGAGCGGCCAAAGACTGTCCTGGAACACCATACGCGCAGAACCTTCCGTTTATGGCTATACAATCTAACTAGCGGGAAAATTTCTTCTCACGAAATAAATGCATGTATCTGGAATTTCCGCTGTGTACATGTAATGAGCTGTAACAGTTCAGTAAGTTCTTGATCTAACTTACTGATCTATAATAGTTGGGAAAGTAGCAAGTCAATGATGGAAGAAGATTTGTTCACAGACTTGATGCTAATGCTAGCAGTTCA
>Ga0247727_10016587_pt1 | contig 11860 bp, 5 predicted proteins | sample WisWelCaveWW1625_FD_202498 | JGI IMG/M metagenome (GOLD analysis project Ga0247727, IMG submission 202498) | Biofilm microbial communities from Wishing Well Cave, Virginia, United States - WW16-25 | ecosystem: Environmental > Aquatic > Deep subsurface > Groundwater > Cave microbial mat | place...
ACCGATATTTTTCGCTTTCACGCGCCAATAGTAAGTCGTGTTGTTCGCCAACGGTCCGACTTGTCGGGAAGTTGTGGTGATGGTCGAATCATCAAAGACCGTTGTGGCGAACGTGGCGCTCGTTGAGGCTTGCAAACGGTATGTATCTGTTTCAGGGGATGCATTCCAGGTCAACGTCAGTGTGGTAGGGCGGTTGGTAGCGCCATCGGGCGGAAGAGCAAGCAACGGCGCGGCCGGAGGAGAAATCATGGTCGATGGCAGCACGCTGCGCAAGACGCCACTGCCTTCGGTACCGGCAAAAATAAACTGGTTTGGATCTATGGCAAATGACTCAATCCTTTTGCCCGGTAAGCCGGCATTAATTTGCGTCCAACTATTCCCATTGTCCCGGGAGCGGAAGGCGCCGTCGAAAAATGTTCCAGCAAAAATGTATCCCACTGAATTAATCGCCAGCACCTGGACAAAACTCTTTTGCAGTGCGGTTTTTGTCCAGGTATTGCCATTATTCGTCGAGCGAAAGACGCCGTCAAAAGTTTCTGCGGCATAAATATTTCCGTTCGGACTAATGGCAAGCGCTTTAATGGAGAGGGATCGATTTGATGGCAAGCCATTATTGACGGGAATCCAGGTGTCGCCAAAATCCGCGGAGCGAAAAATGCCGCTGCCCGTAGCTCCATCCGTTCCGGCAAATATGTCCCCGTTGGAATTAATGGCAAGCGCCTCAATGGAGAGATCCGTCAGACCGTTATTAATCTGTATCCAGGTATCGCCGTTGTCGGTGGAACGATAGACGCCGTTGACAAAGGTTCCGGCAAAGAGGTGTCCGCTCGAATTAATGGCAAAAGCCGTGATCACGGTGTTTGGCAAGCCGGTATTGATTCGCGTCCAGTTGTCGCCATTGTCGGTGGAACGATAGGGAAACCCGGAGGCGGCAAAGATATGCCCACTCGCGTTGATGGCAAGCACAGTCACCTGGCTATTAGTCAATACCGTTGGGACTCGCGCCCACGTGTTGCCGTTATCGGTAGAACGAAAGAGGCCATAAGAAGTGCCGGCAAAGAGGTGCCCACTGGCATTGATGGCAATGGCGTCAACGACATGTCCCGTCAAGCCGGTATTGACTGGCGCCCAGTTGTTGGCATTGTCCACGGAACGGAAAACGCCACCACCTTCCGTCCCGGCAAAAATGTCCCGCGTCGCGGGATTGATGGCGAGAGATGCAACATCGTCATCTGCCAAACCGGCGCTGACTTTCGTCCAGGTGTCGCCATTGTTGGTGGAGCGAAAGACTCCGGCGCTGCCTATATCCGCCGCTGTCCCGGCAAAAATGTCTCCACTCGCAGTGATCGCCAGGGCAAAAACAAAAGGATTGGTCAAGTTGGTGCTGGTGCGCGTCCAGGTCGCGCCATTATCCGTGGAGCGGAAGACGCCGCCGCCGAAAGTTCCGGCAAAAATGTGCCCGCTGGAATTGATGGTCAGGGAGCGGACATCATTTTGACTATTTGTCGTGCCGACAAGGAATTGCGTCCAACTATTGCCGTTGTCCGTGGAACGGAAGACCCCGCCGCGATAAGTTCCCGCAAAAATATGGCCGCTGGCGTTGATAGCAAGCGCTTGAATGTCATTATTTGTCAAACCGGTATTGATCGGCGTCCAACTGGCGCCGTTATTCGTGGAGCGAAAAGCCCCGCCTTGATTGGTTCCCGCAAAAATATGTCCGCTCGCATTGACGGCGAGGGACTGAATGATTCTATTCGACAAACCGGTATTGGCTGCCGTCCAACTGTTGCCGTTATTCGTAGAGCGGAAGACACCGCCTCCATCCGTTCCGGCAAAAATATCTCCCGAGGCGGGATCGATCGCGAGAGACAAAATCTCGGTATCCGCCAAACCGGTGTTGATCGCCGTCCAGCGATTGCCATTATCCGTGGAACGAAAGAGGCCGTGATCAGTGCCGGCAAAGATATGCCCGCTTGCGTTAACGGCCAGCGAATAAACGAATCCGGCATACGGTCCATTGGTTGGCTGCCAGAAATCTTGCCCGGTTGCAAGAGTTGGCGACAAAACGAGCGCCGCCAGCAGAAGAACGTAGAAAAAATGTTTCATGATCGTGCCCTCCGAATGAAGAATTTCGGATTGCGGAAATGATGATCTTATTCCAAAATCCGCAATCCGTAATCGACAGCCTTATCTGACCACCACCATCTTTTTCACCTCCACTCTTTCTCCGGCACGCAGGCGATAGAAATACAATCCACTCGGCAAGCCTGCACTGGAGAACTGCACGCGATACTTGCCCGCCGGCCGTTCGCCGCTCACGAGAGTTTGCACCTCGTTGCCGAGCATGTCATAAACTTTCAGCTCAACATTCGAAAGTTGGGGCAAGTCATATTCAATGGTAGTGGAGGGATTAAATGGATTCGGATAATTGGAATACAGCGCGAACGCCTCTGGCATCTCCCGGCTGGCACGCTCGTCTACGCCAACGGTGCAAGTTTGCATCGGCGTTCCGCTCCAGGCACCCATGGCTGTTGCCGTGCCGCAATTAAAATTCCTGTACGTGTAGTTTCCGCTTACACTGTTGCCGTCGCTCGAAAAGGTTCCGGTTAACGAGCCGCTGCTGATCGTGGGAATGTTGTAGTTTACCGTAAAGGTGTTGCCGCTAATGAACACCGGCGAGGTTTTGACCGTAACCTGCGAACAACCCCCGAGGTTGGTAAAGGTAATGCTGAAGGTATCAATTTGTGTTTGGCTGATCACGCGAAAGCGAATGCTGTTGGTGGCGCCGTTCCAAAGGCCCTCGCAAACGGCGGCCGGGGCGGCGGCAACTTCAGGCGTCGTGGCTTTGGAAGAATAATCGCTAAAACTATGGACGGAACCGTCCTGATCTGTCATGGTGATGATGGTGACAGCCGCATCATGGGCAACAAAATTTGTCGCTTTTTTTTCTGCAGAAAAAATTTGCGCCGAGCTCGGATAAATAGCGCAGCCGATGATCGAGGCGGTGAGTAGAAAAATGTTAGCCATTCGCATAGCACAATTCTCCTATTTTGGTTAGTTGGTTCAATCATTTGTCTATTGCTTTCAACAAAGATTTCACTTTAAAGTTTCGTGCCGCCCTCATTGGCAAACAAACCAGGCTCAAATGAGGACGGCACAAATTCATGATCCATCCTCTCATTGTTGCAAAAACATTTTTCGCACAAATTTTTGCCGGCCAATATTCAATTGCAAAAAGTAAACGCCGGTGCCGACTTCGGCGCCCAATTCATTTCGTCCATCCCACAGCACGCGCTTGTAACCAGCGGACTGATTTTCGTCCACCAGTTTGCGAACGAGCTGGCCGAGAACGTTATAAATTACCAGGCGCACGCCAACCGCTTCCGGCAGCGCGTATTCGATTATGGTTTGCGCATTAAATGGATTGGGATAATTTTGTGCGAGCGCGAATTTTTCCGGCAGCGCCGCCTCGGCATTTTCCAACCGAACTTCTTCCGCATTGAGATTAGCCATCTTGGCCGCACTCGCGCCGGTTTGGATAACCAATTCCGGTTTGGTCGCGCCTTCTTTCGAGCTGTATTGCACCATCGTCGTCGAGGCATTGTTCAAACCGAAGCTGAATGTGCCGTTGCCGGCAATCGCCGGCGTCACATCAAATTCGACCACTTGATTGACGGTCACCGCACCTTCCATATCCAACGCCGGCCCGCTAATAATCGGCGCATTGCTATAGGTCACGTTGAGCTCGGTCCATGGTGCTCCGCCCTGCTGGTTGTTGGAAACCGAATACACCGAGCCGCCGCTGCTGCTCGCCGCCGTCACTTTCATGCGCAGTTTCGCGCTAATCACCGTGCCACTCACGCCGCTCACCACAAATTTCAGATAGCTGTTGATAATCGGCGCAGATTGTTTCATCCGCAGCGTCGTCTGCGTGCCAAAGTTCGATCCGGCTTGATCGGCCCGCACATACGCATCATCCGTCGGGTTGAAAATAATCGGCGGCGGCGTGACAGTAAAATCGTTGGCGCTCGTCACAGAGCCGCCCGGTGTGGTAACGCTGATCTTGCCGGTGGCAGCGCCGCTCGGAACGGTCGCGGAAATTTGCGTATTGGAATCGACCGTAAAGCCGGCGACAACGCCATTGAACGCAACCTGTGTAGCGCCGCTAAAGTTAGTGCCGGTGATAATGACCACGGCGCCGACTGGGCCGCTGGTTGGACTGAAAGAAACGATGGTCGGCGGTGACGGGGAACCGGTTTGAATCACCAACTCCGGTTTGGTCGCGCCTTGCTTCGAGCTGTATTGCACCATCGTCGTAGAAGAATTTTTCAAACCGAAACTGAACGTGCCATTGCCGGTGATCGCCAGCGTCACATCAAATTCGACCACTTGATTGACGGTCACGGCGCCTTCCGTATCTAATGGCGATCCGCTAATCGCCGGCGCGTTGTTGTATTTGATGCCGGTCTCAATCCACGGGTTCGAGGTGTTTTTATAATTGTTGGAAACCGAATAAACCGAGCCTCCACTGCTGCTGGCGACGGTGACTTTCATCCGCAGCTTCGCGCTCAGAATTTGGCCGCTCACGCCGCTGACGGCGAATTTCAAATAACTGTTGTAAATCGGCGAGGATTGTTTCATCCGCAGCGTCGGGGCGGTGCCAAAATTGTTATTGGGTTGGTCGGATCGAACATACGCGTCGTCGGTCGGATTAAAAGTAAACGTTTGTGTGGGAGAGTACAGAATGTCATCACTAAACGAGCTCGACCAATTTCCGGCAACGTCTTTGAATTGGACATACACCGTCTTCGTGCCGGCATTGGTATTTCCGCCAAAGGTAGAAAGATCCCAATTGCTTTTTGTGGCGCTAAACGCTTCCGCCGGCGACCACGTGCTATTGTCATTGCTGAACCGCACTTGTGCGCCGGCGCCCATTCCACTCATGCCATCCGCCGCGCTGAGATCGAGCGTGACAATCAACGAAGTCGTAGTGCTCGCCCCGCCGTTGATGCTAATCGTCCCGGTCGGCGCTGTTGCATCCCAAAAGAGCGTCGTGTTGCTGCGATTGTTATGATCCTTATTGCCCGCGCCGTCCTCCAGCCACACGTAAATCGTCTGTCCGCCTTGAGCAGCCGCCGAGGCGGTAAATGGCTTGTTCGTCGTGCGAGTCCCATCCGTCGAAGAGTTGGGAACGCTGCCCACCTTATACCACGCCGCCGCGATTCCGGAAGGATCACTCGGATTGGTCCAGTCAATGCTGAAAGAATTGACATTCGTCCAACTGCTGGGAGTCGCTGCCAGATTGATCGGCGCCGGCGGCGGAGTGGCATCAATCGGATTGAGATTGAAATCCACCACCGTGATGCGGCCGAGAGCAACAGTTTGGCTGAATTGTGTCTGAGTGACGTAACCCGAGGCGCTGGCTTCAATATCGTATGTGCCGGCCAGCAAATTAAAAACTGCATAATCCCCATTCGCATTCGTCGTCGCGGTTCCTTTCGCAACGCCGCCCTGGAGCGCGCGCACGAGAGCGCCGCTGATGGGAACGCCGCTGCTCGTCACGCGTCCCGCAAACTTCGCGCTGGGATCTTCAATCGTGAGACTAATCGTCGTTTTAGCATCCGAGGGGAGCGGGAAATTGGTTATAGAAAAATCCGTGTTATTGATCACCGAAACTGAAGAAGTGCCGGTGCTGGAATTCACCACAAAAACTTCGCTGTTGTCCGGCATAACGCCAATGCCTTCCGGATTGGTGAAACCGGTGAGTGTTTGAATCACCGTGTTGGTTCCGGCATCGATGATCGAGACCGAGCCGCTGCCGCGATTGCCCACGTACACGCGTTTGCCATCAGGCGTGCAGGCCAACCAGTGCGGCGTCGTTCCAACTGTCACGGCGGTCACAACCGTTTCCGAGCTCAAATCAATCACCGACACCGTGCCGGAATTTGAATTCGCCACGAACAATCTCGTGCCGCTCGGATTGATCGCAACGCCATGCGGCGCCGTGCCGACGGCAATCGTGTTGGTCACCGTGTTCGAAGCGGTATTGATCACGGAAATTGAATTGCCGCCGACGCCGCTGCCTTGATTAGCGATATAAATTTTCGTACCGTCGTGCGACGCCGCAATGCCCCACGGCATATCGCCGGCTGCAATCGTCGTGACGAGGGTGTTATTCGCCGCATCCATCACACTGACGTTGTCGGAGCCGGAATTGGTGACGTAAAATCTGCTGCCATCCGGCTTGAAAGCAACGGCGCGCGAATCATTGCCGCCGGTGCTAAATTTGGTTAAAAGAACATGCGAACCGGCGCCGGCGTAAATTTGCATCTCTTCTGTAAATGTGCTGATGTGCGGCACGTAAAGACGACCGCCGCCCGGACGAGTCGCCATCGCATGATCGCTTTGAAATGCCGATGGCGGCGTCCACGTATCCACAATTTGCCGGCTTGCCGGATCCATCACGTGCAGCTTCGCCGGAAAACCGACGCTGCCCAGATGCACCGGCGGCCGTGTCAGGCGATCTCCATCCTGCACCACCGTGACAAAATTCAGCGCATTGCCGTCATTGATGACATAAACCCGGCCGGTGCTTTGGTTGATGGCGACAGCTTGAACGATTATGCTGCTCGGCGAGGGATTATTGACGGGGATAAGCTCGAACACTTGTGTTGGATCATCGAGCACGCCAATAAACTGTTTGGTGGCATAGTAAACGTGGTTCGTTGCCGGGCGAACCTCCAGCGCAATCGTCGAACTAAACATCGGCAAGTTGAAGAAAGCCTCGGTCGCGCCTTCGATAATCGAAGAGATCGCATTCACTTCCGAAGACGTATACATGCGATTGCTCGCGGGATTGTGAATGAAGGGAAAAGCGCTGACATCATTGTCGGCAAAAACATTGTTGATCGAGCCGGTGTCACGGTCGTAAACTTCAAAAGGAACCCCAACGCCGCCGCCGCGGCTGATATAAACTTTGTTCTCCGCCGGGTTGACGCCGATGGCCAGACCTCCGAGGCCGGCAACCGTTGTCTTTGCCAGCGTTATTCCATCGACGATGTCAAGCACATCGGAGTTGAAATGGGCCACAAAAACCTCGTGCGTCACCGGGTTGAGATCCATTGCGAGCAGGCCGCTGCCTGCAACTCCCGGAACGGTCGTTTCGCTGTTGGTGGCGACGTCAATTTGCCGCAGTCCTTCCGACGAAAGCGCATACACTTTCCCCAGGCTTTGATCGCTCACGAGGCTGTTGGGAAAAAGTGTATTGGTATACGTGCCGGCAAGATAAGTGATAAACGCGCCGGTTGCAGCATTCACCACCGCGATCTTTTGTGCGCCATTTGAGGCCGCGTACAATTTGCCGCTCGCTTCATCCACCACCATATAGTAGACGGTCGTGCCGACAAAAACCGAGCCGAGCTCGGCATTGGTCGCGCCGTCGTAAAAATATAAATTTCCGGTGCTATTGTCGGCCACAAAAATTTTGTTGCCGGTCTCGTAAACTGCGACGGAATACGGCTGGAGACCGGCGCGAGAAAGCGTGCCTACCACCGTCTGCCCACAGAGCTGCGTCGTTATCGACGCCAGAAGAGCAAGTAAAATCCAAAAACGTTTGTTCACGATTGGTTTCCTTTCAATAAAATAGGCCCACACCATGCGGCTTTGATGCCGCTCTACTTTCATTATGGGTTGAAAGAAAAAACGTTACATGAAAAAATCAGATTTTGGAGAGAAAGTTTATTAATTCAAAAACACCGGTGGGAAAAGAATCGCAGCGATGAGAAGAACCTTATCTGATCACACTAAAAAAATAATCGCCGACCTCGTCAATTTCTCGCGAAGGCAACACGCCCAACAATGTCATGACATAATCGTCATAGGAAAACAGATGCGCCGGCAACAGCAAAATAACGGCTTTGCCTTTTTCGGTTCGCTGCGCTGTAATCTGATATTGCGTCAAAATCGTATCCCCGACGGCATTTTCAAGAACGACGCGATAGCTGCCGTAGGTTTCCGGTTTTCCAATATAAAGCTGCAAACGCACCAACTGCGTTTCCGGGCTAATTTGCAACCTATTTTGTTGATTAATTTCTTGAGAGCTGCGCGAAGCGCCTTGAATCAATGAAAAGGTGGGAACGTTATATTGAGGCGAGGATTGGCTGAGTTTGTTCTCTATTTCCGCGCGCCGATTTTGCTCGCTGCTTAGTTGCTCGGTTAATGCTTCAGTTTGTTCGCGCTGCGTCTCAGCTTGCTGCTTCAGCTCCTGCTCACGTTGTCGAAAGGCAAGCTGTTCCGTTTCAAACTGGCTGAGCCGCGTTTGCAAATTTTTGGTTTCAAAAAACAGCCACGAGCCGGTAAAAATCATCGCTACTACCGCCGTTGCCAATGAATAGGCGAAAGCCGGATTGGAGCCGAACGATTGCAGCCAGGCGATGATCTTCGCGTAGACCGAGCCGGTGGTTGCTTTCCCATGCGCCTGCTCCCGCGTTAAATAGATTTTGAGAGCTTGAGCGAGCTTGACTTTTTCGCGCTGCCGGGGCCGCGTGAGAATACGCTTTTCAAAAAGCCCGCGCTCGCGAGATGAAAGCTCGTTTTCAACATATCGATAAATAAGCTCATCTTCAACATTCTGCAGCCGCTCGTACAGCGCCGTATCGCTGAAATATTGTTCCTCAAACGCCAGTTGCTCCTCTTCGGAGAGCTCGCCAAAAAGGTAGCGAACCATCGCCGGTTCATCTATCGTATGATTTTGCATGCTCGCGCTCTTCCCTTTACAATATTATGGCGAAATCTCCAAATCGTTTCTAAAACGCGCCATATTTTTTCATGCACGGCCGTAATTTTTCGCTGATGATGCGGCTGATCCGAGTTCTGAGCGCGCCCGGCGACAGGCCAAACTTTCCGGCAAGTTTTTGGGCATAATGGCTATCGCTTTCAGCAAAAAATTTTATCATGATCCGCTCCACCGGCGACAGCTCTTTTTGTATGCATTTCTCTAAACACGCCAATAGACGCGGCTGTTCAATCCCCGTTAAAATAAAATCCTCCGAGTCCTCGCTCTGGCCCGGAATGGGCGACTCTTCCTCAAGCCGGGTTTCCCATTTGGTTTTTTTCTTCAAGACGTCGACTTTCTCTTTTAAAACGTTGTTGGCCACGCCATGAACATATTTATATTTCTCCGCTATGGCAACAATATCGCGAATTTTAGGGTTTGCCGCAACATTCTGCACGACGCGTTTAAATGTTTCCTGGACGAGATCTTCGACGTCGGCATTGGACAAATACCAACGGCTGCCAAACTTGCTCAACAACATTTGCCGCGCCCGACTCAGCTCCCGTTCGGCAAGCTTAAAATCAGGATGCAGCCAGGCCATAAACGTATTTTCCACATCAACTCCCCGCGGTTATGTCATCCACCGCGAATAGGTTACAATCAAAAAGACGCAAAGATTCGCAAAGTTTTCTCTGCGTAACCTTTGCGCCTTTAATGACCATAAATGACCAATGACTTAATGACTTTTTTACTGCCATTCCCCCTGCAACACGAACGCGGCCCAATAATACGGCGATTGCCAGGGTTTGGTTTTCCACATTTCGATCTGAGCGGCGCGCAACGCGGCGGCCGGCCGCAATTTTTCCTGGCCCAACATTTTTGCATAAAACCGCTTCATCAGCTCGGCGGTGGCTTTGTCCTGCACGCTCCATAAACTTGCCACGACCCGCGCCGCGCCGGCATACATGAATCCGCGCGTTAAACCGACCAGCCCTTCACCGCGAATCTCTTTTCCCAAAGCCGTCTGGCAGGCGCTCAATACGATCAAGTCCGCCGGCAGATTCAAATTGTAAATTTCGTGCAAGCGCAAAAAACCGTCCTGCGAATTTCCCTGCTCGTCCACCAACGACAGCACGATTCCCGACAATTCCGGATGCTTGTTGTTGAGCAAACCATGCGTGGCAAAATGCACGATGCGATAGCGGCTCAAATCAGCATTGATGACAGCCGTACGATTAGCGGCGAAATCAACGGCTTTCCTGCCTTCACCGACCGGCAAGAGCTTCATAATGCCCTCCGCCTCGCGACGACTAAACAACAGGCGCGGCAGATCGTTGGCGGAATCCATTATGCCCAGGTCGCGGACAGAGCGCACGAGTGAGTTTTCCAAAGCCAGCGCTTCCGCCATTGCCGTTGAATCCGTCGCGGCCGATTGGGCCATTTTATTTTTGACGCGAGGGTCAATGTTCGTAAAAACCGGATCAGCCAATATCGCGACGGTTTTAGCGGCAGAGTGGCGGCCGGCCAGTTCGCGCCGCAGCACCGCCAACACGGAAGCCGAAGGCAGATGCACGATTTCGTGATCGATCGCCAGTGGCCGGTAGTCAGTATTCAGTTTCCAGTAATCAGTATGCAGTGGCTTTTCCCCTTCGTTTGCTGATCCGCCGTTTACGGATGACTGATTACTGTTTACTGACAACTGAGCAAAAGGAATGTATTGCAGCGCGCCGTCACTGACAATTAACAATCTCTTGTTGCCCAACAATTTCGCGACCGGCCCTAACAATATTTGGCTCAAAGTCGCCGTTGCCTCCGCCAGTTCGTGATCGGATTGAGTGAAGCGCCTCTCCTTTCGTTCCTCGGTTTCATTGGGCAGACCGCGATTACGCGCGGTTAGTAAATCATACACGCGCCGCGCCGCTGAATCGATTTCGGCGCGTTTCGGCAGCGCAAAACTATGCAACGTTGCCGGCGTCACCGCCCAGAGAAAACTGCGCTTCTCGCCGAGCGCATACTCCAAAAGTATCGTCTCATCATCAAGCACTTGCTGTTGAATTTCTTGCACGCTCAACGGCTGCGGCTGCGTCAATGCCGCGTAATTGGGGCTGGCCGAACGAATCTGCGCTAGCGCTTCCTGATACTGCCTCAGCAAATCTTCGATCTCTTTATTCGCGGCCGCCGCTTGTTCATCGGTGTGCTGGCGTCCGAGCAATTGCATGCGATATTGCGCCTTCGCATTGAGGCGCTGCTGCAGCTCGTTTTCACGCGCCAGCAGCAACGAATCGACGCCGCGGCGAATATCGGCGCGGGCTTCGGTGAGAGTCTCCACCAAACTGCGGGCGCGCCGACGTTGCAGATAAGCGAAGGCTTCTTCAAATTTACCTTGACGGTGCAAGAGTGCGATGGCCTCTTCATAGATGGAAATTTTTCTTTCCAAAAATGTGGATTTATATGATTCAATTTGCAAACGGCCGCGCACGGATTCGATGAGGTCAATGGCTTGGTTATAATGGTTCAGGGCGTCATCAAAGAGATTTTGTTTCTCATGGACACCTGCAATTCCTCCCAAAGCCTGGTACGTCAGATCGAAGGCCTGCAATTGCTTTGCCACTGCCAACGCCTTTTGGAAAAAAGACAGCGCGGTCGGGAATTCTTCTTTCTGCAGATGCACATTGCCGATATTGAGATAGCGAGCACCCTCATGTTCTTTCTGGCCGATCTTTTGGGCCAGCGCGAGCGCTTGATGGTAATAGCTCAAAGCCTCGGCATAGTTTTTTCTTTGTTCATAAAGAACACCAATATGCGCCAGCGCGTTGCCTTCGCTTTCCTGATTGCCGATAGCTCGTGCCAGTGCCAAAGATTTATTGAAGACTTCTTCGGCTTCAGCGTCCTCGCCTTTGGCTTCATAGAGTGATCCCAGGCTGTTAAGGGCATCAACTTCACCCAGCTTATAACCGATGTCTTGATTGATTTTCAAAGCCTCGTGCAAATACTTCATGGCTTCATCGCTGTCGCCAACCTTCTCATAGAAAAGTCCGATACTCATCAGCGCTCTCGCCGTTTGGGTTTTTGTGCCGATTCTTGTGG
>Ga0247727_10016588_pt1 | contig 11860 bp, 8 predicted proteins | sample WisWelCaveWW1625_FD_202498 | JGI IMG/M metagenome (GOLD analysis project Ga0247727, IMG submission 202498) | Biofilm microbial communities from Wishing Well Cave, Virginia, United States - WW16-25 | ecosystem: Environmental > Aquatic > Deep subsurface > Groundwater > Cave microbial mat | place...
TTGCCGACTCCGAGCATCTATTCAAAATTCCCAAAAAGTGACCGCCAACGGGACAATTTAAGACCTTTTCCAAACTTTCACCGATCTTTAAGATATTTGTAACCTCTGAACTGTAAGATTGGCGCGGCAATCACAGTGGTAATTGGTGATGGGACTCCGATCAAAGTGAATAAATTACTTGACAAATTAGTTTTTGTTTGTTAGATTTTGGCCGTAATCCTTTACCGAGGATAAGGAAGTCCTGCCAATTACTCAATTTCAACCGTTTTAATCTTTTTCATTCTCACGGCTATGTTTTTTAAATCTTGTAAAAGGGGGTGATCCAACCAAGAATATAGACGTATGTTTGTAGCTTAATGGCTAATAAATGTAGTGGAGGGCAGAAAAAAGGAGGTTCATCATGTTCAAAAAAACCATTTTATTAACCTTAGTCTGTATGTTTGTGCCAGTTGCGTTGCTCGCCCAGGGCATCACGACCGCCGCCCTGAACGGCTCGGTTAAGGATCAAAAGGGCGAGGTGCTGATTGGCGCAAACGTGATGGCCGTTCATGAGCTGAGCGGCTCCACGTTTGGAGCGACCTCGCGCAGTGACGGGCGCTTCAATATTGCGGGTGTGCGTGTGGGCGGACCCTACACCGTCACCGCCAGTTACATCGGCTACAAAACCCAAAAACAGGAAAATGTTTATCTGGCTTTGGGGCAGAACTTAAAAATCGACTTCGTCCTGCCCGAAGAGGCGGTTGAACTGAGTGAAATTGTGACGGTTGCCGAACGCGACGCCATTTTGAGCGCTTCTCGAACCGGCGCCGCAACTTCCGTTAGTACCCAGGCGATTCAATCGCTTCCTACCATTTCCAGAAGAATTGGTGACTTCACCCGCCTGTCTCCCCAGGCCAGTTCTGGCAACTCTTTTGTCGGCCAGGATGATCGCCTGAATAACATCACCGTTGATGGTTCTTATTTCAACAACTCCTTTGGTTTGGAGGGCCAACCCGGCGAGAGAACAAATGTTTCTCCTATTTCTCTGGACGCTATCGAACAAGTGCAGATCAACATCGCTCCTTACGACGTACGCCAGGGTAATTTCGTAGGCGCCGGCGTAAACACCGTCACTAAAAGCGGCACCAACGAATTTTCTGGTTCTGCCTACTATCAATTCCGTAACGAAAGCCTGGTTGGCGACAAGGCAAGAGATGCAACAGTTAATGTGGGCGAATTTAAATACCACCTGATAGGTGCTCGCCTGGGTGGTCCACTCATCCCGAACAAACTGTTTTTCTTTTCCAGCTTTGAAGACGACGAACTAACCCAGCCGGGGACAACTTTCAGAGCCAACACCGGAGGTGAGCTTATAGGCGGTAATATAACCCGAGTATTAGAATCCGACCTGAACGAACTCGGCGCTTTTTTGAGGGATAATTTTGATTACGAATCAGGAACTTTTCAAGGTTACGACCATGGGACCCCATCTCTCAGATTTCTGCTCAGGCTTGATTACAACCTCAATGAACATAATAAGCTGAGCGTGCGTTACAACCACCTGGATTCGGATACGGATGTGTTGATGTCAAACTCTTCTTCACTCGGTTTTGGCAGCAGAAGATCCAATCTCAATGGCTTGAACTTCCAGAATTCGAACTATATCATTCTGGAGAATATTCGCTCCATCGTTGGTGAGTGGAACTCAATCATTGGCTCCAATATGGCCAACAATCTCATCGTTGGGTATTCCCACCACGATGAAAGCCGCGACTTCAGGGGCAGCTTCTTCCCTATGGTAGATATTCTTGAAGGCGGCTCTGTCTATACTTCTTTTGGTTTTGAGCCATTTACCCCGAACAATGAACTGCGCTACAGCAGCTTCCAATTGCAGAATAACTTTACCTTATATAAAGGTAATCATAATCTAACTTTCGGATTGAGTGCGGAACGATACGAATCCGAAAACGTGTTCTTCCCCGGTTCGCAAAGTGTTTACGTGTATAATTCTCTGGCTGATTTCTACACCGATGCCAACGACTTTCTTGCAAACCCAAACCGAACGGTTTCTCCTGTAACCCTGCGTCGCTTCCAGGTGCGTTGGTCAAACATACCGGGGCAGGAAAAACCGATACAGCCACTGGAGGTGTTCTACTCGGGTGTTTATGCCCAGGATGAGTGGCAGGTCAACAAGGATTTACGGTTGACGGGCGGTTTGAGACTCGATGTTCCATTTTTCGGCGATACCGGTTTTCGGAATGCAGTGGCTGATGCTCTTTCTTTCAGGGATGAAAACGGCAATACCGTTCAATATCAGACGGGCAAGCTTCCTGATGCGAATATTCTATGGTCGCCCAGGTTTGGTTTCAATTGGGATGTTACTGGCGATCGCAGCACGCAGATTCGGGGCGGTTCGGGTATATTGACCGGTCGTCCGGCGTACGTATGGATTTCGAACCAGATTGGTAATACCGGGGTGCTTACCGGTTTTGAAAGATTGGAGAACACGACCGCAAGGCCCTTCCACCCGGATCCTAATCATTACAAGCCAACCAATGTAACCGGTGATCCGGCTTCCAGCTTCGAATTGGCCTTAACCGATCCGAATTTTAAATTCCCTCAGTTGTGGCGAAGCGATATTGCCGTTGACCAAAAACTGCCCTTCTTCGGATTGATCGGAACAGCCGAGTTTCTGTACAACCGCGATGTTAATGGGATTTACTACATCAATGCCAACCTGGCGCCACCCGATGCGAATTTTGTTGGCGCCGATGATCGTCCCAGATGGACGTCGAGCACAGCCAGAAAGATCCATCAAAATGTGGACAATGCCATCGTTTTGAAAAACCAAAATGATGGCCATTCCTGGAACCTCGCTTTTTCTTTGGAACGACCTTTCAGCCAGGGCTTATTTGGCAAAGTAGCCTATAGCTATGGTGAAGCGAAAAATACTATTGATCCCGGTTCCATTGCTTTTGGTTCCTGGAATAACAATCAACATTCAGGCGACCCGAACAATCCAGGTGTTTCATTTTCGGTCAATTCTCCTGGGCACAGAGTTTTTGCAGCGCTATCCTACCGCAAGGAATACTTCAAGTTTGGAGCCACGACCGTGTCATTGTTCTGGGAAGGTTCTCCCTCCACTCCCGCCGACGTCTTCGCTCCTTTTTCTCGTAGGGCGAGCTACACATTTAGTGGCGACCTGAACGGCGACGGTGGCACCAGCAATGATCTCATTTACATACCACGCGATGCCAGTGAGATGAATTTTGAAGAGTACACGGTGACCGTTAGTGGAAATCCGGTTAAATTTACCGTGCAGCAACAAATAGATGCCTGGGAGGCTTTTATCCAGCAAGATGAATATCTTAGATCCCATAGAGGCCAATACGCAGAACGCGGCGGCATTTCCCTCCCGATGATTTACCGGGCCGACCTGAGCATTGCGCAGGATCTGTTTACCAATGTTTTGAATAAGCGAAATACCTTGCAGTTCAGAGTTGATTTTCTGAATATTGGTAACCTCATTAATAATGATTGGGGCGTAGGTCAGCGCTTTGTAACAACCCAGCCTTTGATAGCTCGTCCCGCTGATGCTCAGGGAAGGGCCCTCTACAGATTGAGAAACATCGGTGATCAGTTGCTTTCCAAAACCTACGAGCCTACTGCTGGAATTGATGATGTTTTCAGAATTCAGTTTAGTTTAAGATACATCTTCAACTGAGACCACCTGCAATTTTAAAGCCGCCTCCTAAAAGGGGGCGGCTTTTTTTATTTCCCGCCCGGTAAAAACAGGCTTCAAAAAACGCGATATTTGAATACACTTTTCGGCATCCGCTATTACTTTAACTGAGCCGAAATACGCTACTCGGTTCTAAATCGGGTAAATAAGGTATTCTCAAAGGAAAGTTAACCTCCTTCGTGGGAAAAATGAAAGGCCGATGCTCAGAGAGTTGGGCATCGGCCTTGCTGTTTTAGCCACCCTGTCATTCATAATTCCTTGTTCGATATTGCCAAAGAAGAAGAATAATAATATCGAACAAAGAATGTCGAATGAAAAATGGCTCTTTTTCTATCTTGATTTTGCAAAAAATTAAAGTGTCTTTTACCCTCGTTCCCAAGTTTCCACTTGGGAACGCCTTGGTGCGAAGCTCAGCATCACCCGAACCTGCGTTCCCAAACAAAGTTTGGGAACGAGTAATAAATTTTTCTTGAAAACCTTTTGCGGGTTTGATATATTGTTTGTTGCAATTAACAAAACCATATTCTCTTAATCTAAATGAGGTCGACTTCATGTTAACAAAAACCCAAGCCGAGGATATCTTACGTGCGCTAATTGCGTTACCGTCTGAAAAGATAGTAGAAGTGCAGGATTTTGTACTATTCCTGAAAGAGCGTTACGTCGGTGAAAACGCAATTAATGAAAGCGATTTCTGGACCGAAGAGGACCTTCAAGATCTGACAGCAGCGGTGTTAAAGCACGCCGATCAAACCCTCTAAACGTAATGGCTAAACCCGGTGATGTGGTTACCGTTGATTTCCCTGGAGCTTTGGGTGTAAAACGGCGTCCTGCAGTGGTCATTTCAACGCAAGCGTATCATAAAACACGTCCTGATGTTGTACTGGGTTTGCTTACCAGTCAAATTGCCGGTGCCACAGGGCCAACAGACTATATTCTCAAAGATTGGTTAGTTGCGGGCTTACACAGTGCTTTGGCATTTCGGTCTTTTCTGGCCACGCTCCCTGCTACCAGTGTTGTTGTGATAGGACATTTATCGGACCGTGATTGGCAAGAAGTACAAGATCGGCTTCGCATAGCTTTGGCAGTGATGTAAAAAATTACCCTCGGGGGCTGTCCAAAAAGCCGCTGTTGTTGTCATGCCCGTCCCGACCAGTCGGGATTATCGGGCATCCAGTGCGACCCCACAGGAGATTCCCGCTAAAAACATGCGGGAATGACATAGCGAGGAATGCTTTTTGGACAGCCCCACGCCTTGGTGCGAAGCTCAGCTTCACCGGAACCTGCGTTCCCAAACAAAGTTTGTGAACGATGAAATGAAGAATAATGAAATATCGAACAAGGAATGTCGAATGAAGAACGGCTCTTTTTCCGTTCTTGATTTTACAAAAAAATTAAAGTATCTTTTATAGTTATCAACTGAGCCTACTGATGAATATGAACGTGGAAAGTTTTATGGCCGTGCTCAAGGCCTTGCACAAATATGATGTGGAGTATATCTTAGTTGGAGGACTGGCGGTTATTTTTCATGGGGTCTCACGAATTACCAAAGATTTGGATTTCTTTGTGAAGCGAGACCCGGAAAATATCGAGAAGCTCAAACGGGCATTACAATCAGTCTTCAACGATGAAAGTATTACTGAGATCACCAACGATGAGCTAATCGAATACCCTCTTATACGCTACGGCACGCCCGATGACTATTATATAGATATCATCGACAGAATAGGTGAGGCATTCTGTTATGATGACATCGAGTTTGAGATAATTGAGAGTCAGGGTATTCCAGTACGCGTGGCAACTCTTGAGACTTTAATCAAAATGAAGAACGGGACGATGCGCATGAAAGATAGGGCCGATGCTTTGTTATTAATGGAAAAACTGGAAAAGCTAAGGAAGAAAAAATAATGCCAGTTTATAAATATAGAAGTCTGGAGGAAGCTGAAGAACACCTCAAAAAACTTCAACCTAAAGATCCATTAGAACTTTTGTCTCAGCTTCAAGACTTAGTTTTCGCTCTCAAACCCCCGCGCAAAATTCAGCGCGGCATTTTCAAGTTCAGAACACTGGAAGAGGCAAACGAGCATCGAAAAAATTCTGTGGATACTTGATATACTTATTCCCATTTAAAAAATGAAAGGCCGATGCTCAAATTAGGCATCGGCCTTTTCGCTTGCTGAGCATGTAGGGAACGCATACTATGCGTTCCCTACATGCTACAAACCTGGCTCAAGCCAGCTGCATTTGCATAGGCTGTAAAGTACGAGTGAAAGGGTTAAGCACCAAACCAAGAATCTCTAGCGTAACCACACCCAAAAGCGCTTCATCGCCGACCTCCCCCAGAATCACGGGGGTATGCCCCTCGCCTTGCGGCAGTTTGATGTAACATTCCGAGACCTTGCGCTCGATAGTGGTGCCGTCTGCTAAAGTAAAGGTTACCGACCGCTTTGGCGACAACCCTAGTGCGTGCCAAACGTCATGAGGCAGCAAAGTATACGTTGCTCCACTATCTACCAGGAATCTCACGTTGGCCTCTTTGTCAGTGGAATCCTTGACCACACCTTCTATATAAGTAATGCCCATTCCTTTGAATCTCCATTTAAATTTATTTGAATGTAACTGTTTGGGCGGACGAGCGCAATCTTTTTAAACTGGTCATTTGGTGCTTTTTCCATACCGTCTATCATTTCAGCTTACTACAAAATTCCTTCCACGCCGCCACCGTCAGCTCGGTCAGCTCCTGGCAGGCGCGCTTGATTTCGGCCTCGTGGGTGTTGATGATTTGCAACTGCATGCGCCGAATCTGCAAATCCAATGGCGCGCCGATGTGTTTGACCTGTCCTTTACCGAGCTGCACGCCCACGTCGTAGACCACTTCGGCCAAATCCGTTAACGATTCGAACGTTTTGCCAATTTTGGCTTCTTCGTAATTGTCGACCCAGGCATGCACCCAGAAGTTATGGTCGAGATAATAAAAATAGCCGAGATACTTGAACGGCTCGTAGGCAATCCGCGCCTGGCCAATCAGAATGCGAAACGGGTCAATCCGCTGGCCGGTGACGACACACTCGATGCCGCTGAGGTCGCGCACCTGCTTGCATTCCAAAATGACATCGTCGTTGGGGTCTGCGCTGGGCCCCTGCACGCGCACCAGGTATTTGATATCGAGCGCGCTGCCAATGCCCATGCGCAGATAGCCAATTTTCACGACTGTAAAGTAATTCTCATTTAACTGGGGATTTTCGGCGATCATGATTTCAACGTACGGTTTCATGGCATCCCAGATGGCCTGGTGTTCTTCCGCCCCTATCGGCTCCATGACCTTTTCCACCCATTTGAGATAGCTTTCCCGCTCGTAATTAAACGTCGAGCGAATTTGCTGGACTATCCGCGGTTCGGGCGCGGTGACCGCGGGGTCATTCAGCACGTCGCGGTAACCCCGCAGAAATTTTTCAAACAGACCGTCGGTCTGTTCTTCCCAACCGCGTTCCCGGCAAGCCAGCCGCAGCGAAACCCCGAATCGGATCGCATCGAGCAAGCCGGGACCGGAAGAAGAGTCGTCGAAATCGGTGAGCCCGCGTCCCAGGTCGGTGACGGCATACTGCTCGATATGGGCATCGCCGTGTAAATTTACCGACGGCGATTGCGCAAACACCGGTTTCAACCGCTGGCAGACCTCCTGGCTGAACAGCTTGTTGATAAAACGAAAATAGCCATGCGGACCGGAGCGAATGCGATCCAGCAGCTTGAGATTAGCGGAGAAATCTTGCGTTGCCGGGTCGATATAAAGCGGGTTATGGGATGGCGAATTGCCGCTGCAGGCCGCAGAACTGACGGCGAGACCCAATAGAAGGAGCAAACCGGTGAGTAAAGTTCGATATTTCTGAATCATGATTTATTTTCCAATTAAATGTAGTGGGATTTTAAAAGTGACTTTGATTATTTAGCCTGAATAATTCATGAACCGCAAAGACGCAGAGACGCAAAGTTTTGAGAAAAAAGATAATATCAAAAGTAAAATGGTTTCTTAATTATTTTATACTTAGCGTCTTAGCGCCTTTGCGGTAAAAAATTCATGAATTATTCAGGTTAGCAGACAAATGATGTCCAACAATAACCAGGCCCTGCAGCGCGAGGTACGGCTCGTGAATAACGTCCTTCATCTGCGGCACTAGCAGACGCCCCGCACCGCCGGTGACTACCGTGAGCGGTTTCTGCGGCAAAATTTCCTGCAGATGCCGCACCAGCTCGTTGACCGCACCCAACTGTCCCCAGAACAGCCCGCTGCGAATGGCGTCGCGGGTATTTTTGCCGAGCGCATCGGGCGAAATCCCCGCCAGCTCTTCATTCAAAATGCGCGGCAACAGCGCCGTGTATTGATGCAAGGCGCGGGACCCTATTTGAAAACCGGGGAGAATGGCGCCGCCCTCGAACGCGCCGTCCGCGGAAACCAGATCCACCGTGGTGGCGGTGCCGCTGTCGATGATGATCATCGGCGTCCCGGGTGGACGAATGACGTTGCCCGCTACAGCGTTTAATAATCGATCCACGCCGACGGTGCGCGGCGAATCGGTCCGGTTTTCGATCGGTAGGGAAAAGTTATTATCAATTAGAATCGGATAGGGCCAGCCGTTCCCGCGCCAGCCATCGAGAATTTTGTCGCAGCCGCGCGGATTCACTCCGCCAAGAATCACGGAAGTGATGGCATCGGGGGCGTGGTCTCCCCAGGTGGACAGCTCGTCCCACGGAACCGCTTCATCAAGTTCAATGGCTATCGAACGAATGCACTCCGGCAGCTTGCCGTTGGCGCCTGCGTCGGCGCTATTTGCAAACAATCCCAGTTTGATGCGGCTGTTGCCCACATCGATGGCAATCATGAATTTCTGGCCGGCTTGGGGGTTCTTCATAAAATTTAAACCCTGACTTTTTTATCGCAAGAAACGAACACCAAAAATGTATCACTATTTTTCCGCGTTGTCAACCAAAAAAATTGTCACTGAATCCTCACCATAACCGATTCCAGTTACGGCATTTTTGTAATTTGGACTTTTTCAATTTTTTGTTTAGATTACCGACCTATTAAATATGAGAAAGGGACCATGAACAAATCCACAGCGAGTATTCTGGCATCGGCAGCTCTCACGGCAAGCTCCTTATTCGCCCAGGATCATCTGTTGATAACGGAATTTGTGGCCGCGCCCGCTGCGGGCCAATTCATTGAAATTTACAACCCAGCGGCGGACACCCTTGATTTGTCCCATTACTATCTTTCGGACGCCACCTTTGCCAGCGCCGGCTTTTTTTACTACGAAACGGTCAAGGGTTACGGCGGCGGTGGCGGATTTGGCGACTTCAACGCGCGCTTCCCTAACGGAGCTAACATTGCGACCGGTGAACATCAAACCATTGCCATTATGGGCAGCGCCAATTTCCTGACCGCATACGGAGTGATACCCAATTATGAACTCTATGAAGATGGTGCCACACCCGACACGATTCCTGATATGCTGGAAGCCACCCCGGGCAGCATCAACCGCCAGGGCAAGCTATCGGATGACGGCGAAGTGATCATCTTATACCGGTGGGATGGCGTAAGCGATTTAGTACAGGATGTCGATTACTTAGTTTGGGGCAACAAACTCGCAGCCGTGGATAAAACCGGTGTGAGCATGGATGGGCCGGACGCCGATTCAGATGTCAGTGGCTACGCGAACGATACGCCTATCTCGGCCCAGACGGCCGTCAACGCCGATAACGACGCCGACTCCCAGCCGCACGATCCCGGCTTCTCCGCCCAGCGCCGTTTAAACGTGGAAGATGTGGAAAGCTGGAGCGGCGGCAACGGCTTCACCGGTCACGATGAAACCAGCGAAGACCGCTCGTGGAAAGGCGGCATCTGGAGCATTAACGCCCCCCCGACTCCGGGCGCTCGAGCACTGGGGGATAGCCTGAATATCGCCGATCTGCAATTCGTCCGTAGTGAAAATATCGGATCTGCGGCTAACGAAGACTCGCCGTTCGTGGGCGACACCGTCGCAGTCACCGGCGTGGTGATGCACAGCATGCGCGACATTTTTCTCGGCGCGCGCTGGAGCGGCTTCATTCAAGATGAGCGCGGCGGGCCATGGAGCGGGTTTTTTATTCTTCAGGACGACTCCACCGTTTCCGGCACGAATTTAATTGCTGCCCGGCCCGGCGATAAAATCCGCGTGACCGGCGTGCTGCAGGAAATGCCCGAGCAAGCTAACACTCAGAGCATCACCGAGACCGTGCTCTTCACCAATCCGATCCAGCCGGTGGAAACTCTGGATTCCGGGCTGGCGCTGCCTGAAGCCATTCTTCTCAAACCCGGCGACCTCGGCGCCACCGGGTCCTCCGAAGATCCGCAATTGACCGAGCGCTGGGAAAGCATGCTCGTGCGTTTCGAAAACCTCACGGTGATCAGCAACTCGCCGGCGCAGTCTGGCAACATCATGACCGCCGGCGACGGAACCGGCGCTATCGCCATCGACGATTTTTTTCTGAACATTCGAACTTTTTTGGATAACAATCACGGCGAGTGGCCGGGCCTGCCGCCGGGCACAAAAATCAACGTGACCGGATTCGTGCGCGACGTGTTCACCAACGGCGCCGGCCGCACCACTATCAACCCCCGCAGCTTTGACGATATTGAATTGGCGACTTCGCCGCCGGAGATTTCTCAAATCACTCGCAATCCGCTGGCGCCAAAATCGACGGAAGCCGTGGAAATTTCTGCGGTGATTACCGATGCACAATCTATCGCGGCCAGCGCAGAACTTCATTACCGAGTTAACGGCGGGACGTTTATAAACGTGACGATGAGCGCAGTCGATAGCCTGTTTACCGGCGGGATTCCGGCACAGACCGATGGCGCGCGGGTGGAGTATTTTATCGCTGCCCGGGACGACCGCGGCGATGCCAGCACCGCGCCGGCCGATACCAGCAGCTCGCGATTTTTCTATTTCGTGCGCGATGCGGGCCTGGCCATTTTTGATCTGCAGTTCACCCCGTTCGCCAACGGCCGCTCGGGTTTTGAAGATCTGGAAGCCACGGTCAGCGGTATCGTCACCACCGATTCCTCGGACTTCCCATTTTATTGGATTCAAAACGGCCGCGAGCCCTGGAACGGTATCCTGATCAACGACCCCGTAAACAAACCGGGATTAGGAGACGAGGTCACCTTCACCGGTACCGTCCGTGAGGTGGAAGATGTTACCCAGATAACTGCCGTGAACGGTTTTGCAGTTAACCGCCGAAATCAACCCGTGCCCGCGCCGGTGGTTTTGCCAACCGGCGATCTTATTAACGCGGCCATGGCCGAACGCTGGGAAGGGATGCTGGTGAAAGTCGAAAACGTCACCGTCTCCGATCCGTTTCCCGACGCGGCGAGCCATTTCGGCGAATTTGTCGTGGACGACGGCAGCGGCCCGGCGCGGGTTGGAGTGGATGTGCTGGGAAGATTCTCTGGCAATGCGGATTCGTCCTTTGCGCTAGGAACCCAGTTGCTTTCGGTTACCGGGTTGCTGCATTTTTCATCGAGTACGTATAAGATCGAGCCGCGTAACGAGTCCGACGTGGTGCGCAAGCCAACGTCAGTTGACTCCGAGCCAAACCCATTTACGACGGAGCTATTTGCCAATTACCCCAATCCGTTTAACGCCGGCACCACCATCCGTTACCAGTTGGCCAAACCTGCACAGGTGACGATCAAAATGTTTAATCTTCTCGGCCAGCAGGTCGCCACGTTGCGGGATGAATATCAGCCCGCCGGCCGCTACACCATTCAGTGGAATGGCGCGGATGATTCCGGCGCGCCGGTCGCCAGCGGCGTGTATTTCTATCAGATGAAGACCGGAGGCTTTGTGCGGGTGCGGAAGATGGCGCTGTTGCGCTAATGTTTCAGACCTGGCAGGTTTTGAAAACCTGCCAGGTCTATAATAGGGAATGAATCAATAACATGGAAAGAGAAAACCCATGCTAAAATTCAAATGGAGTTGTCTGCTGCCTCTGATGTTCTTCGCGGTTCAGGGGCAGTCTCAAACCCTGCAAGGAACTGTTGCTGATGACAGTTTCCTTGGACCGATCACCAACAAAACCGTTTACTACAGCATTTATCTGCCT
>Ga0247727_10016589_pt1 | contig 11860 bp, 1 predicted proteins | sample WisWelCaveWW1625_FD_202498 | JGI IMG/M metagenome (GOLD analysis project Ga0247727, IMG submission 202498) | Biofilm microbial communities from Wishing Well Cave, Virginia, United States - WW16-25 | ecosystem: Environmental > Aquatic > Deep subsurface > Groundwater > Cave microbial mat | place...
TTCAGCACAATTTTAAATGGCACTTGCTGGCCGGCTGTACCCGAAGCCGAGGTCGGGCCGACTGCCGTGATCGTTTGTGGTTTTTCATTGCTGAGCGGCGTCGCGTTAAACAGGATCGGTTTCAAACTCCCATGGCTCGCCTCAATCGTCACCGGCTGCAAAGTATTGCCGAGCTTCACGTTCGCGGTGGCGCGGCCATTAGTATCGGTGAGAAAGCCGCTTTCTTCAAGGCCGTCGGGAGTAAAATCGAGATCGGCCGTAATAATGATTTTATCGAGACGCGTGTCGTCGAAGCGGGCGTTAAAAATCAGCTTGTGCTCGCCGGCAGTAAAATTAATAATTTTGGGATCGAACTGCGGCTTCGCGGCGTCGCCCGTTCCTCGATCCGACAATAATTCCCATTTCCAATTGCCGTGGGTGGTATTGCGAAACACATCATAAACGAAAGCCGCGCCGTTATCAACTTGCACGCTCCAACTGCCGGCCGGCAAACTCGGCTTCAAGCTGCGCGTCCACACGCGATAAGCGCCCGCCTGCTTGATCTCGAACGTGAACGTTGCCGAGGCATCTAACGTTTGGCCTTTCGGATAAACGATATACAGCCCGGAGGCAGCATTCGGATCTTTCACTCGCTGTATCGGTCCGCTCAACAGCGCATCTTCGCCTTCGATGCGCAGATTGCCGTCGGGCGAAGGCGGCAGTTGCACCGAGGCGACGCCGGCCGTCACCGCAAAGCGCACAAACACGGCGGTGAGCGGATTGTTGAAACTGTCGATCAACGCCACCGTCAATGGCTGCGGCAGCAATTTATTAATCTCGCCGATTTGGCCGTCGCCGGAAACCATGCTTAATGCTTTCGCCTTGCCGGGCGCGGCGCCGGCGGTAAATTCATCGATCGCATTTTGATCGCCGGCCCCGCCTTCGAGCATGAACCCGGCGTACAAGCCGTTAAAAGTTTTTCGCGAATCGGTCAACACTCGATCAAACACGCCGTCCACGTAAACAAAGAAATCGCGTTGGCCGTTGTTCTCAATAATGCGGACTTTGATCACGGAACCGGCTTTCGGCGAAATGCCGCTTTGCGAAAGCCCCTCTTCTACCAGCTCGTCGGGCTGGCCGTTGCGGATGATCCACAACTTGGTAAAATCATCGGACGGATCGCTCGCCTCGCCGTTGTCGCGTTGAATGAGATAGCCATTGGCCGCGCCGGTGGGCGCATCGGCCAATAAAAAGATTCCGCTCGCGCTCGCGCCTTGCACGGTCGCGGTCGAGGCGTATTTGAGCGAAGCTTCAATCACATTCCGCGTGGTTTGATAAACCGCCGTGCCCCACCCGCTTACCGCATTGATATTTTGCGCGTAATTATTGCGAATCTGCACGTCGGCGAGATCGCCGCTCCAGTTGCTGCCGAGATTGCCGTTGGCGCGATTGAAGCTATCGCTCACCAGCGACAGCGCCGGAACTTTGGCGGAAACTTCATTAGACAGATTGGAGACGTTGCCGGCTTCGTCGCTAGTTTTGAGCGCGAAAAAATATTTTTTGCCGCTTTCCAAGCCGTTGATGGCTAAACGCTCGGTTTGCCGGCCCGCTCCCGGCGTAATGGGATCGGGCACTGGCGTGGCCTTCGCAAAATCGTCGTCGCTCAAAATGCGATCGGTGGAAAAACGCAGATCATAGCTTTTCGCCTGGCCGTCAAACCCGTTGTCACCCGGCGCGGTCCATTCCAGCGTGATGCTCGTCAGCGTCGTCGAGATGACGCTCAAATCTTGAACCGTCGCCGGCGTAAACACGTCGTCCTGGAGCCACGCGATTTTGAAATCATCGACCTGATTGTTGAGCTGCTCGCCATGAATGAACACGCCGGCATACCAAATGATGCTGTTATTCGTCGGGAAACGTTTTTGCACGTCTTTGACGGTCGCATCGAATTTGTTGTTGACATAATAATCGAAGAAATTGGCGTCGGACTGCGAACGAATCACGACCGTCACCACGTCGCCAGCCACCGGATTGTCGGTCTGCGCGTCGGCGCGGTCGATCTCGATGCCGTCGGGCGAGCCGTCATCAGCGTTGACGCCGGCTTCCCAGGTGCCGTCTTTGATGATCCACATCCACACCTGTTCAAAATTGGTGCGATGCCAAATCCAATAGCCGGTGGCAACGTGCGTGGGTTGGTCCATCATGATCGCGTGCGCGCCTTCGCGAATGCCCAACGCATCGACGTTCTTGCCCCAACGGTAAGAGACCGAATGAACTTTGCGCTCCAAATTATTGTAGATGGGTTTGTAAACCGCCAGGTAGCGCCACTCGCGATCGGCGAACGGCGTCAGCACCAGCTCGCCGTTTTTAATTTCCCAAAAAGAAGGATCATACGCCCAATCATTCCCGAGGTCAGTCCGGTTGAAATCATCGGTCACCGAAATGGTATCTTGCCCGGTGATGCCGGCAGTCCATTCCAGCGCGACGTTGGAGGAAATGCCGAGCGCCCGGCGCATCGTTTCAATATTTTCCGCTTTGCTCGCATTGGCGTGAAACGCTTTTGCCAACGCCGTGGTTTTCGGCAGCGCGGATTTGGAAGATTGTGCCGATGCCCAACTCACCCAAAGCAAACTCACAAGGGAGGTGATCAGAACCCTGGTGCGCGTCATGGAAGGAACTCTTAGTTATCGGTATTCAGTATTCGGTGATCAGTTACCAGTGATCAGTATTCAGTTATCAAGTGGCCAGTAAACACTGGTTACTGAATACTGAATACTGGTCACTGATCACTGGCTTTATTTTGCATAAATCATGCGCTGGACTAAACGCGCTTCGCCGGCTTTGAGCACGGCGAAATAAAGTCCGCTCGGCAAATTCTTCGGCGTAAAATTCACCGTGTGCTCGCCAGCGGATTTTTGCTCGTCGACCAACGTTGCCACTTCGGCGCTGAGCACGTTGTACACTTTCAAGCTCACGCGCGCCGCGTGCGGCAAACCAAAACGAATCGTGGTGCTCGGATTAAACGGATTCGGATAACTTGGCGCCAAATAAAAGTCGCTTGGCAAATTTGTTTCCGCCGCTGGCGTCTCTGTATTTTCAACATTTGTTAATTTGCTTGTCAAACCCGAAGTGCTGGAAAGATTTTGTGAATATTTGATGGTCACAATATCATGCCATGGGCCAAAACCATCACTTTCGCCGGTCACATACACATTGCCGGAACCGTCAACGGCAAGTGCGCGAGCATAATCATTGCCATTTTTCGGCCCATTATAATTAAGCGCCCATTGCAGGCGTCCTTTTGTATCAAATTTAGCCGTGAGATAATTCCAGTTTTGAGCAATGGCCGATTGCGAGCGTGAGCCTGTGACATAAACATTGCCTACATCATCTACAAACAGATCGCTTACTACGGCAACTCCGCCATTTCCGCCTGTATAACTGATGCCCCAATCCTTTCCATTGTTGGCTTGCGTGACAATTTTTATGATGACATAATAGGTGCGGCTAAACCCGGTGCCGGTCAAATAAACATTTTGAAGCTCATCAACCCATATTTTTAAACCAACTCCATCGGAATCATATTCTTCTCGTGTCGGGACGTAGACACGAGACATTAGAAATTTCCCATCCGGATTGTATTTAACGAAGGTTAAAGCCGGATCGTAATAATAATGGTCATCGCTAAAACCGGCCACATAAACATTGCCTGCAGCATCTATGGCTATTGCTCGAGCTTCGCTCCCAAAATGTCCCGGTGGATTAAAATGCCTTGTCCATAGAGTTTTACCGGTGGGATTGTATTTGATGGTCGTGAAAAAAAATCTATTCGCGGCAGGGTCGTAACCTTTGCCGGTTACGCATACATTTCCGGTCGGATCCAAAGCGATAGCAGCAGCCACCGAGCTATTATAACCCGCGCCGTAGCGCCGAACCCACTGTTCAATTCCGGCCTTGTTATATTTTACGGTCGCATAATGGTAAACCCCAGAACTATCGTGGCTAAAACCGGTCACATATACATTTCCCGCATTGTCAACAACAAAATCATTCACATGATTACCATTATACCCGCTTCCATTACCATACCTTGTATAATACCTCGTCCACAGCCTGCCGCCGGACCACTTATTATATTTGCGCGTCGCGTATGCCGTACCAAAGAGGTTTCCAGATGTGCCAGCTACATAAATATTGTCTTTGTAATCTGCTATAATCTTTGCCGAAGACTGGAGATAATAAGATTGATTTCCGTCGCCCGTGTTATCATTCGATGCGACCCATTGTTTCTCTCCAATGCTGTTGTATTTGATGGCAAAAAAATCTGTATCGTAGATCCTTCTCAATATGCCGGCGATATAGACGTCGCCTTCAACATCCACAGTGACGTCGCTTATCTTGTAATTAGGTTTTCCCTTTTTACGCGCCACCCAATCCCGCTGCGGCGCACCGACGGTTTGTCGAGATTCCACTATCGATTTCAAAGCCGAAAAAGGCGCCTCTTCGGCCTCGTTATAATTTTCTTGCGGCACCTGCGCTTGCGCCAATCCACAAAGCAAAAGCACGCTGGTCAATCGACTCATCGTTTTCATTTCCGCCTCACAGGTTTTAGTTTCGTTACCAACATTCGAGAGTTTCAAAGGAAGCGGATTGGGCGGATATGCACAGATTTTTTTCCGTGCAAATCCGCGTTATCCGTGTTCAAAAAAGAAAACTTGTACGAATCAAAAATTTGCGCCTGAAGGCGCGACTACGAAACTTACTTCGCCATCAACATTTTCTTCGTCGACACAAAATCGCCGACTTGCAGGCGATAGTGATACACGCCGGAGGGCACGGTTTTGCCATGCTGATCGCGGCCGTTCCATGTCATCACGTGATAGCCGGCGGATTGCTCACGATCAACGAGGCGGCGAACCTCTTGGCCGAGCGCGTTGAAAATCGACAGCGTCACGCGGCCGGCTTTCGGCAATTCATAACGAATCTGCGTCGTTGGATTTCCCGCAAGGCGGGATCGCGCTCCGCTTGAAAATGGATTCGGATAATTTTGCTGCAACACATATTCTTGCGGCGCGGTGATTTCAATATTCACCGGGCCGTGCAGCGTGACGTTGCCGTTCAAGTCAACGTCTTCGAGTTTGTAATAATACTTGCTGCCGGCTTCGACTTGCTCATCCACGAAAACATATTCACCATCGTGGCGCGGCGCAATGCGCTCGCGATTGATTTTTTCATAGCGCCCACCGCCGGTGGAGCTGCGTAGCACGTTGAAACCGAGATTGTCGATTTCCGCCGCGGTGCGCCATTCAAGCTGCACGATTTTGCCGCCGGTCGCCGCCGATTGCTGGAGGCCGGCGCTAAAGGCCGACAGCTTCACCGGCACTTGAATCAACCACGACGTGCGGCTCGTGTCTTGTTGGTCGAACACTAAAACTTCGACGTCGTTCCAGCGCTCGTTCGTGCGCAAAATAAACGTGTTGGTGGCGGAACCGGCATATTTACCGTTGACGAACCAGCGATAATTGAGTTGATCATTATCCGGATCGATCACCGAAACACGCATCGTCAACGCCGCATTGAAATCTATCACGGTGTCGCGCTCCGCCGGGATGCCGCGGCCGATCGGAATGCGGCTCGTAATCAGCGGCGCAGAGTTGCGCTTCTTCACTTCGATGATCACCAGCTCTTCATCGACGCCGCCCTTCGTATCGCGCGCCAAGAAACTGATTTCATATTTCCCGGCTTTGGCAGGCCAATTAAAATTTCGCGCGCCGAGCGAATCGAACTGCGCATTTGCCGGCAAATTCTTCGCGCCATATTTCAGCGGATCGCGATCCGGATCGGAAGCGAGAATCGAAAAACTCACGACGTTGCCTTCTTCGATGACGCGATCGGGAATGTCGGTGATGATCGGAAAATTATTATCAAAGCCTTTTGCCTTGAACACGATCGACGAGGGCTGCACGTTGCCGCCGGCCACCGCCACGGCTTCATTGTCGGCAACAAAACTGCCGAGCGTCCACGGTGCCGAGGCAATGCCCGAGGTGTCCGTTTTGGTCGAATACGGATTCACGCCGTTGAAGCTGCCGCCGCCGGCGGTGATCAAATAATCGATTTTAAAATTCGGCACGGGATTGCCGTAGCGATCTTGCAAGAAAACTTGCAGCGAAAAATTCAGCAGTTTGCCTTTGGTGCCGCTTTGATTATTCGTGCGCTCGATCACTTTCATGGTTTGCGGGGCTAACGCGCGGCCATAAACTCTGAAGCTCACCGGCGAATTGCGCAAACCTGGCGAGCTCGCTTGCACGCGCCGCCAGCCGGAATCCAAACCGAACAACAATGTGGCGCTCGCAAAACCGCCGTCGCGCGTCGTCGTGATGAGCACCGGGCCGTTCGCGGCGGCAATCGCACCGGTGCCGCGCACCAACTCAAACATCACTTCCACGCCGTCAACGCCGTTGCCGCTGCCGTCGGTGACGCGCACGTGCATTTGCGGTGAGGCGCCGCCGACATCGCCTTGTCCATCTTGGCCGCTGTAGATGAGGAGATTCTCCGGACGGCCCGAAGAAGCGGTCGCGCTGAAATCAATCGGCGAATTGGCCAAACCGCTGGCGGTCGTGCGCACCGTGTGCGGGCCGGCATTCGGTCCAAGCCGCCACGTGACTTTCGCTTCGCCGAGCGCATCGGCATTGAGCGTGATGGTGGAGCGCTCATTCACCGTGCCGCCGCCGAAGGTCACATTATAATTCACCGCTTTGCCGGAAACCGGATTGCCGTTGGCATCGGTGACGCGCACCGCGAGCAGCTCCGGCAAAATGCCGCCGACTTCGCCTTGTTGTTTGTTGCCGCTCATCAACTCCAAATTACGCGCGATTTTATTTTCCACCGTCGCGATAAAAATCACCGGCGTATTTGCCAGCTTCACGCCGCTTTGGCCTTCCACCCAAATTTGGCTTTGGCCGATGCTCGGCCCGCCGACGAACTTGGCGCACGCCTGGCCCTTGTCATCGGTGCGAATCGGCAGCGCTTCATAAATGCTGCCGCCGCCGCTTTTCACGGTGAACTTCACTTCGTAATTCGCCACGCCGTTGCCAAATTTATCGGCCACTTTCACACACAGCGGCTCGCGCACCGCCGAGAGAATGTTGCACGTTTGGCTGTTGCCGCTCACCAGCGACATTTGGCTCGCCGGCAGCGGCGTCACGGTAACGACTGCGCCTTTATCGAGATTGATGCCGCCGTCGATCACCTTCGCCGTAATCGTTTTGACGCCCGCGCTCGTCGCCGCAAAAGTTCCGGTCACCAAGCCCTGCGCATTCGTCAGATCGCCCGGCTGCTCGATGAAATAATTTCCCGGCGGCGCAACCAGCAGCGTCACCGCTTTGCCCGCCAGCGGATTGCCGAAGCGATCGCGCACATAAACCGAAAGCAGCGATTTCGTCACGCCATCCGCCGGAATACTAGCGGGCGCAACTTTGATCTCGGAGCCCTCGGCGTGCGGCGGTCCGGTCGTGGCGCTTGCCGTGAAAATCGCCGGAGAATTTTGCAGCGCGACGCCGCTGTTAAACGAGAGCGCGCGCACTTCCTGCGTGTTCGCGCCCAGCGCGCCGCCGAGCGTCCACGAAACTTTCGCAAAGCCGAGCAGGTCAGTTATAATTTTGACGTCCGTTTGGTTATTGCCCAAATGGCCGCCGCCGCGCGTCACGAGAAATTGCACGTCATGATTTGGAATGCCGTTATTCACATTGTCGATAACTTTGACGACGAGCTGTGTTGTCAACGTTGCGCCGGCTTGTCCGCTCAACGTATTCGTGGTGATTTTGATGAGCTGGCTCGCCGCATTCGGCGTCGCGCTCGCGACAAGAATGATCGGCGACTTCGCCAACTCCGCCGAGCCGTTGAACGCGCGCGCTTCGAGTTGATTATTGAACACGCCGGCGATATTTCCAACCTTCCACGTCACTTGCGCTTTGCCGCTGGCATCAGTCAAAACCGCGATCGAATCGCTGTCATTTACTTTGCCGCCGCCCGCTTTGATTTTGAATTTCACCTCGGCGTTCGCGACGATGTTGCCGCATTTGTCGATGATGCGAACGACTTGCGGTTTCGTCACGGTCGTGTTGATCAACGCGAAGAGACTGTCGCCGGAAACCTTTTCCAACGTCGCCGCCGCGCCGACCCGGCCCGTGGCGGTGAACGTCAGCGGCGAGTTGGTGATTTTCGTCGCAGTCTTTGCAATCGCTTGATTCGTTCCCGGCTTCGGGCCGAGCGTCAATTTCGCCTGAGAGAAACCGGAGGTGTCCGTCGCGACTTTGATCGAGTCGGTTGTTCCGAATTTGCCGCCGCCTTTGGTGACGACGAAGGTCACGGTTTGATTGGGAATGCCGACATTGAGCGAGTCATTCACTTTCACTTTGAAGAATTGCGCCAACGGCTCACATGCCGGGCCTGCTTGATTGTTGCCGCTCATCAGCGCCAAATCTTTCAGCGGCGCGGCTTTCACGGCAAACGTCAAAACCGGATTCGGCAACTTTTGGCCGTTGTACGTGACGTAGGCTTCGACGCGATTCACAACGCCCGGAGTTGCGCCGAGCGTCAGCGAAACATTCGCGATGCCGCTCGCATCGGTGGGAATGGAAACGCGCGTGCTGTCTTTGTTTAATTTGCCGCCGCCGGCTTTGATTAAAAATATGACCGGATAACCGGCGATAATTTTGCCGCTCGCATCTTCGACTTTCACGCCGAGCGACTTGCTCAATTTTTTATTTGCCGAACCGACCGCCGGCGCGCCCGCAACTTTCGTCACTTTGCCCGGAATCGCGCCCACGGAAACAAACGTCACCGTGTTCAAACCTTGCGAAGTCACATCGACTTTATTCGTATCGCCTGCGACTGGACCGAGTTTGTACGTGACTTGCGCCAAACCATCGACATTGGTTTGCTGCGTCGCGCTCGTCAGCGTGCCGTTGATTTTGCCGCCGCCTTTTTTCAAGGTGAATGTCACATTCCGCGCAGCGATGCCGTTGCCGTAAAGATCGACCACTTTTACCACGAACGGCGCGCTCAACAATTGCCCGGCGGAGCCGCTTTGATTGTTGCCGCTAAAAATCTTTTGGCTCTTTGCCGGCCCGGCATTGGCTTTCACGGAAAAATTCAGCGGCGAGCCGACTAAACGAGTACTGCCGATTTGATTGCCGATTTGGGCCTCGGCTTGCACGACTTGCGTCATCGCCGTATCGCCGAGCGTCCAGTTCACCGCGACTTGGCCGTTGAAATCGGTGTTGCGCGAAATTTTAATATCGTCGATAAAGAAATTACCCGTGCCCAATGTTTTGATAAAAAGCGTGCGCGGCGTCGTGGCATTGTTGTCCGCGGTGATGACATACAACTGCCAATTGCCGCCGGTCGCGAGCGGCGTGATATCGATGATCTTCTCCACTTGCACGCCGCCGATATCGTTGACGCGCCAAACCACGCGCGCCGAGCCGGAAATCACTTTCGCATAAAATGACAGCGAGTAACTGCCGGAAGCGGGATAATTCATCGTTTGCGAAATGCCGACGCCGTCGCGGCTTGCATTCACTTGCAAGCTGCGCGCCCCGCTGCGCGGCGCAGAAGTCGACAGCAGCACTTCTGCGGGCGCCGGAGAATTATCGAGCGTCCAGTCTTTCGGTGCGCTCGTGCCCGGCGCAAAATCTTCAAAGCCGCCGTTGCTCAAGGCAAAATTCGGCGCCAAGCTGCCGCCGCCGCGCACGACGCGAAAGTCGATCGGAAATTTCGGCACGGCGAGACCGTTGCCGGAAATCACTTTCGCGATCACCGGCGCTGGCAGCGTCGTGTGTACTGGAGCCGGCTGCGGCGTCGAGGCCGCGACCAAGCTGGCCGCTACGCCGGAAGTGGTTGTCGCGGCAAAGGAAATTGTTTGCGTCACGCCTTTTAAAATCGCGCGCGCTTCGATCGTATTCGTCGGCGCGCCGTTGCCCAACGTCAGCACCGTCGAAGCAATGCCGGATTGATCGCTGACGCTGGTATATTGGCTGAGCGTGCCGTTGCCGGTGGTGACGACCCACGTCAATGTTTGTCCGGGCGCGCCATTGGTATTGGCGTCGCGAAACTTCACTTTGAACGGTTGCAGAATTTGTCCGGCCGCGCCTGCTTGGCCGTTGCCGCCGTCGGCAATCATGTTGTCCGCCGGGCCGCCGGTGGCAAAGGCATTGAACGTCACCGGAATCAAATTACCAAAACTGGCTTGAATCGTAATCGTGCCCGCCAGGCTGCCGAGCGTCACGGAAGCGCCGGCTTCGCCGTTGGCGTCGGTAATAAAACCTTTTTCTTCTTTGCCGCCCGGCACATAAGCCGGGTCTTGCGTCAATAAAATTTTATCCAAACGCAATTCGGCAAAACGCACTTTGAAAATAATTTTGTGCGAGCCGACGCCGAGATTGAAAATCACCGGATCGGTGTCCGGTGTTTCCGGGGTGCCGGCGCCGCGGCTGCGAACTCTATCCCACGCCCACACGCTGCTCTTGCCGCCGTAAAAAACATCGTAGATAAAAAAGCTGCCGTTGTCGGCGCGCACGTCCCAGCCCGCTTTCAACGCGCCGCTCCACACGTTGCGCGCCCACAAATAATACGCGCCGGGCTTGGTGATCTCGACGTTGAACGTGACCGTCGCATCCAAAGTTTGGCCGGTGGGATACACGAGGTACTTGCCCGCGCCGGCGTCGCTATCGATTTTAATTTGCAACGGGCCGGCAATATCGCCGTCTTCCGCTTCTAAACGAATGTGGCCATCGACCGAAGGCGGCGGCGTAATTTTCGCTTCGCCGGCGATCACCAAAAATTTCACCGTCGCGCCGGAGAGCGGATTGTCGTTGCTGTCGATCACCGCGACTTTCAACGGCAACGCCAGCGGTTTGTTCGTCTCGGCAAATTGGCCGTCGCCGGAAATTTTATCGATACGCTTTGCGCCGACCGGCGCGGAACCGACGGTAATTTCATCCACGGCATTTTGCTCGCCGAGCTTGCTGTCCAGCATGAAACCGGCGTATTGGCCTTTATAACGCTGCTGCGGATCGCTCAACACGCGGTCGAATTTATCATCGAGATAAACATAAAAAAAGCGGACGCCGCTATCGACGATGACGCGCACCGTCAGCTTCGAGCCGGGCTTCCACGCGGCTTGGCTTTGCGAGCGGCCTTGATCGATCGTCGTGGTCAATTTGCCGTTGACGACCAACCACAAGCGCGATTCATCATCGGAAAAATCCGCCGGCGTGTTGTTGCTGTAATGCTGAATCATGTAGCCGTTCAGCGTCGCGCTCGGCGCATCGACGGCCATCAAAATGCCGGCGAAGTCCATGCCGAAGTTGGTGGATTTCGCGCCGAATTTAATCGTCGCTTCCACGGCGTTCTGGCATTCCTTATAAACGGCGGCGGCCCACAACGCGCCGACCGCGGTGTTCTGCGCCGTGCTGCTGCGAATTTGGATATTGGTTAAATCGCCGCCCCAATCAACGCCGAGATTGCCGTCGGGACGATTGAACGTATCTTTGCAAATGTGCAAGCTCGCGGTGGAGCCGTTCGCGGTATTGGAGAGATCGGAGATGTTGCCGGCGTCGTCTTCAACTTTCATGGCGAAGTGATACGTCTGGCCGCTTTCCAAGCCGCCGGCGACGAGACGCTCCGGGCTGCCGGAGGCGCCGGGGGTGATATTCTCCGCTACCGGGGTAGCAGCGTTAAAATCAAAATCCGACAAAATCGGTTTCGTCGCATAACGAATGTCATATTTCGTGGCTTTGCCGGTGTTGCCGTCGTCGCCGGTCGCGGTCCACTCCAAAGTCAGCGAAGAAAACGTCGCCGCCGTCACTTCCAAATTGGA
>Ga0247727_10016590_pt1 | contig 11859 bp, 11 predicted proteins | sample WisWelCaveWW1625_FD_202498 | JGI IMG/M metagenome (GOLD analysis project Ga0247727, IMG submission 202498) | Biofilm microbial communities from Wishing Well Cave, Virginia, United States - WW16-25 | ecosystem: Environmental > Aquatic > Deep subsurface > Groundwater > Cave microbial mat | place...
CTGCACACAGCAAAATTGTTCAAGTATGAGGGTGGCATGTGCTACCCGCCCAAGTTTTTAAGGTGGATTCGTTCTGTTTTGTCGGCGGGAACTCAGTCAGTGATTCCTCTCCGACAGACTGCTAGGTTTGGATTGTTATTGTCTTGCAAGTAAGACCACGCCCGCAATTTCTCACGAGCGTCACGCATTATATCACTGCCAACAACTTTGTCAATACCCCCAGACCCACAAATTTTCCTTAAATTTTTGACGCGCTGCGTCATAAATCACGCACGCCAAAATCAACAGATTCATCCGCTTGCGCTATAATTTCACGATGTATGCGCGTCCTCATCCTCTCGAAAGCATGTATTGTCGGTCAATACCAAACCAAATTGACTACTCTGGCGGCGAAACCAAAGCTCGAACTCACCGTCGTCGTACCCCCCTCTTGGCGCGATGAACGCGGCACAATGATGTTGGAACGCAAACACACAGACGGATACGAGCTCATCGTCACGCCGATTCGTTTCAACGGACATTTTCATTTGCATTATTATCCAACGCTCGAAAAAATTCTCGCGCGCGTTCGACCTGACATATTTCACATTGATGAAGAACCGTACAATTTTGCAACCTTTCACGCGACACGCGCAATGCGCCGTGTCAATCCCCACGCGCGCATTTTATTTTTCGCGTGGCAAAACATTTTGCGAAATTACCCCCCGCCTTTTGCGTGGATGGAACAATCCGTGTATCGCGCCACAGACGCGGCAATCGCAGGCAACAGGGAAGCAGAAAAAATCTTGCAACGCAAAGGGTTCACAAAACCAATTTCTGTCATCCCCCAATTCGGCGTCCCCGATTCCTTTGCGCCGATGGAACGCAATCACAACACCCTCACGATCGGCTATGCAGGACGCCTCGTGCGCGAAAAAGGGATTGAAGTTTTACTGCGCGCGCTCGCGCAAACACAAGGCGCATGGCAATTACAAATTCTCGGCAGCGGTCCGCTCGCCGATTCGTTACCCAAACTCGCTCGTGAATTACAAATCGCGTCGCGTGTCCATTTCGCGCCGTGGATTGCGTCGGGTGAGATGCCACAATTCTACAACTCGTTGGACATTCTTGTTGTGCCGTCCTTGACGCAGCCAAATTGGAAAGAACAATTTGGGCGCGTCATTATGGAAGCGATGGCGTGTGGCGTTCCCGTCATTGGCTCCAACTCTGGCGAAATTCCAAACGTCATTGGTGAGGCGGGTGTAATTGTTTCCGAAGGGGATGTAGATGGGCTCGCACACGCGCTTGACGCGTTGATTCAAAATTCCGCGCGTCGCCACCAACTTGGCGTAATGGGACGCACACGCGCGCTTGCACTTTTTTCACAACAGCGCGTTGTGGATGACACCTACGCGCTGTACGAAAAATTATTCCGCCCCTAAATCCATCGAGACGTTTCACCGAGGAGACGTTTCACCGAAACATCTCTACAATGTTTTCTGCTATAATGCCCGTGATGCAAGTCGAACGTCCCCGCGTCGCCCTCAACGCGCAATTATTACGCATCAACGAGGGCTATCGCTCGGCGGGCATTGCGCGCTACATGCTTCACCTCTTGCGCGAACTTGCCCCCGCCGCGCCTGATTTTCAACTCAATGTCTATGCGACAGAACCGCTTGCACCAACCGTCCTCTCAAATGTTACCATTCACACCACCCCTATTCCCGCGCACAAACCCCTCGCGCGCATTTTTTGGGAACAAACAATTTTTCCGCTCACCCTCTTGCAAAAAAATTATTCCCTACTTCATTCCCTCGCCTATGTTTCTCCATTCTTGAATCGCACACGCAGCATCGTCACACTTTACGATTTGAGTTTCTATCTCTATCCTCAATACTTTCGCCCGTTTCATCGTCACTATCTTCAACTTGGCACACGCGTCTCTGCCCGCCGCGCAAAACGCCTCCTTACCATTTCGGAAAGTACCAAGCGCGATGCCATCCGTCTCTTGAATGTGGATGCCAACAAAATTGATGTTGCGTATCCCGGCGTTGACACAGAATTTTTTCAAACCTTCCCCCCAGCCACTCTCGAAACCTTCCGACGCGAAAAACAATTGCCCGAACATTTTGTTTTATTTATCGGCACGCGCGAACCGCGCAAAAATATCCCAACTTTGATTCGCGGTTTCGCTCTCGCAAAACGCCAACAAAATTTCCCTCATCATCTCGTCCTCGCGGGCGGGCGTGGTTGGATGGATCAAGAAATTCCGCGCGCCATCGCAGAAACAGGATTAGGGAATGAGGTGATTTTCCCGGGCTTTGTGCCACACCACGAATTACCCTTGTGGTATCGCGCCGCCGCCGCGTTTGCGTATCCATCACAGTACGAAGGGTTCGGTATGCCCGCGCTCGAAGCGTTGGCGAGCGGAACACCCGTGATCACGTCGAACGTTTCATCTTTGCCCGAAGCAGTTGGTGATGCTGCTTTGTTGATCGATCCGCAATCGCCCGAACAAATCGCCGATGCACTCATCCGCGTCTTGAGCGATGACGCGCTGCGTAATGAAATGGAAACGCGCGGGCTGGAACACGCGCGGCAATTTACGTGGACGCGCGCCGCCCAAGTGACCGCGCAATCGTACCGCCTTGCGCTCGGTTTAGCGCAACCCATTTCCGTAATCAAGCCCGTTTCCGTTTAGCCACTCATGCAACGCCACGCGCAAAGTTTGATGCTCTTGCAAACTGTCATTGATTTCATTCTCATCAATGCGGCGTTCGCGCTCGCCTATTTCATCCGCTACGAGCTCCGCTTTCCCATCACCGTTGCCGAAGCGAATTACGTGGGCTATTCCGAATACGTCCCCATCAGCATCATGTTGAGTGTTGGCGTCCTGCTGATTTATCGCATCGAGGGCATCTACAACTATGTGCGCGGGCGTTCGTGGCTCGAAGAAATGTACAGCTTACTGACAGCGACCTTCACGGGCATTGTCATTCTCATTTTCATTTTCTTTTTCTTTCGTCCCCAATTTTATTCGCGTCTCATTTATATCTATGCAGGCATCTTGATTGTAATTTTCTTGACCCTCGCGCGCGTCCTCACGCGAATGATTCTGGGGCGCTTACGAAAACGCGGCATTGGCGTTGACCGCGCGTTGATTGTTGGCGCGGGCGAACTTGGACGCGCGATCATGCGAAATGTTCTCGCGCAGCCCGATCTCGGTTATCACATCGAGGGCTTTGTAGATGACGATCCAGCCAAGGGTTCAATTGGCAATTTTCCATTACTGGGCGGCACCGATCAACTGCCGCGTCTCTTGCGCGAACGCGCGATTGATGAAGTCCTGATCACATTGCCGTGGCACGCGCGCGAAAAAATTGTTCACCTCATGGAACAGGCGGAAGCGGCGGGCGCGCGCGTAAAAATCGTCCCTGATCTCTTTCAATTGTCGCTCTCAAAAATTGCGGTGGATGCAGTGGGCGGGATTCCCCTCATCGGCGTCAAAGAATCTGCGATTAGCGGCAGCGCGCTATCGCTCAAACGCGTGATGGATGTTTTTATTTCTGTCCTCTTGTCGCTCGTGGGATTTATTTTTATCGCTCTCATCGCCGCGCTGATCAAGCTCACCTCGCCAGGACCCGTCATTTTCAAACAAGAACGCGTCGGACGCGGCGGCAAACTTTTTACCGCGTACAAATTTCGGACGATGCGCGTCGGCGCGGATGATGAAAAAGAAAATTTACAACACTTGAACGAGGCATCGGGTCCCTTGTTCAAAATCCGCAATGATCCGCGCATGACCGCGATGGGAAAATGGCTGCGGCGTACTTCGTTCGACGAATTACCCCAATTGTGGAATGTGCTGCGCGGAGACATGTCCCTCGTCGGTCCGCGTCCCCCTTTGCCCAATGAAGTCGCGCAGTACGAGGAATGGCACAAACGCCGCTTGGATGTTGCGCCTGGTGTCACTGGTTTGTGGCAAGTGAGCGGACGCAGCGAATTGACCTTTGACGAAATGGTGATGCTCGATTTGTATTACATTGAGAATTGGTCGCCGTGGTTGGACTTGTGGATTCTGATCAAAACAATTCCCGCGCTGCTGACCGCGCGCGGCGCGTATTGATAAACAAATTCATCTTTCAATGTCCATGCCAAACGTTATCCCCCTCCCCTTTCGCGAATACGCTCCCACGGAAATGCACACCCGCGCGCGCCAATTTCTTGAAACAATGCGAACGCGCCGCACCGTTCGCGATTTTTCCCCGCGCCCCATTCCGCGCGAAATTATCGAGGATTGTTTGCGCGTCGCCGCCACTGCGCCAAATGGCGCAAACAAACAGCCCTGGCATTTTGTCGTCGTCACCGATCCCGATCTAAAAAAACAAATTCGCGCCGCCGCCGAAGCGGAAGAACGCGAATTTTACAATGGACGCGCGCCTGACGAATGGCTCAACGCGCTCGCGCCGCTTGGCACAGACGAACACAAACCTTTTCTCGAAATCGCGCCGTATCTCATCGCCATCTTTGCCGAAAGTTACAGCACGGATGCGACGGGAAACAGAGCCAAAAATTATTATGTGCAAGAATCCGTCGGCATCGCGACGGGCTTTCTCATCGCTGCCCTGCATCACGCGGGTTTAGTATCCTTGACGCACACGCCCAGTCCCATGAATTTTTTGAACACGCTTTTGCATCGTCCCGTCAATGAGCGCCCCTTCCTGTTACTCGTAGTCGGCTATCCCGCCGATGATGCGCGTGTTCCCAACATCACCAAAAAAGAATTTTCTGAAATCGTCACTTATTTTTAGAGTCAGCGTAGATGACCAAGAATCAAGTATCGGAAAACAACAAAACACAAATAGACCGAGCCATTCGGTTAGTAGACTTTTTGCAAAAGTACGTGTTCTAATTCGTACAGACCGAAACCAAATTGGGCAACCGCGAATCTACGTGAATCTGCGCGAATAAAAATACAGATTCGCGTAGATTCGCGTGGATTCGCGGTTCGATTGGACTTTTGCAAGAGGTCTATTCGTTTCCTATTCGTTGACACCCTTGTAAATTTTCGCGTAATCGTCCTATAATGCGCTCGTGTCTCACCAACGGAGTCGTCCTGTGAATCGCAACATGCGCCTCATTCTCTCGCTTCTCGTTTCTCTTTTCTTTCTCTTTTCTCTCTCAACCCCTTTCACCCACGCCCAAAGCAAATCCGTCACTGTCGAACGCCGCGATGGCGATATTACCATTCGCGCAGACGACGGCGCGATGGAGTTTACAGAAACGTGGGTTGTGCGCTTTGACGGCGGACCCTTTCGCTTCGCGTTTCGCTGCATTCCGCAAGATCGCGTCGATCGCATCGGCGGCGATTGGAGCGTCAGCGAAAATGGGCGCGCGTATTCTGGAATTTCCACCGAAGCGCCAAATACATTTGAGGTGTACGACGAGGACGGTCAACGCTGCATCAAATGGTTTTTCTCGCCCACCACCAACAAAACGCGCACATTTAATTTGGAATACGTCGTCTATGGCGGCGTGCGCGTCTATGACGCGGGCGATCAATTCTTTTGGAAATTCATCGAAAGCGATCGCCAATACACAATCAACGCTGCCACCGTCACCCTTCACATTCCGGGCAACGCCTCATCCGATCAAATCAAAGCAACTACGTACGAAAACGGCGGCGAACGAAAACAAGATGCGCGCGTGATTGATGGCAACATCGTCGTTTTCACAGGCAACAATTTCACGTCAGGCGATGAATGGGAATTGCGCGCGCAATTTCCACACGGCATTGTTACCGCCCCTCCTCCTTCGTGGCAAACCGCAGAAGATCAACGCGCACAGACAGAACCACTTTACAATTTTGGCGCACTGTGTATTTCGATGCTCGCGCTGATCGGCGGCGGCTTGGGTTTGTACCTCTTGTGGTTCACACGGGGACGTGATCGTCCTGCAGGTGTCGTTGCGGAATTTTATCCCACACCGCCGACAAACGATCCGCCTGCCGTCGCGGGCGTCTTGATGGACGAACGCGCCGACATGCAAGACATTATCGCGACGATCATTGATCTCGCGCGGCGCGGCGTTTTGAAAATGACGGAAACGTCCGAGCCCGGCTTTTTGGGCATCGGTTCCAAACGTGATTTCACTTTTGAACGTGTGGGGGATGAATCGGGATTGCGTCCGTATGAACAATCGCTGATTAGCAAATTGTTTGGCGGCAGACGCGAACGCGATTTATCCGACCTGAAAGAAAAATTTTACAAGCACCTGCCCCAAATCAAAAAAGAAATGTACGACGAAACCGTGCGCGTGGGCTATTTCAAATCCAGTCCCCAAGATACGCGCACACGCTTTTCCGTTCTCGGCGTTGTGGCGTTGGTGGGTCTCGGCTGCATCGGCTTTATCACCTTTGGCGGGCTGGCTGAACTTACCCCGCTTGCAATTTGCCCTCTCATCGTTTTCGGAATGTTGGGCGCGGCGCTGCTCATCCTCGCGCAATTCATGCCCAAGCGCACCGACAAAGGTTCGACCGATGTAGCAAAATGGAACGCGTTCAAACGGTACCTTTCCAACATCGAAAAATATACCAATGTCGCAGAAGCAAAAGAGTTGTTCGACAAGTATTTACCCTACGCCATTGCGTTCGGACTCGAAAACAGTTGGGTCAATAAATTCGCCGCTGTGGACACACCCGCGCCAATTTGGTACTATCCCTATGGCGGTTATGGTTACGGGCGTTCGTTTGGCGGCGGCACATTAAGCGCGGGCGATAACATCCCCTCAAGTGGCGGTGGACGCATGCCCTCTTTGAACGAAGCATCCGCCGCAGGATTTCGCGGACTCAATTCCATGAGCGATGGCTTGTTCTCGATGCTCAACACCACCTCGTCCGTTTTCACCAGCGCGCCCTCCAGTTCGGGCGGTGGCGGTGGTGGTTGGTCAGGCGGCGGTGGCGGCGGCGGCGGTGGCGGCGGCGGTGGGTCGTCGGGGTTCGGATAAGAATTTCTGATTTATGATTGTTGATTTATGATTTTGGATTTGCAACAAATTGGGCGCAAATCAAATATCATAAATCATAAATCAAAAATACAAATGATCGGCGGCGGAAAAACAATCGGCATTATTCTCATCATCGTCGGACTTGTCATCTGTGCAGTCGTCTCGTTCTTTGTCGGTTCAGGAGCAGCTTCAGGGCAAACGACGACGGCGGCAACGATTCTCGGCATCGGCGCGTTCGGCATTATTCCACTTTTGCTATTCGGTGGCGTTGGCGCGTTTCTATTTTTTCGCGGCAGCGCGGAAGAAAAAGAACTTGTCGTCGTGCGTCAAAAGGAACGTTTGCTTGGCATGATTCAAGCGCAAGGCAAAGTCACGCTCAACACGATCATGGTTGAGCAGCGTCTCAATCGCGAGCAAGTGCAAAATTACATTTACGAACTCGTGCAGCAAGGACTTTTCAGCGGCTACATTGATTGGAAAAACGCGACGTTCTATTCCCAAGACGCGTCGCGCGTGGGCAGCAACAAATGTCCCAACTGCGGCGGCATCCGCGAAATTGTTGGCAAAGGCATCGTGAAATGTCCGTACTGCGGCGTCGAACTTTTCATCCCACCGAACGCGGAACAAACCACAGCGACGCCTGTGCCACCGCAAGGACAGCCGAATACGTAACGCGCGTTCCCCGTCCTCGTATCTATTGCCGAATCACACCGCGCAGCTTAATGGCATAGAATCGAGCCAGCGCAAGCGCAATGGGACTCCACGCTTCAGCGTCTATGACTCGACCAACGGACCTGCAAAACCGTAAAATCCCTCGGCGTTAGAGAACCCCTCTCTACGCGTCGCTTGAGAACAAAGGAAAAAATTTTATGGCTGACCTCAAACAAACCATCACCAATATCGCGAACGCCATTCCGGGCTACATTGGTTATCAAACCAAAGACCGCCGCCGCGACGCCGATCGCATTTTGCGCGAACGTCTGGCGTCCCAATACAACGCGCAGCGCGATCTCCTCACGCGCATCCAACAAGACGCCGTGCGCGGCAATCAACTCGCGCTCGTGTCTGATCTCGAAAGCGCGAATCAACAACTCTCGCGTTTCATTTCGCGCGTCCGCGTTGCACCGTCGGGCTATGCGGGTTGGTTCGATGTCGCGCAAATTCAAGAAGCCGATCTCGATCTGATTTATCAATTCGACGCGACGCTTGCGAATGGCGTGGAGGAATTGCAGAGCGCGTTGGATCGTTTGCAGAAAGCGGTGCGCGCCAAAGAAAGTATTGACGGCGCGTACTATGGCTTGCGTGATCAACTCGACGCCTTGAATCAACGGCTCGACGCGCGCGATGAATTTGTTTCAAAAGGCAAACGTCCTTCCCCCGCCGCCTCACCTCTCGGCGCGCTCAAGGACAAACAAGTTCCCGCCCCTGTCGGCGCGAATCCGTTCGAGCAGCTCAAACTCAACGACGCGATCTCGTTCGACAAAACGGATTATCTCGTCACGGGACGTGTCGTGTATGCCGTTGCCTCTGGAAATTTTTACGCGTATCTCTTGCGCGATCGCGACAATCAAAAATGGCTGCGCGTCGGACCCGCGAACGAACTCGCCGTCGCGTCCGAAGTCCAATTTGGCGTACCCGCGCCGCTGCCCGAATCCATTTCGTACAATAGAAAAAATTACACCCTCGCCGAACAAGGCGCGGCAAATGTCCAAGTCGAAGGCGCAAGCGGCAACAAAACAGGTGCCGTCAATTACCATCGCTACAACGCCGATGGCGGCGCGCGGCTCTATGTCGAAGACTGGGGCACCGAAGTGCGAGTCCAAGCAGGCAGCGTTGTGGATCCATTTGAAGTGAAGTTGTATCGCAAGTTATAAAACGTGACGAGTGACGGGTGACGGGGTGAACAAAGCCCCGTCACCCGTCACCTGACACCTTTCCCATTTGGAGGAAACATGGCTACCGTATTCGACCGCATCAGCAACATCATTCGCGCAAACATCAACGATCTACTCGATGATGCCGAAGACCCAGAGCAAATGTTGAATCAAATTATTCGCGACATGAGCGACACCCTGCGTCAAGCCGATTCCGACATTGCCGATCAGATCGCGCAGCAAAAAATGATCGAGGGTGATTTGGACGCGGCACAGAACAATGTTGCCGCGTGGCAATCCAAAGCTGAGCGCGCCGTTTCCAAACAGCGCGATGATCTCGCGCGCGAAGCATTACTGCGCGTGAACGATTACACCGAGCAGGTCGGCATTTACGAAAAACAACTCGAAGCGCAAAAGAAAGCGGTTACGGAGTTGAAATCGAAACGCGAGCTGTTGAAATCGAAATATGATCAGGCGCTGCGGAATCGCGACAATTTGGTTGCCCGCGCGCGCGCCGCGCAAGCCAAATCAAAAATTACGCAAGTGGCAAACAAAGCCAACACTGCCGATTACGCGTCCGAATTGGAACGCATGGAGCGCAAGATTCGTCAGCAAGAAGCGCGCGCCGAAGCGGACGAAGAAGTGGCAGAAACAAAAACGAGTGTCGAGGACGAATTGGACCAACTCGAAGCCGACGATCAAATCGAAGCGCAGTTAGCGGCGTTGAAAGCGAAAATGGGAAATTAAGTTATAATGAGTGAAAAGTAAAGAGTAAATTTGGCTGAACGATAATCCACTCTTTACTTTTCACTCTTTTTCATTCGGAGGTATTCATGGCACGCATCATTGATGTAGTCTCTTACAACGACGAAACAGGGCGCGAGATCGTCCACCGCGAACCACCACCCGGTGATCCCGCTGATCTGCGTCTCGGCTCGCAAGTGATTGTGCGCGAAAGTCAGAACGCGGTCTTTTTCCGCGACGGCAAAGCGCTCGATGTGTTTGCGCCCGGACGCCATACGCTCACGACCGCGAACTTGCCCATTCTTTCCAGCATCATCGGTTTGGCAACAATGGGCAAAACGCCCTTCCCCGCCGAAGTGATGTTTGTGAGCATGAAGCAGTTCCTCGATCAAAAATGGGGCACGCCCGAACCGATCGCATTTCGCGATCCCGAATTTGGCATGGCGCGTTTGCGCGCGTTCGGTTCCTACGCCTATCAGGTCAAAGAACCGCAAATGTTTGTCAACACCATCGTCGGGCAGCAAGGCATGTTCACCACCGATCAAATCGCGGATTATTTGCGGAGCATGATCGTATCCAAATTCGCGGACCTGCTCGGCACGCAGCAAAAATCGCTGCTCGATCTCCCCGCGTTGTATAGCGAAGTGAGCGCGGGCGCGAAAGCAAATCTCGCAGACGATTTTGGCGCGCTCGGTCTCACCCTTTTGCAATTTTACGTCACCGCCGTTACGCCCACCGAAGAAACGGCGAAAGCGATTGACGAACGCGCAGCGATGGGCGCGATCGGCAACATGGACGCGTATTTGAAATTCAAAGCCGCGCGCGCGTTGGGCGATGCGGCGCAGAATCAAAGCGGCGGCGGCGCAGCGACAGGTGTCGGCGTCGGCGCGGGACTCGGCATGGGCGCGGTCATGGCGGGCGCATTAGGCGACGCGATGCGGAATCCTGCCAGCGGCAATGTGAATCAAGGCGGTGGTGGTGGCGGCGGCGCGTCCGCCTCTCCGCAAACCGCGCAAGAGATTCAAGCCCTCCTCGACAATCTCGACATGCGTTTTGCCAACGGCGCAATTTCCGAAGAGACGTACAAAAGTATGACAGCTAAATGGCAAGAACGTCTGAGCAAGCTGGGCGGGTAAAACAAAAAACCTTCGCGGTTGTAAGACCGCGAAGGTTTTTTGTTCGTGTTATAATCGCGTTTGAAAGGAGTGAACAATGCAATTCAATATCGAATATGATCGCGAAGAGGATGGGCGCTGGATCGCGGAAGTGCTGGAATTGCCAGGCGTATTAGTTTATGGCGTTTCAAAGGAAGAAGCTACTGCAAAAGCAGAAGCGCTTGCTCTGCGCGTGATCGCAGAACGCATTGAACACGGCGAAGCTGTACCCGTACCAATGAACATCTCATTTACCACAGCATGAATCAGTGGAAATCTACAAAAGCGCGGCTGGTTCTCGCTGCGTTGTTGCGAATCGGTTAGCGCATCAAGAGACAAAGCGGATCGCATCGCACCCTAGAGCGCGCTGGCTGGGAGAACTATACTTTTGCGTTTCACGACCATGAGGAAATTGGACCGATCATACTCAAACATCTTGCGCGCAAAACAGGGTTGAAACCAACTGACCTTTGATTTTAGAGAAAGAAAAGATTGCGATGGACAACTCCGATTTTATCGAACTCGGCGCGGGACTCGCGCTCGGCGGCATGATGAGCCGCAGCATCGGTGCCGCGTTCACCGACGCGATAGATTCGCGCGCGAGCATAAGCGCGCTCACCGTTCCGCAAACGCGCGCGGACATTCAAACGCTGCTCGACAAACTCGATGTGCGTTTAGCGAACGGCGAAATTTCTGAAGCCATTTACAAAACGCTTACGGCGAAATGGCAAGCGCGCTTGCAAGAAACCACAACCTCGTAGCGCGATGGAAAGCGTGATTGAAGCGGCAGCGTTGGCTGCCGCGATCATTCCCGTCGCGCGTCTGGTCACCACGCGCGGCTTTCGCGCAAGACTCGGCGCATTGTCTCGCATCGGTCTCTTGCTCGCCCTATTCATCACAGCGTATCTATTCGTTCTCATTCTCCTCGCGCTCTTTGCCCCACTCGTCCTCCGCATCGTTTTCGTCTTGGCGCTCCTCCCATTCAGTTATTTACTCACGTTACGCAGAGCGAACCCGAAGTGACAGAATTGACGGTTCAGATTATGTGGCGAGACGGACGGGGTTGAGGGTGCCCAATGTGGCATACGCGACTTGCAAGGCTC
>Ga0247727_10016591_pt1 | contig 11859 bp, 10 predicted proteins | sample WisWelCaveWW1625_FD_202498 | JGI IMG/M metagenome (GOLD analysis project Ga0247727, IMG submission 202498) | Biofilm microbial communities from Wishing Well Cave, Virginia, United States - WW16-25 | ecosystem: Environmental > Aquatic > Deep subsurface > Groundwater > Cave microbial mat | place...
AACTGAATTGTATTCCAACCAGGAAAACTCTGAAGCCGATTTTGGTTATCAAGCCTTGAGTACGACAGTTTTGCACCTACTGTTCTTTATTGTTCTTTTCCATCATCTCAAAACGATCATTATTGTTTTTTTCCATTTGCTCGAGCCGGCTGTTGACGTTTCTTTCAAACTGGTCAAGGCGCTTTTCCAGGAGACCGGCAGCCCAATACATCGAGCCGAGCAACGTGCCGGCCATCACAATTACGAAACCGATGAACTGCCAGTTCGTCAGGCGGTTTCCAGCGGCGATTGACTTGTTCAGTTGTTCGATCGCGCCTTCGTGTTTGGCTGATCTGTCGCGCTCATCGGCGAGTTGTAATTTCAAATCGGCGACTTCTGACTTGAGCATGATTTCGTCGGGGTTGATCGTAGCTTTATCCTCCATTGGCGGTCGAAACCGGCGGCATTGTACCACAGTGCTCGCTCCGACCTGAGACGCATGAAGATTCTTTACTTTACAGCCGGGGCCGCCGGAATGTACTGCGGCAGTTGTCTGCGCGACAACGCGCTCGCCACCGAATTGATCAGGCAAGGGCACGACGTCACGCTGCTGCCGCTCTACACGCCGACGCTGACCGATGAACCGAATGTCAGCGCGGACAAGATCGCGTTCGGCGGGATCAGCGTCTACCTCGAACAGCATTCCGCGCTCTTCCGTCATACCCCACGCTGGCTGGACAAACTCTGGGATTCACGTGCGGCGCTCAACGCGGCGTCGAAACGTTCGATCGCCGTTGACCCGCAATCGCTCGGCGAGTTGACGATCTCGATGCTCAGGGGCGAAACGGGGAATCAGCGTAAAGAGATCACGAAATTGCTCGAATGGTTGAAGACGCAGCAGCGGCCAGACGTTGTGGACATGCAGAACTCGATGCTGATCGGATTGGCCAAACCGATCAAGGAAGCATTGCGGAGTCCGCTCTGCTGCACGCTGCAGGGCGAAGACCTCTTTCTGGAAGGATTGCGCGAACCTTATCACGGTGAAGCGTTGAGGCTGATTCACGAGAACGCGAAGCACGTGGACGCATTCATCGCGGTCAGCAGTTGGTACGCAGACTTTATGGCCGATTACCTGCGCATCCCGCGTGGCAAAATCCACGTCGTTCCGCTCGGCATCAATCTGAAAGACTTTCAGCCAAAAGCAGACAATCACTCAGAGGTATTTCGCATCGGCTATTTCGCGCGCGTTGCGCCGGAAAAGGGATTGCACGTATTGGCCGATGCCTATCGCTCATTGCGCAAACGCGACGGATTCGGCCCATCGCGTCTGGAAGCGGCGGGTTATCTGGCGCCGGAACACAAACCATACCTGCACGAGATCGAGCAGAAGATGCGCGAGGCTGGATTGGCCGACGAGTTCCATTATCACGGCGCGCTGGACCGCAAAGCCAAGCTGCGATTCTTTCAAAACATTGACGTGCTTTCGATGCCTGCGACTTACGCCGAACCGAAGGGACTGCCCGTGCTCGAAGCGATGGCCGGCGGCGTGGCCGTAGTGCAGCCGCGCTGCGGATCGTTTCCTGAAATCATCGAACGCACGCGGGGCGGCGTGATGTGCGAACCGAACGATGCGGAGAGCCTGGCCGACGCGATCCACTCGCTCTGGAAGAATCCCGAAATGGCGAACGATCTGGCCAGACGGGGCGCTCGCGGCGTGCGCGAGCATTACACTGTCGCGCAGATGGCTTCGCGCGCGCTCGAGGTTTATGCTAGCCTGTGTTGAGCGAAAGGAGTTTGATTATGGAACGTAGAGAACTTGGTAAATACATCGTCGCTGATCCTGACATCTGTCACGGCAAGCCGACCTTTCGCGGCACGCGTATCATGGTTTGGCAAGTCTTGGAGATGGTAGCCAAGGAGAGAGATTGGGACGAGATCGTCCGTCTGTGGAGCGGCAAGGTTTGTCGTGAAGCGATCGCTGAAGCGATTCACGTTGCTTCTGTTGCGCTGACGCCTGAGCATTACGCGCCCTTTCCCGAGTTTGAAGACGGGAGCGAGCTGGATTTGGCTTACCAGTGGGCAATTGAAAGGGAGGTCGTAGCAGCCTTGCCAAGCTGAAAGCCCTGTTACCAGAACGGCGTGGGAGTGTTCGCAGTATCACGCAAAGCCTGCCTGTGCCCTATCCGTGAATCTACTCGACGAAAACATCAACGAAGACCAGCATCAACTTTTGTTGAGGTGGCGAATCCGTGTGCGAAAAATCGGGCGAGACGCAGGCGTCGCGGGAATGAAGGATTCGGAAATCATTCCTTTCCTACATCGGCTTTCTCAAACAACCTTCTTCAGTAGTGACCGCGATTTCTCAAGGCCCGATCTCTGCCATCCGAACTATTGCCTTGTTTATTTGACGGTGGAGGAAGACGAAGTCGCGCAGTTTATTCGGCGGGTCTTACGTCATCCCGAATTGGATTCGCGCGCGAAGAGGATGGGAAAGGTCATTCGCGTCACCCGCGAACATTTGTATGTCTGGCAGTGGCATTCTCATTATCGTGAAGTTCTTGACTGGCCGGCTTAATCTCGACCGCCGAAACCAACGAGTTTATGCTCGAAATCAGGAATTTAACCAAAGAATATCCGACGCCACGCGGCCCCTTGCCGATCCTTTCCGACATCAACCTAACATTTCAACGCGGCGACGCCGCAGCCATTATGGGCCCGTCGGGCTGCGGCAAAAGCACGCTGCTTTACATCCTCGGCGCGCTGGAACCGCCGACTTCAGGCACGGTCACGCTCGACGACCAAAACCCATTTGATCTCAGCGAGCCATCGCTGGCCGCGTTCCGCAATCAAAAGATCGGTTTCGTGTTTCAAGACCACTGCCTGCTGCCGCAATGTTCGGTGCTCGAAAACGTCCTGACGCCGACGCTCGTGGCGAACACCAACGGCAATTGCGTCGAACGCGCAAAGTCACTGCTCGCACAAGTCGGTTTGTCCGAACGTCTGGATCATCGTCCGGCAGAGTTGTCAGGCGGAGAAAAGCAGCGTGTGGCTATTGCCCGCGCGCTAATTCGCGAACCGCTGCTTCTGTTGTGCGATGAACCGACGGGCAACCTGGATCGCCATTCGGCGGAAAACGTAGCGTCGCTGCTGATTGATCTGCACCGGCGGCAGCAAACGATCTTGATTGTTGTCACGCACAGCGCGGAGTTGGCGTCGAAATTTTCCACCCGGTATGAACTGAAAGAACAGCATCTCCATCGCGTGTCATGAACTTCAAGACGCTCATCAAACACAATCTCACTCATTACTGGCGCACGAACTTTGCGGTCGTTCTGGGCGTTGCGACTGCCGTAGCCGTGCTGGCGGGCGCGTTGCTCGTCGGCGATTCGGTGCGAGCCAGTCTGCGCGACCTGGCGTTGGCTCGGTTGGGCAGGACCGATTTCGTGATCACGGCCTCTGGCTTCTTCCGCGAACAGCTTGCCGATGATCTTCAATCGCACAATCAGTTCGCGGCGAATTTCAACGACGCTTGCCCGGTCATCGCGCTCGAAGGCGTCGTCACTCGCGGCGGGAATAATGCGCGGGCGGGCGGCGTGCAGGTTTACGGCGTTGACGAACGCTTCTGGAAATTTCACGACGCAAATGTGCAAACGCCTGAAGACAACGACGTGTTGATCAGCCCGGCTCTCGCCGCAGAACTCGGCGCCCGCAGCGGCGACACGATCATCCTGCGAATCGAAAAGCCTTCGGCCATCCCGGTGGAATCGCTGCACGGGCGCAAGGATGATCTCGGCCACACCATCCGCTTCACGATGCGCCAAGCGTTGCCGACGGCTTCGCTCGGCGAATTTTCGCTTCGACCGCAGCAAGGCGCAGTGCGAGCGATCTTTGTTCCGCTGAAAAAATTGCAAAAGAATCTCGAGCAGGACGGCAAAGCCAACATCATCCTGCTGTCGGCAAAACGCGCCGACGCCGGCTCGACAAAATCAGCCGAGCGAATCCTGCGCGACAACTTCACTCTCGCTGATCTGGGACTGAAGCTGCGCATCATCCCGGACGCCTCGGCCATCTCGCTCGAAAGCGAGGGCGCAATCATCAGCGACCCGATAGCCGATGAAGCGAAGCTCGCAATTTCAAACGCGGAGTTGAATTCGACTTCGTTCCTGACCTATCTGGCCAACACGATTCGCATCGGGCAACAAGAGATTCCTTACTCGCTCGTCACTGGAATCGAGGGCGGAGCGGCTGAAGGCTTGCGGCACAACTCGAGCGATCAAATCCCGCCGATGATGTTGAACGAATGGGCGGCGCGAGATTTGGACGCCAGGGTCGGCGATGACCTGGAGATTGATTATTACGTCTGGCAAGAGCCGGGCGAATTGTTGACCAGGACGGCGCGTTTTCGAGTTTCGAGCATCACTCCCATTCGCGGCTTTGCCGCTGATCGAAATCTGGCGCCCGATTACCCCGGCATCACGGAAGCGAGGAGTTTGGCCGATTGGGACCCGCCGTTCCCGATTAAGCTCTCGCGCGTGCGCAAGCAGGACGAAGAATATTGGGATCAATATCGCACCACGCCGAAGGCCTTCATCAAGCTGGAAGATGCGCAAAAACTCTGGGCGACGCGCTACGGCAAACTGACTTCGATTCGTCTTTATTCAAAGTATCTCGGAGATCCTTTGGTTGAAGAGCTGGAGGCGATGCGTAGAGCTTTTGAGCCAAAACTGCGCGCCGCGCTCGATCCCGCGCAGATGGGATTGAGCATTCAATCGGTCAAAGAGCAAGGCCTGCAAGCCTCACGCGGCGCGACCGACTTCGGCGAATACTTCACCTACTTCAGCTTCTTCCTGGTCGTTTCGGCGCTGCTGCTGACGACACTCTTTTTCAGACTCGGCATTGAGCAGCGGCTGCGCGAGATCGGCTTGCTGCGCGCCGTCGGTTATTCGACAAAGGTGATTCGATCATTGTTTTTGCGCGAAGGCGTCGTGCTGGCGGTGTTGGGCAGCGTCATCGGTGTGATCGGCGCGATTGCTTACGGAGCGGTGATGATGTTTGGGTTGCGCACGTGGTGGGTCGGCGCGGTTGGAACGACTCTGCTCAAGCTGCACATCACGCCACGAGCGTTGGCCGCAGGCGGATTGTCAGGAATCGTGACCGCGCTCGTCTGCATCTGGTGGACCTTGAGGTCGCTGAGGTCGGCTTCGCCACGAAGCTTGTTGGCCGGATCAATCGAAGACACGCGCGGCGTTATGGACGGCGTTCGGAGTACCGCCTTCAGGCGGCTCTTCCGTCTCCGCAAGCATCCGCCTGAAGGCGGTACTCCAAACGCCGTCTTCACGTCTTCCCGGTTGGCTTTGATCTTGGGTGTGTTTGGAGTGTTGTTATTGGTGGCCGCCGCGTTGAAGCTGATCGGGCAGGCAGGAGGATTTTTCGGAGCAGGAACTCTGTTGCTCATTGCGATCCTCTGTTTCTGGTCGGCGTGGCTGCGCGGCGACAAAAGGCAGACGATTCAAGGCCAGGGGGTGTGGCCGATGGCGCGGCTCGGTTTTCGCAACGCATCGTCACGTCCCGGTCGCAGCGTGCTGTGCATCGCGTTGATAGCTTCGGCGACGTTCATCATCGTTTCAGTTGACGCGTTCAGACGGGACGGTCGCGCAACCGCGCTCGATAGAAATTCCGGCAACGGCGGTTATCCGCTGATGGCCGAGTCGCTGCTGCCCATCGTTCACGACCTGAACAGCGAACAAGGCAGAGAAGAATTGAACCTCAACGATGACAAGCTCGCCGACGTGAAGATCACGCGGTTCAGATTGCGTCCGGGCGATGATGCAAGCTGCTTGAACCTCTACCAGCCGCGCAACCCGCGAATACTCGGCGCGACCGAGGGCTTCATCAAAGAGGCACGATTCGCGTTTCAATCGTCGCTGGCAAAGACGGATGCGGAGAAGACCAACCCCTGGCTGCTGCTCGATCCGGATTTGGGCGAAGGGGTTGCGCCCGTGATTGCCGACGCGAATTCGATGACCTACGTTCTGCACGCCAAGCTCGGCGACGAGATCACGATCAACGCCAGCAACGGCGCTCCGGTCAGGCTTCGCATAGTCGCCGCGCTCGCCGACAGCATCTTCCAAGGCGAATTGCTGATGTCGGAGAAAAACTTCTTGAAGCTGTTCCCCGATCAGGAAGGCTATCGCGTCTTCCTGATTGAGGCCGGCCAGCCTACGGAAGCCGCCGCCCTGCTCGAAGAAAAGCTTTCAGACTTCGGCTTCGACGCGACACCGACCGAAGACCGGCTGGCGAGTTTTCATCAGGTCGAGAACACTTACCTTTCGACCTTTCAAACTCTGGGCGGATTGGGATTGCTGCTCGGCACGCTTGGATTGGCGACTGTCCTGTTGCGCAACGTGCTGGAGCGGCGACGCGAACTGGCGTTGATGCGCGCCGTGGGTTATCAGTCGTCACATCTGTCACTGATGGTGATCGCTGAAAACGCTCTGCTGTTGGGGTGTGGGTTGCTGACCGGGGTTTTGTGCGCCCTGCTGGCGATCATCCCGGCGCTCGTCGCGCGCGGCGGGCGATTGTCGGCGGTGTCGCTGGGCTTGTTGTTGCTGGCGGTGTTGGTGACCGGGCTGGCGGCTTCGCTGGTTGCGGTCAGGGCGGTGATTCGCTCGCCTCTGCTTCCTGCATTGCGGACTGAGTGATCCATCTGACACGCGGGTTTGTGAGTTTGGAGCTTTGTCGTTATTCTACACCGCGTTGTACTTGAAACTACGGCAAGGTAAGTGTTGAGAGTTGTCGAGCATATCGGAGAGCAGAGTCGAGCAGTTTTTACGGCGTACCAGGGCCAGTTGGGTTCGCTTGCTTGGTCTGCGGGTTGGTTCCTATGACATTAAACGGCGGCGGCGGGTACTTCGGTGGATTTTTTTGGATGTTTTGCATATGGGCGTTGGCAGAGACAAAAAGCGTCTGTATAGTTGTGTTGCGCCTGGATTCGATAAGGCCGGTGTAGACATTGGGTGGAGCGAGCAGTCTCGCCAGTGCCGGAAACAGTTCAATGAAAATGAACAATAGGCGTAGCACCCAGGAGATTTTCCATGCTCCTGGCGATTGGCCCTTCAGCGTCTCCAATGCTTCAAACCTTGACAAGAAATCATAGGTTTGACTGATGAATCGCTGCTTATAGACCTGCTCGGCTTCCGTGATGATCTTCGGTTCTTCGGCAAGATGCCTTTGTAAATCTGCTTCGGTTTTTCGGTGCAGTGCGTCGTTTTCCTCCTTGTTTCTGCTAGCCGCTCGATAAGCAGGACCTTCGCCGGGTATCTCGGTTCTTTTGCCTGTTCTTTTGTTGCCGACTCGGCCAACGACTTCTGCTTCCATCACCTCACCCCACCTGTTGATCTCATCGCGGTATTTTTCGACTTCGCCTTGCAGCCTTCGCGTCTCCGTGCGAAATCCATCTACTAGTTGATCGCGCCGAGTCAGCGCCTCTTTGTTTTCAGCCTGCTCTTGTTGTTCAAGCTGCTTGTCAATGCGTCCTTGCAACAACCGCATCTCAAGCGGCAAGGCGACGGCGATGCCGATGAACAGCGCCAGGGGAAATCTGATCCATACGGTGCGCTTGTCGCTGGCCGAGACGATCTCGCGGTCGAAAGCCATAATCAGGCAGGCATATATGAAGCCGACAATGGCGGCCACATACCAGGTTTGAAAAGTCGTATAGAGCGCGTAGCCACCGGAGGCGAAAGCCAGAACGCCGGTGATGAAGACCATCAGCCCAAGAGAGGATTGCGCGAATCTGGCGTCTTTGCCCACAACAGGCTGGATGTTGACCAACTGTTCGATAATGGCCGGGTCGGTCTTCGAGAGGTAGAGGAAGAATTTCTTCATGCTTGTTTCTCCTACAATCAAGCTACTTGGAAAGTCGTCCGAGGAATGCCATAGCGGCGCGAAATCGTTGATGCCATCGTCCCCGCCGCGAAGCCGTCAAAGGTGCGTTTGCGGCAATAATGACAGGCCGAAACAGCGGCACGGGTTTGAGCAGCGCGACCGATACTGGATTCAGCGTGGAGTGTGGTGACAGTTGGGGCAATGGCGGCAGGGTGGTACTGACAGCGTGCAGGCTGACCGTCTGGCGTTGGAGTTTGATTGGGTTGTTTAATGCCACACTCGGCGACTTGAGCGACACCGGAGGCACCAAAGAGACTGAAACTTTGATCTTGATATGGCGTTGAGCCAATCCCCCCTGCCCGCGTGCCGTCAGCGTATAAGTCGTATCGGCCTGCGGCTGAACAACGCGGCTTCCTTGCTGCGGCACAATGCCGATCCCGTTATCAAGCTCGACAGTGTGCGCGTGATTGACCTGCCACTGCAAGGTGACATGCTGTCCGATATGAATTGCCTTGCTGCTCGCCTGAAACAGTGCAATGACCGGCGTTGGTGGCTTGACAATGACAGAAACGCTGCTGGTGATGAGGTGCGGGCCGTTCCGCGCTTCGATCACGTAAGTGGTGTTCGCCGTCGGACTCACCAACATGCTGCCTTGTGCCGGGACGTTGCCGATGCCCGTGATGTTCACACTCTGCGCGTTGGCGACATCCCAACTCAGTATGAGCGATTGTCCCACCGTGATCGAATTGCTGTTCGCGCGGAAGTAGTTGATCGCCGGGGGCGCGGGGTTGACTGTGACGGAAACGCTGCTGGTGATGAGGTGTGGGCCGTTCCGCGCTTCGATCACGTAAGTCGTATTCGTCGTTGGGCTGACTGAGTTGCTGCCCCTCGCGGCGACATTGCCAATGCCGGTGATGCTCACACTTTGCGCATTGGCGACATCCCAACTCAACGTGATCGCCTGTCCCGCGGTAATCGAGTTATTGCTTGCGCGAAAGTAGTTGATGACCGGCGCGGTAATCGTCGGTGGGGGTGGCGCGGTTTGCTGAGCCGCTTGATTCGTCTTCGCAGATTGGGTTTTTCGCTGTGTCGTTGTCGCTTGTCCCGGAGGCGAAAAGAAGTCAATGCCAAATCTCCCAACGCGCTCGCACCAGGGACAATTCGTAAGGCTCTTGTGGTAATAATGCTGGCTATTGCTGCGGCAGTGAGTCAAATCATCCAGGGCCTTTCTCAACTCGTAACGCCACGTCCACGCAGTTGGCCGCGCTTGTGGATTGCGATGCCCTTCTTCGAAGCATTTCAGGAAGAGTAGTTGAATCGCTGGGGACAACATCGCAAAAGGCGGAGCGATGGGTTTGGGTTGGAATGGAACCGCCCTGCTTTGAGAGTACGGGAAATATCCCTGCTTGATGCGCTCGCCGATCGGCGGCGGATCGCCCGCGCCAAGAAACTTTCCATCGAATGGATGAACGCCTTCCATCAAGAGTTGAAAAATCAAGACGCCGAGACCGAACAGATCGTGTTCCGGCTGGCGATTCACCGTACTGAATAGGACGCCTTGTAGTTCGGGCGGAGTAAACTCTTCTTTCCCAACCTCGCTTCTGTAAACCTGGCCTTTATGACCTGGAACTTGAAACGAGTCGGTGTCAATCAATGTCACCAACGAGGTGTCTTTCACCATGACATTAGACTCATTAACGTCGCCAATGACATAGCCTGCGTTGTGTAATGCGCTTATTGCGCTGGCGAGGTTCTTGGCTGTGTTGAGTAAATGCTGGTAAGTAAAGCCCAGATGATTCTGCTGTCGGTCGGGAGGCACATAGAAGCCGAAGATTTTCTCCATACCCTGAGCGTTCGGCATGAGATAACCAGTTACTTTACCGGCAGCGTTAAGCAGCAGGTCCTCCGGCCAGGCGATTGAAGTATGGTTAATGGATTCCGTCGGATTCGCGGGCGGATTCGCCAGCATCGCCTTGAGCTTTGGCTCTTTGCCGCTCGACTTATTCGGAAAATAGACTTTGGCAACCAGTGACGGCACGTTCAGAACGCGATAGACCTCGCCTTCCCCGCCCCCGCCGAGTTTCTGGTCGTCGTGTAACAACAATAGCTTTCCGGTTGATTGGCGCCTCAGTGTGGGCATAGCCTTTGAGGAAATGTTGCCAGCACAAGGGTCACATCATCGTCAGTGAACTGTCTGATCTTGGCTGATCTGAGAAATTCTTCGAGTTGCGTTTGCGCGTCCATCTCTTCGGTAATGCCAGAGACGAAGTGGAAGAGCGGGGCGAAAAACTGTGAGTGTGGTGTACCTTCTGGCAACTTCAGGCAAAGCAACTCAAGGCCGTCTGAGAAGACCGCCAAGTGAGTGATGGCCCCGCGCCACACTTTTGATTGCAATGTTGTCAGCGCATCGGCTGAGGTCAGAAAGGTTGTCTCATTGATGTATTCCCCGAACTGCGGCTTAGTCAAGGCGATTAGCCGTTGGTCTTGATCATTCACGACTGCCGCGCCATCGCCGACTTGCGCACACGCCACGACCGTTGGTGTGGCGGCTACGACGATCAGCGTCGAGGCCAATTCACAGACGTTGATTTCGCGCTCAGCCGCTTCGGCTAAGACTTTTTCGCGTGCCTCTTCGACGGCGGCACGCAACGTCTTTTCCAAGCTTAGGCCATCCGCGTTTGGATTCAGCAAGTCTTGATTGATGCTAAGCCAGTCCAGCGCGGCTCGGGTGGCAACCGTTGCGCCGATCTCGGAATGCGCCGCCGATCCTGCGCCGTCCGCTACCGCAACAATCAGCACCCCTGCTGGGAGCGGTTCGACAGAGTGACTGTCCTGACAAGGCAGGCCGCTTTTTTCGTGGCCTGATCCACGCACCGAAGCGGCCACCGTACGCCAGAGAGCGCTCTCTGGCTCTTCGACCTGGGACTCATCTTCAGACTTGTCTGTTTCAATGATTTTCATTGGCGCTTGGCCTTTTGCCTTTTGAGTGATGAACGGTTGTCTTCAAGTTCAATCAACTTCCGATTGCTGTCCACGGGTCAGTAGGCGGCAACGCGGTCATTTCACCTGGTTTGGATTGCGAGACTCGCTGCATGCTGGTCGAGAGCCAGAGAAACAACTCCTTGAAATTCAGGCCATCGAGCATTTTGACTGCGGGTCCGGCGATCTGCTGGAGAAAGCCCATATTTGCTCCCTGCACACCGACCGCAAAAAAGACGATGCCTTTTTTGCTCTCTGCCTGTTTGAGTTTGGTCTCAGCGATCTGGGTTGAATCGGTAGGCCCGCCATCGGTAATCAGGAAGACCCACGGACGGTAGTAAGTCACACCATTATCCTTGTACTTCTTTTTGCGCTCTTGAATCAAATCGAGAGCTTTTTCAATGCCTGCGCCCATGCAGGTCGATCCTGTCGCATAGAGCGTGGGCGGTTGGAATTTCTCCGCCGTCACAAAATCCTGCACGAGATTGACCTGCGAATTGAATTCAATGACGGCGACTTCGACTCGTTTCTTAGCGAGATCGTCTTTTACGAGTTCATCGCGGAAGGTTTGCAGCCCGGCGTTCAATTCCTGAATGGGTGGGCCGCCCATCGAACCAGAAGTATCAAGCAGCAGCACACAGGCGCAGCGCGGTTGTTGATCCAAGAACTCGACGGCATCTTCTAGTTTTTGCTCTGACATGTTTTTCCTCCTAAGCTGAAAATCCTTTGAGGCCATTTTTGGTTTGGCCTGATGACTGCTCCGTCTAGGCCGGCTGATTCAGCATGTTGGTTTGTGCGAACAAAAAAAACAAGTGCAAGCCTTTAACCCAACAATAATTCCTGTTTTTTGTTCTATAGCTCGAATATCCGATTGAAGGCGATGACCCGCCGCGCTATCCGCAACTCGCCGGCCTGTTTCCCGCCTTCGAGCCTTTTCAGCGCGAGATGGCCGATCTGATGGGGTTGTTTCCGCAGGATGCGCCGCCCGAGCGACATTGCGGCGGCTATCTCCAC
>Ga0247727_10016592_pt1 | contig 11858 bp, 4 predicted proteins | sample WisWelCaveWW1625_FD_202498 | JGI IMG/M metagenome (GOLD analysis project Ga0247727, IMG submission 202498) | Biofilm microbial communities from Wishing Well Cave, Virginia, United States - WW16-25 | ecosystem: Environmental > Aquatic > Deep subsurface > Groundwater > Cave microbial mat | place...
TGGCCTCGAGCAGCGCGCTCTGAGTCTTCGGCGTCGCGCGGTTGATCTCATCCGCCAGCAGCAGGTTGGTGACGACCGGGCCTTCCTGAAACTCAAACGAGTGCCGCCCATCTTCCAGCTCGTGGATGACCGTGGTGCCGATGATGTCGGCCGGCATCAAGTCGGGAGTGAACTGGATGCGCGAAAAGTCGAGGTGCAGCGCTTGCGCCAACGTGCGCACCAGCATCGTCTTGCCGAGGCCGGGCACGCCCTCGAGCAGCACATGGCCGCCGGCGAAGAGCGCGATCAGGACGTGATCGACGACCTCGTTCTGACCGACGATGAGGCGGTGGACTTGGTCGCTGACCTTCTGAAAAACTGCACGAAATTCACTGGCCTGGTTGACGGCCTGTTCGACAGGTTGGGCAGATGCCATGATGCTCCGGGGGTTGGTTTTTGGTTAATGGGTTCTGGGTTTTTGGTTTGGGGATGCCAATCGGACGTCAGTTCGTGCGTGATTGTCGCTGCCTGCCCGAAGTCGTAGCAAGCAGAAAACGATCCTTCCATCCATGCAGTCTTCACGCCAAGAACCAAGAACCCAAACCCCATAACCTATTTCTTCCTCGGCTGAAAAAACTCGCGAACGTTGTTCTTGAACTGATCCGGCACGCGCCCGCTGGTGAGGCGGTCGGCGTTGGCCGCCGCCGCCGATGAAGTCTGGCCGGTCAGCGGACGGGAGGCATTCGCCGGCGACGGGTCGGTCTTCATCGTGCGCGTGCTGGCCGGGCCGCGGCCCATCTGACCGCGCAAACTGCTGGGCAACGGGATGACGTAAATCAAATTGTTGCTGCCGCCGCCGGGCTTCTTCTGTTCGGACTCGGCGCCGGTGCCTTTGCCTTCCTGCTGCTCGGGATTGCTCTGGCCGAGTCCGAGCTGATTCGACGGCGAGCCTTTGCCGGGTTGCTGGCCCGGCTGCTTGCCGGGTTGCCGCCCCTGCTCACCACGCTGGCCCGCGCGGCCTTCGCCCGCCTGCTCGCCTTCCTGATTGCCGGGCTGCTGCCCCTGCTGCCCGCCGGGCTGCTGCCCCTGCTGCTGCCCCTGTTGGCCGGGGGATTGACCTTGCTGTTGTTGCCCGCCTTGCTGCTGGCCGGACTGCTGCGGTTGGCCGCCGGTCTGTTGTCGACTCTGGGCGCTCTGCTGACTGCCGCGTTGATTGGCGTTGTTGCCGCTTTGCGGTTGCTGTCCGCCTTGCTGCGTTTGATTGCCCGCCTGCTGTTGCTGCTGACGCTGTTGTTGTTGGGCGCCGCCTTGCTGTTGTTGCTGCGATTGATTCGGATTGGCGTTGCGCTGCTGTGGCTGCTGTGCTTGCGCAAACTGCTGCTGCTGGTTCTGTTTCGATTCAATCGCCTGTCGGAGGTCGGCCAGCGACTGCGCCATTTCCTGCTGTTGATTCGCACCGGGCGGCTGCTGCGCCGGCCTCGGCGACTCTTCGTTCGAGCTCTCGGTCGAGTGCTCGTTCTGCTCGGCGGCCGAGTCGTCGTGCGGCTTGCCCTGATCACCGCGCTGCGCGGTCTCCTGCGCACGTTGCGCAGCTTGCGATTGCTGCTGGGCCTTGGCCAACTGCGCTTCGAGCTTGCTCAATTCGCGCAGCGCATCGGTGGGCGAGAGCTTCTGCTCCTGCCAGTCACGCCGAAGCTGGTCGAGCCGTGCCTGCGGGGTCTCCAGCTTTTGCTGCGGATCGCGGGCGGACGCGAACTGCTTCCCCTCCGGGCGCGCGCTGGACGACTGCAACGAGCGCGGCGGCAGCAGGACGAACAGCAGCGCCGTCAGCCCACATCCGACCGCAATGCGCGCCAGTCGGCGGTACTCTGTGGCCGGTACTGCCAGCGCGATGACTTGTTGCGGATCGACCCGGCCGGCGAACTGTTCGGCATCATGAATCGCCGCCTGCATCAACGGAGTCGGCTGCGCGCAACGGGCAAACTCGACCGCGGAGGAAATGCGATCATGCGCTTCCACGCTGGCGTCGGCCTCGCGGGCCAGTTCATCATCCGAACTGCGCCGACCATTGCGCCGAAGCAGGTCGAGGAAAGCGCAGCCGCCGATCAGCGCGGCCAACATCCACGGGAACCAGCCCGATGGCGTCTTGCCACTCACCCACAAGAAGATCCAGCGAAACAGCCAGAACGACCAAACTGTAAGCACGCCGAGGCCGAGCAGGCGCACGGTCCATGCGCGAGCGCCGCGCTGATGCGCGCGCACTCGCAATGCTTCCAGCAAACGGCTCAGTGCGGATTGGGAAGAACCCTGGTTGGTCATCGCTAACTTCTCCTGACCCGGCGTTCTAATTCGCGGGTTTCAGCATCGCGCGGCGCCGTCCACTTCATGCGGGCAACGAGTCGCGTCGCGGTGGTGTGATCGCCCCGGTCGAGGCAGTTGGCAGCGAACGTTCGCAATACCGCCAGGTCATCGGTGTTCTCGCTGGCGAACGCCAACAGGTCGATCGCCCGGCGCGTTTCAGCGCGCTCGGTCAACGCGACCACGAACGGCAGGATCGCGCTGATCGGCAACGTGCGCTCCTCGTGCAGGCGGCTAAACAGACTGAGCGCCGCGTCACTTTGACCGGCCGCTTGCAACAGCACAGCGCGCTGGGCGTCGTTCTCGGCACTCGAACGACCGAAGAGCGGGGAACGCTCCGCCACCTCTCGCGCTGCTTCACGCAGCCCGGCTCGCGCCAGAGCGTGAAGGAGATGGCGGTCCATCTCGCTACGCTGCTGCGGCTGCAGGCTCAGCCGCGGAGCCAACTCCACCACCACTTTCAACCACGCCGCGCCAACCGGCGCTTCCCCCGGCACGGGCACTGCGTACTCGGCGAACTGTACTCCCATCCGCACAGCCTGCACCAGTAATACCGATTCGGTGGCGCGCCCCGCAACGACTTCGATGACAGACCGAACGCCCTCGAGCGCAAGCCGCCGCGATCCGTCAAGCTCCGCGAACCCGGTCAACCGCGCGATGAGTTGCTCAGCGGCCGCGCTGCGTCCCATTACGGCCAGCCACCATGCGAGCTTGATGCCCAATGCAAAGTCGCGTTCCGGCTTGGCGTGCTCCAGATACAACGCGAGGGCGTTGTCGGGGTTGGAGGAACCCAGGGCTGCCTCGAGCAAACGCCACTTGTAGCGATTCGTCGTCGCCACGATCTGCGGCGTGGCGAATGGCGGGGGTGGGGGCGGCAATACTCCCGAGCTGCCACCGCGTCCGCGAGTGACGGTGTTCGTGCCGGAAAATGTGATGGTGGTACCGCCCGACACCACGAAGTTTCCGCCACTCCGAAAAGTCGCCGGACCCAAGCGGATTGCGCCCTCCTCCAACGAGGCCAGCCGCTGAACACCAGTGTCCGGCATCGCATCGGCCAATTGCCAGGCGCGTGCGACGTTACCGGCGCGCACGTGCAGTTCGCACAGATCGGCGTTCCAGGCGGCGCTGTTCGGACGGTCCGGTTCCGCGGCGAGTGCTTCATCGAGGACCCGGGCGGCGGCGGCGGCGTTGCCGTCGAGGCTGAACAAAGCCGCCAACAAGGCGCGCAGGAGGAAGCTCTGGGTCCGGTCGGCGTGAACGGGTAGGCGCTTCTCGATACTGGTCACAACCTTGGGCAACGCACCGAGGCGGTCATACATTTCGGCGAAGCTCGTGTAGTGCGCAAAGTTTAGCGTAACGCTCGGCGGCAGCGAACCCACCGCACTCAGGAACAACCCGGTATCCTCCGGACGGTTGAAAGCCGGGATCGCCAGCGCGACGCGAATCGGGTCGTTGAAGTGATGTTGGATGGCGAGGCCGCGCGCCTCTTCGATTTCGCCCGCGGCCAACGCCTGTTGCGGCGCGGGCGGCTGCACTCCGCCGAAGGTGCCGTTGGCGTGATTGGCCATAAACTTGGCCGCGCGATATTCGCCGCGGCGGTCGCCCAGCGTCGAGTAGATGCGCGTGAGCAATTGTTGCACGTCGTGGTCGGGATAGGCGTAATCGCCGATGACTTTGGTGGCCGAAGGTCGGCGCTCCAGATACCGCTCCGCGGCTTCGCGCGCGGCAAAAAACTGCCCGGCCTCGCACAGCAACTGCGCGTAGGCTTTGAACAGCACGGTCGAATCGGCGTTGCTTTCGAACGCGCGACGGAGGATCGTCAACTGATCACCGCGCCGACCTTCAATCTGGAGGAGTTGCACCAGCGCCAACTGAAACTCCGGGTTGTTCCTGGAATCGCTGGCCAACTTTTCAATCCGGGCCCGCACCTCGGGAACGAGATTCCGATGTGTCAGCGCGCTGATAAGCGCCGGCAGCGCGGCGCGCCAGAGCTGTTCACGCTCGCGCGTGATGGAACCGATCTGTCCAAACGCGGCCACCGCGTGCTTCAGCCCGGCTTCCTTATCGTCCTTGCGGAACGCAACCACCGCCGCAATCACCAGGGCGACGGGATCACTCGAGTCGCGTTGCAACGCGTACTCGGCCAGCCTCGGTGCCAGCGCGCCGGCGCGCGCATCCTGAGTGAACGACGGGAGGCTCATTTCCAGCACCTTGCGAAAGGCGTCGCCGTCGAGTTGAGGAATGCGCCGGGTCAACACCGCCAGCGCCGACGGATCGGCAACATCGAGACCATACCAAAACGCCAACTGGAACGCGGGCAACAGGCCTTCCGGCGAATTCGTCTGTCGCGACAGGTGTTGGAAGTACGCTTCGAGTAGTTGCGGCCGGTCATTCGGGGCAGTGACCTGCCACACCTCGCGCATGAATTGCATCAGCACGTGCGACGGTTGGCCGACGAACTTGCGGAAGGCCGCTTCCGCCATCACCACGGTGTCGTTGACCTGTTCCCCGGTCTCCACCGATAGGAGCAACGCGCAGAACCGGGCATGCCACGGTGCGTCCGGTTGCGAGGTCACGACCCGCAGTTCCTCGCGCAACTGCTGGCGACTGTCCAGCGGCAACATCTGGACATAATTGCGGAACTGCCATTGAAAGTTGGTGTCGATCTGGTCGCTCTGGCTGCGCAGCCATTTCATGACTTGTGGCAGCGCCCGCTCCCGCGCCGTTAGATTCATCGCCATTTCAAAGATGAAGCGCCCGTGCAATTCCGTCGGGAGCGCGTCCAGGGTGCGCACAGCGAAATCCCACCGCTCGCCCGAGGGCAAGCCACTGGCTAACATCTGGGTGAACGAGGTCACCTGTTGCACCGCGCTGTGCTGTCCGCCCGGCTGGCCGCGTCCCTGATCGACCACCGTCCGCACCAGCCGCAGCCAGTGCTGGCGTGCCTCCTCACCGCGTCCGTTGCGCAGCAGGTGGCTGACGAGCGTGGTGGTGTTGATCGGCTTTTTCGTGCTGAGCCGCTCCTCGAGCATGGCATTTGCGCCGGCCACATCACTGGCCCGCTGACGTTCGGCCAGGCGGCGCTCGAACAAGGTCGGGTCATCGGGAAAATGTGCCTCGGCGAGTTTGTGCATCCGGTTTAGTTCCGTGGAATCTCCCAGCCCGGAGCCCAGCGCGTTCATGAAGCCCAGCGCCGCCACGACCCGCGGATGACCGGCCATCGCCTCGGACAGGCGCTCGGCGGATTTGAGCGACGCCAGATCGGTCGCCAGGCTTTCGCGCACTTCCGCGATGAGCTTGCCCCGCTGCTCGCCCGTGCTGCTGCCGAGCAAACTCTGCTGGATGCGGGCGTTGAGATTCAGCTCTTCACGATTGCCGCCGGTCATTTGCGGTGAGGCGATGTTGCTGGCGGCGCCCTGCGTGAGCGGTTGCGCGTTGATGGCTGCGCGCAGCGCGCGCGCGTAACCGGCGAACACGCGGTCGGGCGCGGCGCCACGAATCTCCGCCAGCAGGGTGGATTTGTACAGTAGCGAGGGGCTTTGCGGCGCCAGCCGCGCGCCGCGCTCAAACACCGTCGAGGCCCGATCGTAGCGGCCGGCGTTCAGATACAAATCTCCCAGTTGTTCCAGCACACTGGCCTGCCCACCGTAGCGCAAAATGCCATCGAAGGCGCGGTCGGCCAGCGCTTCGTCGCCCCGCTGCAACGCAAACCGTCCGTACTCCATCGCCACCGCCGGCGGCAGGTCGTTCTCGCAAGCCAGCAATTCACGCAACAAGCCCAGCGTCCGCTCGGAATTGTTATCGGCCTTGGTGCGATCGACCAGTTCCCGCAGCCACACCGCCCGCTGGTCGATGGACAAATCCACCGCGTCGCGCAACGCCGCGTACTGCTTGTCACCAAGTTCAGCGCGCACGACCGCGAGTTGATAATGCACCTGCGGAAGGTACGGCTCCTCGGCCAGCAAACGGCTCAACGTCATCGCCGTCCATCGCAGGCTGAACGGCGTGGGACGGGTCAAGAATTCCTCGGCCAACCGCTGTACCACGCGCGGATCGTTATCGACGCTCATACGGTAGCGCAACAAGGCGACGGCTTCGGACGGGCGGCTGGCTGCGATGAGCGCTTGTGACCAGGAGAGTAGCGCCGCCGAGCGATCCTGCGATTGCCGAGCGGCGGCCAGTGCCTGCCGACTTTCGGCGATGGCCCGGTGAGTGAAGTGGTGCGGCTCGGACTTTTCTCCGGCCGCCGCCGGCCGTGACGACGCAGCCAGCAGCAAAGCGCGGGCGCGGAACAGGTGCGTGCCGCAAGCGTCGAGCTTGCCCGGCGCAAACTCGGCCAATGCCCGCTCAAACGCCGCTTCCGTGCCGCGCTCGGCCAGCGCATGTACGAGTCGTCGCCGATAGGTCGCGGCCTCCGCCGGATTCACCCGGATCAACTGTGCGGTAAGCCGTTCGACTGGCGGCAGGTCGCCCAGCTCGGCGAAGAAGGTCGCTGCTTCGTTGGCTAACCCCACGTCCCTGGGATGTCGGGAGGTCTGCTGGCGATAGAACTCCGTCAACCGTTCCATCGCAGTTTGCCGACCGGTGGCGCGACTTCCTTGCCGCGTGTTGATCTCCGCCAAATACGCGCGCGTAAGCAACTGACGTTCGGTGGCGGTGGCCTGTCCGCTGGCGACCCGCGCCTCCAGCTTGCTCAGATACGCGTCATAGTCGCCGGTCGCCCGGTTGAGATCGGCTACGCGGGCTGCGGCCTGGTCGCGGGTGAGCCGATCCTTCGCGTCGCGCGAAATCTTCTCCCATAAACGCAGGCCCTGCTCGTGACGCCCACCCGTCTCCAGCATGTATGCTACGCGCAACAAGATGTCGTCGCGCAGCGGCAAGTCCTTGATTCCCGACCAGAGCGCATCGAACTCGCGCCACAGGGCATGGCGTGCGTAGATTTCCGCCAATTGCAGGCGGGAGTTGGGATCAACGCCCGTGCGTGGCTCGAATCGTTTCAGCAACGTGCTGATCGACTCGCGCTGACCGCTACTGGCGCGCAACCCCGCCACCCAATCCAGCGACTTGAAGTCCGCGGGGTCGAGCAGACGCTGGCCGCTCGATCGGGCCAGGGTTTCGACGACCCGGCCTGCGCACTGGTGGGTCGCTGCGGTCAGACCAGCGTAGCGGAAGGCCTCTCCCAATTCGACCCAGCGCCGCGGGGTGGAGTTCGAGGTTGTCTGTCGGGCATCTTGCCCGACAGACCGCTCCATCAACGACTTCGCCGTGCGTTCCAGTTCGGCCTTGCGGCCTAAGTCGGAAAGCAACCGCACCCGACTGACCATCCACAGCAAGACAGATGGGTCGCGCTTTTCACGCGCCTCGACTTGTTCCAGCGCCCACTTTTCCTGGCCGGCCAATCCTGCGCGGATGAGGATCTCGGCCTGCTGATCCGGTGCGTCCGCTGCGGCTTCGCCCGACACCAACGCCAGCGCCTGGGGAAACTGCTGCAACTCGGTATGCGCGCGAACCAGAGCCGCGCGAAGGATCTTGTCATCCTTCGCCAGCGGCTTCCACTCTTCGCAAAGCTGGACCAGCCGGCCGTCACGGCGCGCGAGGCGAATGAGTTGATCGGCCACATAAAAACGCCGGTCGTTGCCGGTCGGCAGCAGCTTGAGCGCGGCGCGAAACGCTGTCATCGCCCCGCGTGAATCGCCATCGCGGTCGCGCAAAAAGCCGAGCCGCATCAGACGATTCAACTCCGCCTCGCCGATCAGTGTCGGCAGGCGCTCGGCCAGTTGGCGCGCCGCGCGATACTCACCGTAACCAGCCAGCAGGTTGACCAGTTGCAGTGTCAGCAACGGGTTGGTCGGCTCAGCTTGAGCCAACGCAACGAGTAACGCGCGGCCCTCGACGCGGTCACCAAACGACAGTTCGAACTGTCCACGCTGCCGTCGGATGGTTTGCGCCAAGAGAGCGGGGCCGTGTCGTTGCGCGGTCATGTCGGCCACCATGAACGCGGCCCGGGCTTCGTCGAGTTGTCCGGCCACGGCGCGCGCTTCGGCCAGTCCCAGATAGGCCTCGGCATTCTGCGGCTGCGCCTGCTGAAGTTGCTCGAACTGGTGCATGGCCGCCGCCAGTCGACCTTCGCGTAACGCAGTGCGCGCGGATTCGATCGTGGGCGGCGGCGCCGCCGCCAGCGCCCGCCATGAAAGCAAGCACGTCAGAACCAGAAGGCTGCTACGGTTTTGCATGAGGTTTTTACGTTACCCGATTCAAGGTAGGATGCCACACGCATAGTTCGACGCGCCGGGCAGCGCCCGGGGTTTCAGGTTAACAAAAAAGTCGCCAATGCCCAATCTGCTCTTTGCGTTCTTTGCGGTCAAGAGTCCGTTGACGGACTTCACCTTCGCGAAGTCAGTGCAACCGGATCATCGGCTCGTCACCCACCGCCCGAGGCAAGTCCTTCGTCTCGGGCGCATTCGTCGGCACGACCGGTCGCGGAAGGTCTTCCACAGACGGAGTGGCGCTCGCGACTCGCGGCAGCTGCGCGAGGCCTTCGAGCTTCTCGATCGCGCGCGCAAGTTGAGCACCGTCCGGCAATTCGAGCGCGAGTCTCCGCAGAGCGACGCGGATCAGAGGGAGAGTTTCCGAGCAACCCAGGTCGGCCAGTGCAGTCGCGGCACCGGCAACCCGCGTGAATGAGGCGCTGTTCAGCGCGTTGATGAGCGCGCGGCGAAATTCCTCGGCGTAGTGCCCCGTCACCGATGTGGCGGATTCTTGGCCGTTCAACACGCGCTCGAACGTCCGCGCATGTTGCCCTGCGTTCAGTTTCTCGAGCGCCTCGGCGGCAAGGTCGCACAGCCGTCGCCCTCCGATGCCTTCCAGCGTGCGATCAACGGCAGATTGCAGATCGGCGGAAGCACCCAGCTTGCGCATAGCCAATCGTTCGGGCTTCTCCATGACGGAATCGTCGCCGCCCAACCTCGCGATGAGCGCGGCCACTGCCGTTTCACCTCCACTCTCGCCCAGCGACCAGGCAGCGCGAGCGCGCAGCACGACGTCTTCATGCGCCAGCAGCGTAATGAGCGGTCCCACGCCGAGCGGGTTCTTGAGCCGGCCTAGCCCTTCGGCGGCCATGCGTCGCGCGGTATCGCCGTCGAGGTAACGGCGATTCAGTCGCATTGATCCTGATGGCATGTCAAGCGCGCGCATGAACACGACAAACGCGCGGTCCGGCTGTTTAAGCAGCGCTCGCAAGGCGAAGCCGCAATCGCGAACGTCGGCCAATTCTTGCGCCTCGCGTGGCATGGCCGCGAAGTTGTAGATCATCACAGCCAGCATCCCGAAGCCAAACACTGCGGTCACGATCCCCAGGCCAATAATGACCGGCACCCCGATCGAAGGCGGAAGCCCCATTATTCCGATGGCCATGCCCGTGACCGCCATCGCCGCGATCGACCCGAACACGCCAATCATGCCAATGGGAAAAACTCGGTCGCGCAGTCTACGAAACGGCTCCATACTACTCACTCACCACTCGCGGCAAATCCTTCGTGTCCGGTTGATGCGTCGGCACGACCGGTCGAGGCAGCGACTTCAGATCGAACTCCGCCTGCGCCGGTCGCGGCAGGCCTGAGAGTTTCTCGAGCTGTTCAATGGCGCTTCATGGAATCTCCCTACCGCAACCGGATCACCGGCTCGTTGACCTTCAGGTCCACCTTGCGGAGCAAATCGTGGACGGTGACGCAGAGCCAGCGACTGCCGTTCACTGAATAGGTCACGCGGACGCGCGGGCTGGCGCCGCGGCCGGGCGGGTTGAGCGACAGCGCCTCGTCACCTTCGTTCAGGCAGAGGCAAAAGGCGTGGTCGCCATCGGTCTTCGGCTGGAAGTATTCGGTGCCGTTGGGACGCTTCTGCCAGTCAACCGGGCGACCGGCAACGCGGCCCACTTCGCAGATGAACAGGTTGAGCGACTGCTGGCCTTCATAGCCCGGCGCGTAATAGCGGCTGACGAAGTCGGCTTGCGTGGGATAACGGGTGCCGCGCGGGATGAGCTGCTCGTACTCGACGGCGTTGGTCTTCTCGTCGAGCACGCGCAGGGCATAGTCGTGATAGATGAAGTCGTCAACCTGCGCGCCGCCGGCGAAGATGCAGGCGCCGCGCGCCACGCTTTCGAACGGCAGCCACTCGCGCACTTTCTCGCGACCGAAGGTCTCGCCGATGAGATTGCGCACCTCGGGCAACAGGGTCGAACCGCCTTCGAGCAGCACCTCGTCGATTTGCCGGACCTCCAGGCCGTGGCGCGTGCGCAACTCATCGAGCAAACGCTGCATGGCGTCCTGCAAGTTGCGATAGAGTGCGCGCTCGGCCAGCAGTTCGGCCAGGCCGTGGTAGTCGAGCGTCCCGTAGTTCTGGTTGTTGAAGGTGAAGTGGCCCGTCTGCCCGGCGCTGGCCAGCAGCTTGGTGCGTTCGGCCTCCCACTTCAAGGCAACCCGGTGCATGTCGAGTTTGCGCAGCGGCTCGGGTGCAAAGCGCTCGACAATCCAGCCGTCGATGTCGTCGCCGCCGAGGCGCAGCGATTGCTTGCCCAGCACTTCGGCGGTGCCGCTCTCAGAAGTCTTCCCGGCCCTGGTGCGAATGGCGGCGATTTCGAGCGTGCCTGCGCCGAAGTCGAGGCCAACGATGGTCTGGTCGTGACCGACGTTGACGCCATATCCGAGCGCCGCGGCCACCGGCTCGTCGATGAAACGCACGGTCATCCCGCCGCGCCGCAGGAACGGCAGCATCCGCTGCCACCACGGCACTTTGACCAGCCCACGCACGATGCTTTGCAGTTCGGCGCGATAGGTCTCGAAGAAGCCCATCGGCGCGGCGACCGTGACATCGAGCACCGGCTCGCCGAACTGTTCCTCCAGCTTCGCGACCAATTCGCGGAAGTAGAGTTGTGTCACCTGCCGAACATTGAACGGCTGACCGTCGACCCGGATGATCTGACGCGAACTCTCGTCGCCGAGCTGCCGCTTGAAACCGTGCGCGAATCCTGCGGCGGTGCCGTCCCAGTTGTAGGCCACCGCCGCCTGGCCGATGAGAACTTTTGCCGCCGCGCGGTCGAGTACGCACACCGCGCTCGGAATGATGGGCGTTTGCGTGAGCGGCTCACTCTTCGCCAGCCCGTTCAGGTTGACGATGTGCGGTTCGCCGGCGCGGTCTTCGCAGACCGTGGTGTTCGAGGTGCCGAAGTCAATCGACCAGTGTACTTGCTTCGCTTTCGCCATCTTACGTTTTTCGTTTTACGTTTTGCGAGTTGCTACTTTACCACGACGCTCTTGACCGCCTTGACCTGCTCGCCCTCGTCGTTCGCGGCGGTCAACTCAAACAGATAAACTCCGCGCGGCGCAATCCGACCGAGCGCGTCCCGCGCCTCGAATGCCACCGAGTTCAGTCCCGCCCGCGACCGCGCGGTTGGCACATTGGCAATGATTTTCCCGGCCGGATTGAGCAGGCGGCCGCCTACTTCGGCATCGTGCGTAAGGGTGTAG
>Ga0247727_10016593_pt1 | contig 11858 bp, 13 predicted proteins | sample WisWelCaveWW1625_FD_202498 | JGI IMG/M metagenome (GOLD analysis project Ga0247727, IMG submission 202498) | Biofilm microbial communities from Wishing Well Cave, Virginia, United States - WW16-25 | ecosystem: Environmental > Aquatic > Deep subsurface > Groundwater > Cave microbial mat | place...
CGCGTCGCGGTGGGCCATCCCCTTCGCAGTGAGATGTTCGACGAACAGCGCGGACGCGTGCGACGCGTCGAGGGAGGCGACGGCGCGGTCCGGATCGAAGGCCACGTGCGCGACCGCGTCGGAGAGGGCGTCGAGCAACGCGCAGGCCGTCTCAATCGCGTGCATCGCGGAGGCCTTCTCGACCTGGAGATCCCGGTGGTAGCCCATCGGGAGGGCCTTGAGGGCGGTCAGGAGACCGACGAGGTCCCCCACGATCGTGCCCGCCTGGCCGCGGACGAGCTCCGCGACGTCCGGGTTCGCCTTGTGCGGGAGGAAGCTGCTGCCTGCCGCATCGCCTGCGGCGAAGGACGCGACGCCGAACTCGTCCGAGGTCCAGAGGATCAGGTCCTCCGCGAGGCCGCTCATGTGGACGGCGAGGAGCGCGAGGGCGGACGTGACCTCGACGAAATGGTCGCGGTCGCTCGTCGCGTCGGCGGAGTTCGCGAACGCTCGGTCGAACCCCAGGAGGCCCGCCGCCACGGAGGGGTCGAGCGGGAGCGAAGTGCCTGCGACGGCCGCCGCACCCGCCGGGCTGACGTTCGCACGGGCGAACGCGTCGGTGAGGCGCGAAGCGTCCCGGGCGAGCCGCCAAAGATGCGCGAGGAGCACGTGGGCCAGGAGGACGGGCTGCGCCTTCCGTAGGTGCGTGTACGCCGGCACGACGACGTCGGCGTAGGCCTTCGCCTGGTCCATGAGGACCTTCTCGAACGCGAGGATCTTGCCCAGGATCGTTTCGATCGATGTGCGCAGGTAGAGACGCTCGTCGAGGGCCACCTGGTCGTTTCGCGAGCGGCCGGCGTGGATCTTTCGCCCGACGGGCCCCGCGAGCTCGACGACACGCGCCTCGACGTTCGTGTGGACGTCCTCGAGGTCCGCGCGCCACGGGAACGTCCCCGACGCGATCTCCGCGTGACAAGCCTTGAGGGCGGAGACGAGCGCCTTCGCCTCCTGCCGCGTCACGATACCGGCATGGCGGAGCATCGCGACGTGCGCGATCGTCCCCGCGACGTCCGCGGACGCGAGGGCCAGGTCGGAGGGCAGCGACGAAAGGAACGACGCCGCCAGCCCGCGGGCGACGAAAGAGAAGGCCGGGGGTTCAGCGAGCAAGGGCTGCAACTGCATGCGCCTCCACGCCTCCTTTCGGTGCCGCCTTGACCCGCTTCCGCCCGGCCTGAGCCCACACCTTCGACGAGAGCCCGTAGATCTTGACGAACCCCTCGGACGCCGCCGCGTCGAACGTGTCCCCGGCGCCGTACGTCGCGAGGTCGTGGTCGTACAGCGCGTACGGAGACTCGCGGCCGACGACGGCCGCGGCGCCCTTGAACAGCTTGAGCGTCACGACACCCGTCACGCGCGCCTGGGAGGCGCCGATGAACGCGTCGAGCGACTCCCGGAGGGGCGTGAACCATTGGCCATCGTACACGATCTCCGCGAAGCGTGCGTCGACGGACGCCTTGAACCGCAGGAGGTCCCGAGGGAGGGTGAGCGCCTCGAGGGCCTTGTGGGCCATCAGCAGGACGGCGGCCGCGGGGCACTCGTACACCTCGCGGCTCTTGATTCCGACGACGCGGCTCTCGACGTGGTCGATCCGGCCGACGCCGTGGTGTCCTGCGAGAACGTTCAGCGTGTGGATCATGTCAACGGGGTCCGTCGAGCCCGCGGCCGCGACCGGGAGGCCCTCCTCGAACTCGACGTCGACGACCTGCGCCTTGCCCGGCGCGAGAATCGGGGCCGTCGTCCACAGGTACGCGTCCTCCGGGGGCTCCGTCGCGGGGTCCTCGAGGACGCCGCCCTCGATCGAGCGGCCCCACAGGTTCTCGTCGATGCTGTACGGCTTCTCCTTCGTCACGGGGATCGCCACGCCACGCGTGCGGGCGTACTCGATCTCGTCCTGGCGCGTCATCCCCCACGTGCGCGCGGGGGCGAGCACCTCCAGGGAGGGGTCCAAGGCCCCGAGGCCGAGCTCGAAGCGCACCTGATCGTTCCCCTTCCCCGTGCAACCGTGGGCGACCGCGGCCGCACCGTGGACATGGGCGGCCTTCACGACGTGCGTCACAATGAGCGGGCGAGCAAGCGCCGTGCTCAGCGGATAGACACCTTCGTACAGGGCGTTCGCCCGAATCGCCGGGTGGATGTAGCGCTCCACGAACTCCTCCTTCGCATCGACGACCTCGACGTCCGAGGCGCCGAGCTGCAGCGCGCGGGCTGCGGCCGCGTGGACATCCTCTTGTTGGCCCACGTCCACGATGGCCGCGACGACGTCCGTCTCCTCGCTCTCCCGCAGCCACGGGATCGCGACGGACGTGTCGAGCCCACCGGAGTACGCGAGGACGATGCGACGGGGCATTGGACCTCTCGAGGCGCGCGGACGAGGGGTGCGGATATAACCGCTTTGGCCGACTTCGGCCGGTTCAGGACGGAATTGTCTAATACTAGACATGCGTCCCTCGGGTCGGGAAACCCGGGTGAGCATCGCGCAGCAAGTGTGGAACTACCTCGACGCGAAGCCCGCGGTCCGGGAATGCCTCGACCTGATCAACATGTCCTCCCTGGCGCGGAAGGTTTCCGCAGACCTCGGGATCGACCGGTTCGACGCCGTCCTCGCGGCGTGCCGGCGGTACCGGGCGACGCCCCGACAGACGTGGCGCGAGCAGGCGGTCCGCCGCGTCCTGCGCCGATCGCGACTCGAGACGCGCACGCGCATCGCGACCGTGACGGTCCGATACTCGTACGAGAACCTCGTCCGGCTCGAGAAGGTCGTGAACGAGCTCCTGCCCTCGAACCGCCTCATCCGGCTCATCCCGACCTCCCAAGGAATCGTCCTGATCGTCGAGGACGACACGCTCAGCGCCGTGACGAAGTCGATCAGCCAGGGGAACATCCTGAGGGTCCGCAAGGGCCTCGTCGAGCTGAGCGTCACGAGCCCGGAGAGCATCGAGGAGGTGCCCGGCGTCATGGCGTTCCTTTCGTCGTCCCTCGCGGCGGAGGGCCTGAACGTCCTGCAGGTGATGAGCTGCTACACGGACACGATCCTCGTCCTCGAAGAGAAGGACCTCATGGAGGCGTTCCGGATCCTGAAGCGGGCGATGGACTGACGGGCGCCGGAATACCGAAGACGTTATAGTGCGGCGGCTCTTCCGCGTCCCGGTTCGAGGTCGTCCATGGAGCACGCGAAGGACGCGGGCCACGGCGCCGCCCCCGCGGCCCACCATGGCAGCCTCTGGCCGTTCGTTCTCGGGTTCGGCGCGGCGATCGGCTACGCAGGGCTCGTGATGGATCTGCGGATCCTCGGGCTCGGGGTCGTAATCTTCGTCGCGGGTGCCGTGGGCTGGCTCCGCGACGACATGCGGAGCCCGTCGCGGGCCGATTACGGCACGCTCATCGCTCCGGCCGACGTCGTGCGCGTGAGCTCTCGCAAACTCGCGACGTGGTTGTTCCTCGCGACGGAGATCATGTTCTTCTCCGCGATCATCGGGGTATCGTGGTCCCTCCGGGTCAGGTCCGCGGACTGGGCCACACCGGGCGAGGTCCTCAACGTCCCCCTCACGGGACTGAACACGTTCATCCTGATCTGCAGCAGCCTGACGATGGTCGAGGCGCTCGCGGCGGCCGAGCGGGGGAACCAGAAGCAGCTCAAGCTCTTCCTCGCCGCAACGCTCGCGCTGGGCATCACGTTCCTCAGCATCCAGGGGTTCGAGTACCTCAAGCTCTTCTTCGAGGAGGGCCTGACGTTCACGAGCGCGCCCGGGCCGATCAACGACCTGTACGGGTCGACGTTCTACATCCAGACCGGCGTGCACGGGTCCCACGTCCTCGCCGGAGTCCTCGCGATGGCGTACACGACAATCAAGGCCTTCCGAGGTGGCTTCACGAAGGAGAACCACGAGGCGGTCGAGTTGGTTGGCCTGTACTGGCACTTCGTGGACGTCGTGTGGATCTTCCTCTTCACGATCGTCTATCTGATTTGAGGTGGTCGCGTGGCGGAGACGGCGATGGCGGCGGGACACGGCGCGGCGGAGGCGGTCCGGAAGCGTCCCTACGTCCTCGTCTTCGCGATCCTCGCGATCGTGACCCTGGTCGAGCTCAACGTCCAGGTGTTCAGTCTGGCGGAAAGTCTGCGGATCGCCGTGCTCCTCATTCTCGCGACGTTCAAGGGGGCGCTCGTGGTATCGTACTACATGCACATGCGGTACGAACCGCGGTGGCTCGCCTTCATCCCGCTCGGCGCGCTGGTCTTGATCTCGGCCTTGATCCTCGCGCTGATAGGGACGGGCGTCGCGCCCGTCGCGCCGTAACCGGCCGTATTGTCGTCACGCCGGGAGATGGGCTCGACCGGACTCAGGCATTCCGGTTCGGGTTCGTGATCTCGCGTGCGGCCGAAGATGCCTATGCCTTGATCTTCAAGACCTCCGCAGCGCGTCGGCGGTAGTCGTCGACCTCGTCGTGGACCTGCATGAGGAGCTTCCCACGGTCCTCCGCCATGGCGGCGTGCTCCAGTGCTTCCTGGCGGTAGTTCTCCCCCTCGTAGAAGTGCCGGAAGCGCTCCGCCATGCTGTTGGCCTCCCCGGCCAGTCGATAGCTCGCCGCTGCGCGACCACCCCAGGTCACCGCAGTGGCCCACTCAATTTCCGCCAGGGACTTGGTCTTCAGTTCCGCCAAGCCCCTGTCAACGTCCAGAACCGCCATTCAACACCGAAACACCTACCAACCATTAGACTTGCGCTGCCCGCTCCTTCGACACCGGCAGTATTCGGAACCTCCAAGATTCGAAGCGGAGGCATGTCGCAAATCCTTCACGGACACCGCGAGCGGTTGCGGTGACGCCCATCGCCCTCATCCCGGCATCTGCGCCCCGGTCCGTCGGGCGGAGCGCGAAATCGTAGTCCGCGTACCCCAGGCTTTGCTTCGCAGTGCGGCGAGCGAGCCAAACGGAGGTGACACCGGCCGGGTTCAGGGCGAACTCACGATCCGAGGCGTCACACAGCCCGTGACCCTTGACGTCATTCGACGGGGAGATCAAGGACCCGTCGGGCAACCGCTGCCGCGGTTTCACTGCTGAAGGCGTGCTCTACCGCAAGGATTTCTGGATGACGTGGAATCAGATCCTCGATACCGTCGATGTCCTCGTGGGCCACAAGGTTGAGGTCATGTCGAAGGTTGAGGTGGTGGGCAAACGCTGACGATGGGCTCGTGTACGGTCTCTACGCACCGAACGCGCCGAATCTGATCGCGCCCGAGGTCTTCGGGAATGTAGGGGAGGCGACGGCGAACGCGCTGCGCACCCTCGACGTGCCGACCCGTGTGACGCCGCACACGATCCTCGTGGCTTCCCCGCACTGGGTGTCTCGCGGCCCGTTCCTCGTCCAAGCGAGCGCTCGCCCGAAGCAAATCTACGACTTCGGCGGATTCCCTCGGAAGCTGTACGAGGTGACTTACGCTCCGCCGGGCGACCCTGACCTCGCGCGGGCGATTGTGGAGGAGGGGAGGCGTCGTCGAGTTGAGGTCGAGCCGACGGCAGACTGGGGCCTTGACCACGGGGCATGGGCCACGCTCATGAACCTCGTCCCGGACGCACGCATCCCGGTCCTACCCTTCTCGATCACGGCGCTGCCACCCAAAGAGCATCTCGTCTGGGGCAGAGCGATCGGCGCCGCGGTCGCGATGCTCGAGAAACGGGTGGCGTTCGTGAGCACGGGATCGATTACGCATCGCCTTGACATGTTTGACCCCTCGCGTTCGGCCCCATGGCCCGAGGCGGAGCGCATCGAGAAGGAAATCGTGGACCTCATCCTCGACCGACGCTACGAGGATCTCGCAAACTTCGACCGGGAGAAGTGGGCCACCATGGCACCGGAGGGAAACCTCGCGCCCTTCTTCATGATGGCGGGAGCGCTCGGGTCGGCATGGAAGCCGCGTCTCGTCCTAACGGAACAGGCGTTCGGTTCCGTAAGCCTGACGACGATCGAGTTTCTTCCGGTATGAATAAGGGAAAAATGGGCTCGACCGGATTCGAACCGGTGACCTTCGCTGTGTGAGAGCGATGTCATAACCGCTAGACCACGAGCCCGTGGATTCGCACAATCGTGGCGGCCGTATAAATCTGCATCGAACGACGGGGACGCGAGACGCCGAGGCACCCGTTCCCGCACGCGGCGCGATCGGCCAACAACACGGTTATATATCGAGCGTTCCTTCTCCGACGCAACATGCCGTCGATCCGGCTGGGGCATCGAACGCTCCGGGTCTTCTTGGGCAGCCTCGCCGAGCCGACGGCACTTCGCTAGGCCGGTCCATTCTCCTTGGTGGTCCGGTCGATGAACGGGTTGGGAGCATGAGCCGAAGCGAGGCGCGGAGGGCGAGCTGAATGGTCCTAGCGGACGCGGGCCGCCCGCAGGGCGAGCCCATCGGCGGGAACGGCGTGCGCGCGTGGCGGGACATCCCGCTGTGGCACGACGTGCCCGAGGAGAAGTGGAGCGACTGGCGCTGGCAGGCCGGCCACGCAATCAAGTCCATGGAGGAGCTCAGGAAGATCCTCACGCCGACGGACGAGGAGGAGCGTGGCGTGATCGAGTGCGCGAAGTACTTCCGCTTCGCGATCCCGCCGTACTACGCAGCCCTGATGGACCCGGACGACCCGAACTGTCCCGTCCGCCTGCAGGCGATCCCGAAGGTCTCCGAGACACATTTCTCGCCGTCGGACATCCACGACCCGCTCGGCGAGGACGCGGACTCCCCCGCACCCGGGATCACGCACCGCTATCCGGACCGCGTCCTGTTCCTGATCACGGACTACTGCGGCATGTACTGCCGCTTCTGCACGCGCCGCCGATTCGTCGCGCACGACCACGGGATCCAGTCCCTGCGCGCCCTCGAACCCGCGTTCCAGTACCTCGAGAGGGCGAAGGAAGTGCGGGACGTCCTGCTCAGCGGCGGCGACCCGCTCATGGTGAAGGACGAGTACATCGACGGCGTCCTCAAACGGCTGCGGGAGATCGACCACATCGAGATCGTGCGGATCGGATCTAAGGTCCCGTGCACGACGCCCCAGCGGATCACCCAGAGCCTCGTATCGATCCTGAAGAAATACCACCCACTATGGGTCAACACGCACTTCAACCACCCGAAGGAGATCACCCCGGAGGCGTCGAAGGCGTGCGCGATGCTCGCGGACGCCGGCATCCCGCTCGGCTGCCAGACGGTCCTCCTCCGCGGCGTGAACGACTGCCCGACGGTCATGAAGCGGCTCATGCACAAGCTCGTCATGAACCGCGTCCGCCCATACTATATCTACCAATGCGACCTGAGCGAGGGGATCGAGCACTTCCGGACGAAGGTCGCGAAGGGAATCGAGATCATGGAGCACCTGAGGCAGCACACGTCCGGCTACGCCGTCCCGACGTTCGTCCTCGATGCGCCCGGAGGGGGCGGGAAGGTCCCGCTCATGCCGAACTACTTGATCTCGATGAGCGACAAGAAGGTCATCCTCCGGAACTTCGAGGGCGGCATCTTCTCCTATCCGGAGCCGGACATCCCGCCGAGCGCATGCCCCGACAACTGCGTCCACTGCCAGACGGACGAACGCGCGAGCCGCGAGGGCGTCGCAGGCATCCTCGCGAACCGCAGGGAGCGGATCGTCCCGCTCGACACGCTCCGCGAGAGACGTCGGCAGGCGCCGAGGTCGCCGATCGCGATCCCGATCGAGATGCACCCGACGCCGATGGACTGAGGCCGCACCAGCCTTTATTACCGACATGGCGGATGGCGCCGGCCGGGGTGCCTGGATGCCCAGGGAGAACAAGGCGGTCATGATGGACATCGCGAAGCGTGAGCTCAACGGCCGCGGCTACGTCCTGCGCCTCTCGACCGCGCGCGAGGGCGAGAACCTGATCGGCCGCGTGCAGGTGACGGACGTCGCGACGGACAAGGTCGTCGCGCGCTTCGTCGGCGTCGGCAAGTTCGACAACCTCGAGCTCGCGTTCGGGATCGACGCGATGGAGGGGATCGCGAAGGACCTCCTCAGCCAGATGATGAACCTCGTGGAGATGTTGAAGTACTTCGTCCCTGGGGCGTCGTTCAAGGAAGGATGAAGCCGAATCCCGGCACTATCATTATATAGGCACCTCCATCTTGGACTCGACCACATGGACTCCTCGGGTGTCCTCCTCGCGCTCGAGGAACAGCGCAAGTGGCGGGACCGCCGCAAGCGCATCGAAGAGCGCATAGTGCAAGTCGACCGGCGTCGCGGGCACCTCCTGGAGGAGCTCGAGCACGCCCGTCGCAAGCTGTCGGAGTACGCACGCATGCTGAGCGAGCCCGCGGCAGGGCCGCGGACGGCGGAGCCGGCGCATCCGCTGCAGTCCCTCCTGAGATGACCTCATGCCCGACTTCCTCGACGCGGCCCAGAAGGAGCACACCCGGTGGCGGCTCCGCGAACAGCGCCTCCTTGACACGGTCTCGGAGCTTGAGGACGAACGCCGACGGCTCGATGAGGAGCTCACCCGGGTCGACCGGCAGATCGTGTACTACGACTCCCTCGCCCGGGACATGAAGAAGGAGCTCGGAACGCCCGCGACGACGAAGGGCCGGATCTCGAGTCTCCTGACCTCCCTCCGGAGGCCCTAGGAGGACCTGCGTGCGCGTGAACGTCGACGGCGCGACGCGGGAGCTTCGGACCGTCTGGCTCGAGGACGGCCTCGTGAAGCTGATCGACCAGCGGCACCTGCCCTTCCGGCTCGAGGTGTTCGAGGCGAAGGACTACGAGGACGTCGCGCGCGCGATCGAGGATATGGTCGTCCGCGGCTCGCCGGCGATCGGCGCGACGGCCGCGTACGCGCTCGCGCAGGCGCACACGCAGGGCGTGCCCCTCGCGAAGGTCGCGGAACGCCTCCAGAGAACCCGCCCGACGGGGCGAGACCTGTTCGTCGCGATCGAGTCGATCCTCCAGGCCGCGAAGGCGGGCGCGGACCCCGTCGAGGCCGCAGAACGGTACGCTCGGGAGGACATCGAGCGGTGCCTCCGAATCGGGGAGCACGGGGAGAAGCTCCTCAAGAGCGGCACCCGCATCCTGACGCACTGCAACGCGGGCGCGCTCGCGACGGTCGATGTCGGGACGGCGATGGCGCCGATCCGCGCGGCCCACGCGAAGGGGCGCAGACTCTTCGTCTACGTGGACGAGACGCGACCTAGACTCCAGGGAGCCCGCCTGACGGCATGGGAGCTCGCCCAGGAGGGCATCGAGCACGCGATCATCGCGGACGGGGCGGCGGGCTACTTCATGAAGCGGGGAGAGGTCGACCTCGTCCTCGTCGGCGCGGACCGGATCGCGGCGAACGGCGACACGGCGAACAAGATCGGGACGTACGTGACGGCCGTCCTGGCGAAGGAGAACGGCATCCCGTTCTACGCCGCGGCCCCGTCGAGCACGATCGACCTGGCCCTGCCCACCGGGGACAAGATCCCGATCGAGGAGCGCTCGCCCCAGGAGGTCCTCCATCTCAACGGCGAACCGATCGCGCCGCACGAGAGCCCCGCGCGGAACCCCGCGTTCGACGTGACTCCCGCGAAGTACATCACGGGAATCATCACGGAACGCGGCATCCTGAAGCCGGGCCGGCTCAAGTCGGCGCTCGCCGAGGTCCCGAAGGCCCGGCCGGCGCGAGGCCGCGTGCAGAAGAGAGCCCACTAGACGCGGAAAAGGTCCCCTCGCAGGTACTTGAGCCCGGAGTCGACCGCGATCGTCACGACGCGATGCCCGGGGCCCAGCTCCTTCGCGACGCGAAGGGCGGCGTGGACGTTCGCGCCCGAGGAAGTGCCGGCGAAGAGGCCGTCCAGACGCGCGAGGGCGCGTGCGGTGGCGAACGCGTCCTCGTCGGAGACCGCGAAGACCTCATCCACGAGGTCCATGCGCAGGATCGACGGGACGTAGCCGATCCCAATCCCTTCGATCCGATGAGCCCCCACGGGTCCTCCCGAGAGCCCGCGGGAGGTCGCGGGCTCCACGGCGACGCATCGCACGCTGTCGAGACGATCCTTCAGGACCTCCGCGTTCCCCGAGAAGCATCCTCCCGTGCCGACGGCCATGACGAAGGCATCGACTCTTCCGTCGGTCTGCGCGACGATTTCGGCGCCCATGGGCCGGTATCCGGCCAGGTTGTCCGGGTTGTTGATCTGGTCCGTCCAGTGGGCGTCCGGCTCCTCGGACAGTTCCTTCGCGCGGGCAATCATCCGCTGGATCAGGTCCGGTGTGATCTTGCCTCCCTCGCTGGGGAGCACCTCGAGGGCTGCGCCGAAGGCGCGCATCGTCTGGAGTTTCTCGTCCGCGATCGCGTCCGAGGAGACGAAATGGGCTCGATAGCCCTTCGCCGCACAGACCATCGCCAGCGAGCTACCAGTGCTCCCGCCCGTGTACTCCACGATCCGGTCCCCTGGACGAAGATCGCCACGCTTCTCGGCCGCCTCGACCATGCTCAAGGCCATCCGGTCCTTCATGCTCCCCGTGGGATTGGCGCCCTCCCACTTGACCCAGACCTCCGCGCTCCCGCCGGGCACGATCCGCTCGAGCCGGATGAGCGGGGTGTTCCCGATCGAATTCAACAGGTCCCTCACGAGGCCCAGCCGACCACCCGGAGAGACATCGCCGTGCGCGGATAAGGTTTCACGGGCCAATGCGGTCTAAACCCTTTTACCGCCTTACCTCCTTCGCCCGCTTCGATGCTCCTCGTGACGACATGGTTTGGCGCGTTCCTCCTCGACGAAGGGAAGGTTGTGCAGTCGCTTCTCTTCCCGAAAGACGCGAAGGCCCTCGCCGATCGCATGGCGCTCGTGGAGGACTGGAAGGCGCTCGACGAGGAGCGTGCACTCATGGCGAGCGTCGACGAAGTGTTCGTCGTCGAGCCCCGTCTCGAACGCGCCGGCGGCAACCTGACGTCGGAGCGGCCACCGTTCCTCGCGCCGGAGGACTTCGGCTTCGACCGCGGGATCCTACACGCGGCGATGGTCGAGCTCGCGAAGCGACAGATGCGGAAGTCGATCCGGCCGGAAGACCACTTACGCCAGGCCGTCGCCGCGCTCGCGGATCTCCGGGAGCAAGAGAACCTTGTACTCGAGCGGCTCCGGGAGTGGTACGGCCTGCACTTCCCGGAACTCGCGCGGATCGTCGACGACCGCACATACCGCACGCTCGTCGCGACGCACGGACGGCGGGAGTCGATGCCCGTCGAGTTCAAGGAGAGCGTCGGCGCGGACCTTGGCGAGGCGGAGGAGCAGGAGGTGCGCGGGATCGCGGAGCTCGGGATCGCGATCGCGTCGAGACGCGAGGCCCTCGAGGCCTACGTCGAGCGGTCCGTCCGCTCGATCGCGCCGAACGTCGCGGACCTCACGGGACCCGTCATCGCGGCGAAGCTCGTGTCCCAGGCCGGCGGGATCGAGGAGCTCGCGCGCCTCCCGGCGGGGACGATCCAGCTGCTCGGCGCGGAGCGCGCGCTGTTCCTGCACATCCGAACGGGAGCCAAGCCGCCGAAGCACGGCGTCCTGTTCCAGCACCCGCTCGTGCACCGCGCACGGCCGTGGCAGCGCGGCGCGATCGCCCGCGCCTTCGCCGCGAAGATCGCGATCGCCGCTCGGGCCGACGCGTACACGAAGCGCCGCATCAGCGAGCAGCTCCAAGCCGACCTCCGGCGGACGGTCGAGCGTATCGCGAAGAAGAAGGAGATGAAGCCCTCGCGCAAGACGAAGGAGCGACCGCGTTCGAGGCGCTCGACACGTCGTCCCTGAAAACGTTATAAGGAGCCCTCCTTATCGTGCGCCAGGCTCCTCCGATG
>Ga0247727_10016594_pt1 | contig 11857 bp, 8 predicted proteins | sample WisWelCaveWW1625_FD_202498 | JGI IMG/M metagenome (GOLD analysis project Ga0247727, IMG submission 202498) | Biofilm microbial communities from Wishing Well Cave, Virginia, United States - WW16-25 | ecosystem: Environmental > Aquatic > Deep subsurface > Groundwater > Cave microbial mat | place...
ACGCGGGTGGTGTCTTATGAGGAGATTAGGGTGATGGAGACGCGCCCGCTCCACCACGCCCGCTCCACCACGCCCGCTCCACCACGCCCGCTTCTCGTCAGCGTGATCATTCCCACGTACAACCGGGCCGATACGGTCGGGCATGCGGTGGAGAGCGTGCGGGCGCAGACGTTCACCAACTACGAGATCATCGTGGTGGATGACGGCTCGCGCGACAACACGGCGGCGGTCGTGGCGCGGTTCGGCGATGCGGTGCGCTATATCGCGCAGCTCAATGGCGGCGTAGCGGTGGCGCGGAATCGTGGCGTGGCGGAGGCGCGCGGGCGCTACGTGGCGTTCTTGGACAGCGATGATGCGTGGCTGCCGGCGAAGCTGGAGCGGCAGATGGCGCTCGTGGCGCAGCGGCCGGAGCTGGGGTTCGTCTATGCCGAGGCACGCGCGGTGGACGAGAGTGGTCGGGAGTTGGGGACGAAGCCGGCGCAGCGGCCGGTGTCCGATACGTTGGAGACGCTGCTGCAGGGAAACTTTATCCCAACGCTGACGGTGGTGGCGCGCCGCGATGCAGTGCAGGCGGTTGGCGGGTTCGATCCGCAGTTGCGCGGCCCGGAGGATTACGATCTCTGGATGCGGCTGGCGGCGCGGTATCCGTTCGCCGGAGTGCGGGAGACGCTGGCGGTGTACTATCAGTCGAGCGCTGGATTGTCGGGTGATCCGAACAAAATCTACGCCGAGTATCTGAAGATTTTCAGAAAGCTGCTGGGGCACGAGGAATTTGCTATGCATCGGGCGCAGGTGCGTCGGCGGTTGGCGATGAGTCATTATCTGTTAGCGAAGGGGCGGTACGATCAAGCACGTTTCGCCGAGGCGCGACGGGAGTTTGCGGCGGCGCTCCGCGTGCTGCCGGGTGTGGGGAGCGTGTTCATCGAGTCATCGGATGGTGTGGGGCAGCGTATGGCGAAGCGGGTGAAGCCGTATGCCGCCGTCGTCTCCGCCGCTGCCCGCGCCGTCGCTGCTAGTCGGCAAGACGTCCACAGTCCACAGTCCACCGTCCACAGTGGAAAAGGATCTTGCTGTGGACCATCGACCATGGACCATGGACGTTCTTCAGTCGGTGCGCGCCGCGTGCTTTTCATCGAAACCGGCACCGGGTTCGGCGGCTCCTCGGTGGCGCTGTACCACATCATCAAGCATCTCGATCGCGCGCGGTTCATGCCGATCGTGGTGAGTTACTCCGATGGCGAGAACATTCGGAAGATCGCGGCGCTCGGCGTCGAGACGCACGTCGTGCCGCCCAACGATCCGCGGCGGCATCCGTGGCTCTGCCGGATCCCGACGTTCGGCTTCTGGTATCGCACCGTGCCGTATGCTGCGTGGCTCGTCCGCTTCTGCCGTCGGCAGGCGATCGAGCTGGTGCATGTGAACAACGGTATTCTGACGCAGATCCCGGCGATCGCGGCGGCCGGGTGGCTGCGGCTCCCATGCGTCTGCTACATCCAGGGCGTCGAGCCGGTGACGTGGATTCAGCGTCCGTTCATCCGGATGGTGAGTCGCTACCTCTTTATCACGGAGCAGATGAAGCCGGCGTATCGGCTGGAGCGGTTTGTGTCGCCCGAGCGACTGCAGACAGTGCTGCCGCACGGCGTGGATCTCGAGACATTCAAGCCGACCGTCGATGCGCGGCAGACGCGCCGGGAGTTGGGGTTGTCGGAGTCGGATCGCGTGGTGGTCGTGGTGTCGCGGCTGGTGCCGGGCAAAGGACATGATGATCTGCTGCGGGCGGCGCCGCAGGTGCTGCAGCGGGTGCCGAACGCCCGGTTCGTCATCGTGGGTGATTGTCCGCCGGGTCAGACGGGTGGCATCACGGATGATCTCAAGCGTTTATCTAGAGAGCTGAGTCTCAACGGCGCCGTCGTCTTCACCGGCTGGCGCGATGACATTCCGGCGATGATGCAGATGGCCGACGTGGTGGCGCTCCCATCGCACAGCGAGGGGCTGGGGCGTGTGCTGCTGGAGGCGATGGCGTTTGGCAAGCCGACGGTCGGCACGCGCGTTGGCGGCATCCCAAGCGTGATCGTCGAAGGAGAGACGGGATTGTTGGTGCCGCCGAAGGAGCCGCCGGCGCTGGCTGAGGCGCTGACGTTGCTGCTGGCGTCGCCTGATCGGGCGCGGCAGATGGGGGAGGCCGGTTACCGGCGCGTGGAGACGGAGTTTTCGATGCCGGCCGTCATGCGACGGCTCGAGGCGGTGTACGGCGAACTGTTGGAGCGTGATGAATCGGGCGTGGAGGATCGGGCGTGATGAGGCAGTCGTGGAAGAGCGGTCGTGAAAACCGGATCGTTGCTCGCGGTGCCTGGCACCTTTTGGCAGGCGGGCCACCGCTCAGAAGGTGCCTGGCACCGACCGGTTGACTGAGATGAAACGGTATGGATGGTCAGGGGATTTGATGCTTGATCAGAAGCGGTTGGTTGTGGCGAGGAGACACGCAGGAGGATGTCAATGAAGGCACTGATCACAGGTGGGTCGGGGTTTATTGGTTCGCATTTGGCGGAGGCGTTGCTGGGGGGCGGTCATCACGTCACCGTGCTAGACGATCTCTCGACGGGGCGTCTGGAGAATCTGGCGCATCTTGATGGGAATCCGCAGCTGCGGATTGTGATCGGCACGATTCTCAACGAGCGATTGGTGGACAAGCTCGCCGAGGAGGCCGACGTCATTTTCCATCTGGCGGCGGCGGTCGGGGTGGAGCTGATCGTCAACAAGCCGTTCGAGTCGTTGACGACCAACATCCGCGGCAGCGAGATCGTGCTGGAGATGGCGCATCGCTACCGGCGCAAGGTGCTCATCACCTCAACGTCGGAAATCTACGGCAAGAACGCGACCGGGCCGCTCGATGAGGATCAGGATCGTATCCTCGGCTCGCCGCTCAAGAGTCGGTGGAGCTACTCGACCGCCAAGTCGGTGGACGAGATTCTCGCCTACCTCTACTGGCGCCAGCGGCAGCTGCCGACGATCATCGTCCGGCTCTTCAACACCGTGGGGCCGCGGCAGACCGGATTCTACGGGATGGTGATCCCGCGGTTGGTGGCGCAGGCGCTCAAGCATGAGCCGTTGACGGTGTATGGCACCGGCAAGCAGTCGCGTTGCTTCCTGCATGTCGCCGATTGCGTCAAGGCGTTGATCGATCTGATGGGGCATCCCAAGGCGGTAGGGGACGTTTTCAATATCGGCAGTCAGGAAGAGGTGACGATCGAGGGGTTGGGGCGTCGGATCATCGAGCTGACGAGCAGCCGGTCGTCGATCGTCTATGTGCCATACGAGCAGGCGTACGAGCAGGGGTTTGAGGATATGCAGCGACGGGTGCCAAACACGGCGAAGATCGCCGGGCTGACCGGATTCAAGGTGACGCGTCCGCTCGATCAGATATTGCACGATGTCATCGCCGACTCTCGTGCGCGTTTAGAGGCGGACACAAGACGCAAGACTCAAGATGCAAGTGTCAATACGTCCTCGAAGGCGGTCTGATGCTTTTCCTTGAATCTTGTATCTTGCGTCCGTATTTGAGGGGTAGGCATGGCTGACTATAACGTGCAAGAAGCGGTGAAGCGGGTGGTGGCGCGCGCCAGTCATCAGGCGGGCGTGACGCAGCTCATCCGGCGTTTGGCGGATCAGACGCAGGGGCCGCGGCTCTTGATCTTGATGTATCACCGGATCGCGGAGCGGCCGGACCGCTATCATCCGGCGCTGTCGACCAAGACGTTCGCCGACCATATCGCCCATGTGGCGAAGCACTACCCATGCCTGACGGCGGATCAGGTCTGCGACTATCTGCAGGGACGGCGCCCGCTGGATCGCACATCGGTAGCGGTGACGTTCGACGACGGCTATCAGGATACGGCGACGATCGCGCAGCCGATTCTGAAGCGTTGCGGCGTATCGTCGATGGTCTTTCTGGCGACGAGCGCCATCGGCACGGGGCAGGCGCTCTGGTCGGATCGGCTCGGAGAGGCATTCAAGGTGACAACGCGCCCGGCGCTGGAGCTGGATCGGCCGGGGTTTCCGCCGCGGATGCCGCTGGGGAGCTACGATGAGCGGGTCGAGGCGCTCAAGTGCGTCGGGGCGTACGCCAAGCAGATCCCGCAGCTGGGGCTCAACGATTTCATCCGCGAGGTGCAGGAGCGGCTCGGCGTGCAGGAGGAGCCGTACGATGGAATGTTGTCGTGGGATCAGGTGATCGCGCTCGACCGGGAAGGGATGGAGGTCGGCGGCCATACGATCAATCATCAGACGTTGTCACGGCTGCCGCTCGACCGGGCGCAGGAGGAGATCGAGCGTTCCAAGCATGAGATCGAGCAACGGCTGGGGCATGGGCTAAAACTCTTCTGCTATCCGAACGGGACATGGAGCGATATCACACCGGCGGTGAAGCGGATCGTGCAGAAGGCCGGGTTCGTGGCGGCGGTGGCGGCGGAGGAGGGCGCCAACGTCCATGATCACAGCGATGCGTACGCGCTGCTGCGCGTGCCGGCGTATCAGACGCACGTGCCGCTCTTCGCGATGCAGCTGGTGCGGACGCAGTGCACGACGCCGCCGGCTGATCGGTTGCCAACCGGCTTCCGCGTGGAGGTCGTCGAGACCGAGCAGCGGTGGGACGCGATCGAGACGGCGTGGCGCGAGTTGCTTGCGCCGATGAGGGCTCCGGCGTCCCTCGACTCCGCTCGGGACGATTCTGAGCAAGCCCCTCGACTTGGCCTCACCTCGCTCGGGGCAAGTCCTGAGTCTATCGAAGGACAAGCGAGGCGAACTGGAGGATCGTTCTTCTTGAGTTGGGAGTGGCTGCGGACATGGTGGGAGACCTTCGGCGGAGGTCCTTCGACTCGCGCCGTGGACACTGGCCACGGGCTCGCTCAGGATTCCGCTCCGCGGGCTCTGCCCGCGTCGCTTCACAAGCGGCTTTGGGTGTTGGCGGTGTGGCATCCGGATGGCCGGCTGATCGGTCTGGCGCCGTGGTACATCCGGACGGAGCGGGCGGGTGGCGTGGTGCCGTCGCGCGTCGTGCGGTGGATCGGTGACGGGGAGCTGGTGGCGCCGGAGTATCTCGACGTGATCGCGCGGTCAGAGGATGCGGCCGACGTGGCGCAGACGATCGGTCAGTATCTGATGGAACGGTGCGACGCGTGGGATTTGGCGGAGTTGCGGCGCGTGCTGCCGGGGAGCGTGGCGATGCAGCGGTTGCAGGCGATCGTGCGCGGCGCCGGTGGGCGGGCGGTGGCCGCGGCGGAGCCGATGCCGTGTCCGTACGTCGATCTGCCGCCGACGTGGGAGGAGTACGCGGGACGTCTCTCGCAGAACATGCGGCACAACATTCAGCGTCGTCGCAAGAAGCTCGAGAAGGAGTTCCCGGAGCATGCCTTCACCGTTGGGCTGCCGGACGGGTCGGTGGAGCGGGCGTTGGAGGTGATGCGGGAGATCCATGCGAAGCGGAAGGGCGCGCAGGGGATCGTTTCACCGTTTACCAAGACGGCGTACATCGAGTTTCATCGGCGTTTGGCGAAGCGACTGACGCGTCGCGAGCAGCTCTATTTCTCGACGCTGTCGCTGGGCGGAACGGTGGCGGCGGCGCAATACGGCTTCCGCGACGGCCAAACGCTCTACGCCTATCAGATCGCGTTCGATCCGGCGTTCGGCAAGTATGGTGTCGCGCAGCTCTTGATGGGGCGGATTATCGAGACGGAAATCCAGCGCGGGACGCAGCGGATCGACTTCATGCGGGGTGATGAGCCGTACAAGTATGACTGGACGAGCACCGAGCATCGTCTCGTGCGCGTCGAGCTCAGTAGCCAGTCAATTCGCGGAAGTTTGGCAGCGGCTGTGCGGAAAGGTCGGTCTCAGATTGGGCGGTGGCTTCGGCGACAAAGGGAGGGGACATGACCGTTGGCGGGAGACGTGGGGACAGGACGGTGAGCGATGAGAGGTAGGGACGTGACTGATGGCGTGGGTCGTTGGGGACCAGACGTGCGGCCGATGACGTGGGGACGTACACCGGGGACAGAGGATACGTCCCTTGTCCCCGCACGGCCCGGCCGGCTGTCCCGTCCCCGACTAGCTTGGCTGGCCGCAGTGTCCCCAAGTAGCCTGGCTACGTCCCGTGTCCCCAACCGTATGCCGTTGGCTGTCGTCTTGGGCATGTCGCCGAACGGGCTGGCGATCGCGCGCGATCTGGGGCGGCATGGCGTGCCGGTGGTCGGGATCGACAGCCTGGGGGTCGATGCGCTACCGACGTTGCGGAGTCGTTATGTCCGGCCGCTGAAGCTGCCGTCGCTGGCTGAGCATCCGGAGACATGGCTGACGGCGCTGCTGGAAACGGCGAAGGAGCAGGAGGCGCGCGGCGTCGTCTATCCGGCGGGCGATCAGTACGCGCTGTTCCTATCGCGTTACCGGAAGGAGCTGGAGCCGCACTACCATTTGGTGATCCCAAGCGATGAGATCGTGCAGAGTCTGCCCGACAAGGAGAAACTCTACGAAGTGTCGCTCAGGGTGGGCGCTCCTTCGGCGTTCACGCTCTTTCCGAAGCGCGAGGAGGATCTAGCGGCCCTCGACGGCAAAGTGCGCTATCCGTGCATCGTCAAGCCGGTGCGATCGTACCTGTGGGCCGGGTGTTCCGCGAATCCGTACAAGACGCAGAAGCTGGTGATGATTCACTCGTTCGATCAGTTGCTGCCGGTCTTTCGCACGGTGCATGCGCTGGGGCTCGAGGTGATGATCCAGGAGTTTATCCCGGGGCCGGTGGAGGATCTCTACGGCGTCGTCGCGTATTTCAACTGGAAACGCGAGCTGCAGTGCCACTACGTGGCGAAGAAGGTGCGGCAGATCCCGGCTGACTTTGGCGTCGCCAGCATGATCCAGACGGTGGACGATCCGTCGTGCGCGGAGTTTGGGCTGAAATTCCTGCGGGGCGTCGGCTACCAGGGGATCGGGCATGTCGAGATCAAGAAGGATGCGCGCGATGGCTCGTGGAAGTTCATCGAGGCGAACACGCGGCCCATCCTCTACGGCGCGCTCGGGAGCGCCGCCGGTCTGAACCTGCCGTATTTGGCGTACCGCGAGCTGATCGGCTCACCGATTCCGGCGCCGAAGAGCTACCGGCCCGGCGTGCGATGGATCGACATCGAGAGCGATTACAAGACGTATCAGATTTATCGGCGCGTCGGGAAGTTGACATGGTTCTCGTGGGTTTGGTCGCTCTGTAGCGGGCCGAACGTCGGGTCGTATTTTGCGTGGGATGATCTTGCGCCATGGATGGCGACGATGCGGCGATTCCTCTGGCGCTGGAAGCATGTGTACCGAAAAACCGGGACAGGGGACGGGGGACAAGAGACGGGGAAGACGCTCGAGGAACAGGTGCAAGGGGCGTGATGGGGGACATGATTGGCGACTTGGGACGTGGGGACATTAGCAGTAAGCGGTGGTAGTTGGGGACAGGACAGGTGGCGAGGTCAGGAGGGGACGTGACTGTCAGCGTGGGACGCAGGAACGAAGAGATGGGACATACACCGTGGACAGCAGATATCTCTTCTGTCCTCACACGCGCCGGATGGGCGTTATCTCCACGAGCGGCTTGGCGCACTGCCATGTCCCCAGCGAGCCAGGGCGACGGTCGTGTCCCCACGCGGCGTGGCCAACTGCCCTGTCCCCATGCGGCCGGGTCAACTAGCGCGTCCCCAGTTGTGGCTATCGTCTTGAGTCAGTTCCCGCGCTACGACGAGGCGTTCCTGTTGCGGGAGCTGGTGGCGCTAGAGCGGCAGGGCGTCCACTTTACGATCTATTCGTTGAAGCCGTGTCGGGATCAGGTGGTACATGACGATGCGGCGCGGTTGGCGCGTCGGACGGTGTATGCGCCGTTGTCATCGGGCGCGGTGTGGTTGGCGGTGGCGCGGCAGGCATGGCGGCAGCCGGCGGCGGTGGCATCGGTCATCGGACAGCTGTGTCGTCATTTCTGGCGGCATCCGGTGGTGTTGGCGAAGTCGCTCATCGTGTGCATGAAAGCGGTCTACTTTGGTGAGGTGGCGCGCGCGACGGGCGTACGGGCGGTGCACGGTGGCTGGGCGACGTATCCGGCGACTGCGGCGTGGGTGATGCAGCGGTTGTACGAGTTGCCGTACAGTTTCACGGGACACGCGCACGATATCTATCTCGACACGACGATGCTGGCGGAGAAGATCCGGTCGGCGCGATGGGTGACAACGTGCACCGAGCAGAACGCCGAATATTTGTCACAGTTCGCCAACGGCCATGCCGAACGGATTGTTGTGAACCATCATGGTCTCGACCTGAGTCGGTTTTCGGTGGAGAAAGGGGACATGGCGCGCGGCCAAGCTCCTTGGGGACATGAACCGGGGACAAGGGACCAAGGCGTTGTCCCCATCCAGCATGGCTTGCTGTCGCGTCCACAACAGGCCCAGCCGACTATCACGTCCCTGAGTAGCAAGAATGACAGTTGCGTCCCCATCGTTCTTTCAGTTGGTAGTCTGTTATCGTGCAAGGGGTTCGAGGATTTAATCGAGGCGTGCCGGTTGCTGCGGGGGCGGGGCGTGCGGTTTCGCTGCGTGATCGCCGGCGGCGGGCCGCTTGAGCAGGAACTGCGGCGGCGGATCGCGGCGGCGAGCTTGAACGATGTGGTGACGCTGCTCGGCTACATCAGCCAGCAGGAGCTGCTACCGTGGTACCGACGGGCATCGGCGTTCGCGCTCTCAGCGGTGAAAGAGATTCACTGGGGTATTCCAAACGTGCTGATCGAGTCGCTGGCTGTTGGCGTGCCGGTGATCTGCACTGAGCTGCCCGCGATCCGTGAACTCCTCGGCCGAGCCCCGGGGGACACGACCGGCGGCGGGGGACGTGGGGACGAAGAGCCGGGACGTGAACCGGGGACAAGGAACGGTGTGGTCCCCACGCGGGCCGGCCAACTGGTACGTCCCCAACCGGCCCAGTCGACTGGTACGTCCCCGACTATCCCGGCGGACCGTCACGTCCCCGGCTACGAAGTTGCGGAATGCGGACTCATCGTGCCGGAGCGGGATCCGTCGGCATTGGCGGCGGCGATCGAGCGGTTGCTAATGGATCGGGAGCTGGCGCAGCGGCTCGGGGCGGCGGGGCAGGCGGCGGTGCGCCGCGGATGGGATATCGCCGTCACCGGCCGGCAGTTCAAGGAGCTATTGCTCGGAAAATGAGTGTGACGGGTGACGAGGGACAGGTGACACAAGCGGTGACAAGTGACAAAGAGCACGTGACAGGTGACAGGAGCCAGGGGCCAGGTCGGCTAGTACCGGATTCTCGTCACTCGTCACTCGTCACCGGTCACGGTTCCTCGGACACCCGTCCCCCGTCACCTGTCACAGCCTCCATTGGAAAGCGTTTGTTGCGCAGTACCGTGATCGCGGCGGGCTACTATGGTCGGTACCGTCACTGGCCATCCCTCGGCGTGCGGATTCTGATGTATCATCGGGTCAACGATGAGCACCCGGGCGATGATTTGACGGTGTCGACGCGGCGGTTTGCGGAGCATATGGAGGCGTTGGCGGCGAGCGGCTATCGTGTCGTGACGCTCGCAGCGGCTTGTCGGTGGCTGGCGGGCGAGGGGGAGTTGGAGCTGCCGGTGGTGGTGTTGACGTTCGATGACGGCTACGCCGATAATTTCTGGAATGCGTGGCCGGTGTTGCAGCGGTATCGGTTGCCGGCGACGATCTTCGTGGCGACCGGATTGATCGACAGCGATCATCGGATGTCGCGCTACGTGGGTGGCGGTGCGAGCGACCGGATGATGACGTGGGTGGAGGTGCGGGAGCTGGCGGCATCGGGCCTGATCGAGATCGGCGCGCATACGGTGAGTCATCGGGAGCTGCCAGGGTTGTCGGAGGCGGAGGCAAGCGAGGAGATCGTGGCGTCGAGACGGATGTTGGATGAGCGGCTGCAGCGGTCGGCACTGTCCTTTGCGTATCCTCGGGGCGCGGTGAACGAGGTAGTGCGGGAGTTGGTGGCGCGAGCGGGGTTTGAGATAGCGTGTACCGTGCGGGGCGGGATCAATCAGCGCGGGATGGATCGGCTGATGTTGTGTCGGACGGGGATCTCGGGGCATGACACGGTGCGCGATATGTTGATGAAGGCGTCAGGAGCGTTTGATTGGATACATCGATTCGTGAGGGTATAAGGATGGGGACGTTCGCCGCGTCTGAACTGCTTGGGGACGCAGCAGTCAGCTGCGTCAGTCGGGGACATGACAGCTTGCCAGGCCAGTTGGGGACACGGCAGCTCACTGGGCTCGCTGGGGATGTGCCGGTTGGCCGGGCCGCGTGGGGACATGGGACGCGGCTTCTATCCCCGATTCTCGTCCCCGTTCTTCGCCCCCGCGTCCCTTGCTCACTAGCCCGTCCCCACGTCGCAGGCCGACAGTTATGTCCCAGCATTCCGGGTCGCCCCTGATGGATTCGCGGCCGCATGTGATGCAGGTGATTTGGTCGCTGGGGCTGGGTGGGGCGGAGCAGATGGTGATCGCGTTGGCGCGCGGGATGGATCGTCAGCGGTATCGCGTCAGCATCTGCTGCTTGAATGACGAGGGAACATTTGCTGCGGCGCTGGCGGCGGAGGGGATCTCCGTGGTGGCGATGCACAAACGCCCGAAGCTGGATCTCGGTCTGCCGCTGCGGTTGGCGCGTCTGATGCGTCGGGAGCGTGTTGCTGTGGTGCAGACGCATCTCTGGTCATCGAACTTCTGGGGGCGGCTGGCTGCGGCGCTGGCGGGCGTGCCGGCGGTGATCGTGACCGAGCATGGGATCGAGCGGTGGCGTGGGGGATGGCATCGGCTGGCGGATCGGTGGCTGCGGTGGAAGACGAGCCGTATCGTCTTTGTGTCCGATGTGACGCGTCGGCGAGAGGTGGCGCGCGCGCGACTGCCGATGGAGCGCACCGAGTCGATCCCCAACGGCATCGATCCGGAGCGGCATCGACCGGCGTCGGTCGAGGAGCGGCGGACGTCCAGAGATCGGCTGGGAATCGGCGACGATGAACGCGTGGCGTTGTTCGTCGGACGGCTTGTGCCGGAGAAGGGGCTCGAATATCTCTTGGAGTCTCTCATCGGGGTCGTGGGCGTTGTGAAGCGTTTCCGTCTGATACTGGTGGGTGATGGGCCGCTCAAGGAAGAGCTGCAGCAGAGTGCGGCGCGCTGGAGGGTGTATCAATATGTGCGCTTTGCCGGATTCTGGCCAGAGGTGGCGGACTGGTATGCCGCGGCCGATTGCTTGGTGCTGTCATCGGTGTCGGAGGCGTTTCCCATGACGGTGCTCGAGGCCATGGCATCGGGCGTGCCGGTGATCGCCACAGCGGTTGGTGATATTCCGCAGATGCTAGGCCGAGCCCCGGGGGACACGACCGGCGGCGGGGGACGTGGGGGCGAAGAGCCGGGACGTGAACCGGGGACAAAGAACGGTGTGGTCCCCCCGCAGCCCGGCCAACTGGTACGTCCCCAACCGGCCCAGCCAACTGCTGCGTCCCCAAGCAGCACGGATGGCGCGCGTGTCCCCAACTACGAAGTCGCCGACTGCGGCATCATCGTGCCGCCGGGTAACGCGCTGGCGCTGTCGCGGGCGATCGAGCGGTTGCTGACGGATCGGGCGTTGGCGGAGCGGCTCGGTGCGGCGGGACGCGCGCGCGTGCTGGAGCGGTACACCGATCGGCAGATGATCGAGCGGTATGCGCAGTTGTACGATGCGCTGCTTGCGGGGGAGCGGTAAACATGACTGAGGGATTTGCCGAGTCTCATCGGACGGGTGCAACGCAGCGGCCGGCAATAGAGCCGGTCGCATCATCG